>Ga0315273_10012798_pt1 | contig 10771 bp, 10 predicted proteins | sample YL17G02_0_MG_FD_205753 | JGI IMG/M metagenome (GOLD analysis project Ga0315273, IMG submission 205753) | Sediment microbial communities from Yellowstone Lake, YNP, Wyoming, USA - YL17G02_0 | ecosystem: Environmental > Aquatic > Freshwater > Lake > Sediment | place: USA: Wyoming | collected... | reverse complement strand
TTCAGGGCATATTCCCCTGAGGAAGTTACTCCGGAAGAGTTCTTGCACGGATTGTTCTCTATACAAGACTGCTCAACACGTGTGCTTGATAGGAGATGGGGTATATCCAGCTGACCTGATGTTAGTAGGGGAGGCACCAGGTGAAAAAGAAGATGAAATGGGTAAGCCTTTCCAAGGGCGAGCAGGAAAGATGCTTGACAGTTTCCTTAGGGCCTTTGAAATTGAGCGCTCTTCGATCTTCATTTCTAACGCGGTTAAGTGTAGACCGCCTGATAATGGAACTCCAGATTGGAAACAGATACAAGCTTGCAGGAAGTATCTCCTTATGGAGATCGAAAGAGTCAAGCCGCGACTCATACTCGCGTTGGGAGGAATAGCTGCAAAGAGTGTACTCAATCGTAGGGCTTGCACAGTCACAGACATGAGGAATATAGTTCATAAGATGCCAGATACTGGTATCCCTGTGATGGTAACATATCACCCAGCTGGGGTGTTAAGAAACAATTACTATATGGAGCCCACAGTGGAAGACTTCGAGAGAGCATTGGCATTTGTCAAAGGAGAGGAGATAGACGTGAAGACTGAAGTGAAGTCAAGGTATGTCTATCTCGACTCAGTCGATCAGCTACCAAAGATTAAGAGTAGAATAGCTATTGATACTGAGACTAATTCACTGAGGCCTGAATTACAGGGGACCAGTATTAAGTTCATCCAGGTATGTCAGCAAGAAGGCTTTGCTTATATGCTGCCCTGGAATGAAGAGACTGCGAATTGGTTTCAGAAGATAGCAGAGGATGAGAAGATAACAAAAGTATTCCATAATGCTAAGTTTGACATGAAGTGGTTTAAGAAGTATCGCATTACTATGAAGGGACCCATCTTCTGTACTCTCATCGCTGCTCACTTGCTCGATGAGAATGCACCAGACAAATCCCTAGATGTATTAGCTACTCAGCTTACTCCAGTCAAGCACCACAAGAACAAGATGAAGGCATGGTTGAAAGAAGATAGGACTCGTCTTCTTGTAGACGCACCTAAAGATATTCTTGCTGAGTATGGATGTGGTGATGCTGATGCTACATTCCGACTGAGTATTATCTTTGAGGCTAAACTAAAAGAGGATAAGAATAGTTATAGTAAAGCAAATCTCTGGACACTCTTTCAGATGCAGATGGAATGTCTTCGTGGTCCTGCATTAGAAATGGAGATCCGAGGATTTCAGATAGATATTAAACTCCTTCCAAAGTTGCGTAAGTTATACAAGGGGAAGATTGCTGAAGATCAAGAGATACTTGAAACTAAAGTTGCTAAGACCAGTGCATCGTATGGATCAGTTCTTAATGTAGGATCATGGCAACAAGTTAAGGGAGTTATCTACGATCAATGGGACTTGCCCGCAATGGGCAGAGATAAGAAAAAGAAGTGGGGTGCTCCCCCAATTAAGGACACCTCTGAAGCTACGATAATGAAACTGATTCACTACGTCCAGACTAATGACGACGTAGCCTACCGAGTATCAAAGCGGGTAGCTCTGGAGAAAATCCTAGAGATCCGGGGCAATCGGAAATTATTATCTACCTACATAGAGGGGATCGACAAGTTACTCGATTCCAAGGGACGGATACATTCTAACTTCCGGTTAGATGGTACTGTCACTGGTAGATGGTCATCTCGAGAACCGAATAATCAGAATATCCCTAGAGCAGGTGAGATTAAGAAGATGTTCATCTCTCGCTTCGGCGATGATGGATGTATCTTCAAGATGGATTTGTCGCAAGCTGAATTGCGATGGGCTGCATGGCATTACCGTGAACATACTATGCTCAAGGATCTTGATAGCGGTAGAGATATTCATAAAGTAACTGCTGCTCGAGTGTTTGAAACTAAGTTCGACAAGGTAGATGAAAATCAGAGAAAGAAAGCAAAGATTGTTAACTTCGGAATCCTCTACCGAAGTGGTGCTGATACGATGGCACAAGCAATGGGATGTAGTAGTGAAGAAGCACAGGATTTTATAGATCGTTGGCAAGAACATTACAAGAGATTTGAGATTGCGTTCAATATGCTTAAGGGTCAGATCATTAAGTATGGGATGGTGCGTTATTGGTCGGGTAGAATCAGACGTACTCCAGTACTTCAACCCTATGGGAGGGAATTCAATGCTGCTATGAGGGAAGCATTTAACTCGCCAATTCAGGGCGGTGTATCAGACTTCCTTGTATTGGGGATGAATGTATTGTATAATGAGATCAGATCAAGAGGGATTAAAGCTTACTTTGTAGCTAATGTTCACGATGAAATAGTCTTAGATACACTGAAGATTCATGCCGAAGAACTGAGTGAATTGTGCGTAGATATCTTTACCAGACGAAAGCTGGTAAGAGACTATGCAAATCTGCCCTTCGACGTGAAGATGGAAATCGAAACTGCAGCGGGCCCTAACTGGTTGGAAGTGGAGACTATCCATGGCGACAAAAACGTTGTCAAAGCCAAAGTCTAAGATCTTCAAGAGCAACCTTCAAAAGGTGAAGGAGAATTATGATAATGAGTATAGTGGAGATTGGTGGAAACCCAGGGATGGTAAGAATGTTATCCGAATTCTACCACCTTGGGGCGAGTCCGCCGATGGATCCTTTTATCTTAAGGGTGCACTCCATTACGGTTTTTCAATCGGCGGAAGAGATCGAGCCCTGGCATGCCTTGAAGCTGGTGGTAGGGGTAAGTGTCCAGTTTGTATAGTTGTTGAGAAGGCTAAGGGCAATGAAGACCAGGAGAAGTTCATCTCTAGGGTCAGAGCAAAGTATAAGTACTGGGTTAATATCATTGACCGTAAGAGCCCTGATAAGGTCATGATGTATGCTCTCAGCAAGAAGGCATGGAAGTTGATTGCTGGACCCATGGCTGACGAAGATGACCCTGTCGATGCTACTGATCCCGATGAGGGATACGACATGATTATTGAGAAGGAAGGGTCTGGGATGCAGACTCGTTATCAGGAGAGAATGCGTCCTAAAGCTTCAACCATCGGTACTGATACATGGATGGATAATCTTCATGATCTCGACAAGGAAGTGTTTGAGTGGATGACTTATGCTGAAATGGTTAAGCATCTGAAGTCTAACTTTGGGGATGTTCTTGCTGAGCTTGGAATTAAGTTCGGTGGTGACACGAAGAAGAAGGACGAAGATGAGGATGACGACGATGAGGAAGAGCCAAAAAAGAAGTCTAAGAAGGTGGCTCCAAAAGCAAAGAAGGAAGTTAAAAGCGATGAAGATGAGGATGATGAGGAAGAAGATGAAGACGAGGACGAGGATGATGAGTAATGATTAGCTTTGTTCTCGGCTTACTCGTCGGAGCAGGGCTGATGTTTGTTTGGGCTATGTGGGATTCTGACGAAGATAAGGAGTAATCCTTTACTGGGTGAGTGAGTCCAGTCTAATAGGTCCCTCACGGGGGTAGACAATAAAAGTCTAACTCACTCACCCCTAGGAGTTACATGGGTCATCCTAAAGTTGTTCCCGTTATCATGGAGCACATGGCTAAGGAGCTCGAGACTGAGCATCCTTATCAAGTGATCCGTAGTAGTTATCGAGCATCTGAGATAGGGAAGTGTCCACGGTATCAAGCTTATAAGCAATTGGGATTTAAGCAGGAGAAGATCAATGCTCAACTCTCGCTCCTCTTCAGAATGGGTCACATTGTAGAGGAAGAGGTTGTCGGACTACTTAGGAGATCAGGCTTTGTAGTTACTAATCAACAGCATGTCGGCTTCAAGACCTTCACAGTAGATGGGACCACGATCAATGTCACTGCAAGTTTAGATATCTTATTAGGTGGTAAGTATATCATGGATGCTAAGTCAACTAACTTCTTCACCTTTAAGTATCTGACCAAAGATTATATTCTCAAAAAGTATAAGACTTACTACGATCAGATTCAGACCTATCTCAATGTTGTAGAGGGACCCGGGATATCAGAGTGGGGTTGCTTACTCTTCTATGAGAAGATGACATCTAGACTTGCAGAGTTCTGGTTTAAAAGAGATAAACATTACTTTGAAAATGACATCATCCCTAGGCTAATCAAGATTGAGAAGGCAGTACTTCAGCGTAAGATAGTTCCTCGCCCAAAGGGATTCACTTCTAGTACTCAGGATTGTGAGCGTTGTCCAATGCGTTTACCGTGCTGGAAGAAGCCTATGAAAGTGAGGGACTAGTTTTGAATATTACTGATATCTCAGACGATGATGTTCCTGAGCTCAAAGACCCCTTAGAGATTGCTGCTATTATCTTTGATAGGCAGAGTAGGCTAGAAGAGATATACTGGAAGATCGAGAATAGGCCTAGTCAGTATATCGAAGTTAATAGTCGTCCAGCTCAGGTACTAATTAAGGATTTCTTATGGCGAGCAATGGAAGAGATGGGAGAACATCTTGAAGCTGAAGAGTTTCCTCATCGCTGTGAGGAATTAGCAGATGCTCTTCACTTTGTTACTGGACTCTGTGTTGTCCTAGATAAGAAGGAGTTATTTGTAGCTTGTGTTGAGCACTCACTTAGATTCTATGAGCAGAAGAAGGACGATACTCAGACTAACCTTGGCCATCTTAAGGGTTTTGTAATGTACTCAGGGATGTTAGGTAACTGTCTGAAGATGAAGCCTTGGAAACAGACAGATGTATTGACTGATGAAACTCGGTTCAATCATCAACTGGGAATGTATATCGTAGCTTTCTTTACTTACTGTTATTCTATGGGGTTGAACTTAGAACAGATGTACCTTCTCTACTGGAAGAAGAGTGAAGTCAACTTGTTCCGTCAGAGGAGTAAGTACTAATGGCAAAAGTTCAGACCATAAAATTACTTGATGAGTGGGGCTTTAATACTCCAGAACTAATTCTTAATATGGGTCAGTTCGAAGAGAATAAGCCAGTCATCTGGGAAGGGAAACTTGCCAAGCTTAGTGAAGAGGAGCCATCACAAAAAGTCTCCATCCGTACTGAAAGAGACGGAGAAGTACTCTGTCCGCATTACCCCAATATCAGTCTCGGGGACGCAGATAAGAGGATACGAGATCTTCATAAGAAAGGGTATGCAATCTATATCTTCAGAGGAATTGACCCAACTGACGCAAGGGTTAAAGGAAACATATACAGGGCTATCACAGGAACGCATAGTGAATATCATTGTGAGTTTACTGTTGGGCCAGGTACTGTCAGAAGCCTCGATAAAGAAGCTTCAGAAATCTACTATGCAAAAGTTCGAGATAGCCATCAAGGAGAACAGGAAGTCATCCTTCTTCGGAACTCGCTCGGTATTATGAAGCCTGATCTGATGGGCATTTTCCATGAGCTCATCCTTAAGTATCACTATAACAGGGAGAAACTAGGTACAGATATTCTTGAGTGGTCTTACTATAATATCCCAGTCGGAAAGATGCGAGATCACTACATCTTCTGGGAGCTGAGGCGTTGGAAGTAAATGCGCTGGAGTACCAGGTATTAAGCATCATTCGGGATAGACTTAGCTACCTTAAGTATGCTCATTTACTTAGGGCTGAACTGTTCGAGTCGAAACAGACTCGTAAGATACTTGAGTTGATTAAGGACTACCATGTAAAGTATAGCAAAGATAATATAACCATTAGAGCCCTTAGGATATTACTCAGTGCTTCACTCAAGGAGGGTGAAGAGGGGCAATATCGTGGGGTCATTCGTAAGATTAGACTTAACTCGATCAAAGACCCGGGGATTACTGAAGAACTAATCAAGAGATTTGCTAAGGCTCAGATCCTTAAGAGCGCTATCTTAGAAGCACTGAATACACTGGACTCCGGAAATGATCTAGATTTAGAAAGAGTAAAAGATAAGATCAATGAAGCAATAATGGTGGATACTAAAGATATAGATCAATCATATGATTACTTCCATGATCCCCATACTAGGATCAATGACGAAGCTCATGAGAAAAGGGTAGCTACTAAGATATGTTCAGAGCTAGATATGTATATGGGTGGGGGTCTAGCTGCTGGAGAACTGGGATACATACTTGCTCCGACTGGAGTAGGCAAGACATTAGTACTTGTCAACATCGGAGTGGGAGCTATGCAACAGGGGGTTAAAGTTGTCCACGCCACTCTGGAAATCAGTCCTAGGAAGACAGCTAGAAGATACGATCTTAGAATGGTCAGAGCTACATTTGCTGAGATTAGAGAAGATCCTGGGATTGTTACAAATAGGCTCCTTAAACTTAAGAAGCTTGGGGCTGGTCTTCACATTAAAGACTATACCGCAAGCACGGCTAGTGTACTTGACTTCAGAGCTTACCTTGAGAGGCTTGAATCAAAGGGGTTCAAGTTCGGACTTATCATCGTCGATTACGCTGACCTCATGTATCACCCAGGAAAGTATGGGGATAAGCGACATGAACTCACAGCCATCTCCCAAGGATTACGCAGAATTGCTTCAGAGTTTAAAGTTCCTCTCTGGACTGCGAGTCAAGCTGGTAGAAAGGCTGGAGAGGCGGGAAGGACAACACTCTGGGATATTGCCGAAGATATCGGTAAGGCGAATACAGCAGACATCATCATAGCTATATCTCAGAATGAGTTAGAAAAGGAAGAGGGAATGGCGAAGCTGAAGATCGTTAAGACTAGACTAGATAAGCACAATCCGACTATACCAGTGACTATAGACTATGATACTATGACTGTAAAGGGGATGAAACGTGGGCCCTCTGAAGTAAGGAGAGAGCTCAGGGGGAAGAACGAATGATCGGCGTAGATCTTGGTTTAAACGTGGGCTCAATAACAAGAATAGACAAAGAGGGCAGAGTAAGAGATTCACTTGTCCTGAAGTTTGCTAAAGAAAAAGAATTTGATGAAGAAATCAGGATTAGAAAGATAGCTATTAGGTTTGCTGAGGTAATACTTAAGATGCAAAAGAAAACCAATGTTAAGCAGAAGGTAGCCATAGAATACCCAGTACTCTCATGGCGTAGACGTAATCCAATAGCTTTTGCTAAGAACGTGAGTCTCTATACCATAGTTCATCTCATAATTACAGACAAGAAGAATGGCAAGATGAGAGTAAAAAAGATCAATAATAAGTTAGCTAAGAAGATAGCAGGAGGGGGTGGTAAAGACAAGGCTGAAATGATTGCAGCTTTCAAGAAGAAGACAGGCAATTTCCCTGGTCACTCGACTAAGTATGGTCAAGAGACCCTAGCTGATAGTTATTTTATTGCTTTAGCTGGGTATGAAAAATGATCGAGTACAATTGATCTGTCATCTTTTAAGACACAGGATATTCACTGAGATTTCATTTTCAGATTGTTACTTGTGTATTGTATCAAGTACCCGGCTCCATTCGTAATAGGTCAATATCTCCCTGCTTTAAATTGAAATTCTGTCTTTGGAGGTTTATCGTGAATCTGACTTGCATTTCTAAGAACGTAACTCGTGATTATAATACAGGCAAGATTATGACTGAGTATGAGTTCGTGGATTCGAGCTCTATGCCTAAGCCTAAGAAGAAGGGCAAGAAGCCTGAAGCTGTTAACTATTTAGTTAATGGGGCTTTCCTCAGGCTTAAGGTCATGGGTATTCATGCTCAGAGTTTCTTTGACATCAATGAGGCCTATATTCCAGCTGATGTTATGGATGCGTTAGGCCGTTAAACTAAAAGGCCCTGCCCCCAAGGAACTGGAGACAGGGCCATTTTAGTAGCTTAGTTAGTCTGTGCTCTTAAGTCCTTCGAGAACATTCTTCACAGTAGAGTGACCACCAGTTGCCATGACAGTTTGAACAGCAGCCTGAAGAATAATCTTAAACCATGCCTGACTGAAGATGCTGCCCACCAACAGAGTGGGATTAACATCCATCATACCTAGAGCACCAGTAGGCTGACCTTGAAAAGCAGCAACTGCCTGAGTAAGTATAGCAATAACAAAAGAAACTATGGGAATGAACTTGTTCTTGAAGTCAGGATTCTTCTTCAGAATAACTCCCGCAATCCAAGAGATCACAAGCCCAATCAGTGTGGTCATGTTGAACATATCTCCTCCTAATATAGCCAGATGACTTGCTGGGGTTTAGTACTATCAACCCCCAGATGAACAAATCCCTTTGCTATACCTATTCTAGTGAAGCCCATGGTGATTGCTTCCTTGACAATCTTAAACCTCTGAGCTCCAGTACTGACTCCAATATCTACACCCTTACCTATTGTATGTTCGCTATCTTCAACCGCTCCGCTTAGTTCGCTATTGTGAGCTATTGTCCTAAATCCACTGTGGACAATAAAAGGAAACCCACACTTCTCTCTAAGGAGATCGAGCATAATCAAGAAAGAATAGTCCATACCCAATCTTCCAGAACCCCAAAGGTCAGGACTATCAAACTCTGCAGACTTAAAGTGCTTTATCATGTTCCACTGATCTGGAGTCATATATGGGCCTTTAGAGCAGTATTAAGTAACATTCGTAGCGCCTCTCCGCCAAGGGAAGCTACGATGATGAGTACTCCGATTGCTAGTATCCCCAGAATGATTACTCTCTTATCAATGGAGAACCCAACTGATTCAAGCTTTACCGGTTGAGCTTGATTAGGTCTACCCTCTAAGAGTTCTACGATCTTCTCCAGGGCATCAACGGATCGGACATCGTGCATTTTTCGTATCTCCCCAATGATCCTATCTTCCATTTGCCGCAGTAGGTTAATAGTTTCAATATCCACCTAATACTCCTGAGCCTTGAGTTGTAGCAACCTATACAGACGCTGAACTTCCGCTTGATCTCCGGCCTTATTGGCTGCCTTAATACCTTGCTCAATGGCTTGGATTTCATCATCAGTGCTGAACTTATTCTGGATGATTCCCTGCTGCTCATTAAATGGATAAAGCTTTCCAGTAGCAAGATTGATGATCTTAGTAGACAGGTCAACATCCGGCTTGCTAAGCTTGTCAGCCTCATTCAATAGACGAATGATCTTAGCTGCATGAGCAATCCTAGCAGGAACTCTCTTACCTAAGAAGTTGACTTTCTCACCTGGGACATTCTCGATCTTCCTCTTAAGGAAAACATCATAGTTGAACATCTGCTGAAGCAGTTCCTTAGGTAAAGGAGTAAGCATGCTAGCAGCAGTATCTTTGATGTTAAAGACTTTAACTATATCTGCAGCAGGTAACCATGAGCTAAGTAAGAAGTACTCATAATCACCAGACTTCTTATTGAACCTGATACGCTGTGGGTAATTCTCAAGCATCCATTGGGGCAGATACTTTTCCATAGGTTTATCAGGAGTCTGAATCTCGTGGCTTGCTTTATCAAGAATAGAGTATCTTCCGGGCCTCTGAATAAGGTGCTCAATCTGGAGCGGAAGATTCTTTCTCGTCCAGGTATAGAACGGGAATAACCTCTTCATGGTATTGCGTTCAAACTGAGTCAACTCGTCATAGTCAAAGAGATACTTCTTGACCGAGGCAGCAGCTTCAGCAGCAGTATACCCCTCCTTGAGTTTAGCAACAAAGTGGGCCATACGAGCATTATTCTCAATGGATCTACCCAGTTTAAGACCCTGCTGAAGTATTGTATTCCTTCTGCTAAGGGTAAGTAACTTAGGCTGTTCTAAAGCATCAGATATAGACCTCTGAATATCTGCACCTACCCACCCACGATCAATAATTCCGTGCTTCTTAGCAGCTGCAAGTGCAGTGTCAGTATCCCATACCTTACCTAATCCACCCCTGAAAGTAACATACTTACGTCTCTGTATATCTGCTGCTAATTTGTAGTCAACTGGATTCCTAACCCCTGCAAGGTAATTATTCCAGGAATTCCCCACCATGTTACGGGTATGATAGGCAGGAAATATAGCCAGAGTCCATGACTTCCACAGGTTCTGGGTCTGATCAAATAGCCTGAGGAATTCTGTGGGAGCTTGTGGGTCATTGATTGCTTTCCTATAAGTATTGAGATGATTAGCTACTTCGGGTTCAACAGAAAAGCCCTTCATCTCATCAATGTTGGGTTCAATCCAGCCAATAGGTGCTTTGTTAGAAGGGACAGCTAATCCCCTATTCTTAAGCTCAGTATAGAACTCAGCACTGGTACGAGCTCTCTCACCACGGATACCACGAATAGTAGTAGAGAAGACCGGATCTTCATGGAAGAACTCAGCGACCTTCTTCCCACCTAGTATCTTGAGTTGTCCAGCAGCTGCCTTCTCATTCACTTCCTGAACAGTCATTGAGTGAACGATCTGAGTATACTGGCTCTCAGTAAGTTGACCCTTCTCGAGCATACGGTCAAGATAAGCTAAGCCATCTTCGCCCTTTATCTCACGGAATTGCTTCTTATCTATGATACCCTTGTTGAAGAATTCTTCAGCCTTCTTCTTATTAATGGTCGTGAAATCACGGCGAACAGCATTAGCTAATTTATTACTGAACTCCTTAGCAGTTATTGCTCTGGGTAATTTTCCAGCAGCATTAAGCCTTTCCATGACCATATCACGAGCTTCGGGCGTCATAGCATGAGCGATATAGTCAGTATCTGATAGGAGTGGCGTGACCTTTACTCCCGATGTCTTTTCCAATGCTAATTGCTTAGCATTCATCTCTTTGATGTTAGCTATGATACTGTCTAGTGCCGGGTCCCCTGATAATGGCCTGCTATAGAAATTAGTAGTAGTACCATCAAAATACTTAGGGAGTTCTTTTCTAAGCATCCCAGCGATTAATGGGTTAGTCTTCTCATAGGTATCTATGATCGACTGA
>Ga0315273_10012795_pt1 | contig 10772 bp, 11 predicted proteins | sample YL17G02_0_MG_FD_205753 | JGI IMG/M metagenome (GOLD analysis project Ga0315273, IMG submission 205753) | Sediment microbial communities from Yellowstone Lake, YNP, Wyoming, USA - YL17G02_0 | ecosystem: Environmental > Aquatic > Freshwater > Lake > Sediment | place: USA: Wyoming | collected... | reverse complement strand
CTTCGCAACGATCTGGGAGGTGACCGACTCCACGAGCTTCCGTTCACTCTCCGGCAGCCGGCCGAGCCGACCCTCGGCTTTGGCCAGCTCACCACTCCGGATCTCCTCGGCGTGGGCCCGGAGCGACGCGATGGCCGGCACGACCGCGAGCGAGGCCTGCCACACCCTGAAACGCTCTGCCTCGGCGGCGACGAGCTCCTCTGCCCGTACGGCCTCGACCCGGCGACCAGCGAGCGACGTCTCGACGACCGCCTCGAGATCGTCGACGTCGTAGACGAAACAGCCGTCGATCGTCGCCAGCGCCGGATCGACATCGCGGGGGACGGCGAGGTCGACGAAGAGGATCGGGCGTCCGCGGCGTCCGCGGAGCGCCGAGGCCGCCGTGGTCATGTCGACGACGAAACCAGGCGCGCCCGTCGAGGTGACGACGACATCCGAGGTTGCCAACAGGGCGGGGATCTCTGCGAGCCCGACGGCGCGAGACTCGACGCGCGCCGCAAGCTCCTCTCCGTGGGCGACGGTCCGGTTCGCCACGGCAGCGATCAGGCTGCCCCGCGAGCGGAGATTGCGCGCGGTCAACTCGCTCATCTTGCCGGCTCCGACGAGCAGGACGGTACGGCCGTCGAGGTGCTCGAATACCTGCTGGGCGAGGGCCGCTGCGGCGGCCGGAACGGAGGCCGGGCTTTCGCCGATCGCCGTCTCGACCCGGGCACGCCGGCCGGTATGGAGTGCCTGCCGGAAGAGGTGATCGAGGAGCGGGCCGGGCGAGCCACGCTCGAAGGCGTCGCGCACCTGGCCGAGAATCTCACCCTCGCCCGGCACGAGAGAGTCGAGGCCCGCCGCCACCCGGAAGAGATGCAGGGCGGCGCTGTCATCTCCGAGGCGGTAGAGAAGCGGGGCAAGTGCGACTCCGTCAGCGCCGGCGAGAGCCAGCAGTAAGGCACTCGCGCGCTCGTCCAGATGGCGGCCGTCGTCACTCGCGAGGTACAGCTCCGTCCGATTGCAGGTCGAGAGCACCACGGCCTCACATCCAGCAGCCAGTTCGAGCGCGAGGGCTGCCGCGCCGGCAGAGTCGACTGCTACGCGCTCCCGCAACTCGACGGGTGCCTGACGGTGCGAAACGCCGACGAGCGTAAGTCTCACGAGGCGAAGTGGGTCAGAGGAAGGACGACGGCCACGAGCGCAAAGCCGACCACGAGCAGAACGGCAAACCGCCGGCCCCGCAACAGCATCTCGCGACGTAGGAAAAGGCCAATGGCATAGAGCGCCCAGATCGTGAGAGCGACCGCCATCGGCACGTCGAAGTCACCGCGATCGAAACTCGCGAGGCCTACGACGATGCCCGCAGAAAGAACGGCGAGTGAGATCAGAGCGGTGCGGGCGGAAAGCCGGTCGAGCGACTCGAGTGGGGGCAGCCGCAGCCGCAGTAGGCCCGTATCGCGATGCTTGAGCCGTCTCTCCTGCCAGAGATAGAGGCCTGCAAGCCCGGCGGCGAGCGTCAGGCCCGCGAATCCGGCGAGCATCAGCCCAACGTGCAGGGCAAGCAGGCCACCGGCGGGATCGCGCGTCGAGACGCCGGTGCCGCCTCCAGCCCAGGCAGCCAGGAGGAGGGCTGCAGCCAGGGGCATCACGGCGAGGCCGAGCAGTCGGTACCGCGGCGTACAGCCCCAGATCAGGTAGGTGCCGACGACGAGCCAGACGAAGAGATTGAGGGCGCCGGCCCAGGTGCCCCAGGGAAACCCGTCCGTGTCGAGCACCTGCGCCACGAGGAGCGCGGTCTGCGCGAGCCAGCCGATCCGAACACCCCAGATGCCGAGTCGCGCCGATGTCCCGGGGCTCCGCAGAGCCCCTGCATAGGCGACCGCCGCCTCCCCGTACGCGATTAACGCGGGCCAGACGAGGAGCTCAGCCATCGGAGCGGCGGCCACGCGCGATGTCGGCGAGCTCGCCTGTCTCGCGCTCGAGCCGCGCGAGCTTGGTAGCGATGATCGCAACCCACAGAAGGACGAACACGAGCACGACCCCGTAGGCGAGCGCGACGTACTGGCCCTGGCTCACGAGAGCGCCTCGCGGAGGTCTCGCAGGTTCGAGTCGGTGCGTTTGCCGACGAGCTCGGTGCGATACATCACGTACGCGAGTAGGGCGATTGCGGCCCAGCACACGACGAACGCGCCGAACATCGTGTTCGTCATCTGGGGGCCGTCGCGGTTGAACACGGTCGGGTGGATGAAGTCGCTCGCGAGCCGGATCGCGAAAAAGCTGACAGGGATCAGGGCGACACCGAAGAGCGCATAGACGGCGCAGATCCGCTCGCGGCGCGCACCTTCCTCGACCGAGAACCGGAGCATGAAGTAGGCGCAGTAGAAGAGAAAGAGGACGAGAAAGAGGACGAGCTGGTTCGAGCCCCAGCTCCACCACACTCCCCACGATGCCTTGGCCCAGATCGAGCCTGTGATCAGCGTCAGGGCTCCGAAAATCGTGCCCTGGTGGATCCAGGTGTAGCTCTCGAGGTCGCGTCGCTCGCCGCCGATCCACAGGAGCCGGAGCGCCTTCCAGGCCCCGAGTCCGAAGCAGACGTACGCGGTGAGTGCGATCGGAACGTGGAAGTAGAAAATCCGCTGGGAGATTCCCTGGTCGGCGTCTTCGGGGGCGACGAGAAGCGCGAGCACCGCGGCGAACCCGAGCAGGCCGGCGGCGGCAAAAGCGAGGATCGGGAGGCTATTCCGTGACGACATATTCGAAGGTTGCCCAGGAAAGTATCGCGAAGACCGCGTCGTAGAGGCCGAGGAAGGCGAGATAGGTCGCGCCGTGGGGAGAGATGCCCGCTCCAACGCCGCCCACGACGAGGGGGATCGCGAGCGGCAGGAAGAGCAGCGGCAAGATGACCTCGCGACCCCTGCTCGCGGCGGCCATCGCGGCAAGCAGCGAGCCGACGGCGCAGATCCCGATGCTCGCGAGCACGACCCCCGCGACTGCGACGAGATCGACGGGCGCAAAAAAGAGTGCAAATGCCGGCAACGCCACGAGTTCCGCTGCAGCGAGAAACGCCAGGGTGGCGAGCGTCTTGCCGAGCCAGATCGCGCTTCGATCGCACGGTGCGAGTACGAGCCCGTCCAGCGCCCCACCTTCGCGCTCGGGCGCCCAGGCGCGTGCCAGGCCAAGGAGCGCAGTGAAGACGATCGCGATCCACAACAGACCGTACGCAGCGTTCTCACCGGCCCCGGCCGGGAGAGCGAAGTGGAAGACGGCGAGGGTGGTGAGAACGAACAGCAGCATCGCAGGCAGGGTGTCCCGCGCCCGGAGTTCGAGTTTGAGGTCCTTGCGCGCCAGGGCGACCACATCCGCGGAATAGAGGGCGAGGGCACTCATGCGAGGACGAGCTTGTCCGTGGCGAGTGGGACAACGCGGACCGGATCGTGCGTGGAGAGCACAATTGTTCGCTCCCCTGCGAGCGCTGTGAGCTCACGGTCGAGTAGCGCCGCGCCGTCCTCGTCGAGGGCCGTGAACGGCTCGTCGAGCACGAGAAGCGCCGGGGCGTGCAGAAGCGCTCGACAGAGCGCGAGGCGCTGCGTCATGCCGCGCGAGAAGGTCGAGACACGATCGGCGCGCACGTCCCAGAGGCCGAACCGCTCGAGCAACATCCCGCTTCGCTCACGGCGCTCGGAAACGCGGTAGAGGCGGCCGTAGAGATCGAGGTTCTCGAGTGCGGTCAGCTCGCGGTAGAGCAGCGGCTCGTGCCCGACGTACCCGAGGTCGGCCCGCTCGCAATCGACCGTGAGCATGCCCTTTGTCGGCGCAGCGAGCCCGACGACGAGCCGCAGGAGCGTCGTCTTGCCCGACCCGTTCGGGCCCGTGACGAGCAGAAACCCGAGGCGTGGAACGGCGAACGAGACCCCTTTCAGGGCCCGTTTGCGGCCATACCGCTTCTCGAGGCCTTCCCCCGCGATCATTCAGCTCGCGCCCTCCCGGTCGACTGCCAGGCCACGGTAGCGGCTAAGCCTAGATCCACGCTAAAAAAGCGTGTCAAGGGCCACGAAGACGAAGAAGGCGACGCTGATGAGGCCGTTGACGGTGAAGAATGCGGCGTCGAGGCGGCGGAGATCTCCTGGATGCACAAGCGAATGCTCGTAGAGGAGCAGTCCTGCGACCGCCGCAACGCCGAGCCAGTAGAAGACATTGACCCCGAGACCCACCCCGACCGCCGCGAGCAGCACTACGGCTGCAACATGGAACGCACGCGCGCCCACGAACACGCCGCGTTCGCCGAAGCGTGTCGCCCACGACTGAAGGCCCGCCGCGCCGTCGTGCGCCAGATCGAAGAGCGAGTAGAAAAGATCGAAGCCGGCGACCCATAGGCCCTGCGCAGCGAACAGCGCCCACGCCTCCCAGGGTGCCGTGCCCGTGACCGCGATCCAGGCTCCGAGGGGAGCGAGTCCCGTGCAGGCGCCGAGCCAGAGATGGCAGAGCCAGGTGACGCGCTTGAGGTACGGATAGACGACGAACATGGCGACGGGAATCGGCCAGAGCCAGCGGACGATCGGCTCGAGCTGGAATACCGCGACGAGATAGAGCGCGAGCGCTCCCGCGCAGAGCGCCCACACCTGCGCTCGCGACAGCATGCCGGTTGGAATCTCACGTCCGGCGGTCCGCGGATTGCGCGCGTCGAGTTCGGCATCGACGAGCCGGTTCAGCGCCATCGCGAGAGTGCGGGCGCCGATCATTGCAAGCGTCAGCCAGAGGACGGGGCCGACCCCGGGAAAGCCGTCCACCGCCAGAAACGCCCCGACGTAGGCGAACGGCAGCGCGAACACCGTGTGCTCGAGCTTGACGAGTGAGGCGAACCGCCGTGGGAACGAGGCGGTGGTCGCGCTCATGTCTGGCGGTGTTGCGAGCCCTGGTCGCCGGCGGCCAGCTCGATCCCGTGGACGAGCGCCGGTTGCAGCACCGCGAAGCCATCGCGACAACCGCCGGGCGAGCCGGGCAGGTTCACGACGAGCGTCGCCCCGCGCAGGCCCGCGAGCCCGCGGGAGAGAAGCGCGTGCGGCGTTCGCGTGCGGGCGTCAGCACGGATTGCCTCCGAAATGCCGGGTGCGTCCCGGTCGAGCACTGTGCGGGTGGCCTCAGGGGTGACATCACGCGGAGTGAAGCCCGTACCGCCGGTTGTCAGCACGACGGAGCTCCGGCCCGCGAGTTCGGCGATCGCGGCGGCGATCACCTCGGATTCGTCGGGAACGACGCATCGCTCCACCGCGAAGCCCTCACCCACGAGTAACTCGACGAGTGCGTCGCCGCTGCGATCCTCGCGCGTCCCTTCGTGAACCCCGTCCGAAACCGTGAGCACGGCCGCTTTCATACAGGCTCCTTCGTCTTTTCGACGAGCGTGACGCCGGTGATTGTCATGTTCTTGTCGATCGCCTTCGCCATGTCGTAGACGGTGAGCGCAGCGACTGTAGCCGCTGTCAGCGCCTCCATCTCGACACCGGTTTGCGCCGTCGTCTCGGTGACCGCCTCGATCTCGACCCCCGTGGCGACGACCGCCACCCTGACGTCGACGACGGTGAGCGGCAGCGGATGACACAGCGGAATCAGGTCACTCGTTCGCTTTGCGGCCATGATCCCTGCAAGTTGGGCGGTCGTCAGGGCGTCCCCCTTCGGGAGCTCCCCGAGTCGGGCGACCGTCTCGGGCGCCATCAGCACCGTTGCCCGTGCGACCGCGCGCCGACGCGAGAGCGGCTTGTGGCCAACGTCGACCATCCGAACCGCCCCGTCTGAGTCGACGTGAGAAAGGTCGGTCACTTCGCCATGGTACTCAGGTCGGGCGCTCCGCCAGGGTCACCTGCACGATGCGGCGCTTCGTACCACCGCGCAGCACCGTGAACGCGACGCGCTGCCCTGGCACGAGCCTCATGACCGCACGCGAGACATCCTGCGCGCTCGCAACAGGCCTGTCGCCGATCTTCACGATCAGGTCGCCGCCGAGAGATACCTGAAGCCCGTTGTAGCCCTCGACGCGCGTGCCGCCGCGCAGGCCTGCTCGAGCGGCCGGTGTGTCGGGCTCGACCTTGGCTATGAGCGCACCATGGCGAGTGGCGAAGTCGAACTTTCTCGCCAGGCCTGGTGTGACGTCCTGGGTGGTGACACCGACGTACGCATACGAGACCCGGCCTGTCCGCACCAGCTGCTCGAGCGCCCGGCGGGCAATGTCGATCGGGATCGCGAAGCCGACCCCTTCCGCAGTACCACTCGTCGAGCGGATCTGGGCGTTGATCCCGATCACGCGACCCCTAGCATCGAAGAGCGGCCCTCCCGAGTTGCCGCGATTGATCGGCGCGTCGGTCTGGATCGCATCGGAGACGCTGTAGCCCGATGTCAGCGAGTCGATCGTCCGAGCGGTAGCCGAGACGACACCGACCGAGAGCGAGCTCTGCTCGTTGAAGGGGCTGCCGATCGCAGCGACCGGCGTGCCGACGACCACGGTCGAGGAGTTACCGAGCGGCACCGGCTGGAGGGCGTGAGCCCTGGGGTCGACCCGAACGACCGCAACGTCGCTGAACAGGTCCCAGCCGACGATCTTCGCCGGGACGCGGTCGCGGTCCTTGAACTCGACGTAGAGCGTGTCGGCTCCGCGAACATTTCGCCCCTCCGCCTCGGCGACATTGGTTACAACGTGCGCGTTCGTGAGAATCGTGCCCTTCGCATCGACGACGAAGCCGGAGCCCTGCGACTGGCCGTCGGGGCCGAAATCAGCGTAGAGCGTGACGACACCGGGAGCGCGCCGGGCGTAGATCGCCGCCGGGTTGAAGCCGTTGCCGATCGCCGGCACGGCCGCGAGCGACGTGGCGGCCTCGGTCACCGCGCGCTCGACGACAACCGTGGTCGTGTCACGGCCCTTGAGTCGCGCCCTGTCCCCGAGCGCGAGGGCGCCCGCAGCACCGAGAATCGCTGCGACGGCCGCAATGACGAAGACCTGGGGGCGCACGCCGACCACTGTACCGAGGCACATCCGTGAGGCCGTTCGCGGGAGCCCCTCGTGTGGCCGCGTTTCCACGTGGAAACGGGCGCTCCAGGCTCAGGCGGGGTCGGGAGCGGGTGATCCCGGCGGGGCGTCGTACGCCGGCAACACGAGGGTGAAGGCCGTCGCGCCGTGCCGACTGGCGGCCGTTACCGTCCCGTCCATCCTCCCGGCAAGCTCACGCGCGATCGCAAGACCGAGGCCGCTACCGGATGCCACGGTGCCCTCGACGCGATAAAACCGCTGGAACACACGACCGAGGTGCTCGGGCGGGATGCCCGGCCCGTCGTCTTCAACGACGAGCGCCACGCGTGCGCCCCGTCGTTCGACCCGGAGCCGCACGACCGTACCGGCGGGTGTGTGCACGAGCGCATTGCCGGCCAACGCCCTCGCGACCTGCTGCACGCGCTCCTCATCTGCGAACGCCCACGCCTCGTCGTCGGCCTCGACGAGGAGCGTGTGACCCGATGCGTCTGCAAGAGCACCCAGTTCCTCGGCGACGACCCGGACAACCTCGGCCAACCCGACCTCCTCGTGCTCGATCCGGATCCGGCCCGCATCCATCCGGGAGAGGTCGAGGAGGTCGGTTGCAAGCTTCGTCAGTCGATCGACCTGCGCCCGCGTAGTCGCTAGGAACTCGCTGCGCGTCTTCTCATCGAGATCCTCGTCCGCGAGAAGCTCGAGGAAGCCGGCGAGGGAAAACAGCGGAGTACGGAGCTCGTGCGATGCGTTTGCGACGAACTCCTTGCGCGCGAGGTCGAGTTGCGCGAGCTGGATCCGCATCCGATCGAACGATCCGGCCAGCTGCCCCACCTCATCGGCTCCGTTGTCGACCACCGGCTCGTCGAAGGCCCCTTCGGCGATTCGGTCGGCAGCCCGCTGCAGCAGCCCGAGCCGCCGCGCGTGGATCGCGGCGACAGCGAAGCCGAGCACAAGTGCGATCAGCAGGGCCGCCGCGGTCGCGTACAGCAGGCGGCGCTTGACGAGCTCAACCGTGGCGAGTTGGTCGGAGATGGAGCTCGAGAGGAGCATCACGTTTCCCGCCGTAAGCAGAGGCACCGCCACCTCGGCGTACTCGCGCCCCTCGTGACGAGCACGGGCCCTCACGGTCATCACTGCCTTCGCGGCAGCGTGCGCTGTCGGATCCCTCTCGATCTCCGCACCTCCGACTGCCGAAGAATCCGCCAGCGAGCGCAAGACCTGGGCTTCGCGAGGGCCGTCGACGGCGAAGACGACAACGCGCGAATTGGAGACGAAAGCGGCACCGCCGACGAAATCGGCGAGCCGGAGCTCGTTCTGCGCCTCCCGGCTGGCATAGAGGACCGCCAAGGCCCTAGCGTCGCTCTCCTGCTGGTCGAGCTTTGCCGCGACAAGCCGCCGCTCGAGCGAGGGCACGACGATCGCATACGCCGTCAGGAGGGCGCCACCGACGATCGCGAGCAGAGCCAGCGTCAGCTTGACGCGGATGCCCCCGGGGATTCTCATCCGTCGCGGAAGCGGTATCCGGCGCCGCGCACCGTCAAGATCAACTCCGGTTCGCGGGACTCCTGCTCGATCTTCTCCCGTAGATGTCGGACATGCACGTCGATCGTGCGGGGCTCCCGGTAGTCCGAGCCGCCACGGAGGCGCTCGAGCAGCTGGCGTCGGGAGTACACGACCCCGGGGTTCGCCGCGAGCAGGGCCAGGAGTTCGAACTCCACGAACGTCAGCTGGACCAACGCCCCACGTACCTCGACCGTGCGGCGCGGCAGGTCGATCCGGACGTCGCCGCGGTCGATAACCTCGTCGCGCTTGCCGCCCAGGTGGGGTGTGGCGGCCCGCCGCAACACGGCGCGCACGCGACTACGGAACTCGCGAATCAGGAACGGCTTCGTGATGTAGTCGTCCGCGCCGAGTTCGAGACCGAGCACCTTGTCGAGCTCGTCGTCGCGGGCCGTGAGCATGATGATCGGGACCGTGCTCTCGGCCCGCAGCCTCTTGCAGACCTCGAGCCCGTCGAGCTTCGGGAGCATGATGTCGAGCACGACGAGGTCGATTTCCTCCTCCGTGAAGCGTCGGAGCGCTTCCTCGCCGTCACGGGCCTGAACGACGCGATAACCGTCGCGTTCGAGCGGGTACGTGAGGAGCCTCTGGATCGCGTCCTCGTCATCGACGAGCAGAATAGTCGGGGATTCAGGCATCGTCGAGGTTGCTGGACACGGGGGCCATGCACCCGCCAGGTCGTACTATAGCCCCCGTCGTGGCAGCCCCAGGCTCAAACGTACGCAGGCGAGACGATCCGCCATCTGGAGTTCCAAGGCGGACCAGACGCAGGTCGGGCGAGCAGCCGATCAACAGTCGGCTCGTCCGCAACGCGGGGCTGCTCCTGATCCTGCCGTTCGTGCTGCTCGCATTCTCGATCGGGCGACCAGGGCCTTTCCCCGCGCCTACGCTGCCGCCATCGTTCGACGGCTCCTCCGCGGCGACGCTCACGGCAGAGCTCGCCCGCGACTACCCCAACCGAGCGCCTGGCTCATCGGGTGCGGACGGAGCCGCCCGGTGGCTGAAGGAGAAGCTCGGCCTCTACGGTCTCACCCCGCGCGAGGACGTTTGGGAGGAGACGATCCCGGGGCTTGGTCGCGTCCGTCTGCGCAACCTCGTCACGGTTATCCCCGGCGCCAGACCCGATTCGATCCTCTTCATCTCGCATCGCGACAACAGCGGCGTCGGGCCCGGCGCGAACGACAACGCCTCAGGAACGGCAGTTCTGTTCGAGCTCGTGCGCGGCTACGGCCGGCTCGGCACGGTCGCCGGCCGGCCGAAGCCTCAGCACACGCTCATTTTCCTCTCCTCGGATGGCGGCGCCTTCGGCGGTTTCGGTGCCGAGCGGTTCGCCTCGACGTCGCCCCTCCGAGCCGGCGTTCGAGCGGTTGTGTCACTCGACGCGCTGGCAGGCACCGCGAGGCCCCAGCTCAAAATGGCAGGGTTCGCGCCCCGTTCTCCGGCACCGGCGCTCGTCCGGACGGTAGATGTCCGGGTTGCACGCCAACTCGGTCGGTCACCGACGCGACCCAGCTGGCTGACGCAACTCGCCGATCTCGGCGTGCCCTTCGGCTACGGCGAGCAGGCGCCGTTCCTTGGACGAAAGATCTCGGCGATCCGACTGACGACTGCGGACGACAGCGGCGGTGGTGCGACCGCCGACACGACCGCCAGCCTTGATCGGACGCAGTTCGTGCGACTCGGCAGCGCCGCCGAGTCCATCCTGGCGTCGCTCGACCGGGGGATCGAGCTTGCCGGAGGCACTGCGGGGTACGTGTACCTGGGCAGCCGGATCATTCGGGGTTGGGCCATCGAGTTCGTCCTCATCGTCGCACTCGTGCCGTTCCTCGTCGGTGCCATTGACCTCTTCGCCCGGTGCCGGGGGAGGCGTTTGCCTCTCGTCGGCGCCTGGCGGGCGCTCCGAACACGCCTGGGTGTATGGCTCTGGATTGGTTTGGTCGTCGGCCTTGCGGCATTCGCAGGCGTCTTCCCCCGCGGATCGCCGATCCCGCCCCCGCCCGACAGCCCCGCCGTCACCGGTTGGCCTGTCGTCGGCCTCGCGATTGTCGGAGCGCTTGCCGCGCTCGGTTGGTGGCGTGCCCGCCGCGTACTCGTCCCCGTTGCGCCGGCGACCGCGGACGAGGTGCTCGCCGGGTACGCCGTTGCGCTTCTCGCGCTCGGAGCGGTCGCGGTGGCCACTGCGCTGATAAGTCCGTACGGCGTCATCTTCGTCGTTCCC
>Ga0315273_10012793_pt1 | contig 10772 bp, 9 predicted proteins | sample YL17G02_0_MG_FD_205753 | JGI IMG/M metagenome (GOLD analysis project Ga0315273, IMG submission 205753) | Sediment microbial communities from Yellowstone Lake, YNP, Wyoming, USA - YL17G02_0 | ecosystem: Environmental > Aquatic > Freshwater > Lake > Sediment | place: USA: Wyoming | collected... | reverse complement strand
CGTGGATCCCAATGGCCCGGCAGCGAAAGCGGGAGTGCAGGTTGGCGATCGCGTGCGCCGCGTCAACGGTCAGGTCATCCAGTCCGTCGACGATGCGCAGAAGAGCATTTATGGCGCTTCGGTCGGCGACCGACTGCGTTTGACACTCGAGCGCTCGGGCCAGTTGATCGAGGCGACGGTCACGCTCGTCGAAGCGCCGGTCGGAGGGACGCCGTGATCGATCGTTATTCGCGAGCCGAGATGCGTGCGGTGTGGAACGATGAGCACCGTCTCCGCGGCTGGCTCGAGGTCGAGTTGGCGGCGACCGCAGCGCGCGAGGCGCGCGACGAAGTGCCGGCCGGGACCACCGAGCGCATCCGTCGCGCGGCACGCATCGACGTGAACCGTATGCTCGAGATTGAAGCCGATGTGCACCATGACGTGATCGCATTCCTGTCGATGCTCAGCGAGTCGGTCGGCCCAGACGCGCGTCATCTGCATGCGGGGATGACGTCGTCGGACCTCGTCGACACCGCGCTCGCACGCCAGATCGTGGCGGCGGGAAGCGTGTTGGCAGGGTCGCTCGCGCGCGTGCGGCGCGCGGCATGGAAGCTCGCGCACGAGCACAAGCGCACTCCGATGGTCGGACGCACCCACGGTATTCACGCTGAGCCGATCACGTTCGGGCTCAAGTGCCTGATCTGGAGCGAGGAATTGGGCCGCGACGAGCGGCGTCTCGAGGCGGCGCTCGGGGACTGCGCGGTCGGCAAGTTCTCGGGCGCGGTTGGCACCCTCGTCCATCTCGATGCTGCGATCGAGACGGACGCGCTCGCGCGCCTCGGTCTTCTGCCCGAGCCGGTCGCGAATCAGGTCGTCCAGCGCGATCGACACGCGGCGTTGCTGTGCGTGCTCGCGGTCACGGCCGGCACGCTCGACCGGATCGCGCTCGAGATCCGCCATTTGCAACGCACCGAGGTGCGCGAGGCCGAGGAACCGTTCTCGGAGAAGCAAAAGGGCTCCTCGGCCATGCCGCACAAGCGCAACCCGATCCGCAGCGAGCGCATTTGCGGGCTGGCGCGGTTGGTGCGCGGCTACGCGCAGGCGGCGCTGGACGATCAGGCGCTGTGGCACGAGCGCGACATCAGCCATTCGTCGGTCGAGCGTGTGATCTTCGCTGATGCGTTTCTAGTGCTGGACTTCATGGCGGCTGAAGCCGGCGATGTGCTCGAAGGTCTGCGCGTGCTGCCGGACAACATGCGGCGCAATCTCGAATCGGGCGGCGGCCTGGTGTTCTCACAGCGCGTGCTGCTGGCACTGGTCCAAGCCGGCCTCGAACGGGATCAGGCGTACGCGATCGTCCAGCAGCATGCGCTTGCGGCACTCGAGGGCCCGCCAGCGTTTGATGCCGCGCTCGCGGCGGACCCGCGGGTGGGCGCGGCGCTCACGCCCGAAGCGCTTGCGGCGTGCTTTACGTATGAGCCCTACTTTCGAAGCGTGGACGCGCTGTTCGCGCGCGCTGCGGTGCCCGCGTGAGCGTCGTTCCAGTGATTCCGGTCGCGTATTCGCTCGATCAGGCGCTCGATCCCGAAACGGTGTCACGCGCCCTGCGTGAGCGTGGCGTGGTGCTCGATGCGCAAGAGGTCGTGCTGCTGCCGCAATTGCTTGGTCGCGCCCCGATGTGGGCGGAGGCGGTGCTGTTTGGGATCCTGTGGAGCGAACACTGCTCGTACAAGTCGACCCGGCATCTGCTTGAGCGATTACCGACCACGGCACCACAGGTCGTGATCGGCCCCGGCGAGGACGCAGGCGTGGTGTCGCTGCCTGCCCCGTGCCAGGACCTGGTGCTCGTGCTCGCGCACGAGAGTCACAATCATCCGAGCCAGGTGCTGCCGGTCGAAGGCGCTGCGACCGGCGTCGGAGGAATCGTGCGCGACGTGGTGTGCATGGGGGCGACCGTCACCGGCGTCCTCGATGCGCTGCGGTTCGGCGATCCGCGTTCCGGCGTGGCGACGCGCGACATCACGCGTGGGGTAGTGCAGGGCATCGCCGACTACGGCAACGCGCTCGGCGTCCCGAACCTCGGTGGCGACGTCTACTTCGATCGGCGCTTCGACGCCAATTGCCTCGTGAACGTGATGGCGGTCGGGATCGCTCCGCGTGACGGCGTACTGCGCAGCCGCGTTCCCGACGGACCGGGTAGCTGGGTGTTCGTGCTGGTCGGCAAGCCAACCGACGAGAGCGGTTTCGGTGGCGCGGCCTTCGCTTCCGAGAGCCTCCAGGACGACGATCGCCGCGGCGCGGTGCAGCTGCCGGATCCATTCCTCAAGCGCATGCTCAACGTCGCGAACCAGGCGGCGTTTACGCGCATCCGCGAACGCGGCCTCCGCGCCGGCCTGAAGGATCTTGGTGCGGGCGGGGTGGCCTGCGCGACGAGCGAGATGGCGGCGGCCGGTAGCCGCGGAGCCGACATCGTTCTCGACCAGGTCCATCGTGTCGGACGGGCACTGCCGCCCGAGGTCTTGCTGTGCGCCGAGACGCAGGAGCGCTACTGCTGGGCGGTGCCAGAAGAGTTCGCGCCCGAGCTGCTCGCGATTTACAACGCGGAGTTCGCCCTCGGCGAGGTTTTCCCCGGGGCGGGCGCGCGCGTGATCGGCCGCGCGTCCGATACCATGCGTTACCGCGTGACATGGGGTGGTGAGGTAGTCGTCGACTGCCCGGTCGAAGCCATCACCGCCGCTCGGCGCGCCCCGCGCCCCGCGCATCGTCGCGCGCCGCCCGCGCCGCGCAAGCTGCGCCGGCCGCATCCCGATCTACGCCAGGCGCTGCTGCAGATGCTGGGCTCGTACGCGGGGGGGTCGCGCGAATATCTCTATCGTCACTACGACAGCGAGGTCCAGGCGAGCACGTGGCTGCGACCGGGCGAAGGCGATGCCACCGTGTTCGTGCCTGCGCCCGGGCGCGCGCTCGGTGTGGCACTCGCGATCGGCGGCAATCCGTACTGGTGTGAAGCCGATCCCGAGCTCGGCGCGCGCCATGCTGTGGCCGAGGCGGCGCGCAACGTTGCGTGCGTGGGCGGCAGACCGTGGGCGCTCACCGATTGCCTCAATTTCGGAAGCCCGCTCGACGCGGGGGTGATGGGCGACTTCGAGGCGACGCTCGAAGGGCTCGCCGTCGCCGCGGAGTCGCTGGGTGGACTGGCGAGTCCTGGTGCCGCGCTGCCGTTCGTAAGCGGCAACGTGAGCCTTTACAACCAGACCGGCACGCGCGCGATTCCGCCCTCGCCGATTGTGCTGTGTGCGGGGGTGGTACGCGATCCGCTCGGGTGTGTCGGGCTGGGGTTGACGAGCGCCGGCGCGTTTCTGGTGCTGGTGGGCGAGCCGCGCGATGAGCTCACCGGATCGCTTTACGTGCGCGAGGTGATGGGCGAGTCGAACCCCAGCGCACCGCCGTCGCTCGATCTGCCGCGCGAGGCGCGGCTCCAGGAGCTCGCGGTGCTCGCAGCGGAAGGAAGATGGGTGCACGCGGCGCACGATGTGTCGGATGGCGGGCTCGCGATGGCGCTCGCCGAGATGTTGCTCGCCGCCCCACCCGAGCTAACGCTCGGGCTGGAGATCGAGCTCGAGGCGCTCGAGTCGCCGGCACCGGCCGCGCTGTTCAGCGAGCGTCCCGGAATCGTGTTCGAAGTTCCGGTGGAGCGCGCGGCCCGGCTCTATCAGGCGGCGCGCGACCGCCAACTGCTCGCGTGGCCGATTGGCACCGTCACCGCGTCCGGGTCGCTGCGGATTCGCACCGCTGAATCAGGGATGCTCGAGTGGACGGCCGACGAACTGCGCTTAGTCGCCGCTCGGCCGCTGAGACGGCTGTGGAACGAGGAGATCGAATGAGCTTCGACCGGCTCGGACGCGGCATCACGCACCTCATCGCGGACGGCATCGCACGCGACCTCATCGAGAGGATCAGGGTCCGGCCGTGAGTGCTGCGACGGTCGCCGTGTTGCAGTTTCCAGGGGTGAACTGCGAGACCGAGTCGGTGCGCGCGCTCGAGCGCGCAGGGCTTCACGCCGAGGTCTTCGGCTGGAAGCGCCCGGCCGCTGAGTTGCGCGCATTTGATGCGTTCGTGCTGCCGGGTGGATTTTCCTACCAGGACCGCGTTCGCGCGGGTGCCATCGCTGCCAAGGATCCATTGATCGACGTGCTCGCTGAAGCCGCCGAGCGTGGTGCACCGGTGCTCGGAATCTGCAACGGCGCCCAGGTTCTGGTCGAGTCCGGACTCGTGCCGGGTGGCGCAAACGTGGAGCTCGCGCTCGCGCGCAATCGCATGCCCGATCGCTCCGGCTACTACGCGCGCTGGATCTACGTGCGGATCGAGGAGTCGCCATGCGTGTTCACGCGTCACCTCGCGGTTGGCACGGTGCTGCCTCTGCCGATGGCGCACAGCGAGGGTCGGTTCCTGGGCGAGCCCGGTCGCATGCGTGACCTCGCGCGCAACGGGCAGACCCCGCTGCGCTACGCGAACTCCAACGGGGGCATTGCCACGGAATTCCCCGCGCTCCCCAACGGCGCTGAAGAATCCGCGGCCGCGGTGTGCAACGCGCGAGGCAACGTGCTCGCGATGATGCCGCATCCGGAGCGCGCGCAGGATCTCGGTGCGGTGTGCCGCTCGATCACAGGAGAGTGGGCCAGCCGGCGGGCCCGGGACCTCGCGCGGTGTGAGGATCAAAGGCTCGATGTGGGCGGCCCTGGCCTCGAGCTGTTTCGCGGGCTCGCGTCATACCTGAAGGAGTGCTGACATGGCGGCTACCGGCACGAGACGAACGGCCACCCGGGTGGCGCAGGTCTGGGTGAGCATGAAGGCCGACGATCCCGAGGCGATTTCGGCGTTGGCCGTCGCCCGCACACGACTTGCAGCAGGGCGTGAACTCGTGGCGCTCAGTCGTATGCGGCTCATCGAGTTGCGGGGGTCGCTCCCGACGCGGCCGCGACTCGAGCGGCTGCTCCACGGCTCGATCCAGTTCTACAACCCGCACAAGGAGCGTTGCCTGGTGCGCACCACCTTGCGTGATGCCTCGCCGGCTTCGGCCAGCCAGCATGTGGTGGTGGTGACCGAGCGTGGGGGCGAGCGCCGCCTCGCGGCCGAACGATGGTGGCTCCACGAGACGGGCTCCAACATCGAAGTTCGTGAAGGTGTCGCGTGGCTACTCGAGTTCGCCGCCGGAGCCCTGGCGCCCCTCGACGATCTGATCACCGTGCGCGACCGACGTCATGGTCTATTGTGCAATCCCCATTCGCAGGACGCGCGCACGGCTTCGGGTCGCCTCCCGCTGCCGTGGATCAGCCCGCCGCTCACGCAAGACGATGGTACCAGGAGCGCAGGCCCGCACCGCAACGAACCCGAGATCGAGGGCATGGCATGACGGGATGGTCACCGCACAAGACGTGGCGCGAAGAATGTGGCGTGTTCGCCGCGATCGGAGTTCCGAATGCGGCCGAAGTGACATGCCTCGGCTTGCATGCGCTGCAGCACCGCGGACAGGAAGCGGCCGGCATCGTGTCGTGCGATGCGGACGGTGAGTTCCGCACGCACAAAGGCATCGGACTGGTGTCGGATGTGTTCAACGACCTGGAAATCGCCAAGCTGTCAGGTCGTCTCGCGATCGGTCACAACCGCTACTCGACCTCCGGCAGCCTGACACGTGAGAACACGCAGCCGCTTGGCGTGGTCTACCGCGGCGGACCGCTCGCGCTCGCCCACAACGGGAACCTCGTGAACGCTCGCGAAGTGCGTCAGTCGCTCGAAGCGTCGGGCTCGATCTTCCAGACCACGCTCGACACCGAGATCCTCCTTCATCTCATGGCGCTGTCGAAGCACGACGAACCTGGTGATGCGCTGATCGAAGCGGCACGACAGGTACGTGGGGCCTACTCGCTGGTCGTCCTCACCCGCGAGGCGGTGTTCGCGTTCCGCGACCCGCACGGCTTCAGGCCGCTGTGCATCGGTCGCCTCGGTGACGGCTACGTGGTCGCGAGCGAGACCTGCGCGCTCGACTTGGTCGCCGCCGAGTTCGTGCGCGACGTCGAGCCGGGCGAGTTGGTGCGCATCGATCCGCATGGCATGCGCTCGCGCCGCGCGTTTCCGGCCGCACAGCCGCTGCGCCAATGCATCTTCGAGCACATATACTTCTCCCGTCCCGACAGCGTCGTGTTCGGGACCACGGTCGATCGCGTGCGGCGGCGCATCGGGCACCGGCTCGCCGAGGAGCATCCGGTCGAGGCCGACGTCGTGATCTCGGTCCCAGATTCCAGCAACTCGATCGCGCTCGGCTTCAGTGAGCGCTCCTGCATCCGGTTCGAGCTGGGATTGATCCGCAACCACTATGTCGGGCGCACGTTCATTCAGCCCCAGCAGAGCGGGCGGGACTCGAGCGTGCGGGTGAAGTTCAATCCGGTGCGCGAGATCCTGGCCGGCAGGCGCATCGTGCTGGTCGACGACTCGATCGTGCGCGGCACGACGAGCCGCAAACTCGTGCGCATGCTCAAGAAGAACGGGGCGCGCGAGGTGCACTTCCGCATCGGTTCGCCGCCGGTCACGCATCCGTGCTTCTACGGCATCGACACTCCGAGCCGCGGGGAGTTGATCGGAGCGCTCAAGAGTCCCGAGGAGATACGCGAGTATCTCGGAGCAGATTCGATCGGCTACCTGTCGCTCGAGGGCCTGCTCGCATGCGAGCAGGATGGCCGCCAGTACTGCACGGCATGCTTCACCGGCAGCTATCCGGTCGCGGTGGATCCGGCCGCGAGCAAACTCTCGATCGAGCATCTGCACCGCAAGGGAACCGCACTCGGCGTGTAATCAGCGGTGCGCGGCTCCGACCCGATTGCCGGTGCTTGACACCTGGAACGCGTGGTTCCTAGTGTGCCTCGCTCGTACCTGCCACGCTGGTCATCCCTAAGGAATTCCATGGCACTCGAAGACCTGATCCGCCAGCGCCGCGAGAAGATTCTCAAGTGGCGTGAGCTCGACATCGCTCCGTATGCCTACTCGTGGGCAGTTACCCACCATGCACAGGACGTGATCGCACGCGGCGATCAGGTGACGCAGGAGCCGGGCGAGGTGGTGCGGGTCGCGGGGCGAATTCTCACGATGCGCGGCCATGGCAAGGCCGGTTTCGCGCATCTGCTCGACGGATCGGGGAAGATTCAGCTCTACTTCAGGAGCGATCATCTGGTGGAGCAGTTTCGCGCATACGAGCTGCTCGACGTTGGCGACTGGATCGGAGTGGAGGGGGCGCTATTTCGCACCCGCACCGGCGAGATCACGATTCGTGTGGACCGATTCGATCTGCTCGCGAAGTCACTGCGTCCGCTGCCCGAGAAATGGCACGGTTTGAAGGACCCCGAGACCCGGTTTCGCCAGCGCTACGCCGACCTGTTCATGAATCTCGAAGTACGCGAGGTGTTTCGCAAGCGCGCGCGATTGATCGCGGCACTGCGCGCGGTGCTCGATGCGAAGGACTTTCTCGAGGTCGAGACGCCGGTGCTCCAGCCACTCTACGGCGGCGCGTTCGCGCGCCCGTTTGTGACACGCCACAACGCACTCGACATCGAGCTGTATCTCAGGATCTCGAACGAGCTCTATCTCAAACGCCTGATCGTCGGCGGACTCGAGCGGGTCTACGAGTTCGCTCGTGATTTTCGCAACGAGGGCATGGACCGCACACACAACCCTGAATTTACGATGCTCGAGTTCTACCAGGCATTCGCCGACGTGAACGACATGATGGCCCTGACCGAGGAGTTGTTCGTTGCGGCTGCCGAGCGCGTCTGCGGAGGCGCCACGACGACGTTTCAGGGCATGGCGCTGGATTTCACACCGCCGTTTCCGCGCGTGTCGATGCTGGACTCGGTGAGCGCAAAGGTCGGCGAGAGCGTGCACGCCTTGGACCGCGATCAACTCGCACGGCTCGCGACGGCGCGCAACATCGCGGTTCGCCCGGGGACCGGCGCCGGCGGTCTGCTGGATGCGCTGTTCAGCGAGCTGGTGCAGCCCGACCTGATGAGCCCGACGTTCGTCGTGGACTATCCGGCGGAGTCCTCTCCGCTCGCGCGTGTGAGTCGCACCAACCCGAACGTGGTCGAGCGCTTCGAGTTGTTCGTCGCGGGCATGGAGCTCGCGAATGCGTTCTCGGAGCAGAATGACCCCGATGCTCAGCGCCACGCCTTCGAGGCCCAGGTCAGTCGGCGCGACCAGGGCGACGAAGAGACGCAGCCGATGGATCTCGATTACGTGCGGGCACTCGAGTACGGCATGCCACCCACCGGCGGCTGCGGCATCGGCATTGACCGGTTCGCCATGATCCTCACCGATTCGCGCTCGATCCGCGACGTGCTGCTGTTCCCCGCTCTGCGCCCTGAAGAGGGCGCTCGCGAGCTCGAAGACGAAGACGTGGTGGAGGCCGCGGCCGCACCCGGGAAGGACGCCGTTGTGCCCGCGCGCGTCGCGTCGCCGGCCGACGCCGCAGCGAAAGGCCGCTCACCGGCTCGATGAATCTTCCGCTCTGGATCGCCGCCCGCTACCTGCGCACGCACCGGCACAGTGGCTTCATCACGCTTCTCACCGGAATCTCGATCGGCGGAGTAGCGCTCGGCGTCACCGCGCTGCTCACCGTGCTTGCGGTCATGAATGGTTTCGAGAACGAGATCCAGTCGCGCATCGCGGGCACCGACGCGCACGTGATCCTGCTCGGGCAGAGTGCTGCGGGGATCGAGGATGCCAGCGCGATCCTCGACCGCGTGCGTGCGCAGCCAGGGGTGATCGGCGTGGCGCCGTTCACCTACGTCAAGGCGATGGTGTTCCGCGAGGGGCAGACCGAGGGCATGGTCGTCAAGGGCGTCGACCTCGCGAGCGAGCGCTTGGTGACCACGGTCGGCACGCACATTGACCCGCCGCTCGATTCGATTCCACGCATGACCGCGGACGGGATGCCCGGCATCGTGCTGGGCTCGGAGCTCGCCGCCCGGCTCAGCGCGCGCATCGGCGAGCCGGTGGCGCTCGTCACGCTGAGCGGTAGCACGCAATCTGCGTTCGGCTACGCGCCGCGGATCCGCCAGTTCCGGCTGGTGGGCATCTTCACGTCGGGGCTCTACACGTACGATTCGAGCTTCGGATTCACCTCGATCGGCGCCTCACAGGAATTCTTCCAGCTCGGTACGGCGGTCACCGGCATCGAGATCAAGCTCGCTGACATGTTCGCGGCACCGCGCATCGCTGGTGAACTGCTGCGTGCCTCCGGGCGCACAGATCTCAGGTCGAACAATTGGATCGAACTCAACCGGAACCTGTTTACCTGGATGAAGCTCGAGAAGGCCGTCATGTTCGTGATCCTCGCGCTCATCATCCTCGTCGCCGCGTTCAGCATCGTCTCAACATTGTTCATGGTGGTGCTCGAGAAGCGCCGCGACATTGGCGTGCTGAAGAGCATGGGGGCCTCGCCCGCGATGGTGCGGCGCGTGTTTCTACTCGAGGGGCTCCTGATCGGCGGGTCAGGCGTGGCGCTCGGCGCGGGGCTCGCCGCCGTGCTGATCGCCGTGCTCCAGCGCTATCCGTTCGTCCGGTTGCCGGGCGATGTCTACTTCATCGAGCGGCTCCCGTTGCGGCCGGAGGCCGGGGATTTTGTCGCGGTGATCGTGGCGGCGCTGATCCTGTGCATCGCCGCGGCGCTGTACCCGGCGTGGCGGGCCTCGCGGCTCGACCCGGTCGACGCCATCCGGCGGCAATCATGAGTGCGTCGCGCACGATGGGCTCATCCGATGACGGCCATGGGCCGATAACGACTTCAGAGATCGTGCTCCAGGCGGCCGGGATCGGCAAAGCCTACCGTTCACCGACCGGCATGCTGGACGTGCTGAGCGGCGTTGATCTCGAGGTCGTGCGTGGCACGATGGTCGCCGTGCTCGGAACCTCGGGCTCGGGCAAGAGCACGTTGCTGAACATTCTCGGAACATTGGATACGCCGGATGTGGGCACGGTGACGGTTCGTGGTCAGCGCGTGGACCGAATGGACGAGCGCACCCTCGCCGCGTTCCGGGCGCGGAGCCTGGGATTCGTGTTTCAGTTCCATCATCTGCTTCCGGAGTTCACAGCGGAGGAGAACGTGATGATGCCGCTCCTGATCGCTGGCGCGGAAATGGAGGATGCGCGCTCGCGCGCCCGGGCCACGCTCGTGGCAGCGGGTCTTTCGCAGCGCTGGGAGCACCTGCCGGCGGAACTGTCGGGTGGGGAGGCGCAGCGGGTTGCGGTTGCGCGCGCGTTGGTGGCGGAGCCCGAACTCGTGCTCGCCGACGAGCCAACCGGCAACCTCGACATGCGTTCGGCGGCCGCGCTCCACGAAACGCTGGCGACTCTCGCGCATGAACGGCATCAAACGTTTGTCGTCGTGACGCACAATGATAGGCTTGCGGCGCTAGCGGATCGCGTACTCGTTCTGGAGGCCGGCCGTCTCGTGCCGGCGTGAGGAGACATCGCGCGTATGGTGTGTCAAGTATGCGGCAAGAACCCGGCGACGGTGCATTTCACCGAGATCCACGACAACAAGATGTCGGAGATTCACGTGTGCGACCGGTGTGCCGAGGAGCGCGGACTCCAGGCGGCTTCGAAGAAAGGCAAGTTCGACATCGCCGACCTGCTCGCAGGCATGGTGGATGGGATGACCTCCACCGAGGAAGAGCGTGTTGGCAGCGTGCAGTGCCCGCGTTGCGGGCTGCTCTATTCGGCATTCAAGGAAACTGGCCGACTTG
>Ga0315273_10012792_pt1 | contig 10773 bp, 7 predicted proteins | sample YL17G02_0_MG_FD_205753 | JGI IMG/M metagenome (GOLD analysis project Ga0315273, IMG submission 205753) | Sediment microbial communities from Yellowstone Lake, YNP, Wyoming, USA - YL17G02_0 | ecosystem: Environmental > Aquatic > Freshwater > Lake > Sediment | place: USA: Wyoming | collected... | reverse complement strand
TACCTGTTCGCCATCGTCCAGGCGCAGCACCCCGTTGTCGACGAACACGCACGTGAGACGATCGCCGATGGCCCGATGGATCAGCAGCGCGGCCACCGTCGAGTCCACACCGCCGCTGAGCGCGCAGATCACGCGCCCATCGCCCACCTGCGCCCGGATCGCCTCCACGGCCTCGTCCACATACGCCCCGATGCTCCAGTCGCCGCGGCAGCCGCAGACCTGGAAGGCAAAGCGCCTCAGGATGTCGAGGCCCTGCGTGGTATGGACGACCTCGGGGTGGAACAACACGCCAAACAGACACCGCGCCGCGTCTTCCATCCCCGCCACCGGCGCATTGGCGCTCGTGGCGACGATCCGGAATCCCGGGGGCACGGCCGCGACCAGGTCGCCGTGGCTCGCCCAGACATCCAGCGACGCCGGCAGGCCCTCGAACAGGCGGCCACGCGGCGATGTCGCCACCACGGTCGCCGGGCCGTACTCGCGCTGCGGCGCCTGGGCCACCTGCCCGCCCAGGAGATCCGTCATCAACTGCATGCCGTAGCAGATGCCCAGCACGGGCACACTCGCGTCGAGGACCCCGGCGTCGCACCGTGGCGCCTGGGGTTCGCGCACGCTCCGGGGCCCGCCGGAAAGAATGATGCCCACGGGCGCACGGGCCAGGATCGACTCGCGCGATTCCCGCCACGGCACGATCTCGGAGTAGACCGACAGCTCCCGGAGCCGCCGGGCAATTAGCTGCGTATACTGCGAGCCGAAATCCAGAACGACGATGGTCTGATGCGTCACGGGACCAACTTGAGGGTGGTTGGAGTTCTCTGACGTATTATACCGGTGTGGTTGAGCGAGCGGACACGACATCTCGTCGCCACCGCGCCCGTGCCTGGTTTTCCGATATCGATCGGCGCGCGTGGTGCGCTCCCGCGCTTGTCGCAGCGGCGATGGTCGCGTACGCGGACCCTGTCTCAGGACAACCTCCCGCCGTCGCGTTTCCGGGCGGCGTGATCTGGCAGGTCGCTCTCACGGCCCCGCCCGCGCAACTTCCCGCGTTCGACGCTGCGCGGCTGTACGTCGCGTTGCGCGACGGGACCCTCGTCGCTCTCGATCACGCGACCGGGTTGCCGGCATGGTCCGCCAGCCGTGACGCCACCGTGGCGCCCCTTTCCATGGGATCATTCCTCGTTGGTGCGAGCGGCGCGACCGCCTGGGCGCTCGACGCGGCGACGGGCAGCCGCCGGTGGGAGCACGATCTCGGGGCGGTTGTGGTCCTGGCCCCCATCTCCACAGATGCCGGCCCGCTGTTCCTGACCCTCGCCAACGACGCTGTCCTGCTGGCATCCGACGACGGGCAAGAGATCTGGCGCCAGCCGCTCAGCGGGCGCGCGACCTCGTCCGCAGCTGGCGCGCGCGGCCGCGCGTGGGTCGGCCTCGACGACGGGCGCGTGCTTGCCATGCAGACGTCGAATCGTGCGATCCAGTGGACCCGAACCCTCCCGAGCGCCGCCCTGGTGATGACGCCGCTCGGCGACCGCCTGCTGGTAGGATCCGCCGACAACTTCCTCTACGCGTTGGAGGGGAAAGATGGCGAAATCGCCTGGCGCTGGAGAACCGGCGGCGATGTCGTGGGTGCGGCAGCGGCCGACGCACGGCGCGTCTACTTCGTCTCACTCGATGCCACGCTTCGGGCGATCGATCTGAGGCACGGCGACCTCCGCTGGCAGCGGCCCCTCGCCGCGAGGCCCGTCGGCGGGCCCGCGCTGGCGGGCGACACGCTCGTGGTCGCTGGTGTCTCGCCCGAGCTCCGCGGATTCAAGACCGGCGACGGAGGGCTCGCCGGATCCGTACCGCTCCCGGGCCGCGCCCTCCCTGGCCCGTTCGTGGCCACCGCACGAGGGTCGGTCCCCGCACGCGTGTTGATCATGACGGCCGGCGGACAGGTTCTCGCGATCGGCCGGACCGTTGAGCCTCGGCTCGTGCCGCTCGAGTTCCTGCCCGGCAGGCCACTGCGCCCGGAAGCGCTCCCGCCCATCCGTTAGCGACTCGCACGGTTCAAGCCGGCGATGGTTCCGCCGCCGCGCGCTGGATGACGCGCGCCAGACGGCCGATGCCTTCCACAATCCGGTCGGGAGTCGGTGCCGAGAACGACAGCCGGATCGTGTTCTGCCCGCTTCCGTCGACGAAGAACGCCGCGCCGGCCACGTACACCACCCGCTCAGCCGTCGCCTGCGCCAGCAGCGCCTCGCCGCTCAGGTTCTCCGGGAGCGAGGCCCAGAGGAAGAAGCCTCCGCGGGGTTCACGCCAGGTGAGGAGGTTCCCCAGATGGGCCTTCATGGCCCGTTCCATCGTGTCCTTCTTGTGGCGATAGTGGGCGCGGAGTCCGGGTACCCGCGCGGCGAGCACGCCCCGCTTCCAGGCCTCGAAGACCACGCGCTGATCCAGTGACCCCGTGCAGAGGTCCGCCGCCTGCTTCGCGACGTCCAGCTTGGCCGCCAGCGCCGCCGGGGCCGCGATCCAGGCCACCCGAAAGCCGGGCGCCAGTGTTTTCGAGAAGCTGCTGAGATACACCACGCGTCCCTCGACGTCGTCGGCCTTGATCGGCCGCGTCAGGTGCGCGTCATCGTCGCCGAAGTAGAGCTCGCCGTAGGGGTCATCTTCGATGATGAGGAGGTTGTGGCGTGACGCCACCTCGAGCAGGCCTCGCCGTTTCTCCAGCCCGATGAGGAGACCCGCCGGGTTCTGGAAATTCGGCACAACGTAGAGGCAGTTGACACGCTTGCCAGCGGCCCGTTCCCGCGCGATCACCGCCTCGAGATCACCGAGGTCGATGCCGTCGGACGCCTGGCGGACGCCGACCAGATCGGCCTGCACGTCCTTGAAGGCGGCAATCGCCCCTGTATACGTCGGCAGTTCCACCAGCACGACGTCACCGGGGTCGCAGAGAATGCGCGCGACCAGGTCGAGCCCCTGTTGAGAGCCCGTCGTGACCAGCACCTCGTCGCGGGAGGCCCGGATGCCCCGGGTCCCGAGTATTGACGACAGCGCCTCGATCAAGGGCGGGTAGCCTCGCGTGGGGCCGTACTGCAGCGCGTTGGGATCGTCCCCGCCCAGAAGGGCGAGCGCTATCTCGCGGAACTCGGCCCACGCGAACACCGCGGGGTCCGGATAGCCGGGCGCAAACGAGATGATGTCCGGAATGCCTGCAGCGACGACGCCCATCTTGCGGATGGCCGAGCCCTGCATGCTCTCGCCAGCCCTGGACAGAAACTGGTCGTACTCGATCATGGTCTTGTCATCCTTCGCCGACAACGGGTTCGATCGTCTCGATCGAGACCAGCGCGGCATCAGGGGCTGTGTACCGCCGGTAGAGCGTCACGTACGCGACAAGCGCGCTCAGCCCAAGATACTGGAACACAAGGCCGCGAAACAGCCAGGCCAGCAACTGAAGAGGGATCACCGCCAGTCCCGCGAGCGGGACGAAGGCGATGAGGCCCAGGGCGGTGGTCGCGACCAGCGAGACGAGTGTGGCACCAACCACGAGCAGCAGCACGACGCCGAACACGCCGAAAGTCAGGCGCGGTTCGGAGCGGAGGAACCCCGCGACCCGCCGGGCTGCCGACCGGACGCCGCAATCCTCGACGACGATGACCATCTGGACGAGCAGGTAGAGAAGGTTCACGAACGTAATCCAGAGGACGAGCGCCGTGGAGCCGATGCCGGCGGCGACGGTCCACGCGACGGGCCCATCGACGAACCAATCCGCGCCGCCAAGCAGAATCCCGAGGTAGGCGCCCGCCGAGACAACGTAGATCAGGATCAGGATCAGTCCCAGACGCAGGAAGCGACGCAGGAAGCGCCGGCAACCGGCCTGAAACCGGTCGACGGAGAACCGGGCAGCGGTCCAGAACGGTTTCAGGCGCAGCGGCGGCACTTCCACCGCCGCAGCATCGCCCTCGCCGTCCGCCAGCACCGCGACGGTGCCGCCCTTCAGCAGGAACATGAACACAGACCCGGCCAGCCCTACGATGGCGAACGACACGAGGAACGAGAGGAGCGCGACGGGCTCCGCCGCCAGTGCCGTGGCGACGAAGGTCAGGCTCTGCTGCACGTCCGTCGACCAGAGTTCCGGCAGTTCGCGGCCGAGGACCAGGACGACCAGCAGCACGCCGCCCGCAATCGGCACCGCCAGCAGCATCTTGAAGGTAGACTCCGCCATAAACTGGATGGCGGTCACCTGCCAGTTTGCCGCGGCCACCAGGGCCCCGCGTTTCAGCGCGATCTTGACGGTGACGTGGGCGATCATCTCGGCTGAGTGTTATAACACGCTTTCGGTGCCGCTGCTGCCGCGCCGTCCGGCTTGCTCGCCCCGGCGCGCAGGGCTATGCTGCACACAGCCGCACGTATGCAGATGATCCCACGCCCGTGGCGCCTGGCCGCATGGTTCCTCTCCACCCTCGCCGTCGTGGCCGTGACGGGGCTCGTGTTCGAGTATCTCCACCTCGGCTGGACCGACGCCGACGCCGCCCGCACGGTGGCCGCCGACGTGCGGCGGGAATTCAACGCCATGGCCGTCGCGCTGGACCGGGCGGCGGCGTCCGTCGCGGACCGTCGGGATCTGATCGTCCGCGCGACGACGGATGTGCCGGCCGCCCGGGAGCTGTTTGCCGCACTCGTCCTCCCCGACGGACGCGACCTCTCGGTCACCATCTACACTGCTGACGCCGTCCCCCTGGCCTGGGCGGGACGGCCGTCGGACCTGCCGCGAGCGCGGCTGACCGGCCCCTCCGCACTCCTCGTCGCGCCAGGGGCATCAGGCCCCCGCCTTGCGCGGGTGCAGCCGGTCATCGACGCGACATCGAAGCCGCCGAGGCGTGTCGGGACGGTCGTTGCGGAGTCTCCGCTCCCATCGACCCGGGCCGCTCGAGGCATGGGCTCGGAGAGCCTCACGTGGCCGTCGTCCCTGGTGCCTGTGGCTCTTCGGGCCGGGTACGAGGGTGCGGGCGAGGCGCGGTCGGCCGGTGCATTCGTCCTGACCGATACGGCCGGAAAGCCGCTGCTCGAAGGACGCGTCGACGCCGAGGAGATCGTCGCTGTGAGGCGCGCCGTCCGCGCGCGCACGCGGGCGGGCCTGCTGGCCCTCTGCGCGCTGTTCTGCATCTGGGTGACGGCCCCGCTGCTCGCGTGGCGCCGGGACGCGCGCACGCCTGCAGCCGCCATCGGCCGGAGCGTCGCCATCGCCGCCCTGGTGCTTGCCGCTCGCGCGCTCGCATGGATGGCCGTCCCTCTCGCCGGCCTGGCCTCCCCGATGGGCACGCTGGGGGCGGCGTCATCGGCGCTGCGCCCGTGGCTGCGTTCCCCACTCGACTTTCTCCTTTCGGCCATTGCGGCACTGGCGCTCGTGGCGTTGTCAGGCGACGGCGTCACACGCTTGCGTGTGGCGCTGCGTCGCGTACGGCGGCCGATCGGCGCATCGTTCTCCTCCGCGCTGATCTTCATGCTGCTCCAGGTCGCCGCCGGACTCGCCGCCGCGACGGGGCTGGCGCGCTACCTCGCGACGGGCAGCACGCTCACCGACGTCGCGGCCATCGACTGGCTGGCGTTTTCGCTCGATCCCTGGGACATGCCCCGCCTCGCCGTGGCCGCCGGGCTGGTCTTCTGGCACGCGGCAGCGCTCTGGGGTGCCATCACGGTCTTACGGTTTGCCGCGGCGTGGTGGCGACTTCGGCCGACCCCGCTGATCCGGATCGCGCTGCTTTCGGCCTGGCTCCTGCCCTTCATCGTGTTTGCCGCGGTTCCGCATGCGATCGGCCCCGGAAACCCGGGCTGGGTCATGGCGCCGCCGGCGGTGCTGACGGTGTCGCTTGCCTGGGGGGCCACTCGGCTGTTGCGATGGCGCCAGCGCTCTTCACAGGCCGCGTCGTACGTCGCGCTCTTCCTCGCACTCGCGCTCCCGTCACTCTCGATGTATCCGGCGGCCTTCGCGCAGGCCGATCGGGCCAAACGCCGAGTCATCGAGACGAAGCTGGCCCCGCAGGCGACGCGCCAGCGGGATGACGTGCAGTTGCGGGTCAGACGCGCGATGACGCAGGTTGATGCGGTCGCGAACCTGACCGACCTCGTGCGGGGCGAGGCGGCGCCCCCCGTGTTGGGGCCCGTGCCGACCGAGTACGCCTTCCTGGCGTGGTCGCAGACCGACCTGGCGGCGTTCCGGCTCACGTCCGCGATCGAGTTGTACGGCGAAGACGGCGCCCTCACGAGCCGATTCGCGTTGAATCTTCCCGAGTACACGCAGACGCAGCAACGCTGGCAGGAATCCGGATGCGAGTGGGATCTGTTCGAGGAGGTCTCCCCGTTCGGATCCGAGGAGCGCCGGCTCCTGCACGCGGGCCGGGGGCTCTGCACCCAAGAGGGCGGCCATCGCCGCATGGTCGGGACGATTGTGATTCACGCGATGCTCGACTACGGGACGCTGCCCTTCATCACCTCCCAGAACCCGTACATCGAGCTGTTCCGGAACCGGCCCGTGCTCGACATCGAGTCCTCGCTGGGCCGCGACGTCGCGTTCGTCGTGTACGGATGGAGCCTCCGGCCCAACTACTCGTCCGGGTCAACAGCCTGGACCCTTGACGCGGAGACGTTCCGCCGTGTCTACGCGTCGCGCGAACCGTTCTGGACGCGGCAGGCATCGGGCGAGCGGCAGGACGAGGTGTACCTCGCGAACGACCGCGGCGGCATCTTCGCGCTCGGCTACCCCGCCGTATCGCCGGTCGGGCACCTCGTGCACCTCGCCGAGCTCGCGACGCTGGTGGGCGCCGCGTTCGCCGCGATGGTGCTGCTGACGGCAGCCGGGTTCAGCGCCGCCGGCGTGCGCGGTGAGCGGGGGCGCGACCTCCTGCACGAGATCCGGGCCAGTTTCTACCGCAAGCTGTTTCTCGCGTTCGTCGCCGTCGCGGTCATCCCCGTCCTGACGCTGGCGTTCGTGGCCCGCGCGTACATGACACACCGGCTGCGCGCCGACGTCGAAGACGCGGCCATCCGGACCACCACCGTCGCGCAGCGATTTGTCGAGGACTACGGCCGCATCCAGGAACGGGGCGAAGGCGCGCCGGCGACGCTGAACGACGATGTCATCGTCGGGATCTCCCGCTTCATCGATCAGGACGTCAACGTCTTCGACGGTCCCCGGCTCGTCGCCACCAGCGAGCGCGATCTCTTTGCCTCGGGTCTCTTGCCCACACGAACGTCGGCCGATGTGTACCGGGCGATCGTGCTCGACCGGCGGGCGGCGTTCGTGGGCGAGGAACGGGCCGGCCAATTCCCCTACTTGGTCGCGGCGGCGCCCGTCCGGATCGCCGGGCTGAACGCGCTGCTGACTGTTCCGCTGACGCTGCGCCAGCAAGCCATCGAGCGCGAGATCGACGACCTCAACCGTCGAATCCTGCTGGCCGTGCTGGCCTTCATCCTCATCGGGTCGGCCCTCGGATACTGGATGGCCGAGCGCATCGCCGACCCCGTCAATCGGCTTCAACGCGCCACGGCCCGCCTCGCCAGGGGTGATCTTGACGCCCGCGTCGCCCTCACATCGTCGGACGAACTGCGCCGCCTCGTTGAAGCGTTCAACGGCATGGCGGCAGAGCTGCAGCGACAGCAGGGCGAACTGGAACGCACGCACCGGCTGGAGGCCTGGGCCGACATGGCCAGGCAGGTGGCGCATGAAATCAAGAACCCGCTCACGCCCATTCAGCTGTCGGCAGAGCACTTGCGCCGCGTCCACGCGGACCGTGGGATGCCGCTCGGCCCGGTCCTCGAAGGCTGCGTCGATTCCATCCTCGGGCAGGTTCGGCTGTTGAGGCAAATCGCGGCTGAGTTCTCGAGCTTCGCGTCCTCGCCCACGCCGCGGCCCGTCCTGACCAGCCCGGCCGACCTGGTGGCCGAGGTGGTCGAGCCCTATCGGAGCGGCTTGCCCGCCCGCATCACGCTGCAGGTCGAGGTTGCGGCGAGCCTGCCCGCCGTCAGCGTCGATCGGAGCCTGGTCGGGCGCGCGCTGACGAACATGATCGAGAATGCCCTGCACGCAATGCCCGGCGGCGGTGCGCTGGTCATCTCGGGAGCGGTCGCGGATGACGGCCGGGCGATCAGCCTGGAAGTTCGAGACAGCGGTGTCGGGATGGATCGCGAGGCCCTCAACCGCATCTTCGAGCCCTACTTCTCGACGAAGGCGGTGGGCACCGGGCTCGGCCTGACGATCGCGAAGCGGAACATCGAGCTGCACCACGGCACGATCAGCGTCGAGAGTACACCCGGGGAGGGCACCACCGTGACGATCAGGATTCCGCTCGGCGAGACGGGGCCGGCGGCGGCGTCACGGTGAGGCCGGCGGCGCGCCCCGGCGCCGGACCCGTGCCCAGACGGCCCCGGCGAGGCCCGTCACCAGGTAGATGTAGGACAGCGCGAGAAGCACGATGCTGGGATGCAGCTGGATGACGGCGATCACGAGCGCCACCAGCGCCAGCACCTTGTAGGATCGGCGCTTCTGGGTGTCGACGGTCTTGAAGCTGTTGAAGCGAATGGTGCTGACCATCAACACCGCAGGGACGACCATGACCGCCAGCGCAATCAGCGCCCACCGGGGATCGTTGAAGCCCTCCGGGTAGAAGAAGACCGTCGAGGCCGGAATCGCCGCCGCGGCGGGACTCGGCATGCCAGCGAAGTAGCGCTTGTCCGTGGCCGTGGCGCTCTGGATATTGAACCGGGCCAGCCGCATCGCCGCGGCCGTGAGATAGATGAACCCCGCCGCCCACCCGAGGCGCTGGAGCGGCTGCAGGCCCCACATGAAGACCAGGACGGCCGGGGCGATCCCGAAGGAAATCACGTCGGCCAGCGAGTCGAACTCCACGCCAAACGCCGTGCTGGTGCCCGTCATCCTCGCGATGCGCCCGTCGAGCATATCCAGGACCACGGCCACGCCGATGAACGGCGCCGCTACCGCGAACTCGCCGCGAATGGCGTACAGCACGCACAAGTACCCGCAGAACATGTTGCCCATCGTGAACAGGCTGGGCAGCAGGTACACGCCCCGTCGGAGGCGCGGCCTCCGCTGATCGTGCCAGTGCCGGGGATTCAGGGCGCCAAATCGACCGGCCAGCCTGGGCTCGTCGCTGCCTTCAGCCTCGGGTGTCACCATGTTGCCACGACCGTTTCACCGCTCCGGACCCGGTCACCAACCGCCACCCGCAACTCGGCACGAAGCGGCAGGTAGAGATCGATCCTGGAGCCGAATTTCATGAGTCCGTACCGATCGCCCGTCTTCACGACCGCCCCCGGACCGACACGGCAGACGAGGCGCCTCGCGAGCACACCGACCACTTGCCGGCAGACGATGGTCTCCCCGTCGTGATCCAGCCACACCTCGTTGCGTTCGTTGACCTTCGCCGACTCCGCCCGGTAGGCCGCCAGGAAGCGCCCCGGCGTGTACTCCACCCGGGTGACACGCCCCGCCATAGGCATCCGGTTGATATGCACGTCGAGCGGCGACAGGAAGACGCTGATCTGCTTCCACGCCCCGGGAGGCGCAGCGGCCGCCTCGGCCTCACCGGCGATCAACACCCGGCCGTCCGCCGGCGACACGATCGCCCCGGCAGCCTCGGGAACCCGTCGATCCGGGTCTCGGAAAAAGTAGAGCATGAATGCCGCGACGGCCGCGAACAGGACGGCCACGACGGGTACGCCGAACGCGAAGCACGCACCAGCCGGAATCAGCCCGGCCAGCACGAACGGCCACCCCGCGCGGTCAATCCTCATACGGCGTCCATTCTACCGTGGACCGACACCCACGCGCTGGAAGGGGCCTGAAGCGCCTGCAGCCAGCGCCCGGGGATGGACGCCGGCTGCAGGCTGCCGGAAGTCGTCGCGGCGACGCCGTCGCCGCGAGTGGAGCGCAAGGGCTATGCGGACATCGCCTGCGAGCCGCTCGACCCGGCGACCCGCCGCATGATGTCTTCCATCCGGTCCTTCAGCTGGAGCTTCCGCTTCTTGATCGTGGCCTGCTCGACATGGTCTGGTTCGGAGAGGTGGGGCTTGTCGGCGAGTTCAGAAAGGCGCTGTTCCAGTTCCTTGTGTTTCGCGGCGAGCTGCTGGAACTCTTCGTCGGTCTGGAGAAGCATGGAACGCTGATCCTGCACGTGTACTGTCATGCTTTTCGCCTCCTTGTGTCGGAGCTGTCGAGACGCGCGTGAGTGAACCTGTGTAAGAACATAACGGCACTTCCCGCCGGTGGGCGGTGGGAAGGAAGCGGTCTCTGTCCAGTCGCCTAGGCGAACGGTACCATAAGGGGGAAGGCGATTCAAGCCGTCGGATTCGATTCAAGAAAGCGGACGTTGCGGACCAGCACGAGGGCGTCTTCTACCGGGTTGGCGTAGCAGCCCGACCTGACGGCCACCTCGAGGAACCCAAGCCCCTCGTACAGCCGTCTGGCGACTTGATTCGAGCGCCGGACCTCGAGCATGGCCACTGACGACCCCCGTGTCCGGCCGTGCTCCAGCGTGAACGCGACCAGGGCCCGCCCATAGCCCCTGCCCCGGCAGTCAACCCGAACCGCGACGTTGTTGATCTGGGTTTCGTCCAGCACCAGCCGGTACGCACAGTACCCGGCCACCGGATGCGCAGGCGTCCTCAGGACCGCGATGAACGACTGCCCCGTGTGCAGCAGCTCCTGCTCGTACATGGCTCGCGTCCATGGGGCGGCGAAGCTCTCGCGATCAACGTCCATCACCCCGGCGA
>Ga0315273_10012791_pt1 | contig 10774 bp, 27 predicted proteins | sample YL17G02_0_MG_FD_205753 | JGI IMG/M metagenome (GOLD analysis project Ga0315273, IMG submission 205753) | Sediment microbial communities from Yellowstone Lake, YNP, Wyoming, USA - YL17G02_0 | ecosystem: Environmental > Aquatic > Freshwater > Lake > Sediment | place: USA: Wyoming | collected... | reverse complement strand
GCAAAGTTAAAGACAATCAGTTGGTGCAGATTAAGTGTCTTGGTAAAGTTGGAACGAGCAAGGCTGTTCGCTTTGAAGTTGCAACAGCAGAACAATACTTGTAAGGAGTAGTAAAGTTGATTGTCCACAATTACTAGGAGAGTTTACAATGACACTTATCGAATCGCGTTCAGGTAAAGTTGATCTTAAGCAAGAGCTCTCTGAAGAAGAACAAGAGATACTTGACGAGATGGGAATTTATTTTGATGAACTACACGAAGTGTCTGGTAAGCGACTTCATGACTTCATGATTGGCGACACTGCCTATACTGATGGTGATCGACTAATCTTTTTTGATGTTCTTCCAAAGAGTCGTGAAAAGTTTCTTTACTACATGGGTGCAGAGAATGAAGCTGAGCTAACTATTCTTTGGAAAGACGTTGCTGTATACGAAGGGATTGGCCCCGGGCGCTTAGGTCGCTATGTTGAAGACAAAGATGAAGAAGATGAAGAAGAGAATCTTCATGACACTTGAAGAAGAGATTGGTGTACTTCTTAGCTACCAAGACCCAGTCTATCTAATTAGAGTTATACTTCAGCTTCAACGATGGAGCTCGCCTGCACTACGATCGGGTGATGTAAGTAAAGCAATCTGGTTAATCAAAAGTAGATTGAATGAAGCATTAATATCTCCCATACGAGAACTAAGGGAGTTGGCAGAAGAGCTAAGTAAGGAGTAATTATGAGCATAGTCCTTCCAGTTTTAGTATATCTCGAAGTTATTCAAATCATTACACCAACCCCTAAGATGTTATTCTATCAATGTCCTTTGCGCGGTCGAGTTGAATCTTTTGAGTACGAAGCTGTCTGGTCGCCCGACCATAACACAAGGCTCGATGACAAGATTAAATACTCCGTTACGTTTAAGTGTAAGCATAAGACCTTCTCAGAATTTTTTTATCCTGATAATCTCCGCTAAAATATTTGAGGGAGATCATATGCGTACTCAGACTCGAAAAGGTCTGTCTATAATAATAGATCCCAAATGCTTTGTTAAGCAGCATCAAGTAGATCTAGGGCACGAGGTATACTATGTAGCCTCTAAGGCTAATGGAACGACTATTGAACTTAAACTGCCTATAGGCAATCTTTCTGTAGAGAAGATAGATAAGAAACCTAAAGAGATAGAAGTAACTATGCCTCAATTCATTGAGAGCAATTTACTCAAGGCTGAAGATTGTCCATCAGCTGGCGAAAGCACATGGAGTGCAGCTAAGCAAACTGATCCCCACTCAGCAGAAAAGTATAAAGGCGAAACCTTCTATACTCATAAGAGTGCGCCAGGTTTAGTTATTAAGAAACAGGGCATGGTGATCTACGAAACTAAAATGACTGACATGTACAGACGGAGAGATTAGAATGATTTCATTCCTACTAGGGCTAGTAATAGGTCTTTCACTTATGGTATGGATACTTAGGTTGAAGTGAGTTTAAAACCAACTTAATATAATCTAAGGAGGCAAATATATGTTCCCATTTAATTATGGCTTTGGATACGAAGAACCAGTTATTTATGAAAATGATCCAACTCGTCCCTATAAGCTCTACAACTTAGATGGCAAACGTAAACAATACATCTCTCAACACGTTACACTCTTTGAAGCAATGGACGCAGCTGCTGAAAGACTTAAATGGCAAACTAAGCATGAAGATCTATACATTGACTCACCTGAATCTAAAACGTACCTGAAACAAACTACTGGCTGGAGGCAAGTCTAATGCAGTTAACTTACAAGAACCGAGTTGTAGTTATTGAAGATGTTCATGGTCAATATGAAGATGATATTCAGTTCTCCGCCAACTATCTTGACAATGATGAAGAAGTAGATGACGATGGGCTTTATTTTATTGAAACTAATTATGCCGCCGATATCTATGAAGTTTGGATCGACAATAAGATCGGTGAAGCGGAATGTCTTTACGAGGAATAAAAAATGAATCCTTTGAAGCTTGACTCTAAGAGTAGACGCTTTTATGAAGCACTAGTTGATCTTAAGGCTACTCATGTTGATGATGAAGAGTGGCTTACTAAGTATCGTTTAGTAAAACGCATTAAGCAAATTGAAGGTAAGACTGTGATCAGCGGCTGGCGTTGCTTTTATGAACAAAATAACATTAGTGGCTTACCTCTAAGTATTGCTGAAAGATTTTATTAATATAGAGTAAGATAGTCCCGTCCAAAAACAATTTAATATATCATATAGGAGGTATCCAAATATGATTATTAAATCATCTAATTTAAATCGTAGAACCTTTTTCAAAGGAAGTCTGATTGCTTTTGCATCAGTAGCTACGATTAGTCTTTCTGCTAAAGCTGAAACCTTTCCTATTCAAAAATCAAATAAGTGGATCGATCAAAGAACAATGGCCTTATCTTTAATGGCTGGAATTGCTTCTGGTCGTATTCTTTTAAAGAATGATACTTGGCAACAGCAAGGTGGTCCAAGTGTTGATGCTCTTTGCAACGCACTTGATCCAGTTCTTGTTTACATTAGCTTTAGGTGGTTAAGAAGTTTAGTTCGTACTCAAGAGCAAGCAGTCTACATTAGCAATATTATGAAGTCAAACCCAACAATCAGTAGTAAGGTTACAGCGGCAGTAATGCCTAAGGATGCTAACAAGCATCCAGTAGTGGAAGCATTTAATAAAGATGATTCGCTGATCAAACAGGATCCGCATCAGATAATAGATTGGGCGATTCAACAACTTCAACTTGTGGAGGCTTAAGATGGAAGTCATTAAGAACGTGACATCACCAACGAACATTGAGCGTAAGATTACAACCAAGGGTCATGTGTATGGATCAGTTGCTGGTACAAACCTTTTCCTTCTACGGTGGGTAATTACAAGTGAGCAAGTTAACATCATTACTGAGCTCCAGCAACCAGAGCAGCCTAAGTCTAGGATTACTGAGGTTGAAGTGGAGGGTCAGACTCGCTTTAAGGTCTCAAAGGACTACAGCTTCTAATAATCCTAATAAGGAGTTCGTGATGAAGACTAATGATAAGGTACTTGTTAAAGCATCCTCCTATACTAGGCCTGGTCAGCTAGGAACTATCACTGCAATAACTAGCGAAGAGATTACTCCTTCTGATCCAGGTGCAAAGAAATTTCTCTACACTAGGTATGCTATTCAGTTTGCCGATGGAACAACAGAAAAACTAACTGAGAGAGATCTTGACAATATTATCTCGATCGCTGAAAGTTTAATTGCTGCAGAGAAGGAAGTTGCAAATCTTCGCGCATCGTTTACTTTACTTAAGACAGTTTCATAAAAGGAGATAACCATCACTCTAAGAGGAATAAGATATGAGATTAGTAGTTATATTATTTGCAACATACATTTTAGTTAATGTGTACGTTGGAGCAACAGGATCTAGTAACTCTGATTACTGTCGTAAGCATCAAACTAACTTAGAGTTCTATCTTCTTCCTGGAAGAGGCTATGCTTGCACCCAAGGAGCTACTACAGGCGCATCTAACTTATCTAAATGGTTAAATGCCCCTCACCAAGACTAGGAGATAAGTATGCTTGATCTTTACTTTGGTTTCACATTTGCAATTTATGTACTTACCTTTATTCTTTTCCTTTTTAGGCAGAAGGGAGAATACACCTTCCTTCCGTGGCTATTCTGGTCTGCAGTCATGGGACTTCCTGCAACAGCATCAGTTTACTTCTTTAATCAAATCTTTCATTTTGCAACCTTCTAGAGGCAACCATGCAAGCACTAGTAAAGCAAATGTTCTTTATTGAAGGTAAGACAGTTGCGCAGGTAGCACTAGCAAAACTATTCCAGAAGTGATTAGAGTGATTCAAGATCTAATTAAGAAAGAGAAAGATGACCATTGAAGAACAATGTGAAGAGATCTTTACTCTTGGTAACAAGGAAATAATTCCTTGGTCTAAGCTGAATACAAATCTTGCTGAGCAGTACTATACTTTTTTAAAGCCCAGCAGGAACGATTCACAATTTGTTATGATTACAACAAGTAGACTACATCAAGTGCAAGAAGTAATAAGGGCAAACATACCAGAGGCTTTATTATCAAGTCATCCCTATGTGAGACGAACAGCAGAGTTACTTAATAAGGAGTATGCGAATGAAGTTTAAACTTAAGTTGATTAAGTATGCTGATGATAATATGTATGCTGTTATGGAGCAGAATGTTGATCCAGGTGAAGCTCATACAGTAGTGAAAGAAGAACTTGAGATCGATATCGCAGTTCCAGACGAGAATTCATAAAACATTACAGGAGATAGTATGACAGCTAAAAAAATGCAAACTAAGCAACTACTTAAGATAGCTGCCTTCCTTATAACTCTTTCTGAGGATGATGCGCGCAGGTTAAATATACTACCTAGAAATAGAGTTTACATCATGTGGGCTCAGGCTGGTAACCGTAGGTTTCATTTTAGTGATGGCCCCCGCTACCAGAAGCGTAACGTTTATAGTAAGAAGCACTTAGGGCAGATTCTACTTATGACTGATGAGCGCCTAGTAGCACAGCAACAAGGCGCAGCAGGAATGTTCATTCCTAGCTTGCATAGAATATTCTCTGAGTCAAAGGAATATGTCAAAGCTCTAAAAAGTTTTGATCCCAATCCAGTAGTCGATGAGTTTAGAAGACAAGCATTCATCAAAGACATCTTTAATGACCAATGCTGTGCGGACACTAATTCTCTTTTAGAAACATACTTTCAAGCAAAAATGAGATCTCTTATTGAGGACTCTGTAGGAGAAGAGGTCGATATATCAATCTACTCTAATGGCAACGATGAGTCCTCACTTATAGAGGGCTCGAGCTGGGATTATAAGGATATTGATAGTTGTGTTAAGCTTTATCTAGCTGAGTCTAGTAGGATTTTAGAAACCATAAGGCAGAAGCTTAAAGATCCTTCTGATGTGCTAGATATCTTAGCTGCAGAGATCCTGCAACCAGACCGCGATCATCGGGCGCTACAATTTGTTGCAGCCATGGAGCCTAAGTATCTTCCCCACTTACTGCTTGATGAAGAGCCCATGGTTAGAGAGTTTGCAAAGATATTTATACAGTACAATGAGAAGAAAAGAGCACACATATAAATATTTGAAATTACATATCTAATACATATAGATATTCATTTTGAAAACAAACGTGTTAAAGTTGTTATTTAACGTTCTAAACATAGAATTTTTTATTGTTCATTAAGAATTATTTTTACAGAAGGCATTAGTATAAACTTTCACCTCTACTGTGGATCTTAAGTGGAAGAAGAAATAGAAAACATAATAACAACCTTTGAGTCTGCTGCAAAAATTGACAGTGGTACTCAAAGTTCATTTGAAATAACAAATAGTTACCTCAAGTACTGGACTGAGAATGGAAACTATCTTGAGTCGACCTGGTCGCGGCTTGCTATAAAAGTAAACTCAGTTATTGATAGTGCAGACCTAACTTTGTGTTTAACCTCTAAGTACGAATATATTAGAGAGCGTGCAACGAGGAGATTCTAATGGAAGAAGAGATAAAGAGCATCTTAAGGCAGCTATACGAACTCACATATAGAAGAAGAGGTCTAGAGCTTGGTATACAGCAAAGACTTTCTGTATGGACCGAGGGTCCTTCCTCTCTTCTTAACACCTTTGGTAAGGACAATACTTATAGGGCCAGTTGGCAGGCTGTTGATTCTATCATTGAAAACGCAGACTTAGCTTTGTGTCTAACCTCTAAGCACCTATACATCCGAGAATGCAAAAAGTGGTATGAGGAGAAGAAATGAACACCAACCTTCTTGTAATAGCCATATGTTTAAGCCAGGCATCATGTGGAGCCAAAAATGAACATCTCGCCGAACAAGCTATTAATGTCATAGCAGGAAGCAAGCCTCGTCCTGCAGTTACCACTCCTGTCTGGGAAAACTTCCCAATCTCTATTTATATAGAGCCTAGCTTTTCCCAATCGGAAATAGACTCGATCAAGTCGGCTATGACTACATGGGAGAAGGCTCTTGGTAAGCCCCTATTCAATACCGAGCCTAGCAAAAAACCCAATGGTAAGATCTTGAAGAACTTCAATGTAGAATATTTTCATCGTGAAGATAATCTTAATGTCTACGCATATGAAAGGCCTATTGTCAATAATGAGAGTGGATATATAACTTCTGCCATTATTGATTTTAACACACTTGATTTTGAATGGACTGACTCAATGCTTCTTAATAAAGAGGCCTCTCGACTGGCTGACGTCGAGTCTGTAGCTGTTCATGAACTAGGTCACCTTCTTGGCCTTGGACACTTAGATGACAGTATTGACTCAGATTCTGTTATGAACCCAATAATCGTTGGAGCAATAGGATACGCCAAGAGGCGACTATCTATCTCAGATATCAAGAATATTAACTATCTCTATCAAAACCAAAGATCAGAAGATACTATTGAAGCAATCTATCAAAACCAAACATCTATAGAGTCTATAACATCTGAAGACATGACTAGATTTAGGAATAAGAAAAACTGCAAACTACTACTAGATAAGTACGGACCCAAAGAGAATGGCGAGTATACTATTACTTATGATGGAGCTGAAGGAGTCTTTGATTGTAAAGATTTTCCGGGAAACGTATTGCATTCCGGGTAAGTAGCGATGACTTATCTAAGATCTAAGAGAAGAAGCTTAATACTTACTCTTAACAGAATAGAGATAGGATACTATAGTCTCTTAGAGAGGAGTCTTTTCTCTTTAGTATAGAATATATAACACAAGAGTATACCACTATAGATGACGGAGAGACTTCTTCTCCGGCGAAGCCGCAATAAAGGGTAGAGAGCAATCTAAGTGAGTTAGATACCTTCTAAGTAAGAAAGGGATAGTAAAATGGAAGAAGAGATAGAAGACGCACTTTCCGTTCTGCAGCGAGGTGGTACCCATTTTGTAGAGAATATGATGAAAGGCTTTAGTCTTTACCCTGAGTCTCACTACTATCAAGTGTGTCGTCACGAAATAGTCTTAGTAGATAGGAAGGCTTGGGAGGAAGTAGATAGGATAATTAAAGAGGCGTCGTTAGAGATGTGTCTTACATCTAAGTATGAATATGTTAGAGAATGCAAGAAGTGGTACGAAGCAAATAGTGAAGAATAAGGAGAAGAGATAATGAATACTAAGTCAATAGGGTATATTGCTGTTGCGATTGCAGTTGTAGGAATGGCCTTTGGGCATGTACATCCGCTAGCGATCGCCCTTGTTGGGATGGTAGGGTTTAGTGCCATAAGTTATGGTGAATGATGAAAAAGAATAAAGATAATAAATAGTTACTACAACGTGCGCAAGTTACTCAGGGTCAATTTTGGTTCACGCGAGGGTAAGAATATGTTTCTTTTGTTTGCTTTGGTCGCACTGTTTTGTGGAACCTGGCCCTGGGCGGTGGGGTTTGTAATATTGTTTTGGATAGAGTGTCTCCTTTACTTCCACGACAATTAGCGAGATATGTCAAAGCAATGTGAAGTACGTTAGTTGCGGTTGGCAGTGGAGTCTATAGTTAAATAAGATTTACGGAAGTTGAGACTAAAAACAAGATAAGATCTTTTAACACTTTAATATTATTAAAGGAAAAGTTATGCAGGGTCAGGATGCACTTCCTAGGATCTTTAGGGCTCTCGCAGAGAACCTAGCAGTACTTATCGTTGGAGCTACCATAGGCTTTGGCGGAGCTATCGTGGGTGGTGCTATTTATGATTTTGGTAATCAACCAAAGCTAAACGAACAAGATGATGAAGCACTTGCCGTTCCGCTAGAAGGAAAGCTCTCTAAGGGTGATTGTTATGTCTGGGCAACTGATCTAGATATTCCCCTTAAGTACAATCATGTATCAAAGATTGTTGATATTTATAAGCACCACTATCTTGTGCTAACATGGTCTAAGAAAGAGTGGGCAAAGTCCCCTTTTCCAGAATCATTAACTCAGGATCATTACTATACTAAAGTGGCTTGCCCACGATAACAATAGGAGAGCGTTAGTGACACGAGAAGAGATTATTAGTACATTCGGTGAGTTAGAAGTACTCCTTAAAGGAATGAAGATTCCTGAACATAGGAAGAACAATCCTCACTGGCTTGAGAAGAACTTAGGCACATTCAATAAAGATCATGCAAACTATAAGCCAGCAATCCAAGTGATAGAAAAGTTACTTGCTGCGGGTGCTCGTTCAGAACCTAAGTAGGAGGATAGTAATGAGTGCTATGACTTTTGGAGCTTATGTTAGTAGTAAGTGGAAACAGTTAATTTTAGAAGCTAAAGTAATTATGGATAGTACAGACGTGAGTACTAAGGTACGTGACGTATTACTTGTGACTGATAGGCTTACGGTGGCCCTTACTGTAGCCTGTGATTGTATTGAGGAGCTTGAAGCTACTATTGTGGGACTTGAAACCCGCCTCCTAAATCGAGGAGAGAATAAGGAAGCCTTTGAATCATTAATGAAAGAACTTGCAAAGAAGGCTGATTAATAAATATTTTTGTAGAAGATTCAGAGGAGGTGTAAGAAGATGATTGATGGATCGTAAGATAGGTTTGACATTAGAAGTTCTCTGTAGTATAGTTACTATGTGTTTATTGAATTTTAACCCTCGTCGAAAGGATACACATGAAAAAGTTACTCGGTTTCGCAGCAGTCGCATTTCTAGGTCTCTCAGCCCAAGCATTCGCAGGCGACGTACAAGTTGACGTTACTGGCTACAGCTGCTCCCTAAGCAGTACCACAGCTGATCATTCAGCTAGCCAAGCATCAGCTTGTGCCACCCAGCCAAGCCTTCCTTCAGTTCGCTTTGATCAAAAAGGCTACAGCCTCTATGTTGGTCAAGGCACAGTTGGCGCTTCAGTCAGCCTTGCTGACAAAGACTACCTACACCTCGGTGTCGCTGGTAGCAACAGCTCTGCACGTACCCACGATGCATCAGGTGCAGCTCAAGCTGACAAAAACACCCTAGGCCTCTTTCTACAAGATCGCGGTCATCATGGTGAATACACTCTAGCCACAGCACGTAGTACTGCTACCAGTGCAGATGCTTCTGCTAGCGTTTCACTAGATGCTAAAGTCTGGTTGCCACTAGCTGGCAGCAACTGGAAAACCTTCCTTGGCCTTGGTGCAAGCTTCAGCGCCGCTGGTGCAGATCAAGACAATGCTAAAGCCTACACTGGTGCAGCATCACTTGGCGTCCGCGCTAGCCTCTAAGAATAGTTGGGTGTCCGTTTGGTTGACTTAAAACGTGTGTTGCGGAAAGCATAGCGCATCGAGCTTGTAAGATACTTAACCCTAAATACGCACTGCCCTTCTTTGAGCCGTCTTTAAAAGAGACGGCTCTTTCTTTATGAGCATAAAAACTACTTATATTATTATAGAAGTCCTTATCATATAGGTTAGGGAATATATGGAAGAAGAACTAATAGAAGTGATCAGAGATCATTGGAGTCGGATCTATATGTCACCCCCGTCAGCTAGCTGGCTTGAATACGAACTCAATAAGACTCTGGAGTATTGTGCAAAGATCTCATCACCTCCACTCCATCCGACGATATTTTCAACAGAAGGATCGTTCTCGGGAGGACAATTATCTCTGCTGTTTGCTAGTGGGCCTCACGTCCTTCGCGAAAAAATTGATTCTGTTATTGACAGGGCAGATCTAGCTTTATGCTTAACTTCTAAGTATAAGTACGTAAGAGAACGTAAGAAGTATTCACTAGAGTATATGCCTCAGTGTGGTAACACTTTTCCTTATGGAAATAAGCTATGAAAACATTATCTCTCATTAGAACAAAATTCACTTGTGCTCATTGTAAAACAAATGAGATCTTGTCTTTTGGCTACACAGATGGTAAGATAGAATTATGTCTTGAACATGCTATGGCAGAACTTAATAAGCCAGAGACCGAGCCTTCTGTGCTTGAGAAGTATCTTGAACGCATATCCCCAAAGGAGAAGCAATGACCTCTACAGAACAAGACTTTAATGTCGAAGAGATGATAAGGAAGCTTGCTATTAGGCAGGCCAATAAGCTTATGGAGACCTGGACTCCTGAAGAACTAAAACAATATGCCTTTGATCGTCTTACTGACGAACTACTGAAGAAAATTAAACGATAGGAGACTCTATGAGTAATTATAATACAAAGAGAATGCTTGAATGGCTTTCTGATCATGAAATGATTGAAGACAATGCTAGTATACAGGTCCTAAAGACTATTCCGGTACTATGGGCAGGTTGGGAATGTGATGAAGAGGCTTGGGTTGTTGATATAAACAATAAGCCATACTTAGTACACTCTAGTCATGGTTCTTTTTACTTTACTGCTAAGGAGCTCTTAGTTGAAAAACTAAAAGAGTATCAACAAACTATTTTAGATACTAATGCTGCTCTTGCCTTACTAACTAAGGACGAAACAGTATGATCTTATTACTAATACTTATTGTTGCCAACATTTTCGCCGCAGTATACCAAATGATACTTCTACGAAGAAAAATAAGTACTCTAAAAGCTGAGAAAGCAATACTTGAACATCTTTTTGAAAAAGCACAGAACCGTCTACTGGCGATCTACAAAGAGGCTCCTGGGTACCACTATCTGCATTGTTCAAAGTATGCTCGTGAAGCACTCTTCTCTGTAGCTGAAGATGGAACTGTGTCATATCTAAACTATAACGAGGATGGCACTCCAGTTCAAACTTGTGACCTTGACAATCGGATTGGCCCACCACCCTTCT
>Ga0315273_10012790_pt1 | contig 10774 bp, 10 predicted proteins | sample YL17G02_0_MG_FD_205753 | JGI IMG/M metagenome (GOLD analysis project Ga0315273, IMG submission 205753) | Sediment microbial communities from Yellowstone Lake, YNP, Wyoming, USA - YL17G02_0 | ecosystem: Environmental > Aquatic > Freshwater > Lake > Sediment | place: USA: Wyoming | collected... | reverse complement strand
GACTGGAAGCGGTGCATCGAGCAGGCGGTCATTGACGCCAAGCTGGATTTGGCCAAGGCGATGCAGACTTTACTGTAGCGGATAGCGTGGAGCGTATAGCGGACACGAAATTCGAAATCAAAAAGAAAATGGACAAAGGTTTTTTCAGGGACAAGGAAGTCCTGGTAATGGGGCTTGGCCGATTCGGGGGCGGAGTGGATGTCGCGAAATTTCTGGCTAAGGCTGGCGCAAAGGTTACGGTGACAGATTTGGCAGGTGCACGGCAGCTTGCCGATTCGATTGAGCAGCTTAAAGAATTCCCGGAAATTAAATACAAGTTGGGTTATCACGAGGAAAAGGATTTTACGGAGGCACAGATAATAGTAGGCAATCCCGCGGTAGCACCTGACAACAAATTTCTAAAGGCGGCGAGAAAAAAGAAACGTCTTGTCACATCACAGGTCGGAATATTTTTAGAGCTGTGCCCTGCGAAGATAATCGGTATTACGGGGGCCAATGGCAAAAGCACGACGACGGCATTGACCGCGCATCTGCTCCGGGCGGGCTTAGGCAAAAAAAACTGTAAATACACAAATGTCTGGCTAAGCGGAAATATTGGGAACGAACCGTTATTGATAACGCTTGATGAAATAAAGCCGAGCGATTTGGTGGTGCTGGAGCTTTCGAGTTTTCAGATTGAGCAGTTGGCAGAGACTCGAAGGATGCCTGCAATCGCCCTATTAACAAATCTCACACCGAATCATCTCGACCGGTATAAAACATTCGAGAAATACTGCGCAGCGAAGGAACTTATGTTCAGTATGCAAAAACTGGACCAGGCCAAGCCTGCGGTTTCGATTTTTAACGCGGAAGATGGGTTCGGATGCAAGTGGTTTGAAAAATACTGCAAGGATGCTGGCAGGATTTGCATTAAATTTTCTGCGGATGATGTAAGCTTGGAGATTCGCAAGCAATACGCCTTGCCGGGAAAAGCGAATTTGTCGAATCTTGCGGCGGCGATGGCAGTAGTGAAACCCTTAGGCGTAGATGAGAAAACTATTAAGGATTGCGTGGGAAACTTCAAGGCTTTAGCGCATCGGCTGGAATTCTTGGCCCAGGTGGATGGGGTGCGGTACTACAACGATTCCAAGGCAACGACGCCGGACAGCACGATTATGGCGCTGGAATCGTTCGATGGGCCGGAAATTCTGATTGCGGGTGGTTTCGACAAGGGGATTTCATTTAAGGAACTGGGGGTGAAAATCGCTCAAAGGGTCAAGACAGCGATTCTTATAGGACAGACGGCAGGTAAAATCGCGGAGGCAATCGGAACATCGGGGAAAGTTAAAACTAAATTCGCCAGGTCTTTGGCGGAAGCAGTCCAGCTTGCGAAACTGAAGGCAATACGTGGGGATGTTGTTTTGCTTAGCCCGGCTTGCGCTAGCTACGATATGTTCGACAATTTCGAGCAGCGCGGGGCGGAATTTTGCCGATTGGTCAGGATGACGAAAAGCTGATTATCGGAACAAGTCTGTAAAAAAGAAAAAAGCGGTAAAAAAACTGAAATAAATTTTCAGCCATTTCAAACCAAAAACGGCTGCGGTGCCATTTAATGACAGCGTAAGGCGGTTTTCCCTTAAAATCGTTCATAAAGCCCCCCTGCCGCTTTGTCGATTCCCAAAGCAACGAAGGTGAAAAAGAAATTTTTGGGGATTTAGTATGGAAGCTGTGACAGAACGAAGAAGGGAGCAGAGGCTGCGGTATCATTGGCCCGTCTGGTTCGCCGAGGATTTTAATGAGGCATTGCTGCAAGGTCAAATGGTGGATATTTCGAGCGGTGGAGCGGCATTTACGTATTACGCGGATGGTAATTGTCCTGAGCCGGGGCAATCGATAACGGCCCGGTTCAGTGTCCCTTGTTTTGGGGCGGATGAATCTTTTGAGATGGCACATTTCACACGTCATGGGCGCATCTGCAGGGTGGATAACGTAAACCGCTTTTTGCGCCGCGTCGCGGTGCAGTTCGCAGAACCGTTACCATTTAAGCCGGGTGAGCAAAAAAGCAACTGTTGCCAGCCGGAAGAAGATTTCGCTTCCGTGGTAGCTTATTCGTAAGATTTTACATTGCAGTTATACATTCCAGCAATTTCACATCATTTAAGCAATTCGCACATATTGTTTTTTGATTTTCAATTGGGCCACATTGATTTAATATATCCGTATGCTGGAAAAAGGGCTGGTACAGATATATACCGGAAACGGTAAGGGCAAAACCACGGCGGCGCTGGGTCTTGCGCTCCGGGCGGCGGGCCAGGGAAATAAAGTTCTCATCTATCAATTTCTCAAGCCCTTGTCGCTTAATACGGGAGAACGTACGGCACTTCAAGGAACTAAAATTACACTTAAGGCACTGGATGTGCCGTGGGATATGGCCAAGGGCGCGAAAGATGAAAAACAAGCCGCTGATGCGAAAAAGGGCATTCACGAAATCCTTGCCAAAATAGCCGATGGAGCGGGGAAGCGAATTTATGATATGATAATCCTCGATGAGATAGTGTTTTGTCTTTCGCAAGGTTTGGCGAAACTGGAAGATATAAGGAATGTGATTGAAAAAAAAGATGCGCGAGTCGAGATTGTCCTGACGGGTAGAGGCGCGACGAAGAAACTGATGGAGATGGCGGATTTGGTAACGGAGATGAAAAAAATCAAGCATCCGTTTGATAAAGGCATAAAGGCAAGACAGGGAATCGAATTTTAGAGAAGTCAGTTTGATGCGGATAGCATTGGCACAGATGTTTTGCGGCTGGGGAGATGTGAAGGGAAATCTACGGCGGTCGGAAAAATATATTCGGCAGGCTGCGAAAAAGGGAGCTGGGCTTGTGATGTTCCCTGAGATGTCGGTCCACGGGATGTGGAAAAACCATCTTGTAAGACTGGCAGCACAGCCTTTGGATGGGCCGATAGTGCAAAAGATACGCGACTGGGCGAAAAAATATAAAATCGCGGTCGGGTTCGGTTTTGCCGAAAAGACGGCACAGAAACCTTATAACTGTTATGTTCTAATAAACAAGAATGGAAAAATCGCGGGGGTTTACCGCAAGAATTTTATTACCCTTTTAGAAAAGCATTATTTCCGGCCCGACACGAGACATCCGATTTTCAAGCTTGGGAAGGTGCGTGTCGGGATAAGCATCTGCGCAGATTGTCATCGCAGGCAACCTATAGAAAGTTACGGAAAGCACGGCGTCGATTTGGTGCTGATGCCGCACGCCTGGGACGCGGACCCGATTTTGAAGGGTGGCAAAATCGCGGTCTGGCGGAACCAGGAGCATATGATTGACTCCTTCGTGACAGGCAAGGTGGTACGATACCGGACGCACAATGAGATGCTGAAGTTTTTCGCAGAATCGCTTGGGCCAAAGGCAGCCAAATGGAGATTTTACGCTGCGTTTGTAAATCCAGTAGGTAAATCCCATCCATTGATTCCATTTGTCGGGCCGGCGTTTGTTCTAAGCCCGAAGGGAAAAGTAATAACACGGTCGAAAAGTAAGAAGGAAACACTGGTTTTTGCTGATATTAAAATTTAAGGAGAGTTTTCGGTGGCGGAAAATGTGAATGTGGCGGCGATAATTTGTGCGGCGGGAGCAAGCAAGCGATTCGGCGGCAAACGCAAAAAACCCTTTGTGGATGTCGATGGCAGAGCGGTATTTTTGCGAAGTGTCGAGCTTTTTTCCGACAGAAGCGACGTAAAGCAGATTCTTATTGGGATATCGGCAGAAGATGAAGAATTAGTAAGTATCAAATGGGGGCCGAACCTGAAGTTTTTCAATGTAAAGATATTTATCGGGGGAGCGGAACGCTTCGAGACGGTGGCAAAGGGATTGTCGCTATTGAAGGAAGATATAAATATCGTGGCGGTGCACGACGCGGTGCGATGCTGTGTGACGAAGGAGTGGATTGACGGGGCAATCGCCGCGGCGAGCAAAACAGGAGCGGCGATATTAGCGTGTCCCGTTACGGCGACTATAAAAAAAGTTGCGGACAAGACGATAACAGAGACGGCTGACCGCAGCAATTTATGGGAGGCGCAGACACCGCAGGTTTTCGAGGTAAAGCTATTGAAACGGGCTTATGAAAATTTAGCCAACTTGGACAAGAGCAAAATCAGCGATGACGCCCAGCTTGTGGAGGCATTAGGCGAGAAGGTTTCGGTAGTCGAAACGGACGCTTCGAATATCAAGATTACGCGGCAAAGCGATATAGCCATAGCCGAGGCGATATTGAAGAACAGGCCAAAACCGAAGCCGAAAGGCCCTGCCGGGCCTTATATAGAGGCCCAGTGGTAGGAAAAAGCATCAATTAGCACAGAACCTGCGCAAGATAACAACATTTTAAGGCATATTTTAGGACGCTTGGGATTTATCATGCTTATTAGCCTAAAAAACCTTGCTTTAAGCAAAGCTGAATGATATAATATTAAATTATTGTAAGGGATGTAAAATATTACCGTAGCGAAGCTCGGGAGGGCGAAAAGATGGTTTTTTCAAGGAATATTTCCTTAATTGCGGCTTTGTTTTCTGCCTTTATTGCGGCATGCTTTTGGAGTGCCGCTGCGCAAGCTGAAACAGGCACGGTACTTTCATATCAGAAAATAAGCGATACGCAAGGTTCATTTCTGGGGGACGTAAACAACTACGATTATTTAGGATGCTCGGCAGCGGCAATCGGCGATTTAAATAACGACGCAAACAGCGATATCGCGGTCGGCGCGTATGGGAATGATGACGGTGGAGCAGAGCGGGGGGCAATCTGGATTATGTTTTTGCACTCAAACGGTACGGTCAAGTCATATCAGGAGATAGCCTACGCTAAAGGCGGTTTCGAAGGATTTCTTTCGAGCAGCGACCAGTTCGGTTATTCCGTAGCCTCAATCGGTGACCTCGACGGAGACCATATAAGCGACATCGTGGTCGGGGCCATCGGCGACGATGACGGCGGTACAGACCGCGGCGCGGTATGGATTCTGTTTATGAACACAAACGGAACCGTCAAAGCGTATCAAAAAATAAGCGATATAGAAGGCGGCTTTACGGGGGACCTGCTTGATAGTGATAATTTCGGCAGTTCCGTAGCCGGGCTGGGAGATTTGAACCGTGACAATATACCCGACATCGCGGTCGGCGCAAATAAGGATGGCACTACGGACCGCGGCGCCGTGTGGATTTTATTTTTGAACTCGAACGGAACCGTAAAATCACATCAGAAAATAGGTTATGCCAGCGGAGGCTTTACAGGCACTTTGGCGTTATCCGATTTATTCGGAACTTCGGTATCACCGGCCGGCGACATTGACGGCGACGGTGTGACCGACATCGCAGTTGGCGCAAGTAAAGATAATGACGGGGGAACGGACAAAGGGGCGGTGTGGCTACTGTTTATGAACACGAACGGAACTGTCAGGGCACATCAGAAAATAAGCGCCGGCGCGGGTGACTTTACGGGAACACTTGACGACAGCGACCTTTTCGGCAGTTCAGTATGCTCGTTAGGCGACCTTGACAGGGATGACATACCCGATATAGCTGTCGGAGCGATAAAAGATGATGACGGAAACGTAGATAGAGGTGCGGTGTGGATTTTGTTCCTGAACTCTAACGGAACCGTCAAATCATATCAGAAAATAAGCGATACGGAGGGCAATTTTGGCGGCGTGCTTGATAACAGCGATAACTTCGGGTCGGGCCTTTGCGCATTAAAGGACCTTAATAAGGACAGAATTACAGATTTAGTCGCGGGAGCAATATGGGATGACGATGGTGGAACCAACACGGGGGCTGCATGGGTATTGTTCCTCGACGCCTGCAGCTACAATGTTTACGGTGATGCGAACCGCGACTGCCATGTAGATTTCGATGATTTTGCCCTGATGGCGAATAACTGGCTGATTGACTGCAAAGAGGTACCGGCTGACCCGAATTATTGCATACCGACGCGGTGAAAATCATCATAGACCTGCCGAAAATCCTAAATCTGTAAGGCCGGAACTGACGAGGAAAAGGTTAGGCTTTTTTCTTTTTTTTGATTTTGATTTGTGTTAGACTTTCGCAGCAGGAGTTTGGCAAAGATTTCAAGGATGAGATATGGGACAATCAGGCACACAAACCTTTCGGCAGAAAATAAAAGCAGTTTACAGGTACGAAGTCGTGGACACTGAAAAAACCCCTCAAATTGCGGGCAGAAGGTTTCACTTTATCGGCGCCGGTGGCGTCGGGATGAGCGGGCTGGCGAAGGTGATGCTGAAAAATAAGGCGATTGTTACCGGGTCAGACCAAACACGCAGTATCGCGACGGACAAGCTTTGCGAACTGGGGGCGGATATAAAGACAGGCCATTGTGTGGAGAATTTGCATTCGCATACAGAGGCGGTAGTAATATCGGTGGCGGTAAGGGAAAGCAATCCGGAACTTATACAGGCAAGAGCAAAAAGTTGCAGGGTTTATAAATACGCGGAAATGCTGGGGATTCTTTGCAGCAGGTACGAAACAATCGCAATCAGCGGGACCCATGGTAAAAGCACGACGAGCGGATGGTTGACATACTGCCTGCAGCTCGCCGGCCTTGACCCGAATTTTATTATCGGCGCGGACGTGCTACAAATAGGCAGCTCATCGGGAACGGGGGACAGCAGGTTTTTTGTGGCTGAGGCCTGCGAATACGACAGAAGCTTCCTGAATCTCAAGCCTTATATCGGGTGCATACTGAATATCGAGGCAGACCATCTGGATTACTACAAAGACGAAGCGGAAATCGTCGAGGCGTTTACGGATTTCGCCCGTGGGATAAAACACGGCGGAGTTTTAGTCGCCAACGGTGCGGACGCCAACGTCGCGAAGGTCGCCAAGAGATTATCTTCCTATGTGCGGCTTGAAACTTTTGGCTTTGACAAAAATTGTAATTACTCGGCACAAAATTTAGTGCCTGAAAACAGTGGATACAAATTCGATGTTCTTCGCCACGGCAGATTATTAGGTAACGCGAGGATTTCTCTGCCGGGCAAGCACAACGTGGCGAACGCATTGGCGGTTATCGCAATGGCTAAAAACGCGGGAATGGACACCGGCCGGATACTGGAGCTTTTGCCGGAATTTACCGGTATGGACCGCCGTGTGATGTTCAAGGACAAGGTAAACGAGATAACGGTGCTGGACGATTACGCACATCATCCGACGGAAATACGGGCATCGCTGCAGGCGATACGCCAAAAGTACGAACCGAAACGATTGTGGTGTATATTTCAGCCGCACCAGTACAGCAGAACCAGATTTCTCTTGAAGGACTTCGCGGAAAGCTTCACGCTGGCCGATGTAACGATAGTGCCGGAAATATATTTCGTGCGAGACAGCATTGAAACGAAAAAGCAGGTAAACGCGCAAATGCTGGCTGAGAAAATTCGCGGCAACGGATCCGAGGCGATATTTATTGACGGATTCGACGCAATCTGCGAATATCTGATGAAAAATGTGCGGCCCGGTGACGTCGTGGTCACGATGGGAGCAGGCGATATATGGAAGGTGGCAGATGAGTATATTCAGCGGCTTAGAGGAAATCGTTAAGATAAATTATCCGCTCGGCAAAAGCACCTGGTACGGGCTTGGTGGGCCTGCGGATTATTTTATAAGGCCCAAAACTATCGAGCAGCTCCAGGAAGTAATCAAGCGGTGCAACGAAAACAACGTGCCGATATACGTGCTCGGTTTCGGGTCGAATCTGCTGGTAAGCGACCAGGGGCTTCGCTCGGCGGTGATAAAATTGGAGTCGGAGCAGTTTTCGCTGGTACAATGCCAGGGCGAGCAGATAACGGCATGGGCGGGCGCGGAACTGAGCAAACTGGTTCTGGATTGCGTACAGAAAGGACTCTCGGGGCTTGAGGCTTTGACGGGAATACCCGGTTCCATAGGCGGCGCGGTGCGCATGAACGCGGGCGGAAACTTCGGGGATATCGGTGCAGCCGTCGAATCCGTAACGCTTATGGACAAAAACGGCAAGGTATTCGAGAAAAGCAAGCCCGAACTTGTGTTTGACTATCGCAGAACGAACATCGCGGCCAAATTTATTCTAATCGCCAAGCTAAACCTTACCAAAGCCGACCCCGAACAAATCGTGCGGACTGTTAAGGAAATATGGATTCACAAGAAAAACAGCCAGCCTTTAAACACGATAAATTCCGGCTGTATATTCAAAAACCCGCGAGGTGTGTCGGCGGGAGCATTGATAGACCGGGCGGGCTTGAAGGGTAAGCGCGTCGGTGGAGCGGTCGTCAGCGAGAAACACGCCAACTTCATAGTCGCCCAAAAAGGCTGCAAGAGCAAGGACGTGCTGGACCTGATAGAAATCATCAAAAAGGCGGTCAAGGAAAAGTTCGACGTCGAGCTGGAACTTGAAATCGAGGTCTGGAAGTAGCGATGGCCGTCGATATAAAAAGTTTGAAGGTCGCGGTCCTGATGGGGGGAATCGGCGAGGAGCGGCAGGTTAGTCTCGAGAGCGGTAAATGCGTTTCGCAGGCGCTAAAGAAATCCGATGTGAATGTTGTGACATCGGACATCACACCCGAAAATATGGAAATCCTCGATGATGACAGCATCGATGTTTTCTTTCTGGCGCTGCACGGCAGGTTCGGTGAGGACGGCGACCTGCAGCGGATAATGGAGGACAAGGGCCTTATCTACACCGGAAGCGGCCCGGAAGCGAGCAGACTTGCCTTTGATAAGATTGCGTGCAAAAAAACATTTGTCGAAGCCGGTATCGATACGCCCGCTATGATTGAGATTAAAAATGAAGCTGACTTAAAAGAACTCGAAAAACAATTACAAGGTTTCGCGGACAAATACGTCGTCAAGCCTGTACGTCAGGGAAGCAGTGTCGGTATCAGTATCGTGAATAAGGCATTCCAGGCGGTTGCAGCGGCACAAAACGTCCTGCGCGAATTCGGCGATTCTATGATAGAGAAATTCATTCCCGGTAGGGAAATCACCGTCGGGATACTTTGCGGCGAGATTCTGCCTTTGATTGAGGTAAGACCAAAGACAGCGTTTTACGATTATCACGCCAAATATATTGCCGACAGCACCGAATACCTTTTCGATACCGTCAAAGATGCCGCTATGGAAACCGCAATCGGGCAAACCGCGAAAAAATGTTTCGATGCGCTCCAGTTAAGAGACTTCGCCCGAATTGACGTGATTGTTGGAAGTGACGGTAAGATTTACGCGCTCGAGGCAAATACGATTCCGGGTTTTACGTCGCACTCGCTTTTACCAAAGGCGGCAGCCAAGGTCGGCTTCCCGATGGGTGATTTGTGCATCAAAATTATCGAAACGGCTTTATCGCGGGAGCATAAAAAACAAGTGGCTCGTTGACCGTAACTCGATTCCGGACTTCAAATTGTGGGTAAGAAAAAAATAAATAATGTTTTCTCAGCCATTTCACCGCAGGCGGCGCTGAATATGCTGATAATCCTTGCCGTTGTCGCGACAGTGATTATGGTCTTCGTCCTGATGGACCGCTACGTTCAGACAAGAGCTTTCATTTTGGGACACGGAACGGCACTTGAGCTTGTGGACGTGCCGCCGTGGGTGAACAGAACGCTTAAGAAAAAAATTTACAACGCGGCTCTTGCGCTCGGTAATGATTTCAAGCTCGATGAAACCGCGGCTCGCAACTTGCAGGAAAATATCGCTTCGCAGGTCGCCTGGTTGGAAAATCCGCAGGTGCAGGTAACGCACAATGCCTTTCGAGTGCGGGGCAAATGGCGTAAGCCTTTGGGCCTTATAAAGGCGGGAACCAATAAGAAATTTTACGTTGATGCCGATTCAGTCGTGCTGGATTTCGTACCCGTCGCCAAGTTGCCCGTAGTAACCATCCGCGGAACAAAAACTCCGGCAAGTGCCCCCGAGCCGGGAGAAACTTTGGAGCAGGAGGACTTGGCCGCCGCAGTAGCACTATTGGAGCAGCTCGACCGCATGGACCGCATTGCCAGCCCCCGAAGGCCCCTGCTTTTTGAGCTTGACAGTATCGACGTCAGCAATTTCGACGGCAGGCAGAGCGATAAATTTCCGCACATAGTTTTTTTCACGAAGGACAACACCCAAATTGTATGGGGCGCTGAACTCGACAACTGGCACAGGCATCTCGAGGCCACCGACGAGCAGAAGCTGGCCAAGCTCTACAGCTTCTACAAGGAACAGGGCACGCTGTCCGGCAAAGTCCAAGTCATCAATCTCCGCGACCCCCAGCAAGTCGTCCAGCCCATCGACAAATATTGATGTACGGGCGGACCTGCGTGTCCGCCCAAAAAATCCGAAAGCCCACCGGTTTATCCGGTAGGTTTTTTTTGTTTAGCCGTCGTCGGCACGACGACGTTTATTCGAAAACCCGCATTTCTACCCTCAGTTCGCACTATTTTTAATCACTCCGGCACATTGTGCCTGCGTGAAACCGTATGTTGCTCATCGCGGCCTCAGCCAGAAATGCTCCATAAAATTGCCTGCTATATGCGATATACTTATCCCTTGACAAAAACAATTGCTTATCGGACAATGCCGGAATACACTTTACTACCTTTTGGGATGGTTCGGGCTAATACGACCTGAACGCCATGGAGGTCAGAATTTGAGCAGCGAAAATTTGTTATATTACGGCGATAATCTCGATATCCTTCGCCGTTACATAACCTTCAAAAAAGCCGCCAAAGCAAAACCCAATACCATTTTGCAAATGGAATCGAAAAATATATCCG
>Ga0315273_10012789_pt1 | contig 10775 bp, 10 predicted proteins | sample YL17G02_0_MG_FD_205753 | JGI IMG/M metagenome (GOLD analysis project Ga0315273, IMG submission 205753) | Sediment microbial communities from Yellowstone Lake, YNP, Wyoming, USA - YL17G02_0 | ecosystem: Environmental > Aquatic > Freshwater > Lake > Sediment | place: USA: Wyoming | collected... | reverse complement strand
AATCGAAGGAAGGTCGATGACCATTGGCGGCAGAGACACCCGGTCGGCCTGGCTGCGGCGCTGCCTGAAGCACGCCAGGGCCGGATTGCCGTCACCCGTACTCCTTGTGGGATTCTTCCTGTGTGGAGGCATCTCATATTCCCAGGAACTCACGGGCGACTCCCTCCGTACCGAGTATTCCAGTGTTCTGATCTCGACCGACCCGGACACGGCGTGGGTGTTGCTGGACGGAACGCTGCGGGGAATCACGCCCCTCTTCCTGGACAGCCTGACTCCCGGAATGCACCGGATCCGTCTTGTTGATCGTCATCTGAACAGCTGGTTCAACGACGCTACCGTGGACAGCTTCTTCTGCGAGTCGGGCGGCGCACGGAATCTGCGGTATACGATCGAACGCCGGTACGCATTGATTACCTCGCCTGCAGGAGCCCGGGTCCTGCGGAGCGATTCCCTTCTTGGAACAACCCCGTTGGTCTTGCCGTCGACCTCCGCCCGGGCAGGGCCCCTTCTGCTCCGTAAGCAGGGGTTCGCCGATACCACGGTGATCCTCCTGGAATCCAGGGGCCGCATTCTCGTCGTTTCCATGCACCCGGTGTGGGAGGCTGAGCCCTCGCCTATTGTCGAAGGCCGGGAAAACGTCGGCGGGACAAGGATTATTCTTGCAGGAATCGGGGCAGTTGTTGCAGGCGCCGGCGCCGCGTATTTTAAGCTTTCAGCGGACGAAAAAAACGCAGAGTACAACCGCACGGGAGACCCTGCGCTACAGGCCGAGCGCAACAGGCTCGATGCGGCGGCCGCAGTCTGCCTTATTGCAACACAGGTCGGGGTCGGCCTTCTGGCCGCCTTTCTCCTGGCCGAATAGCACCCACGGCCACACCTCACAGATCAAGCGGGGGCCACGGGCTCCGCGCCGCATTTCCTTGCGTTTTCTTGACTTTCATCACATCACCGCCTATATTGTTGCTCAACAAACTACGCCTATCCCTTGGATACCCAACACCAATTCCCCAGCACACTTCCGGCGTCGGTCAAGGACGAGATCGAATTCCTGAAAAAGGTCCCGATCCTGTGCGATCTCGAGCCAATGGACCTGGAAACGATCGCCAAAGTAGGCATCCGCAAGAAGTACAAGAAGGGAAGTATCATCCTCCTCGAGGAGGAAGCAGGGGCGGCGCTTTTTGTGATCGCTTCCGGGAAAGTCAAAATCGTCCGCATGGACGACGACGGCAGGGAGGTAATCCTCTCGATCCTCGGCGAAAGTGACTTTTTCGGTGAGATGGCGATCCTTGATGGGCTCGCGCGTTCTGCAAGCGTGGTGGCCATTACCAAATCTGAGCTTTTTATGATCCACCGCCGGGACTTCCTGAAGTTGTTGCACGATTTCCCGTCCGTGGCAATTGCACTGCTCAAAGAACTGACCATGCGCCTGCGCAAAGCCGACGCACAGATCAAGAGCCTGTCGCTGAAGGATGCTTCCGGCCGGGTTGCCAATGTCGTGCTTCAGCTTGCGGATGATATCGGCAAGATTCGCAGAGGCCGCGTGGAAATTGATGAGCTTCCGCTCCAGCAGGATCTCGCGAACATGGCCGGGACGTCTCGCGAGACGATTTCGCGCATGATCCACGCCTTCATCCGTGAAGGGTTCATCGAGATCGAGCGGGGCAAGCTGATCATCAACGACTACGAGAAGTTCAAGCAACGGTATTTGTAGCCGCCCGGTGTCCGTTCTTTCACTTTCGCCCGCATCCCAGGGTGGCGCCGCCGACCTGCACATGCATACGCATTATTCGGACGGCGACCTCTCCCCTTCCGACGTTGTCCAACTCGCCCACCGGGCGGGCCTGTCGCTCGTCGCCATCACGGACCATGATCACACAGGTGGAATCGAGGAAGCGCGCAAGGCCGGAGTGCAGGTGGGTGTCGAGGTGGTTTCTGGTGTTGAGCTCAGCACAACACTCGACGGCCGCGAGATCCATATCCTCGGCCTGCTCTTCGACCATACCCACAGAGGCCTGACGGAGTACCTCGAGTACCTGAGAAGCGAACGGCTGAAACGTGCCGAGCGGATCGTGGAACGGCTGAACCGCCTGCAGGTTCCACTGACAATGGAAGAGGTGCTGGCACAGGCCGGCACCGCAGCGGTCGGGAGGCCTCATATCGCGACCGTTTTGGTGAATCGAGGCTTCGTGGGGTCATACCAGCAGGCCTTCGCCCGGTATCTCCGCAACGGAGGACCGGCATGGGAAGGAAAACACGGGATAACACCCCTTGAGACCGCGAGGCTGATTTCGTCCGCAGGCGGCGTTTCATTCGTCGCCCACCCCGGCGATACCCTGGACGAGCCGATACTCGACAGACTCATCACTGAAGGCGTTGACGGAATTGAGGTGGTTCACCCCTCCCACTCCCCCGAGAGGGTTACTCGTTTCAAAACTTTGGCACAGACCCGTCGTTTGCCCCGGTGCGGGGGCTCCGATTTCCACGGCGGCGGACGCAACGACAGTGGAGCAGTGGGCAAGTATTTCGTCTCCCTCCATGACGTTGAAACAATACGTAGCTACCGGTCAAATTCCAGAGGATAACCCATGGTCACCATCGAAGGCCGATTGACCGCGAAAGACCTGCGGTGTGCGATTGTTGTCGGCCGTTTTAACAGCCTCGTTACAAAACAGCTGCTGGACGGCGCATTGGATTGCCTGATCAGACATGGTGGGGACGAACGACAGGTGACGGTGATCCATACCCCGGGATCCTTTGAAATTCCCCAGGTAGCGCTCAAGGCGGCGGAGTCGAAACGGTTCGACGCTATCATCTGCCTGGGCGCGGTGATCCGCGGCGACACGCCGCACTTCGACTACATCGCGGCCGAAGTGACAAAAGGCGTAGCTCAGGTCGGGATGCAGACGGGAGTGCCGGTCGCATTTGGTGTGCTCACCACCGACACCCTGGAGCAGGCTCTGGAACGTGCTGGCGCGAAGGCTGGAAACAAGGGATGGGATGCTGCACTCGCTGTCATGGAACTCGCCCAGGTGCTCACGCAGGTGGGCAACGAGAGGAACACCTCAAAGGTGTAGAGAAGCGGATGACGGATGGGATGAAGAGAGGTTTGAAGCTGGGCGGGGCATTGCTCTTGGGTGCCGCACAGATTTTGGCCGCGGATGTCGGGACGTGGCGGAATTATACCTCCATGAAGGATGCCCGGAGCGTCGCCTGGCAGGGGGATGCCTGCTGGGCCGCGACCGCGGGAGGGCTTTTCCGCTGGTCACCCTCCGGTGATTCTTTTTTCCAGCAAACAACGGCCGAAGGGCTGTCCGGAAACGATATGACCGCCGTCGGTCTCGACCGCGACGGCAATGTCTGGTCCGGCGCCGCTTCAGGCACCCTCTATGTTTACACTCCCTCCACAGCCTCCCTGCGTTCGATCATCGATATCCAGAATTCCAGCCAGACCAGCAAACGTATCAATAGCCTTGCTTCCTTCGGCGACACCCTGCTGGTCAGTATCGATTTCGGTCTGAGTATCTTTCGTGTCTCGCGATTCGAATTTGGCGATACCTTTACCAGGTTCGGTTCCTCTTCACAATCCACACGCATCTCTGTTCTCTCAGCGGCGATACACAACGGAAAAATCTGGGCCGCGATCACCGACCGGCAGACCCTGAACCGAATCGCCGTCGCATCCCTCAGCAGCCCGAACCTTCTTCCCCCCGAGGCATGGACCCTCCAGGTCGTGGAAACACCGGGTGTTGTCACGCGAGGTCTCGCTGTCTTTAACGGAAATCTGTACGCGGCTACCAGCAATGGACTCTATGTTTCAAACGGCACTTCATGGTCCGCAGTCCCGGGTATCGGCACCAAATCGCTCACCGGCATTTCCGCCTCGGCAACGATTCTCGCTGTCTGCACGGAAGCTCTGGAAGCGTTCACTCTCGATAAGAGCGGCACTACCAAACAGTACGGCCCCGCCCTCCCAGTCCCTCCCCTGAGCATCACTCTCGACAGCCAGAACAACCCCCTGGTCGGGACCACGGGCGGAGGTATCCTGACCCTCTCTTCCTCATGGTCCACACACTTCCCGAACGGGCCGAACAGCAACGGGTTCCTCGGCGTCGCCGTGGACGCCGACGGCAACGTGTGGGGAGCCTCGGGACCGTCGAACGGGAGTGGATTCTACCGGTTCAGCGGGACCACCTGGACATCGTACACTGCGGATAACAGCCGTCTCCCGACGAACGACTATTACCGGGTCTCTGGCGACTGCTCCGGCGCCGTGTGGCTCAGCTCCTTCGGAAAAGGATGTGTCGAAATGCTGCGCGGGAGCACAACTGTGGACTCCGCCCGGATCTACGGGCGCAACGTCGGTATGATAGGACTTGCCAACGATCCGGAGTTTCTCGTCCTCAGCAATGCCCTCTGTGACAACCGGGGAAACACCTGGTTGTCCGTTACTCTTCCGCTGATTCGTAATGTGTTCGCCGTCCGACAATCCAACGGGACGTGGCGGAACTTCCCGGCCATGCTGGACGGGAACAGACTCCTCACCCTTACAGATCCGGCCGTTGATCGCGCCCTGGCCCTGGATGCGTACGACAACATATGGGCTGTCGTCCGTGACCCATCATTCAGAGGAGTCATCTCGCTGCACAACGGCGGACGTATCGACAGTCTGGTCCGGGTCCACCTCACATCCGCCAACGGCCTCCCCAGCGATGACATCCGCACGATCGTGGCGGATATGGACAATGACATCTGGGTTGGAACCGACAAAGGGATCGGCATCATCCTGGACCCCCTCAACCCGACACGCAAAGATGGCATTGCCCTGTATAAACCCCTCGCAGGTCAGCTGATCACCACCATTGCCGTGGACCCCCTGAATCGCAAATGGGTCGGAACTCCCGAAGGGGTTATCCTGCTCTCGCCGGATGGAACGCAGGTCCTCGGACAATACACCGCACTGAACACAGACGGGAAACTGATCGACGACGACGTGAAGAGCATTGCCGTTGACCCGAAAACGGGGACGGTCTACTTTGGCACTGCACAGGGGCTGGCCAGCTTAACCACGCCTGCAGCCGCGGCAAAAACAGAGTTTGACGAACTCATGGTGTTTCCCAACCCGTTTGTCATCCCCTCCCGGGTCCCCCTGACAATCGACGGATTCGTCGCCGGCTCACGCCTCAAGATCCTCGCAACCGATGGTTCGCTGGTCAGGGATCTCGCCACACCGGGCGGCCGCATTGGGTACTGGGACGGCAAGGACGAACGTGGACGTGAGGTATCATCGGGAGTCTATTTTCTTGTAGGATATTCTCCCGAACAGAGCAGTGAGGTCGCCAAAGGCAAAGTGGCCATTATTCGGAAATAGCGGCACCGGGAGATTCTGTGTACGGCAGACAACACTTGAACCATCCAAAAAACCTGCGAGAAGGAGGGTGTGGACATTGGATACCGTGAACGTCTACAAAGAGGAGTTATTCACCAAACGGGTGAGGGCAGGGAAGCGCACCTATTTCTTCGACGTAAAATCCACCAAGTCTGAAAAAGACTTCTATATCACGATTACCGAGAGCAAGCGGGTCGGCGACGACGAGTACGAAAAGCACAAAATCTTCCTGTACAAGGAAGATTTCGACAAGTTTCGCGAAGCCCTCACGGAGTCCGTCGGTTTTGTGCAAACGCAGTTGCTCGAAGTGGTCGACGCGGCAAAGTGACTCTTGTACGATGATGGACGATCCACCGTTGCCACAGCGCTACAGCGTTTCTCATTGGGTCCTTTTGCGAAGGAGATTCCCTGTTCCTCTGTGGCAGCGTTGTTGGCCCGCCGCGTCAGTCGTAGCGCGGCCCGACCAGGAACACCCATTCTGCCCGGCCGATCGCAGCCGGGCCGCCTGCCTTGACTCTCTAACCCAATCTACATATATTCTATCGCTTTGTCCAAAGGCCCGGAAATGGGCTTGTTTTTTGACTTTTTTGCGGGTGGTCGGTTACCAACACCCGCCGTTACCTGCTTAACGGACCATGAAGATTCAAGTCGGGGGGCTTTCGGAAGGTCTCCACAACTTCCACCTTGAGGCCCCGGCAGCGGAGCTTGAGTTAGGCGAGAGCTTCCCGGCGATGGTCACGGTCGACGTCCAGATTGACAAGGCCGGGCATCAGCTAATCCTGGTCGGGACGGTCAACACGGTCCGTGCCTTTGAATGCGACCGCTGCGCTGCTCCTTTTTCGCGTCCTCTGGCGGGCAAGTACCGGATGTCCTATGTCCAGGACGGTCGGGAAACCCTTGAGCTGGACCCATCGGAAGTGCAGATCCTCCCGCCGGGGATGAATGTTGTCGATATCGCGGACGATGTCCGGCAGATCGTCCTCCTCTCTGTACCGCTGAAGGCACTCTGTAAGCTTGACTGCAAAGGCCTCTGCCAGAGGTGCGGGGCAAATTTGAATGAAACGCAGTGTACGTGCAGCGACACCACCGTGGATCACCGGTGGGATAAGCTGCGTTCGCTGCCGCGGAACTAACCACAACAGGTGATGTATGCCTAATCCAAAACGAAGGCAGTCGAAGACTCGCGGGCGCAAACGTCGGACTCACTACAAAGCTACTGCGCCTGCCACCGTCGAATGTCCGAACTGTCATGCGCACAGACTCCCCCACCGCGCATGCCCGAGCTGCGGCTTCTACAACGGGCGTTCGGTCATCATCCCCAAAGCGTCCTGATGCCAGGAGTTCCGCCCGGGGGAATTCTCCATCGCGGGCGGAACACCATGCGTCTATGAGACCCACAGCAACCCTCATTGGCGACGCGCCCACTTGAACACATCAAACGCTCACATCCGGATCGCCGTTGACGCGATGGGTGGCGATTTTGCGCCAAAGAATGTCGTGTGCGGCGCGCTTGATGCCGCGCGCGAATCCGCCGGCAGGCTTTCGGTAATCCTCGTTGGTCCGAAGCAGAGAATCGAAGAGGAGGTCCGGGCTGCGAGAGGAGGCGCGGCGGAGATTGTCCACGCCCCCGATGTGATAGACATGCACGACTCGCCCACTGCCGCCCTGCGGTCAAAGCGGGATTCGTCCATTGCGGTGGGTCTCCGGCTCCATCACGAGGGGAAGGCGGACGCCTTCATCAGTGCGGGGAATACCGGTGCGGTAATGTCCGCGTCCACGTTGATCCTCGGCCGCATCAAAGGGGTCAGCCGCCCGACCATCGGCGCGGTCGTTCCCACGGCCAAACAGCCCTGCTTTATGGTGGATGCAGGGGCAAATGTGGACTGCCGGCCGCAACACCTGCTCGAGTTCGCAATCATGGGCGCCATGTATATGTCCACGATGCTTGGCCGCACGCGCCCCTCCGTGGGACTCCTCAATATCGGTGAGGAGGAAAACAAGGGAAACGAAGCGGCCCAGACGGCCCATGGGCTGCTCCGGAAGAGCACGCTGAACTTTGTCGGAAACATCGAGGGCCGGGATGTGCTCAAAGGTGACGTCGATATTGTGGTGTGTGACGGTTTCGCAGGCAACATCCTTCTGAAATTCGGAGAGAGTGTCCCTGCTTTCCTGAAGGCACGATTTGTTGATTTTGCGGGCAAGAGTCTGCGCAATACGCTGGTTGCTCTGATCGCACGCGGCGGGCTCCGTTCAGTACTGAAGGAGCTTGATTACCAGGAACACGGCGGCGTCCCCCTGCTCGGGGTCAACGGCGTCTCCATTATCGGTCACGGCGGCTCGACCGCCAAGGCCATCAAAAACATGGTGTTCCGCGCCGAGGAGATGGTGCAGCGCGGGGTGAACACCATGATCCAGAATGCAATGATGGAGTACCATGGCTAAGAGGCGAGCGACAATCACGGCGGTTGGACACTATGCCCCGGAGAAAAAGCTTACGAACGCGGATCTTGTGAAGATGGTGGATACCACGGACGAGTGGATCCGTACACGCACCGGCATTTCCGAGCGTCACATTCTCGAAAACGGGGCAACCTCGGATCTTGCCGCCCGCGCCGCACAGCGGACCCTAGAACTCCGGGGAATATCCGCTGAGGAAATCGACCTGATTATCGTCGCCACAGTTACGCCCGATATGTTTTTCCCCTCAACTGCGTGCCTCGTACAGGATAAGATCGGGGCAAAACGGGCCTGGGGATTCGACGTGTCGGCCGCCTGCTCGGGCTTTGTCTTTGCCCTTTCCGTAGGAACCCAGTTCATCGAAAACGGCACCTGTACGAAGGTCCTGGTCATCGGCGCCGATAAGATGAGTTCGATTACCGATTATACCGACCGTAACACATGCATTCTTTTTGGTGATGCCGGCGCGGCTGTGCTGCTCGAGCCAACCGACGAGCCAGCAGGCGGTATCCTTGATAGTATCCTCCACTGCGACGGCTCGGGGAGGGATTCCCTCTATATGCTTGGTGGAGGCAGCCTCAATCCGCCGACTCACGAGACCGTGGACAAGGGGATGCACTTTTTGTATCAGGACGGAAAAGCGGTGTTTAAGGTTGCGGTAGTTGGCATGGCGGACGTTTCTGAAGAAATCATGCTGAAAAACAACCTCCGGGGCGAAGACATCGCCTGGCTCGTTCCACATCAGGCCAACCTGCGCATCATCGACGCCACCGCTTCGCGGATGGGGATCGACAGCTCCAAGGTCATGATCAATATCGACCGGTACGGAAACACCACCGCTGCGACAATCCCTCTGTGCCTTTCGGAGTGGTGGGCCGACGGCAGGCTGAAGCCAGGACAAAAGATCGTCATGGCCAGCTTCGGCGCCGGTTATACATGGGGTGCGGTTCTGATGCAGTGGACTTTGCCGAATCCAGGGGGGCGATGAGAGATGGGATCCGTGGCGTATGTGTTCCCCGGACAGGGGTCGCAGTATGTCGGCATGGCAAAGGATCTGTACGATGGAGACGAGCGGGCGCGTACGATGATTGACCGCGCCGATGCGATCCTCGGGGTCTCGCTGGGCGACATCTGCTTCACGGGCCCGGAAGAAACGCTCAAGCAGACCAAGAACACACAGCCGGCGATTTTCCTGCACAGTGTCGTCGCCTATTCCCTCCTGCCCGATCCGCGACCTGACATGGTTGCGGGACACTCGCTGGGCGAGTATTCGGCTATCGTGGCGGCAGGCGCGCTGGCCTGGGAGGATGCGCTGAAAATCGTCCGGTTGCGCGGCGAACTGATGCAGCAGGCGGGCGAACAACACCACGGAACAATGGCGGCCGTGGTCGGACTCTCTCCCCAGGCGGTCGAGGACCTCTGCCGTGAGGCCTCGGCAACCGGAGTTGTGCAACCGGCGAATTTTAACTCACCCGGCCAGATCGTGATCTCCGGCTCGGTCACCGGCGTGCACAAGGGCATGGAATTGGCGAAAGCCCGGGGCGCGAAGATGGTCAGGGAACTTGTTGTCAGCGGGGCGTTCCACTCACCCCTCATGGAGAGCGCCAGGGAAGGCCTGATGCGGGCGCTTCAAACAACCCCCATCAAGGACGCCCGTATACCGGTGTATGCGAACGTCACCGCCGAGCCGGTCACCTCGGCGGACGAAATTCGCGACCTGCTTGTCCGCCAGCTCACGAGCCCCGTCTGCTGGGAACAGTCGGTACGGAACATGGTACGTGACGGCGCCCGCGCTATGGTCGAGGTCGGACCCGGAAAGGTCCTGCAGGGTCTTGCCAAACGCACCGAAGCCGCCCTCAGCACCAGCGGCATAGACACAAAAACAGACATCCAGCAACACCATCGTTCCCATGACAACTGAGATCCCCGGCCTCCGCGTTAAAGGGTACCTGATGTCCTCGCAGCTTTTTTCCCGGGGATTCGCCACCGGACATGGCCCGTGCGCCTGCAGTTCAGTCTGTTGTGAGGGCGGCGTCTACGCCGATGTCCTCGAGCGGGATACGATCCTCGCCCACAAGGACGTCGTAAGAAAATACATGGACGAGAGTCAGCCTCTCGACGAGGCGGGTTGGTTCGATGCGGAAAGCCATGAAGATCCGGACTTCCGTTCCGGGCACTGCATCGGGACAGAGGTGTATAACAACAAGTGCGTGTTCCTCGACAAGCTGGGCCGTTGTTCGCTGCAGGCTGCGGCCGCGGGCGAGGGGAAACACCGGTGGGCGATTAAGCCGCTGTACTGTATTCTCTTCCCTATCGAAATCTCCTCGGGAGTCGTGAGTTTTGACGACCTGCTCCAGGGTGAGGAAAACTGTTGCAGTACCAGTGCGGAGTTTGAAGTCCCTTTGTTCCGGGGATGTAAAGACGAGCTTGTACACCTGGTTGGCGAGGACGGGTACCGTCAGATGGAGGAGCACTACGAGAGGGCAAGGAACTTAACGAAGGTAGCCGGGAACCGTTGACCCATCTCGACAACAAAGTGGCGCTGGTCACCGGCGGCGCCCGCGGCATCGGGCGGGCGGTGGTGTATACCCTTTCGCGGGCCGGGGCTTCAGTGGCCTTCACATACCGGACCTCGGCCGATACCGCACGAGCCATCGAGCAGGAGCTCTCGACGGCCGAGAGAGAGGTCCGGGCGTATCATGCCGACGCCGCATCAATGAGCGATGCGGCACACACGGTTGAACAGGTTGTACGGGACTTTGGCCGGCTCGATATCCTGGTCAACAATGCAGGGGTCGCCCGCGACGGATTGATCATCAGGATGTCAGAGGCAGATTGGGACACCGTCATCAAGAACAATCTTAAGAGCGTCTTTAACTATTCACGGGCGGCATCGCGGGTCATGATCTGGCAACGACGGGGAAAGATCATC
>Ga0315273_10012788_pt1 | contig 10775 bp, 7 predicted proteins | sample YL17G02_0_MG_FD_205753 | JGI IMG/M metagenome (GOLD analysis project Ga0315273, IMG submission 205753) | Sediment microbial communities from Yellowstone Lake, YNP, Wyoming, USA - YL17G02_0 | ecosystem: Environmental > Aquatic > Freshwater > Lake > Sediment | place: USA: Wyoming | collected... | reverse complement strand
TGATCAGCGGCCGAGCCAAGACGGAAGTGACGGTTGGCCTCGTACTCCTGGTAATTCCCCTCGAACCAGACCACGCTACCGTCCTCCTCGAAGGCGATCATGTGGGTGACGATCCGGTCCAGGAACCAGCGATCGTGGGTGATGACGCAGACGCAGCCCGCGAAGTTCAGGATCCCCTCCTCGAGCGCGCGCAGGGTATCGACGTCCAGGTCATTCGTCGGCTCGTCGAGCAGCAGGAGATTTCCGCCCGAGCGCAACAGCTTCGACAGGTGCACGCGGTTCCGCTCGCCGCCCGAGAGGTTCTTCACCAGCTTCTGCTGGTCCGCGCCCTTGAAGTTGAACATGGCGACGTACGAGCGTGAGGGGATGGTGCGGGTGCCCAGAGCGATCTCGTCCGCCCCGCCCGAGATCTCCTCCCAGACGGTTTTCCCGCCGACGAGGTTATCGCGCACCTGATCCACGTAGGCGAGCTTCACGGTGTCGCCGATCCGGATCGTTCCGGAATCGGGCTGCTCCAGCCCCGCGATCAATCGGAACAGCGTGGTCTTCCCGGCTCCGTTCGGACCGATGATCCCCACGATGCCGCCGGGGGGAAGATGGAACGAAAGCCCGTCGATCAGCAGCCGGTCGCCATAGCCCTTGACCAGATCCTTTGCCTCCACGACGAGGTTGCCGAGACGCGGTCCCGGTGGAATCGAGATTTCCGCGACCTCCTGGCGCTTCTCGGTATCCTGACTCAGAAGGTCCTCGTACGCCGTGACACGCGCCTTGCTCTTCGCCTGCCGGGCGCGCGGCGACAACCGAATCCACTCGAGTTCGCGCTGCAGCGTCCGCTGCCGCGCGCTCTCGGCCTTCTCCTCCAGTGCGAGCCTCTGCTGTTTCTGATCGAGCCACGAGGAATAGTTACCCTCCCACGGAATGCCGGCGCCGCGGTCGAGTTCCAAGATCCAACCGGCCACGTTGTCGAGGAAGTAGCGATCGTGGGTGACGGCGACGACGGTGCCGGGGTACTCCTTGAGGAACCGCTCCAGCCACGCGACCGACTCGGCGTCCAGGTGGTTGGTGGGTTCGTCCAGGAGGAGGAGATCCGGATGCTGGAGCAGGAGGCGGCATAGCGCGACGCGGCGGCGCTCCCCCCCCGAGAGCGTCGATACCGGCGTATCGCCCGGCGGCACTCGCAGCGCGTCCATCGCGATCTCGACCGTGCGGTCCAATTCCCACGCGTTCTTGGTTTCTATATCGGACATCACGCGGCCGTGCTCCTCCATCGTCTTTTCCATTTCCCCGTCGGAGAGCGGCTCGCCCAGTTTCAGGTTCAACTCGTTGAAACGATTCAGGAGCGCGCGCGTTTCGGCCACGCCTTCCTCGATGTTGCCGAGGACGTCCTTCGCGGGATCGAGCACGGGCTCCTGGGGGAGGTAGCCGATCTTTATCCCCTTGGCCGGTCGGGCCTCGCCCATGTACCCGTCTTCGACGCCGGCCATGATGCGCAGCAGCGTGCTCTTGCCGGCGCCATTCAGACCGAGCACGCCGATCTTCGCGCCCGGGAGGAAGGAAAGCCATATCCCCTTCAGGACCTCGCGGTTCGGGGGATAGACCTTTCGCAAGTCCTTCATCGTGAAGATGTACTGATGTGCCATACGGGATGGTTCCTCGGGATAGGTGTCGGGCTCGAAGCAGCGCGGGGGTTCCCGCGTGCCGTGCTAGGCCGACGAGTATATACTGAATGCGTCGCAAGGTGGGGGCGGCGCTCGGCGCCGGCCCTCGGGGTATCACACCAGGAGGGTCCATGGCCGAAACCAAGATCACGATCCGCAACAACGGATCGGTTCGCATCGAAGGCGACTTCACGCTCCTGGACCAGGACGGGCATGCGTTCGATCTCGCCGGCAGAACGACGATTTCCCTTTGCCGTTGTGGTCACTCCGCGAACAAACCGTTCTGCGACGGGGCGCACAAGAACTGCGGGTTTGAATCGGTGATCGTGGCAAAGGCGCTTCCGCCGCCCGCGCCCAAACCCGCATAGGATTTCGCGTCGCCCAGCGCTGGTCACGATCGGAGATCAGCCATGATACAGACGTTTCGTGCTGAAGATCTCGGGCAGCTCCTCACCAATGGCCCGGGGCCGTGCGTTTCGATCTACCTTCCCACCCACCGGCGCCATCCGGACTGGAAGCAGGACCCGGTGCGATTCCGCAGCCTCATCGGTCAGGCCGAGGAGCTGCTCGCCAGGCGCTACCGCACCGCCGACGCCAAGATCTTTCTCGAGCCGCTCCGGAAGCTGGAGGAGGAGCGGCACTGGGAGTACTCGCTCGACGGACTCGGGGTCTTCCTCTCGGGAACGCACAACGCCGTCTTCCGGCTTCCGATCCCCGTTCCCGAAATCGTCGTGGTGGCGGACACGTATCACACCCGTCCGCTCTTTCGTTTCCTGCACGCGAACCGGCGCTATCTCGTGCTCGCGGTGAGCCAGAACGCGGTCGGCCTGTACCAGGGCAGCCCCTACGGCGCCGGCGCCGTGGAACTGCGCGGCGTGCCGAAGAACTTCGGGGAGGCTCTCGGCGTCCCCGACTACGACCGCACGTTCACCAACTCGGGGGGATGGGGAGCGGGATCGGTCTTCCACGGCCGCGGCCCGGGCAAGGAGATACGCAAGGCGGAGCTCCTGCGCTACTTCCGGGCGATCGACCGCGGCTTGCGCGACTATCTGAGGGAGGAGCGCGCGCCGCTTCTGTTGGCGGCGGTGAAGTACTGCCATCCGATCTACCGCGAGGCGAACACGTACGTCGGTCTCAACCCCGAAGGTCTCGAGGGCAGCTTCGAGCGCGCGAATGCCGAGGAGGTCCACAAGGCCGCCTGGCCGATCGTGACCGGGATCTTCCAATCGCAAATCGACACCTGGGTCGCAAGGTACGAGGAGCGCGCCGGAACGGGGCTAGCGTCGGACGCGCTCGACCTGATCGCACCGGCGGCGGTAACGGGCCGCGTCCGCTGTCTGCTGGTTGCCGAAGGGGAGACGGTCTGGGGCCTCCTGAATCGCCGCACCGGGGAACTCACGCGTCACGAGCGGCAAGAAGGACCCGAGGATGGAGACGTGATCGACGACATCGGAGAGGAGGCCCTGAAGCGCGGGGCCGACGTGTATGAGCTGCCGCGCGCGAAGATGCCGACGCTGAGCCCGGTCGCGGCCATCTTCCGCTTCTGAGCCGAGGGAGCTTGTGCCTGCGTCCGCCCTGCTGACCGATCTCTACGAATTGACGATGCTCGCGGGCTACTTTGAGCAGGGGATGCACCACACCCCCGCGACGTTCGACCTCTTCTTCCGTGAGGCTCCGTTCGAAGGGGGCTACGCGGTCGCGGCCGGCCTCGATTCCGCGCTCGACTACCTCGAAACCCTCCGCTTCAGCGAGGAGGACCTCGAATACCTCGAGTCGCTGAATCTTTTCCGCGGAGCGTTCATCGCCTATCTCTCCGCGTTCCGCTTCCAGGGCCACGTCACCGCCGCTCCCGAGAGCACCGCGGTCTTCGCGAACGAGCCCATCCTCTCGGTGGAGGCGGGGCTGGCCGAAGCCCAACTCGTCGAGACCGCTCTCCTGAACACGATCAACTTTCAAACTCTCATCGCAACCAAGGCATCGCGTATCGTCCGCGCCGCGGCTCCTGGCAAGGTGATCGAATTCGGGCTCAGGCGCGCGCACGGACCGGACGGGGCGCTCACCGTGGCGCGCGCGGCGGCCGTGGGGGGAGTTCTCACGACCAGCAACGTGGCCGCGGGCAGGGCCTTCGATCTGTCGGTCGCCGGGACGCAGGCGCACAGCTGGGTGATGGCCTTTCCGACCGAATTGGACGCCTTCCGCGCCTACGCGCGTTCGTTTCCCGCCTCGACGATGCTCCTCGTCGACACCTACGACACGTTGAAGAGCGGGGTCCCCAACGCGATCACCGTGGCGGGAGAGCTGAAGCAGGCGGGGGACCGGCTCCTGGGCGTGCGTCTCGATTCGGGAGACCTGGCGTACCTGAGCCGCGAGGCGCGCAGGATGTTCGACGAAGCCGGCTTTCCCGACGTGAAGATCATGGGCTCCAGCGATCTCGACGAGTACGTCATCGACTCCATTCGCCAAGGAGGAGGCCGCATCGATCTCTATGGCGTCGGGACGCGGCTTGCCGCCGCGGGTGGTCCGGGCGGCGGCGCGCTTGGAGGGATCTACAAGATGGTGGAAGTCGACGGACGGCCCAAGCTCAAGGTGAGCAGCGATCCGGCGAAGAGCACGCTCCCGGGGCGCAAGCGGCTGTGGCGGGTGGTTCGTCCCAGTGGTGAGTACGAGATGGACGTGATCGCGCTGGCGGACGAGATCCTCGAGCCAGGCGCCGAGGTGTTCGATCCGACGCAGCCGCTCCGCCACGCCCGAATTCCGGAGGACGCCCGGCTCGAGGACTTGCGGGCCGTCGTGATGGAGCGGGGCAGGCGGAAGTGCGCGAGGTCATCGCTTCCGGCGCTGGCCAAGCGCACCGCCGAGCAACTCTCGCATCTGCCGGAGGGCTGCCTGCGCTTCGTGAATCCTCACCGGTACCGCGTGGCGCTCTCCACCAAGCTCCACGAACTCCGCGTGCGCCTGATCGAGGAGGCGCGGCGATGATGCACGAGGATTCCGCGCTGCTCGTCGTCGACGTTCAGAACGGGTTCATCTCCGAGCGGAACGAGCTTCCGGTCGCGGGGGGGGCAGAGATCGTCCCGGTCATCAACGCTCTCCTGCCGCTATTTCCCGTGCGGGTGGCGACGCAGGACTGGCATCCGAGAAATCACGGCAGCTTCGCGAGTCGGCATCCGGGCAGAAGACGCTACGAGCGGATCGATCTCGATGGGATTCCTCAGACTCTCTGGCCCGACCACTGCGTGCAGGGCACGCATGGCGCCGAGTTTGCGCCGGAGCTGAAACAGGAGCTGATCCAGGCGATCATCCGCAAGGGCTCGGATCCGAACGTGGACAGTTACTCGGCGTTCACCGACAACGCCGGTATGAATCCCACGGGTCTCGACGGGTACCTCCGTGCCCGCGGCGTGAAGCGCATCTACATCGTGGGACTTGCGCTGGACTACTGTGTTCTTTGGAGCGCACTCGACGCGAGGCGTCTGCTCCCGGAAGCGGAAGTCTGCGTCGTCCTCGACGCGACCCGGCACGTGGATTCCGGCACGGGCGCCGACGCCGTGGGCGAGATGGAGGGGGCCGGCGTCAGGATGGTTCGATCGCGGGAGATAACGGGCGCCGGGCGGCCCGCACGTGAATAGAATTTCCACTCTGGAAATGGGACCCCTCGCCACCGTATAGTTCATTCTCCTGACTTTGAGAATAACGCTTCCCGGCGGATCGTCACCGCCGAGACCCCAATACCCCGGAGCCCACTTTGCAAGTCGCCGAAAGCCGGTCCGCCACGCTCTATCCAGCCGTCAACCCGAACGGACGCCCTCTCACGGCCGAGGAACTCTGGAAACTGAGGCGCGTGGGCGCTCCCGCCCCGACGCCCGATGGCTCCGCGATCGTGGTCCCGGTCACCAGCTACGACGTGCCGGCGAACAAGGGAACCGGCCGCCTCTGGCTCGTGCCCGTCGACGGATCCGCTCCGCGCCCGCTCACGTCGGACGAGCATTCGAGCAACGAGCCGGCGATCTGTCCGGAGGGATCGAGGCTCTGTTTCATCCGTGCCCAGGGCGAAGCGAAGCCTCAGCTTTACATCATGCCGCTCGACGGTGGAGAGGCCGAGCGTCTCACCGATTTTCCGCTGGGGGTCTTGGATCCCAGGTGGTTTCCGGATGGCCGCCGCATCGCGTTCGTCGCGATGCTGTACCAGGAAGCACCGACCGTCGAGGGAACGCGCGAGCTTCAGGAAAAGCGGATCAAGGATCCCGTCAAGGTCCACATCACCGAGGATCGGGTCTACCGCTTCTGGGACCGCTGGCTCACTGCCGGCGAGGCGCCGCATCTTTTCGTGATCGACATCGCCACCCGCGCGATCACCGACCTCACACCGGAGGGAGTGGGCTGGTTCGACTTCATGGAGCCTTCCGGGCAATACGATATCGCTCCGGACGGCGAGGAGATCGTTTTCGCCGCGAACAGCAGCAGACCGCCGCATCACCTGCTGCGCTGGGCGGTCTACACGGTGCCCGCGTCGGGGAAGGGAGGCGTCCGATGCCTCACGCCGGAAGGGACGCCGAAGGGCGCGGCCGACTGCGTCAGACCGCGCTACTCGCCCTGCGGGAAATCGGTCCTCTACGGAATGCAGCGCGATCCCTATTTCTATGCCGACAAGATTCGGCTTGTCCGCTACGACCGCGCCTCGGGAGCGCACGCCGTGCTGACCGAGGACTGGGACCGGTCGCCCAGCGGCTGGGAATTCACCCAGGACGGGACCCTGATCCTCGAGGTCGAGGACCGCGGGCGCGTGAGCCTCTTCGCGATGCCGGCGAATGGCGCGCCGCGCCTTGTGCGCGAAGGCGGCGCGTTCGCCGGGCTCCGCGTGGGGCGCGATGGCCGCGCGTACTTCACGCACCAGACGATCTCGGCGCCGCCCGAGGTGGCCTCCTGCCGCGCGGATGGCAGCGATTACCGCAGGCTCACCGGTTTCAACGACTCCCTGATGGCGGGAATCGCGCTGGGTGAAGTACGGGAGATGGAGTTCGCGGGAGCGGACGGACATGCCGTGCAGATGTACGTCGTGCTTCCTCCCGGGTTCGACCCGAAGAAGAAGTGGCCGCTGGTGCACGTGATCCATGGAGGTCCGCACGGAATCGCCACCGACAATTTCCACTTCCGCTGGAACCCGCAGGCGTTCGCCGCGCCGGGCTACGTGGTCGCGACGGTGAACTTCCACGGCTCGACGTCCTGGGGGCAGGAATTCGCCGCGTGCATCCAGGGCGGACACGGCGACAAGCCTTTCACCGACATCATGACGGCGACCGACACGCTGCTGGAGACGGGCTTCATCGACCGGAAGCGGATGGCCGCGACGGGTGGGAGCTACGGCGGGTACCTCACCTGCTGGATCGCGGGGAACACCGACCGCTTCGCCTGTCTGATCAATCACGCGGGTGTGTTCGACCTGCTCACCGAATACGCGAGCGACGTCACGCAAGGAAGGCACCAGGCCTACGGCGGGGAGCCGTGGGAGAAGCTGGAGGCGATCGACCGGTGGAATCCGGCCCGCTTCGCCCACGGGTTCGTGAGTCCGATGCTGATCATCCACGGAGAGCGCGACTACCGCGTGCCGCACACGCAAGCGCTTGCCGCGTACAATATCTACAAAGCGAAGGGCGTCGATGCCCGACTGGTCTTCTTTCCCGACGAAAACCACTGGGTCTTGAAGCCGCAGAACTCGCTCGTTTGGAGCCGCGAGGTCCACGCCTGGTTGAGGCGCTACCTCGGCTCCGACACGTAAACCCGCCACTTCGGCAAGAGGGAGACATGCGCTGGTCCTGGAAGATCGCGACCGTGTCCGGGATTCCGGTACGGATCCACGCGACCTTCCTCCTGCTTCTGGTCTGGATTTTCGGGTCCCACCTGGCCGGGGGCCAGTCCGTGACTCAGGCGCTGGAGGGAGTGGGGCTCATCCTCTCGATCTTTGGCTGCGTCGTCCTCCACGAGTTCGGTCACGCGCTCACGGCCAAGCGTTTCGGCGTGGTGACACGCGACATCACGCTCCTTCCGATCGGAGGCGTGGCCAGGCTCGAGCGGATTCCGGAGAAGCCGGGCCAGGAGATCGCGATCGCGTTGGCGGGGCCCGCGGTCAACCTGGTGATCGCGTCGGCTCTCATCGCCGTTCTGAGCTTTCAGCCGCAGGTGGATTGGAACAATCCCGCCTCCTTGGAGCAGAACGTTCCCGCGAGACTCCTCCTCATCAATCTCGTTCTCGCGATCTTCAACCTGGTGCCGGCGTTTCCGATGGACGGCGGGCGCGTCCTGCGCGCTCTCCTGGCGACAAGGCTTCCCTACGTTCGCGCGACACAGATCGCGGCCAACGTGGGGCAGGGGATCGCGCTGGTCTTCGGTCTGCTCGGCCTCTTCGGGAACCCGATGCTCCTGTTCATCGCGCTGTTCGTCTTCATCGGCGCGGGCCAGGAGGCGGCGGCGGTGCAGATGCGGTCGGTATTCGATGGTATTCCCGTCTCTCGCGCGATGGTTCGCGATTTCCGCACGCTCGACTCCCGGGACCCGCTCTCCCGCGCGGTGGAGCTCTTGCTCGCCGGGAATCAGCAGGATTTTCCAATCGTGTCGGGATCGGCCGAAGAGCCGGTCGGCGTGCTGGCGCGCTCGGATCTCCTCACCGCGCTCGCCAGCGGAAGGATCGACGTTACCGTCGGGGAGGCGGGACGGAACTGCGACGTGGCGCACCCGTCGGACATGCTGGAGGATGTCTTCCGGCGGATGCAGCAGAGCGGGTGCCCCGCGGTGCCGGTGGTCGAGTCGGGACGCGGGATCGTGGGAATGGTGACGCTCGAAAACGTCGGGGAGTTCGCGATGGTGCAGTCGGCTCTCGGAAAGAACAGGCCAGGCCACCAGAACAAGGCTTAGCTCTGGCCGTTGCTCCCCCCTTGCCACAATTGCTCCAGGAACGGATCCTTCCCGATCACCGGCTCTGGACCGTCGCCTCGCGGCAGACGGATCCAGAAGACCGCGCCCAATCCCGAGGGTCCCGGCCCCACGCCCACCTCCCCGCCGTGCAATTCGATGAATCGCTTGGCAAGGTGCAGGCCGAAGCCCAAACCGTCCTTCACACGCTTGGAAGCCGTCGACGCCTGCTCATGGAGGTCGAACACCATGGACGACGCCTCGGGCTCGACCGAGGGGCCCGAGTCCCTCACTTCGACACGGACGTGGTCGTCGCACAACCAAGTTGAGAGCGTGATCCATCCCTTGGAGGGAGAGAATCGGACCGCGTTGCGCAAGAGGTGCAGCATCGCCTGCTTCACCTTCGTCGTGTCCATGTGTTGATCGGGGATCTTCTCGTCCAGCTTCACCTCCAACTCGATCTTCTTCCCCATCGCGACCGGCCGCACGGTATCGAGGGCCGTCCGCGCGATCTTGTTCACGTTGTCCACCCGAAGATCGAGCAGATAGCGTCCGGTCTCGAGGCGCGCCAGGTCCAGGACGTCGTCCACCATGTCGAGCAGGCGCTGGGTCTCCCCACGCAGCCGCGAGGTGAACTCGTGTCGCATCGTGGCAGTCATTCGCTTCTCGTTCTGGTCCAGCACTTCCGCGTAGGCGAGAATCGTGGTGATTGGGTTCTTGAGCTCGTTCTCCGCCGCGGTTAGGAACGAGTCCTGGAAGGTGAGCGTCTGATCGGCCTGCGCCGCCGCGGCCGGCTTTCGGTCGGAGGCGCGCTCCTGGAGCTTCGTGACCACCAGCGCGCGCTCGATGACCGCGCCGACGTTGTCGGCGAAGAGCTTCCCGATATCGCGGTGCTGGAGCCGGAAGGGCTCGGCCTTCGAGGCACGGTGGACCTGGAGCACGGCGACGCAGCGGTTCTCCACCGTGACGGGCAGGACCAGCGCGGATCCCGCATCGGAATGCACCATGAAGTACTCGGCAAATCTCGCTTCGCGCTCGTTCGCGTGCATCAGGAGAGGTTCGCGGTGCCGAGCGACCCAGCCGACGGCGCCTTCACCCAGCGGGATGTCGGACTCGGGGTCCCTGGGCGTCAGCCCGAACGCGGCTCTGCAATTGAGCGTCTTCGTGTCCGGGTCGTAGAGGAAGAGGGACACTTCGTGCGAGTGCAGCGTGCTGGCCACCCGTCGCACGATGATTTCCAGGATTGTGTCCAGCGAGAGTTCCATGTGGAGGCTGCTGCCGAGTTGAAACAGCGAGGTCAACTCCGCCAACCTCACCCGCGACTGCTCCAGCTCCATCTGCTCCGCCATGAGATGCGCCCGGAACCGATTGATCTCCGTCTGCTGGCGAACGACGTAGAGGCAGAAGATCAGGGTCAAGCCCACGAGCCCGACCAGGAGGATCCAGGCGCCCGGCGGAAGCCTCTCGCCCAGGTAGCCCGAGTTCATGATCGAGACGAAGAGGGCCTGGACGGTGATCGTGAAGCCCAGAAGGACCAGGATGACGAGGCCCAGCATCGACCACGTCCGGCGGTCCACCTGCTTTTGGGTGAGATCGTGTTTCTTCAACGCCAAGTCTCGTCTCCCTCCCTATACGCGGGACAGGAGATGAATCGGCAGGACGGGCCGCAATCTGGAGGGAGAAATCTCTCGCTTCTCGGCTCCTGTCCTCTGTCACTTCAGCGCTTAGGGCGGCTCCGAACCGTCCGCTCCGTAACGGCGATCTTGAGCTCGTGACGCCGGATCTCGCGGAGGAATGCCTCGGCGGGAATCGCCCGCTCCATGGCCGCGACGCCCCGGAAGGGAACTTCGCCGCGCGCGATCATGAGCGCGGCCGCGGTCGTCGGGTAAGATGTCGTCCGCATCATGGCCGTGATGCCGTTCTTCCGATCCATCCGATCCAGCATTTCGAAGGCGATCCGCCGCCGCTTGCCGTCCTTGGTTCCCTCCACGATCACGCGCATCACGACGACGTCCGACTCGCCGAGGAACGTGAGTCGGGGCTCCGCCGCTGCCGCGAACACCGCGCGGGGTGAAACCGAAATGTCGTCGACGCGAATCGGCTCCTTCTCCAGCAGCCCCAGCTCGCGGAGCATTCGGATCTTCGCGGCGTGTCCCGGATAGCGCACCGTCTTGTAGTCCAGCGTCTTCAGCTTTCCCTCGTAGGACCAGG
>Ga0315273_10012782_pt1 | contig 10778 bp, 8 predicted proteins | sample YL17G02_0_MG_FD_205753 | JGI IMG/M metagenome (GOLD analysis project Ga0315273, IMG submission 205753) | Sediment microbial communities from Yellowstone Lake, YNP, Wyoming, USA - YL17G02_0 | ecosystem: Environmental > Aquatic > Freshwater > Lake > Sediment | place: USA: Wyoming | collected... | reverse complement strand
CGCCACTTTCAGAAACTTCTCGGTGCCTCCGTACTTGACGGCGTTATCGAGAAGATTGATCAGCGCTTCCTGGACCGCCTCCGCGTCCGCCCTGACCCGCGGCGCTGAAGGGCTGAGGACAACCGAGGGAGAGAATCCCTCGTTCCGGAGGTGCGGGCCAAATGTCTCCATGACTGCCGCCACGATGTCGTTGAGATCCGCATCGACGAGAGTGTACGGCTTCCGCCCCGCCTCCATCCGGGAGAAGTTCAGCAGATTGTTCACCAGCCGCGTCAGACGCTCAGCTTCCTTGAGGATGGTGGAATAGTACTCGCGTCTCTTCTCCTCGCCCCGCGCCCGTCCCATCTCGAGGGTCTCGGCGTACATACGGATGAGCGCGAGCGGGGTACGCAATTCATGCGAGACATTTGAGACGAAATCCGACTTCATGCGCACAAACGCCATTTCCCGGCGGATGCTGCGGTAGACGAAGAACACGCCCGCAATCAGGACGAGGTCGAGACCAAGGATGAGTTCGACGTTCCTCATGAATCGCGACCGGGCGACCTCCTCGATCGTCGCTCCCCGCAGGCGGATCCCGACCGCAAGGTCCGGAAAGAGCCAGAGCTGCCGGCGCTGCTTCAGTTCCGCCGGCGGCACCGCGTCGGTCGCAAAGAGAGGCTCCCCCGTGCTCTGGCGGATGACCGCGAGGGTGAACTCCTCCGCGGCCGCTTCCCTCAGGCGTGCGGAGAGGACCTCGTTCACGAACCGGGTCTCATCGATACGCATGCCCGCCAGGAGCGGCGTGCCGCGGCGGTCCTGGAACACGAAGAGGAGGAGCACATCCTTCTTCTCCGCTCCGCTGTCGCCCGGAGTGAGCGACTCGAGCTTCCTGTAATCCTGCCTGCTGAAGCGGACAAGCCGCTCCACCCTTTCCGGTTCTTGCTTTAGCAGGGAGGTCAGCACCCCGGCCTCGCCCCCCCCCGCACCGCGCGAGGCGAACCAGCGGAGTCCCGCCCCGGTGGAATCGGCCAGAAACACCCCGTCAAGAGCGGCATGCTTCTCAAAGAAATGAGCGAGGATGCCCGCGGGATCTTTCGACGCCGGATCGGCTTCGTTCCACAGAATCGTCATCGCGCTCGCCCAATTGTTGACCACATCCCACGCATACTGGTTGATGGAGTAGAGCGCGACGTCAAGCTGCCGCCGGTAGACATCGGCGACCATCCTCTCGCTTGAACTCAACGCGTTGATTTCGTAGCCCGAGTAGAACAGCGCGGGGAGCAGGACGAGGACGGCGAGGATGAGCGCGACGGCGCGCGTGGACCCCGGTTTCTTCATGTGTCCGTGAGGCGGAAGGCCATGTGTGGGACTTTAGCGGTGTTCCGATAAGCTACCGACTGCGGCGATGAAAGTCAATGAACCGGTCACGTCACCGGGCCCGTTTCAGATTGCCCGGAAATTTCCGTATATTGATGAATTGAATTTTTCCACACGGCGACCATGGGTATCAGGGAAGAAATACTGCGGCGGAGAACGTTCGCGATCATCTCGCACCCCGACGCGGGGAAGACGACGCTGACGGAGAAGTTCTTGCTCTACGGCGGGGCGGTCCAGCTCGCGGGATCGGTGACCGCACGGAAGAACCAGCGTCAATCCACATCCGACTGGATGGAGCTGGAGCGCAAACGGGGGATTTCGATCAGCTCGACCGTCCTTCAGTTTGATTACAACGGGTTCCGCATCAATCTTCTCGACACGCCGGGACACCAGGATTTCTCCGAGGATACCTACAGGGTCCTCACCGCCGTCGATGCCGTCGTCATGGTCATCGACGCAGCCAAGGGGATCGAGACGCAGACCAGGAAGCTGTTCGAAGTCTGCCGGCGGCGGCACATTCCTATCTTCACGTTCATGAACAAGCTCGACAGGCCCACCCGGGACCCGATTGAGCTCCTCGACGAGCTTGAGCGCGTGCTCGGGATCGGGGCGTACCCGATGAACTGGCCCCTGGGTACCGGATTCCAGTTCCGGGGGATCATCGACCGGCTGGCCGGACAAGTACACCTCTTCGAGCTGATCGCGGGGGGGGCGTACCGCGCCCCCGTGGAGATCTCGACCCTTTCGGATCCCGTCGTGCGCGAGCGCCTGGAAGGGGACTCACACGGCAGGCTGCTGGAGGAGATCGAAATGCTCGATACGGCGGGAACTGCTTTCGATCCGGCCAAAGTACTCAGCGGAGAAATCACCCCGGTTTTCTTCGGAAGCGCGCGCAACAACTTCGGCGTCCAACTTCTGCTGGACGGCTTCCTCGCCTACGCCGAATCCCCCAGGCCGCGCACGAGCCGAGGGGCGATCGTGCCGGTCGACAGCCCTTCCTTCTCCGGGTTCATCTTCAAGATCCAGGCGAACATGGATCCCCGCCACCGCGACCGGATCGCGTTTCTCCGCGTCTGCTCGGGGAAGTTCACCAGGGAAATGACAGCCCTGCATGCACAGAGCAACAAGGAGATCAGGCTCTCGAATGCGGCAAAGCTCTTCGGCCGCGACCGTGAGACCGTCGACGAGGCGTACGCGGGTGACATTGTCGGATTCGTGGGGCAGTCGCGCCTGAGCATCGGCGATACGCTGACCGAAGATAAGTCGATCGTCTTTGACGAGATACCTCGTTTCCCGCCGGAGTGTTTTGCGATACTTAACAATCCGAATCCGTCGAAATTCAAGCGGTTCCGCGAGGGACTCGATCAGCTGTTGCAGGAAGGGGTCGTCCAGGGCTTCCAGCCCCGGCATTCATATCAGCAGGTGCCCATCCTGGCCGCGGTCGGGCCTCTGCAGTTCGAGGTATTCCAGTACCGGCTCGAGAGCGAGTACGGCGCCGAAGCGCGGCTCGAGGCCACGGAGTGGAGATTCGTCCGGTGGGTTCATCCCTCGACCGATCCGGCGCTGCTCACGCCGGGCATCCTCCCCACGGGGGCCGTGCTCGCCGACGACGCGAAGGGGAAGGCTGTCATTCTCTTCCCCGGCGACTGGGCCCTCAGTTATTTCATCGACAAGAATCCTTCCGTTCAGCTCGGCGACCTTCCCTTCGATAACGGCGCATCCGTGTGAATGCCTCACGAGACACAAAAGCCCCGTCCCGCGTGATGCGGAACGGGGCCCGTTGAATTTCCGGAGCCGCCGCGAGCGTGCGCTATCTGGCTTCACCGGAGGCTCCTATGTTTGTTGACAAAATAGGATCACCTCCTCTCCCCAGGGTTCGTGGATGCGCGCCCGAAGCTCCCCTGTCGAGCTCCTGGCGCAGCGTGAACTACGTTCCCAATCTAAAGAGCCAACAGCACAAAGTCAATCGGTCTCCCTCCTTTTCACGACTGTCGCGATGCCCAGCCCTGCCAGCACCCAGCCGATCACCGTGTCGGCGATTAATCCCGTCGTGTAGTCGGCGGGGTAGTTCATCCAGTTCCAGCTGATGACATGAGACACGAGTGATGCGAAGATGCCCAGCGCGCCGCAGAAGGCAACGCGCGACAGGTACGACGCATTGACCGCCGTGCTGCGCGAGAGGAGCCATGCGGCGAGCATGGCGGCGAGAACGTTGGTGATGAGCCCGATGACCATCTGCAGGGGCATCATCGGAGACGAACCGGCGGGATCATAGATCACCATTCCCGTGGGGCCCGCCTGATACTTCCTGGTCCAAGCGTCTGAGGCCGCAGCCTGCAGTGCGGCGTCCCCCTGACCCGTTTTCGGCATCGCCGGAAACAGGTAGACCCCCTTCCTGTCCATCCCCGTTTTCATCGAAGCGATGACGGTATCTTCGTGTGCCATCGAGTAGAGGCTCGGTGTGTGGATCGGAAGGGCGAGCCAGGCAGCCGCTTCCCAGACAAAAAGAATAATACCTCCGGCAAGACCGGCAATAAGCAGGCGTTTCATGCAAACCTCCTCGATTGGTGGTGGGTCGTCACAGGCGGGCGATGGCCCGATCGATGATGAGCTGGTTCCTGAGTCCGTTGCCGCCGTCGATGGCGGGTTTCGGGCCCCCCAGAATCCAGCGGGTGAATATGGAGACCTCTTCGATGTACAGATTGGGAACGATCACTTCCTCAAGGGTGGTCGCAGCGGCCCTGTCCCCCTTTCCTTTGGTCACCGTGATCCGGCCCGTCTGGGCGCTCACGGTGAAATCGTGCGCGGAGACGATGCCTTCGGTCCCCACGATCTCTATGAACGACCGCCGCAGGGGGGCGGTATAGGAGCAGAATATCGATGCCACGACTCCACGGGTGAAACGGAGCGAGACAAAAGCCGACTCTTCGGTCACCTCCTCGGTCGGCAGCGGCGAGAGAGCGCTCGCCACGTCCACGGGTTCATCGTCAAGGATGAACCGGAGGGTGTCCAGACAATGGACCCCGACGTCGAAGATGGGCCCACCTCCTGCAATCGCCCGGTCAATAAGCCAGGTCCGGTGACTCATCCGGGCATCATAAAAAAATTCTGCCCGCGCCGCCTTTACCGTCCCGATCATTCCGGAATCCGCGATCTGCTTGACACGCTTCACGAGAGGGGAGAGCCGGACCATGTGACCGACCATCAGCCTGACCTGGTGGGCGTCGCAGGCATCGATCATCCTTGCCGCTTCGGCGGCATTCATCGCCATCGGCTTTTCCACGATGACGTGCTTGCCCGCCTCGGCCGCGGCGATCGTCTCGGTGCAATGGACGGCGTTTGCTGATGTGATGAAAACCGCATCGACGTCGGGGTGGCGGACGAGGTCGCCGACCGAATGAAACGCCAGGGGGACTGCATGCTCGTCCGCCTTCGCGCGGGCGAGCTCGATCTGGCGTTTCTGGAGGGCAACCAGGGCGGAGTTTTCCGCATTGCGGATCGCAGGGGCGATGGCTCTCTCCGCGAAGCGGCCAAACCCGATAATCCCGTACCGGATGGTGCGTTGCTGCATGGTGCCTGTCGACAATGGTGCGAGCGGGCGACGGATTTCTTGAAGATACGCCCATGGAATCTTGTATGCAAGGTGAAAGGAAAGGGGGAGCGTTTGCAAGGGGGGGCGTTTGCAGGTGCAGGAGCGGTTTGCTATCTTCGGGTATGCGCAGCATGCACTTGATCGGTCTGACCGTTCTCCTTTTTCTCCCCCTCCGGCTTGGAGCACAGCCCAGCCTCCTCCGTACGGCGCTTCAGGAGGAAGGAGCGTGTGCTGCGAAGGCTCTGTGGCCTCACATGCCTGCCGTGACCCAGGGGACGTACGCCGATGAACATATCGACGTCGGCTATTACCGGATCGATCTGAACGTCCATCCTTTCCTCTCCATGCTCCACGGAGCGGTTCTGATCCGGGGAACGAGCCTCGTCGACAGCCTGCGTCAAATCTCGCTTGACCTTGACGCAGCGATGCGGGTCGATTCCGTCCGCAGCGGTCACACCGGCCTTTCTTTCTCCCGTTTTCCCCTTGGCCTCGTGGTCACGCTCGACCGCATGTATGCCAGGGGGGACCCCTTCGCCCTCGAGGTGTTCTACGCCGGGACTCCGACCGTCAACGGTTTCGGGAGCTTCGTGTTCACCGCCGTGACGGGCGTGCCGTGGGTCTGGTCGCTGAGCGAGCCCTACGGCGCGCGTAACTGGTGGCCCTGCAAGGATACGCCGAACGACAAAGCAGATTCGGCGGACATCCTGATCACATGCCCCATCGAATTGAAGGTCGGGTCGAACGGACGACTCGTCGGTGTCCGCGAGAACGGCGACGGCACGCACACCTACCAGTGGGCCGAGCGATACCCGATTGCGACCTACCTTGTCTCCGTTGCGATCAGCAACTACTCCGAGTTTACACAGTGGTTCAGGTACAGTCCGACCGATTCGATGCCCATCCTCAACTACGTTCTTCCCCGCGACCTGAATCAGGCGGTACCCGCCCTTGCCCTCACGCCCGAGATGCTGCGCGTGTTCTCCGCGACGTACGGACTCTATCCCTTCATCAGGGAAAAATACGGTCATTCCCAGTTCGGCTGGGGAGGCGCGATGGAGCACCAGACGATGACCTCGACATCGAATTTCACGGAGGGCACCATCGCACACGAGCTGGCGCATCAGTGGTTCGGCGACATGATCACCTGCGCCAACTGGCCGAGTCTCTGGCTCAATGAAGGATTCGCGGTCTACAGCGAGGCGGTGTGGCAGGAGGCCCGGTACGGAAAGGCCGCCTACCGGATCCATTTGTCCGACAGGATGTCCGCTGCGATGGGGGCAAGCGGGACACTCTTTGTGCAGGATACGAACGACGTCAGAAATCTCTTCAATTTCAACAGGGTGTACGCGAAAGGGGGATGGGTGCTCCACATGTTACGGCATGTGCTGGGTGACTCGGTCTTCTTCCAGTCCATGCGGGCATACACCGCGGACCCCCGCTTCCGGTTCGGGAGCGCGACAACGGAGGGATTTGAAAGTGTCTGTGAGGCAGTGGCGGGAAGATCGCTGGCGTATTTCTTCAACGAGTGGGTGTTCGGGGAAGGGTTCCCGCGGTACACCACCACGTGGCATTCGGCAAGCGTGGGAGGAGCCTATGAGGTGACCGTCCGGATCGATCAGACGACCGGAGGAACAAACCCCGCGTTCTTCACGATGCCCGTGGACCTCATGTTCTCCGGCGGGACTCAAGACACGACCGTGGTCGCTTTCAATACCGTCCCCGGCGAAACCTTCACCTACCATCTGCCGTTCAGACCGACGGATGTCGTGCTCGATCCGGAGAACTGGATCCTCCGCGAGATCGTGGCGCCGGAAAGTCTCCTCCCCGACGCCTACGCCCTGGAACAGAACTTCCCCAACCCATTCAACCCCGGGACTTCCATCAACTTCTCCCTTCCCCGGCGGTCCGACATCTCGCTCACGGTGTACGACCTCCTTGGACGGGAAGTGGCCCTTCTCGCCCGAGGAAGGTACGAGGCAGGGAAACACACCATCCGGTGGGAAGGGACCGGCACCACGGGGGTCCCGGTCGCCTCGGGCGTCTACCTCTGCCGCCTCACCGCCGAATCCTTCAGCACTGCCCGAACGATGCTCTTGCTGCGCTAGTGTCCCGCGCTCCGGGCGGCCAGCTGGCGGTCGATCATGAGGAGCGGGGTGCCGCTCTCACCGATCATCTTCAGCTGCTCCACGATCGCCAGTGCTTTCTTCTCCTCCTCCACCTGCTCCTTGATGAACCACTGGATCTCCACCTGGGCGGCGTAGTCGTTTTCCTTGATCGCGCTCTCATACAGCCGGTTGACCGACGCAGTGATCTTTTGCTCGTGGGCCAGAACCTGCTGGAAGACGTCGAGGGGGGATTTATACTCCGCAGGCGGCTTCTCGATGGCCTGCAATGTCACGCGTCCGTCCCGGTCGTGCACGATGTCCATCAGTTTCATCGCGTGACCGAGCTCCTCCTGCCACTGAACCCGGAGCCAGGCAGCGAAGCCGGAGAGATTGATCGACTCGGTGTACAGCGACATGCCGAGGTAGAGGTAGGCAGACTGGAGCTCGTGCTTGATCTGTTCGTTGACCGCATCCTGCAGCGCTTTGCTCAGCATGGGGGCTCTTCCCTTTCGTTCTTGGTGGAATGAATGATAATCTGAATGTCAGCTTCCCCGGGACGAAAATCCCTGAAGCAGTTCCTCGATCAACGCCGCATCCTGGGCGGCTGCATCGTCCTCCATGCGGCGGAAGGCGTTCATGAGATTCCGGAGCACGCGTGTGATGATGACGGGAGCGTCGCATTCGAGGGCTGCAAGATCGGAGGTGCTGACCGGGGCGCTGGAGCTGAGGCGGACCAGGTCGGTATCCAGGAGCACGACACCGCCGTTGAAGCAATCGATCACGAACCTCCTGCCCCCGTGGCTGGCGAGAGCGAGGAAATGGCCCGGGAGGTTGCACCCTTCAACAATCAGCCCGCACCGGTACGCCACGAGGATGTACACGCAGGCGAGGGAGATGGGGAGGCCGCGGCGTCGCGTGATCACATGGACGAGGTTGCTGCTCTGCGGGTTGTAGTAGGAGTCCCGCGCGCCGGCGAGCCCCTTCGTCTGAAAAAGGAACTCAGCCAGCGCGAGGGTATCCTGTTGATACGGCCCGCCGTTGAACCCGTCGGCGAGGGCATCGAGTAACGCAGTAAGCGATTCCGTGGCGCGGGGATGCTGGAGAAACTCGGCCAGGAGGCCGAGGCCGGACTCGAGCAGTTCCTTGTCGTCTACGACGGTTCCCAGCGACGGCCACTCTTCGCGCAGTCTCTTCCGCCTCCCGAGCCTGATGAGCCCGTCGATCAGCCGGCGGTGATGCCCGGGCAGATCGAGTTCGAGGAGATGGTCCTCCAGCAACGGGCCGAACGCCTCGAACTCGCTCATCACTGCGTCGCGGACCTCCGGTGATTCATCCTCGAGCAGGCGGAGGAGATACGGTATCTGGCGCGGATCGGGCATGACCGGAACCGGACGTCACTTTACCGCAATGAGTTCGACCTGGAAGATTAGCGTCGCATTCGGTGGTATCACGTTCCCCGCTCCGCTCTCGCCATACGCGAGATTCGAGGGAACGTAGATCTCCCACGTCGCGCCTTCCTTCATCATCAGCAGCGCTTCGGTCCATCCCTTGATCACGCCGCTACACGGGAAGGTCGCCGGCTGGCCCCGCTTGTAGGAACTGTCAAACTCCGTCCCGTCAAGAAGCCTTCCGCTGTAGTTGGTGGTCACGCTCGACGTCGTCTTTGGCGATTTTCCCTTCCCGTCGGCGATGACTTTATACTGCAGACCGCTCGGCAGGGTGATGATGCCGGGCTTCTTCCCGTTTTCGGCAAGGAATTCGGCCCCTTCCTTCGCGTTCTTTTCTCCGGCCGCGCGCGCTTTCTCCATCTGCTTCGTCCTCATATCCTGTTGGAATCCGGTCATGGTCTCCTGTATCTGCGCTTCGGTCATCAGCCGCTTCGCACTATCGGCCCATGCATCCGTCACGCCCCGGAGGAAGGCATCGGAATTGATGGCAATCGAGTCGCGTTTCAGGTTCATCCCCACGCTCATACCGATGGAATAGCTCACCTTGTCCTGCTTCGTCTCGAGTTTCACGTTCTTCTCCCCCGTCGATTGACACCCGATAAGTCCGACCATCAATGCGGCCACTACGAACCCGTTCATGCCTGTCCCTTTCGTTGATGTATAGTGAAGAATCTTTTAATTTACCAACTTCGCGGCTCAGATGCAACGAGACGAGAGAGCACGGAGCGGCGGCTTCTCAGATGCCATCGAAGAGGTCGTTCAGGAGCTCCAGCGCCCGCGGCACGAATTCACGCGGCACGTACACATCGGCCGGGAAGCCCGAGGCGCCCCCGGCCCCAAGAATTCCCACATCGATCGACTGGATGATCGAGGGGATCCCTTCGGCATCAAGGCTTTGGCGGGCCCGCTCCGCATACAGGCGGTCCGGAAAATTCTTGACCTTGACAAGATCCATTCCCACCTCCGCTTCTCAGCTTTTCTTCTGGACCAGGAACCGTTTCACTTTCTGCGTCGTCGTCTTTTCGAACTCGCGGTCGCGGATGTAGAACTTGCGTATCTGCTTGAAGGCGGGGACCTCTCTGTTGACCTTCGCGATCTCCCCGGCGATCACCCCCTTCATCAGCTCGTCGGTGATCGGTGTTCCCCGGGTTTCCGCGATCTCGATGAATGCCTCTGCGTCCACGACGATCTGCGCGGCGATGATCTCGTCATGCTTGGCATCGTCCTCCCCGTACACAAGCGACTCCATGATGAAAGGGCTCCGGTTGAGCAGATCCTCCAGCTCCTCCGGATAGACGTTCTCGCCGCTCTTTGAAATGATGACGTTTTTCATCCTCCCGGCAATGTGGAGGAATCCGTCCTCATCGATCTTGCCCAGATCTCCCGTTTTGAACCATCCGTCCTCGAAGACGTCGGCGGTCGCCGCTTTGTTCTTGTAGTATCCCGGCATGACGTTGGCCCCCCGCGCCCAAATTTCACCGACCCCCAGGTGATCGGGGTGGTCAATGCGGAGCGTGACCCCCGGCAAGGGCTGTCCCGCCGAATCATCCTTGGAGTTCCCGATCTGGTTAAGCGTCAGGATGGGCCCGGTCTCCGTGAGACCGTAGCCCTGGATAAAACTGAAACCGAATTCCTGCAATCCACGCGCCACGAGCGGGTCCTGCGCGGCACCTCCGGTGATAAAACACCGGATCGAACCGCCGAACTTCTCGTGGATCTCGCCGAAGATCCGCCGCCGGTAACTCTTCCAGCCGACCTTCTCCGCGATCGTCCCGGCCTTGATGAGCGGACCGATCAGCATCGAGGTCAACTTTTTCTCGTTGATCGATTTGTAGATCCGCTTGTACAATTTGTCATAGAGCAAAGGGACGCCAAGCAGCATCGTCGCGTGGACCCTCTGCAGATCGTCGGCGATCGTCTTCAACGATTGTGCGAAGTGAACCGACGCCCCGGTGTACATCGGACAGAGGAATCCGCATGTACAGGCGTAGGTATGGTGGATCGGGAGCACGCACAGGAATCTATCCTCGGGATAGATCCACATCATGCTGACCATCGCGGTCAGATTGGCCGCGAGGTTCTTCTGGGTGAGCACCACCCCCTTTGCCCGACCGAGCGATCCCGAGGTGTAAATGATCTCCGCCGGCTCATCCGGATCGATCTCGGGCAGCTTCTCGACGGGGAATGGCTTGCTCCGCTCGATGAGTTCCACCATGGAAAGGGTGCGCCCCTTCGCGGCGGGGACGTCCATGTTGATGTACTGCTTCAGCCTTT
>Ga0315273_10012781_pt1 | contig 10778 bp, 5 predicted proteins | sample YL17G02_0_MG_FD_205753 | JGI IMG/M metagenome (GOLD analysis project Ga0315273, IMG submission 205753) | Sediment microbial communities from Yellowstone Lake, YNP, Wyoming, USA - YL17G02_0 | ecosystem: Environmental > Aquatic > Freshwater > Lake > Sediment | place: USA: Wyoming | collected... | reverse complement strand
GCGCTTGCTTGACATCCGGATCGGTCGCGAGCAGGTGGTGGACGATCTCGTCGCTCGACACGGTTGCGGCGCCGTGATGGCGAAAGCACTCGAGCGCAGTCGACTTGCCGGCGCCGATCCCACCGGTGATCGCGACCGCGAGCGGGCGGCTCAACGCGGGGGTCTATTCGGAGTCGGCTTGTTCGGAGACGACCTCGAGGGCCGGCTCCTCCGACATCTCGGGGTCGTCGTCCTCGGCCTCTGTCTCTGTCTCTGCTTCAGCCTCGGGCATCAACTCAACCTCAGCCTCGGCTTCAGGCATCAGCTCGGCTTCGGCTTCAACTTCGGTCGCCAGCTCAGCCTCGGCTTCAGGCATCAGCTCGGCTTCGGCTTCAACTTCGGTCGCCAGCTCAGCCTCGGCTTCAGGCATCAGGTCAACCTCAGCATCAGCCTCGGGCATCGACGCGGTTTCTGCTTCGCCCATGTCGAGCTCCTCGGCGACCTCGCCGTCGAACTCCGCGGACGAAGCGCCGGACGGGAACGCCTCCTCGGACAGGATGAGGTTGGGCGTCATGTGCACCGACTCCGCACCGTCCGCCCGCGGGACGGGCTGGTCGCCCTCCTCGACGCGCTTCAGCGAGAGGGAAAGTCGCCGGCGCTCACCGTCGATCTCGAGGATGCGTACGTTGACCGCCTGGCCCTGCGCGACTACCTCGCGCGGATTCTCGACGTGATGCGCCGCGAGTTCGGAGATGTGCACGAGTCCCTCGACGCCGGGAAGGATCTCGACGAAGGCGCCGAACGTGACGACCTTCGCCACGCGGCCCTCGACGACATCGTCCTCGCCGTAGCTGTCGAGCACCTGCTGCCAGGGATCGGTCTGCGTCTGCTTCAAGCCGAGCGAGATCCGCTGGCGCTCGCGGTCGATGTCGAGGACCTTCACCTTGACCGTCTGCCCGATATCGAGCACTTCGGACGGATGGTTGACGTGGCTCCACGAGAGCTCCGAGATGTGAATCAGCCCGTCCATGCCGTCGAGGTCGACGAACGCGCCGAAGTCGACGATGTTGGAGATCTGGCCCTCGATCACGTCGCCCGGGTTGAGCCGGTCGAGGATCGCCTGGCGCGTCTCCTTGCGTTCATCCTCGAGCACTGCACGGCGCGAGAGAACGACGTTGTTGCGCGAGCGGTTCAGCTCGATGACCTTGCAGCGCAACTCTTTCCCGAGAAACTCGTCGAGATCCTGGACGCGACGAATGTCGACGAGGGAGGCGGGTAGGAAGCCACGTACGCCGAGGTCGAGGATGAGACCGCCCTTGACGACCTCGATCGTCTTGCCGATCACAGGCTCGCCCGACTCGGCGGCAGCCTCGATTCTCTTCCAGGCGAGCTCGAAACGAGCGCGCTTCTTCGAGAGGATCAGCCGCCCTTCCGCGTCCTCCTTCGTGAGAACGAGCGCGTCGATCTCCTCGCCGACGGAGACCTCGTCGGCAGGATTGACCGAGCGGCGGATCGTCAGCTCGGCGACCGGGATGACCCCTTCGGACTTGTATCCGATGTCGACGAGCACCTCGTCCTTGTCGACGCGCACAACTGTGCCGTGGACGACCTCGCCCTCGTTGATCTCGGGGAACGAGGCCTCGTAGTCGGGGATGAGCTCCCCGTCGGGCCCGGTAATCCAGACTCCGTCCCCAGTTACTGCGGGCTTCTCGGCGATGTCGTTGGCCATCGGAGCGCGGAGTATAGCCAGGTTCCTGCGAAATCCAGCCTGTTCTGCGTCGAGCAAAGCAGGCATCCCGCCCCAGCGTAAGCCGTCTGGCTCGCTCTAGCGCCGGACGGTTGAAGTCGAAACCTCCGACGAGGCCTCCGCGTTGTCACGAGCCGGAATGGCGTGCGAGTAGCCCGTCGTACTCGGCCCAGAACCTCGGGTAGAGCTCGCGTTAGCCCGGATCTTTCAGTAATCGCGGGCGACGAAGTGTCGGGCTCGTTCTTGGGCTCGTTGGGACCGCGCGCGGGTGCGTGAGGCGCGTGCTTCCCGGGTGGTCATCGACCGAGATGCCGATGCCGCAGCGTTCGGGCAGGCTGACGCCCGTCCGGCTCGTCGCGTCTCGCCCGTCGAGTTACGCCGGCAGCGTGCGTAAGCGCTCGAATGCCGCAAGCAGCTCGCGCTGCCGGGGCCAGGCGCGGGGCAGATGCAGGACGAGGCGGCGGGCGTGCCGGGTGAGACGGGCGGCGACGTGCAGCAGCCGGTAGCGCAGGCGCTTGGGCTCGCCGAGGGCGAGCTCGCCCTCGGCGAGGAGGAGCCGCTGCGTCCAGACGAGCAGGTCCTGGCCGATGAGCACGAGCTCGAGAGGCCGCGTTGGGCTGGAAGGCGCGGAAGGGGAGGTTTCGCAGCCCCGTGTCCTTGCCGCAGCGATGCGGTCCTCGCAGGCCGCGCGGGCGCGGTGGAGCTGCTCGAGGCGGGCGATTCTCGATCCCTGCTGGTTGCTGAGGAAGACCTGGAAGCGGTAGCCGCTCTCGTCGCTGAAGCGAAGCTGGGCGCCGGGATGGGGGCGCTCCCGGCGGCAGATGGCGCGCGTCCCCGCCGGCCAGGAGGAGAGCTCAAGGGCAAGCTCGGCCACCCAGGCACCCTCCCTGTCTGCTCCGTCGGAGGCGAGCGCCGGCTGCCAGGCTGACTCGGGCAGGGCGAGGATCGCCTGGCGCACCGCCTCTGTCAGGTCGAGCCCGACCGAGAAGCGAAGGCCGCGCCCCGAGACGTGCTCGAGGAAGGCGTGCGTCGCCCCGCCGCGGTCTGCCCGCACGAGCAGGCCTCCCCCGATCGCCTCCGTGGGGAGCTGGGCGAGTGCTCGCTCGAGCAGCTCGATGTGGTCCGAGGCGGTGTTGGAGCCGGCGTTTCCGGGCCGCAGCATCCCGGCCAGCGCCTCGCCCGTCTCTGCCTCGTAGCAGAGCAGGGGATGGAAGCCGAAGCCGCCCTTGTAGGTGCCGGCCGCGCCTTCCTTGTCGGAATGCGCTTGAACGAGCGTCCCGTCCAGGTCGAGGATCACTCGCTCGGGTGCGCCTGCCTGCTCCCACACCCGCCGCCGGGCTTCGGCGCGCGCCACCCGGATCGCCCCCAGGCGCCGCTCGTCGAGGGCGGCCAGCGTCCGCCAAGCGGTCGCATCGGAGGCGACCTCGCCGAAGAGCGGCTCCTGGTCGCGCAGGCAGCGCAGGTCGGCCAGGCAGTCGCCGCCGTCGGCGAGTGAGAGCGCGAGATCGCGCGCCACCCGGCCGGGATCGTGGCGCGAGCGGCGCTCGCGCAGGCCGGCGAGCGCCTTCGCAAGGCCGTCCATCAGCCCCACCCGATCGGCGAGCGCCTCCACCAGCGCCGTCCCCGCACGCGAGGTCAACCCCTCGGCATCCGCGACCACTTGTACGCTCTTGATCGACCTCTCTAGCTTCACCTGCATGGTGATCCTCCTGGGCGGGGGCGATTGGCTTCTGAAACCCACATCGTCCCTGCTCAGGCGGACATTCCCGGCCGAGGCAAATCCCTCCCGGAAGCAGCTACTGAAAGATCGGGGGCTAGTGACCTAATTGCCCCCGGCGGACGTCTGACCGGAGTCGGATGACTTGTCAGCTTCCGGTTCCTGCACAATCAGGTTCGTCACCCTCTCCACTGTCTTTAGCAGGACAGGTTCCGAAAAGCCTGCGATGAAGCCCAATGCGGCCTTCTCGGCGAGCGTGTTGAAGTCGAACTTGATGCCGCTAACGGTCACCGGAAACGCGCGGAGGAGCGCATACAGTGCGACGGCAGCGGTCGCTCCGAGAAGCATCTGGGTGATGAGCGCCTGGCTAAACGACTTGACGCCCGCTTCGCGCGTCAGCGTATCGCGCGCCTTGATCGTTCCCGCAACGGCCGCGCCAAGAGCTCCTGCGAGCGGGATCACGAGCCCCGCGGCGACGCTGGGTGGGTCATCAACCGCAAACCATGCTGCGGCGAGGAATGCGGTGAGCAGGAAGACAAGAAAGAGAGCAAGGTTGTTGAGAAGCCGCGTGCGAAAGTCGCCACGCGACCGCTGCACGAGCTCGTCTTCGAACCGCTCGTGATAAAGGGCGAGGAGCTCATGGCGAGCGCCTTCAAGTTCCTGCTCGGAGACAACTCGACCATCGCGGTAAGCCTCGAGAAGCTTCGGGGGATCGCTGCCGTACATCTTCTCCCACGTGAGCCAACTCGTCGATGACTTGGGCCACTGCTGCTCCCCTTCGATCAACGTGCATATCGCTTCCTCGTCGCCGGCCTCGACGATGAGCAGCTGCATCTGATGGTGGAGCGCACGAGCAACGCCTCGATCGAGGTCCTGAAGCTCCGTAAGAAGCGGCCGCAGTCGCTTCTGTTCGGACGTCTTCAGCCGGCCGCCATCCAGGAGTCGCTGCAACTCGCGGACTGCCTCGTAGAGGCGGCTGGCGTACTTACGTAGGTCGGGATCGAACGGACGGACGGCGGAAATCGGTCTGTAGCGAGAAGGTACAGGGATCTGTTGGAGAAGCCTCTTCGCAGCTTCTTTGAGCTCGTCGTCGAGCCCTTGGACCACTGGGGCACCCGGTGGCTTTTTCGCAGCGTGTGCGAAAGGACGCTCCAAGTCGATCTCCAGATGTGGCACGTGCACGTGAAACGGATGTCGGTACACGCCCAGCAACAAACCGCGGCCGTCCTCCGGCGTCGTCTTGGTACTCATCGCTGCCTCCTAACGGCTTTCGACGATACCCATGGTGGTACCGAACCCGCTCCCGAGCATCCGCGAAACCGGGAAGCTCAGTTGCGGCTCACTACGGAATGTGTGCCGCGCACCCGGGCAGACACGCGAGACCCCGCGCGATAGAGCCGCGCTTCGAGGGACAAGCGTGCGTCTACACGTCCGACATCCACACTCGCGCCACGTCAGCCATGTCCTTTCGCGCGGCCGCGACCAGCGGCGTCCAGAGAGTGATGACGCCCTTGATGTTGAGGGGCGGGTGAAGTCCGCCTAGCCGTCTCCCGGACGCGCGGCGGACGCGGAGGCGGTCTCCGTCGCGGCGGTCCCGCCCTCCGGAGCCTCGACCGGCTCCGTCTCGTCGAGCAGAATCCGGCGGATGAAGGCGGGCCGGGTCTCGGGGGGCAGACGCGGTTCGTCCGTCCAGACCCGATCGGCGATCGTGGGCGTCTCGAGCAGGTGGGCGGCCATCTCTGCGGCGGGCAGCTCGCGCCAAGAGGCACGGCGCGGCTTCCGGCGACGAGCGGGAGCGGCGACGTCGGCCTCGGCGAAGCAGCGGGCGTTGAAGCTCAGGCGGTGCTGGGGGGTCGGCCCGAGCTTCGCGCCCGCGGCCATGTGCTCCGGCGTCCCGTAGCCCGCATGACGCTCGAAGCCATAGCCTGGGTAGCGCCCGCCCAGACGAGCCATGATGCGATCGCGGGCAACCTTGGCCACGATCGAGGCGGCCGCAATGGTCGCGCTGGTCGCGTCTCCGCGGACGATCAGCTCGTGCACGGGCGCTCCAGCGCCGAGCGCGAGGCGGCCGTCCACGAGACGAAGCTCCGCCCGCTCCCCCAGGGCGCGGAGCGCCCGCTCGAGGCAGGCCACGTTGGCGGGATCGATCCCGATCCGGTCGATCTGGCTCGCGGGGATGGAGACGAGCGAGACCGCCTCCGCGTGGGCGAGTACGGCCTGGGCGAGACGCTCGCGCTTGGTACGCGCAAGGCGCTTCGAGTCGTTCACCTCCTCGAGGAGATCCCTGCCCGCGCCGGAGGCGAGCCGCTCTAGATCGAAGAGAACCCCCGCGGCCATGATCGGGCCGGCCAAGCAGGCGCGCCCCACCTCGTCGACGCCTGCGATCAGGCGAACGCCACGAGCGCGGTCGTAGGCAAGGAGGGCAGAGTCGCTCACCGAGTGAGCCTATTCAAGCCCACCGAATCCGCACCCATCCACTCCACGCCGACCAGACAATACGGACACGCTTTCACGCAGAAGCGCGACCGCGCCAAGCTGGGTCGCGGAGAAGCGGAGCCCTTGAGCAGGACCGCCTCGGCGTTCAGAAGCACGCTCGCGCGCGCGAGGTTTGTCCAGCTTCGCCCGTTAGAACGCCTCACAGACCGCAGAGCCAAACAACCTATGTCTTCTCGCAGCGATCCCGTCTCGGTCGCGGTCAAGACCCCGGTTGTGAGACATCGCCTCTCGGCCTGAGTCAACCCATCGAGGGCCTGAAGGGGCTTGTGGTCTTCTACCGATGAATCGACTCTGTCGCGGAGGTAGCTTCAGGCGAAGAGGGATTTCTCAAGCGGCTGCTCCCAACTGGCAGCGCCGTCGAGGGTAACAACCAGTCGGGTTCGGCCTCCCTTCTAAACTGAAAGGAAGGTTCGCGATGTCCGACATCCGATGGTCTAGGCGTCTGGCACTCGCCCTCGTAGTCGCGGCGGCTGTGCTACTTGGACTCACAACTTCAAGTTCGCCCGCGGCGCGGGCAGCGTCGCAGAAGAGCGAGGCGAGCGCGTCCTTTGCAGGGGCGTGGTCGCTCACTGACAGCATGGCCGCGGCTCGCCTCTACCACACGGTGACGCTCCTCGCCAACGGCAAGGTGCTCGCCGTGGGCGGTGGCAATTCCTCATCCGGCGTTCTCTCCTCGGCCGAGCTGTACGACCCGGCCACCGGCCAGTGGACTCCCACCGGCAGCCTGAACATTGCGCGTGAGGCAGCCAGCGCGGTGCTCCTGCCGGACGGCAAGGTGTTGGTCGCAGGCGGTCAGGCGGGCTATTACAACGACCTGACGAGCGCCGAGCTCTACGACCCCGCGACGGGAACCTGGTCGATGACCGGCGACCTTCATGTGGCCCGCTACCTACACGAGATGCAGGTGCTCGCGAACGGCAAGGTGGTCGCGTTTGGCGGCTACCAGCGTGGCACCACCGCCACGACCGCCAGCACCGAGCTCTACGACCCGGCTACCGGAGAGTGGACCGAGACCGCGGCTATGAACCGCAGCCGCGCGGGCTTCTTCTCGACAGTGCTCGAAGACGGCAAGATCCTGACCGCGGGCGGGTGTGCCTACGGGTACTGCCCCGGCTACATCGAGCCGACGGCCGAGATCTTCGACCCCGCCATGAACACGTGGACGCTGACCGCCTCGCCGAACGAGCCGCGATCTGGAACGACCATGGTCACGCTCAACGACGGGAGAGCGTTCGTGCCTGCCGGTGTCAGCTTTGCCGGCGGGTGGTGGCACGCGACGGACACGGTCGAGGGGTACGACCCGAGCACAGGCGTCTGGACTGCCGGTGCTCCGATGGCATCCGCAACGGAAACGCCAGCCGTTGCGCTGCTCGACAACGGGCAGGTGCTCGTCGCTGGCGGCAACGACGGTAGTTGGTTGCTCTCGAGCACGCAGGTCTACGACCCCGTCAACGACACCTGGCTCAACGCGGGTCGCATGCAGGTCGCGCGTAGGCTTGCTGGCACGCTGAAGCTTCCGGACGGGCGTGTGCTCGCTGCGGGCGGCACCGGCGCCGACTGGAGCCAGACCAGCAGCGCAGAGATCTTCACGCCCGGCGCCCAGCCCGGCCCGCCACAGGCGGCCTTCTGGTTCTCGCCCGGTGACCCGTCGGTCTTCGACACCGTGCAGTTCTACGATCAGTCGTCGGATCCCGACCTGGGCATGTCGATCGTCTCGTGGAGCTGGAAGTTCGGGGACGGCACCACCAGTAGCGACACCAGCCCGAGCCACAGGTACGCGCAGGACGGCTCCTACAACGTGACGTTGACGGTCACGACCTCGGACGGCCGCTCCGGCTCGACCAGCCAGACGGTGGAGGTGCGAACCCACGACGTCTCGATCCTGTGGGCGAGCGTCACCAGCAAGGGACGGGTCGGCCGTACCAGCCCGCTACAGGTCGGCATCGGGAACGTTCGCTATCCCGAGATGGTGCAGGTCGACTTCTACAAGTCCGTCCCGAACGGATCCGAGTACCTCGGCTCGATCACAAAGTCCGTGCCTGTGATGAGCAAGAAACAGACAACGCTCTTCTCGCTCAACTACACGTTCACGGACGCCGACCGGGCGGCTGGGAAGGTGAACTTCCAGATGGTCGCCACGATCCAAGGTGCACGCGAAGCGTTCACCGGCGACAACACGGTCGTGACCCGGCCAACGGTAGTGACTGGCTAGCGAATTCCGCAGAGGCGGGAGGCCGCACCTAGCCTCCCGCCTCTGGAACGTCTCGACGGTGTCGCCAGCGCGAGCCGCAGGTCACCGTGAGTGCACAGGTCGTACCGAGCCGACAGCTCGGTCTCGTCGAACCAACCCTGACTCGTGATCTCGATCTCGAACGCGGGAACGTTCAGGACTTCGCCTCGGCCCAGTCGTCTCCGACACCGATATCGACAGCTAGAGCCGGGTCGAGGGGGTAGGCGCCCACCATCTCCTCGCGCACGAGCTCACGCACCGCCGACGACTCGGTTTCGGGCACCTCGAGCAGGAGCTCGTCGTGAACCTGGAGGACGAGGCGAGCCCCTCTCCCCTCCTCGCGAAGTCGGTGGTGGATTGCCACCATCGCGACCTTGATGATGTCGGCGTTCGACCCCTGCATCACGAAGTTCACGGCGATGCGCTCGCCGAAGCCGCGGGTCTGACGATTCGAGGCTCGAAGCTCGGGGACGGGCCTCCGCCGCCCGAGCAGGCTCGTCGCGTACCCGTCCTCCCCGGCCCGGGCGATCGTCCGCGCGATGAACGCCTGGACGAGCGGGAAGCGAGCGAGGTACGTGTCGATGTAGGTCTGGGCCTGCTCCTTCGGGATGTCGAGGTTCTCGGCGAGGCCAAACGCCGAGATCCCGTAGACGATCCCGAAGTTGATCATCTTCGCGACGTTCCGCTCGTCCTTGGTGAGCGTCGCCGGGTCCTTGCCGAGCACTTCGGCGGCTGTGGCCGTGTGGATGTCCTCGCCGCGCTGGAACGCGTCGCGCAGCCTCGGCTCGCCGGAGACGTGCGCCAGGATTCGCAGCTCGATCTGCGAGTAGTCGGCGGAGAGCAGCCGGTGCCCGGGCTCGGCGACGAAGGCCGAGCGGATCTCGCGACCGAGCTCGGTTCGGATCGGGATCGCCTGCAGATTCGGGTTCGAGGTCGAGAGGCGACCGGTCGCCGCAACGGTCTGGTTGATCGTCGTGTGCAGGCGCAGGTCTTCGCCGATCAGCGTGGGGAGCGGGCCGAGGTACGTGTTGACGAGCTTCGTGAGCTCGCGCCACTCCTCGATCACCGGGACGATCTCGTGGTCGGCGCGGATCGCGCGCAACACCTTGCTGTCCGTCGAGTACCCCGTCTTCCCCTTCCGGCCCGGTGTCAGCTCGAGCTTCTCGAACAGGATCCGCCCGAGCTGCTGCGGGGAACCGAGCACGAACTCCTCGCCCGCGAGCTCGTACGCGCCGGCCTGGAGCTCTTCGATCCGGTCGCTCAAGCGCGCCGTGATCTCGCCCATGCGATACGTGTCGATGCGAACGCCCGCGTCCTCCATCGCACCCAGCACGACCGTCAGCGGTAGCTCGATATCCCGGTACAGGCGCTCGGAGCCTCGCTCGGCGACCTTTGCGGCGAGCGGAGCCGCAAGTCGGCGCGCGGCCTCGGCATGACGAACGAGCGCGGCGGTCTCCTCCTCCGCGGGGGGATCGGGCTCGAGCTCGATTCCGTACTCCGTGGTGAGGTCGTCCAGTGAGTACTCGGCCCGACCGGGGTCGATCAGGTACGCCGCGATCATCGTGTCGTCGGCGACCGGAGCCGGAAGACGGAGCGGCTTGGCATCGTGCACGACAAGCGCGAGATTCTGGCCTTGCAGCAGTCTGTTGCTTGCGCCGTCGGCGACGACGACCTCGCTGTCCGTGGCAACCGCGACGCGATCACCCGCCCCAGCAAGACCGACACGGCCGCGGAGATCGCCGAGGATCCCCTCCCGCCACGGCACGCTCTGCGACTCCGTTCGAGGCCGTTCAGCAGCCGGAAGCGCCTCGTCGAGTGTGTCGACCCTCCCGAGGAGCGACCGGAACTCGAACCGCCTGAAGATCTCCTTGAGCTGCGAGCGGTCGGGTGGTCGCGAGACGAGGTCGTTCACGTCGACGCCCAGTTCGAGGTCGCGCCGCATGGTCGCGAGGAGCTTCGAGGCCCTCGCCTGGTCGGCGTTCTCGAAGATCGCCTTCGAGCGCGCGGGCGACAGCTCGGAGGCGTGCTCGAGAACTTCCTCGAGCGAGCCGTACTGCGCGATCAGCTGGCCGGCCGTCTTGTCCCCGATGCCCGGGACACCCGGGATGTTGTCGCTCGTATCGCCTTTGAGCCCGATGAAGTCGGGAACCTGGTCGGGACGAACGCCGTAGCGCAGCTCGACGCGCTCGGGCGTGTAGACCTGGACGTCGGCGACACCGCGCGGCGTCATCATCAGGCAGACGTTCTCGGAGACGAGCTGGAACGCGTCGCGGTCGGTCGAGACGACACACGTGGAGATCCCGGCCTCGTCGGCCTGTGTCGCGAGCGTCGCGATGACGTCGTCCGCCTCCCAGCCTTCGAACTCGAGGTTCCGGTACCCGAAGGCCTCGACGATCGGCCGGAAGTGCGGGAACTGCTCGCGCAGGAGGTCGGGCATCGGCCGGCGCTCGGCCTTGTACTCGGCGTCGATCTCCTTTCGATACACCGGCTTCGTATCCCAGGCGACTGCGACACCGCGCGGTCGGTAATCCGCGAGGAGCTTGAACAGCATGTTCGTGAACCCGAGCAGCGCGTTCGTCGGCTGGCCGTCCGTCGTCTGCAGCTCCTCC
>Ga0315273_10012780_pt1 | contig 10779 bp, 8 predicted proteins | sample YL17G02_0_MG_FD_205753 | JGI IMG/M metagenome (GOLD analysis project Ga0315273, IMG submission 205753) | Sediment microbial communities from Yellowstone Lake, YNP, Wyoming, USA - YL17G02_0 | ecosystem: Environmental > Aquatic > Freshwater > Lake > Sediment | place: USA: Wyoming | collected... | reverse complement strand
CACGCAGCCCCAGGCATCGCTCACGTCCCCCAATTGAACGTCTTCGCTGAAGATCAACTGGTCGAACCTCGCGAGCAGCAGGTCCTTGACCTCGCGCGCAACGTCGAGCAGCATCACCTCGCCCATGGCGAACACCTGCATGTCGGCAATCATCCGGCCCTGCGGCGTGAGGAGCGCGGCGTAGCATCCGGTTCCCGCAGCGAGGAGGGCGATGTCGTTCGTGAGGAGCGCGTGAAGAAACGTCTTGCGATCCGCTCCACGGACGACAATCCGGCCGCGAGCGCCCCGGTCGATGACGCCGGCACCCTGTCGAACGGCCGCGCATTCTGCCAGTAGATTCATCGGTCTGTTCCAATCCGGAGGCGGCCTGGACGCGGGCTGCCCCGTGGCTCCCGACCCCGGATTTGCTGATATGCTCAGAACCGTTATGGTTCGACGCCATTGTATCGTTGCTCTCTTTCTCGTCCTAGCTGCGGCGACGGCCGTCGCGCAGCGTCCTTCCGCACTAGGGCCGGGGCCCGTCGCGGATTTCGTGGTCTTCATGCAGGGCGCGCCGATCGGCAACGAGAAGGTCACGGTGACGGCCTCGGCGGAGGGCTGGACCGTCCGCGGCACGGGTCGCCTCGGCAACCCGATCAACCTGTCCACCAGCAGGTTCGAGATGCGCTACGACCGCGAGTGGCATCCGATCTCGCTCGAGATCGACGCGACGCTCCGCGGCCAGCCCTTGCTGATGCGGACCACCTTCGCCGGCGGCGCCGCCACGACTGACACCACGCAGGGCGGCCAGCAGAACCGGAAGGTCGACATGGTGTCAGCCGATCCGATCGTCCTGCCGAACATGTTCTTCTGCGCCTACGAGGCGCTCGCCATTCGCCTCCGGGGCGTCGTCGCGCCTGCCGAACTGCGCGCGTACGTCGCGCCGCAGGTCGAGATCGCGATGCGCGTGACGGGAAGCGGAACCGAGCGGATTCGGACGGCCGATCGATCGATCACCGCCACGCGGTACGATCTGACGATGGCCAACCCGGGAGGCCCGGTCCCTGTCGAAGTGTGGGTTGACGAGGAGAGCCGGCTGCTGCGCTTCCGGGTCCCTGCACAGGGCCTCGAGGTTGCGAGGGAAGATGTCGCGGCGGTGTCGTCGCGAGTCGAGAAGATGGCGCGCGCCGGCGACGAAGAGGTGCGCGTCCCGGCGAACGGTTTCAACCTGGCGGCGACCCTCTCGAAACCGCCATCCGTGGCGGCGGCTCCGGCCTCGGGCAAGACCCCGGTCCGGAAACGGCCGGCCGTGATCCTGGTGCCGGGGTCGGGCCCGGTCGATCGCGACGACACCGTGGCCGGCATCTCGATTTTCGCCCAGGTTGCCAACACTCTCGCCGACGCGGGGTTCATCGTCGTCCGCTACGACAAGCGCGGCATCGGGCAGAGCGGCGGCCGAGACGAGTCCGCGACAATGAAGGACTATGCCGAGGATGTCCGGGCGGTTGTCGAGTACTTGCGGAAGCGGAAGGACATCGACCAGCAACGCATCGCGGTTGTGGGACACAGTGAAGGCGGCCTGGTCGGGATGCTCACGGCGGCCGACGCGAAGAAGCGCATTGCTGCGCTGGTGCTCCTGGCGACGCCTGGCACGACCGGCGCACAGCTCGTGCTCGAACAGCAGCGCCGCCTCCTCGACCGGATGGAACTGCCCGAGGCCGAGAAGCGCGATCGCATGGAGTTGCAGCAGAAGATCCAGAAGGCGGTTGTGAGCGGGCAGGGCTGGGAGTCGATTCCTGCCGGCTACAGGCGGCAGGCGGACACGCCGTGGTTCCGCAGCTTCCTGACCTTCGATCCGGCGCCCGTCATGGCGAAGGTGCAGCAGCCGGTCATGGTGATCCAGGGCGATCGCGATCGGCAGGTGGCCGCGCGCCACGCGCAGCTGCTGGCGGATGCCGCCAGGGCGCGGAAGGCGAACCCCGCCGCCGACATGCTGGTCGTCGAGGGCATCAACCACCTGCTCGTGCCCGCGCCGACAGGCGAGGTTGACGAGTACGCCGTGCTGCAGGACAAGAACGTGAGCCCGAAGGTGCTGGATGCGCTGGCGTCGTGGTTGAGGGACAAGCTCCATGTGGATGCTGCGCGCGCTGGACGGTGATGCCGGTCGCCCGCTCTCGTTTCGGCTGATGCCCGGCGCCGTCAAGACCATCGGCCGGGCGGGCGCGGCGGATTTCTGCCTGGACGAGCCGCTTGTCTCGCGCGTGCACTGCCGCGTGGCGGTGGGAGAGGATGGCGCCGTCGAGGTTGTCGACCTCGAGAGCACGAACGGCACCTGGGTCAACGGCGAGAAGGTGCAGCGTGCCGTGCTTGCCGCGGGTAACATCCTGCGCGTGGGGCGGGTCGAGTTCGCGCTGGAACGATCCAGTCAATCCTGAAGAAACGGGTTCGTCTCGCGCTCGCGCCGAATCGTCGTGTCCGGGCCGTGCCCGGGATGCACGATGGATGCGTCCTCAAAGGCGAAGAGCACGTTGCGTATCGACGCGATGAGCGTTTCGTAGTTGCCGCCAGGCAGGTCTGTCCGCCCGATCGACCCGGCGAACAACGTGTCCCCCACGAACAGGTGGGTCTCGCCCATCCCGGATCGGCCCGCGTGGAGGCAGACGCCGCCGGGGCTGTGCCCTGGCGTGTGGTGCACGCGAACGTCGCAGTTCCCGAACACGTGAGGCGTGTCCTCGGCCAGGAAGAAGTCCGGAGGCGGCGGCTCCTCCAGGGCGTAGCCGAAGGCGAGGCCCTGCTTGACGGCTGCCGTGTAGAGGAAGAGGTCGTCGCGATGCACGCCCACGCGGGCGCCGGTGGCGCGCTTCGCCTGCGCGACGCCGCTGACATGATCCATGTGCGCGTGGGTCAGGAGGATCAACCGGACGGTGAGGCGCCGATCCTCGACGATCGCAAGCAGTTCTGACACCTCGTCGCCGGGATCGATGAGGATCGCTTCGCGCGTGTCGTCGCAGCCGACGACGAAGCCGTTCTTGTAGAAGGGAGCTGCGGCTCGGGTCTCAATCAGCATGGTCGGCCACCCCGGAATCAAGGCGAGGAGTGTATCCTAGTTCCGCTATGACGCTGGCCCACGTCCTCGCCGCGCGCCGGCGCATCGATCCCTACATCCGGCGGACACCGCTGATCGACTCTCCGTGGCTGTCGTCGCTGACAGGCGCGTCGGTGCGCCTGAAGCTCGAATCGCTGCAGGTCACGAACTCGTTCAAGGTCCGCGGCGCGATCAACGTCGCCGTGGCTCTCCTCGAGCGGGCGTCGGGCGACGCGGAACGCTCCAGGCCCCTCGTCACCGCGTCAGCCGGCAACCACGGGCTGGCGCTCGCCTTTGCGGCCGAGCGCCTCGGGCTCCGGCTGGTCGTGTTCACCCCGCGCGAGGCGCCCCGGGCGAAACTCGACCACATCGCGCGCCACCGCGCCGACCTCCGTGCCGTGGCGGACACGTACGAGGACGCGGAACGCCTCGCCAAGCAGTTCGCTGCCGCCGAGCGGATCACGTACATCTCTCCGTACAGCCATCCTGACGTGATTGCCGGCGCCGCAACCATCGCAATCGAGATCCTCGAGGACTGGCCGGAGGTCGAGACGATGCTTGTCCCCGTCGGGGGCGGAGGGCTCGTGAGCGGCATTGGCCTGGCGGCCAAGGCGATATCGGGACGGATCGAAATCGTCGGGGTCGAAGCCGAGTCGTCGCCGGCGTTTCATGCGTCACTGGCCGCGGGCCGGATTGTGGAGGTGCAGGTGAAGCCCACGATTGCCGACGGGCTTGCCGGCAACATGGACCCCGAGACTATCACCTTCGACTACGTGAGGCGCTATGTGGACCGGGTCGTGCTCGCACCCGAGCAGGCCATCGAAGATGCCGTGCGCAGTCTCGCAGCCGAGGAGCATCTCATCGCCGAGGGCGCGGGCGCCACGGCGGTGGCAGCGCTCGCAAGCGGGCTCTGCCTGAAGACACATCACGTGGCCGTCGTGGTGTCGGGATCGAACATCGACCGGGCGCAACTGGCCCGACTGCTGGCGGGGTAGCGCCGGGTCTGAAGACCCGGCCTCCACCAGAGAACCCGGCCTCCACCAGAGAACCCGGCCTCCACACGAGGACGCCGGCGTGCAGGGCTACAGTCCCTGGAGCACCTTTGCCGCGCCGGCACGAGCCCTGATCAGGGCGGCCTCCAGCCGAGCTATCGCATCGGTCATGGCGGGAGCGTCCGCAACGTTCCCCCATGGAAACACGCGCTGCCGAAGCCCGGCCTGACCGCTCAGCACCGCGTTGACCGCACCCCATACACGCAGTTCACGGTCAGACGAAGCCACCCGGGTGAGGATGGCGGCGGCGCGGGGGGCATCGTTGACGCCCGCCGCGGCCATCACGGCGCATCGCGCCCATCCCGGGTGTGCGCCCGCCGTGCCAGCGTTCGCCACTATTCCGGATGCGAGCCGCGACGCGTCAGCCGGCCGGCCGTTCTGGAACAAGACGGCCGCCATCATCGCCTGCGCGTCGCAGGATTCCGGATGCAGGCGGGCGAGGCTGGCAAGCAGTCCCAGCGCATCGTCTCCGCGGTGTACGGTTCGCACGTCGGCCGCGCGCAGTATGATTCCTGGCGGGAAGTCGCCGGCATCACGCCCGGCCTGCGTGGCGCCGCTGCCCCCCGCGGAAGTGCGCGCCTGCCGGATTCGCAGCCGCATGGCATCCCACCAGGGCAGTGACGCCGCAAGAGCCTGTCCGCGGGCCGTTTCGGCCAGCGCCCCATTGAACTCGCCGAGCATCAGGTTGTTTTCAGCCAGTTGGTAGTACGCCAGCGGCTGCGCGGGGTCCAACTCGATCGCCCGCTGCGCGAACCTGGTCGCGCCGGCGGGATCGAACTCGCGCAGGACATCCGCGATCGCCAGGTACGCCGCGGTGTACGACCGGTCAATCTCGAGGGCCCGCCGCAGGTGCGTGAGTGCCTTGCGCCACGTGTCCGCGGCCAGCCCCATCGCGAAATGAGTGGAAGCATGATCCGGATCGGCCGAGAAGGCGGCTTCCGCCGCGTCCCGGGCTCGGCCCTGCACGTCCCCGTACTGCACGCGTCCCTCGAAAGCCGACATGGTGTAGAGCGCTTCGACCAGGCCCGCTTGGGCTTCGAGCAGGCTGGGGTCGGCGGCAGTCGCACTCTCGAACAACTGCGCGGCACGGCTGGCGTCGTTCGAGGCCATGGCGTCCCGCGCCTGCAGGTACTTGTCGTAGGCGGCGGGATCGACCAGTCGAAGCGCCGCCCGTCCATGCGCGGCTGTCGCCTGGTAGTCGACCCGCAACCAGGCAGCCACGTCCAGCGTCGCGCGGGCCTGCAGGGCGAGAACATCCTGTGCGGCGCCGCCGTACGAACCAGTCCAGATCACCCGCCCATCGCGAACCTCGATCAGGAGAACCTGGATCCGCAGGGTCGTCCATTCCTCGTCGGACGGCGTCAACGTGCCGATGACGGCCAGGTTGGCACGGACGCTTGCGGCCACCGCCTGGGGCGACTTCCCTCTGAACGTGCGAATCGTCGAGCGCCCCAGCACCGTGACGCCCGGGATATGCCCAAGCCGACGGGCCAGGTCGTCTGCGAACCCCGTCCCGTAGTACGGCCGCGAGAGATCCGTCCCGACAACCTGAAACGGGAGCACGACGAGGAGAGGCGCAGGCTGCGCCCCGAACCTGCCCTGCCACGCCTGGCGAAGCGGGTCCTGCCAGTGCCAGAGGCCAAGGGCGATGGTGGCGAGCAGCAGGCAGCCAAGCACGACCGCGCGCCAGGGGGAAGGCGGTGCGGGGGGCGGCGCCTTGGTTTCGTCGAGAGCAGCGGCACGGCTCTGCAGGGCGGCGGCGGCGGAGCGCAGATCGGCAGCCATCAGCGCGGCACTCTGGTAGCGGTCGGCGGGCTTCTTCGAGAGGGCTCGCGTCACGATGGCGTCGAGTTCCGGGGGCAGGGACGGATTGAGCGCACTCGGGATCGGCGGCCGCGCCTGTAATACATGCACGCCTGTCTCGACGGCGGTGCGCCCAAAGAACGCCTGTTTCCCGGTGGCCATCTCGTGGAGGATCGCGCCAAGGGAGAACAGATCCGCCCGGTGATCCGCCGGGTGTCCAAGCAGTTGCTCAGGCGCCATGTAGCCCACGCGCGCGGACCCCAGCGATTCAAGGCGGGCAGCCTGGCGCTCGGCGGTCTGGGCGGGGCCGTTCTCCACGGCAATGGCGCTCAGGCCGAAATCCAGGATCTTCGCGTGGCCCTTCGGCGTGACGACCACGCTGGAAGGCGTGAGGTCGCCGTGCACCAGTTCGAGGGCATGCGCCTCCGCCAGCGCGTCGGTCACCTGGGCAGCCAGGTCCAGCGCCCGGCGGGGGTTCATCGGCCGCCCGGCTGTGAGCGCCGAGAGTTTGTCGCCAGGGACGAACTCGTAAACCAGGTAGATGGCCCCCTCATGTTCGCCCACTTCGAACAGCGTGGCGGCGTGGGGATGGGACAGACCGGTGTAGGGCTGAATCAGGTGAAGCGCGCGCGCACGCTTGAGCGGGTCGGACATGTTCCGGCTGAGCACCCTGATGGCCACGGTGCGGCCGACCTTCGTGTCGCGGGCCCGGTAGACAGGCCCGAGGTCTCCGTCGCCCGCCAGACCGAGGATGTCGTAGTGCGCAATCGACTCGCCCATAAAATGTCCACGACTATACTAACCCCTGAGGCGGGGGCGGGCTGTCCGGCGTTATCGGCCGATCTCCCCACTGCCCGCAGCATGGCCCATTGACGTGAATCCCTACCGCGCGCTGCTCACCGGGAATCGTAACTACCGGCTGCTCTGGATCGGCCAGATTGTCAGCCAGTTGGGCGATTGGTTCAACTCGGTGGCGATCTACGCGCTCCTGCTCGAACTGACGGGCAACGCCACCTCCGTCGCGCTGATGATTATCGTGCAGTTCCTGCCCATGGCCGTGATCGGTCCAGTCGCGGGCGTGGTGGTCGATCGCGTGAATCGCCGGCGGCTGATGATCGGCGCCGACATCCTGCGCGGGATGTTGATTCTCGTCCTGCTGGTCGTGCGGCGGGCCGACCAGGTCTGGATCGTGTACCTGGTGATGGGCGCGGCCGTGTCGCTGACCGCGTTTTTCGAGCCTGCGCGGACCGCCGTCATTCCCAACGTGACCACCCGGTCGCAGTTGCTGACGGCGAACGCCCTTTCGAGCGCGACGTGGTCGGCCATGCTGGCGATTGGCGCCGGGGTCGGCGGCGTCGTGACCGCGCTGTTCGGGCGCAACGTGGCGTTCCTCGTCAACGCGATCTCGTTCTTCGCCTCAGCCGTGGTGATCGCGCGGACCGCGTTCAACGCCGATCCTCCCGAGTCGAAGCGCCCGGCCGGATGGGCGTCGATTACGGGGATCGGCGACTTGATCGAGGGAATCCGCTACATCCGTTCCGACCGGCACGTGGCGGCGCTGATGCTCGTGAAGGCCGGATGGGGAATCGCCGGGGGTGTGCTCCTGCTGATGACCGTGATGGGCCAGCGCGTGTTCCCCGTGGGCGGCAGCGCGGCGGCGGGCATCGGCGTGCTGTACGCCGCCCGGGGAATCGGCGCGGGAATCGGGCCGATCATGGCGCGGGCGTGGCTGGGGCAGCAGCCCGACGAGATGCGGCGGGCCATCGCGCCGTCCTATGTCCTTGTGGCGCTGTTCTACCTGATGCTGAGCTGGTCGACCACCATCGGATTCGCCAGCGTCGCCGTCGTCGGCGCCCACGCGGCGGGGTCCGTGTTGTGGGTGTTCAGCACTGTGCTGCTGCAGCTCTCGGTGCCCGACCGGTTCCGCGGCCGCGTGTTCTCAGCTGAACTGGCCCTGCTGATGACTGTCTCGGCCCTGTCGAGTTTCGCGTGCGGGTACGCACTCGACACCTGGGGCCTCTCGCCGTTCCTGCTCACCCGGGTGCTGGGCGTGTTGTTCGTGCTGCCGACGCTCGGATGGCTGATCATCGAGCGGCGGCAGTTCAGCCGGCCTGCGTAGGAAACCGGGTGCCGACCGGTCCGTGCGGTGAATATTTATCCTTGTAATTATGAAGTCTTGATACAATAATACAACCCATGAAAACTGTCCTTCGCGACCAGGCCTCCGCCCTGTCGCGCCTGCTCAGGACCTTCCCGGCGGTCCTTGTGTACGGGCCGAGGCAATCGGGCAAGAGCACCCTCTTGCGGGCGGCGCTATCCGGGTGGCCGCTCGTCGACCTTGAGCGCCCGTCGGACCTGGCGCTGGTGGAGGCCGATCTGGAGGGGTTCCTGGCTGCGCATGGCGAGCGGCTGGCCATCGACGAGGCCCAGCGTATGCCGGCCGTCTTTCCCGCCTTGCGTCACCAGATCGATCGATCGAACAAGAAGGGCAGATTCGTCTTGACGGGATCGGCCAACCCCGCCCTCGTCAGGTCGGTGTCCGAGTCTCTCGCAGGACGGATCGGGCTCCTCGAGTTGACGCCGTTCACAGGGCACGAACTGCGCGGGACGCGCCGGGAGGCTGAGCGCTGGTTCTGGGGCGGGTACCCGCCGGTGCTTGGTCTCAGAACGGCGCAGGCCAGGCGGGAGTGGCTGGCAAGCTACGTCGCGACGTTTCTCGAGCGCGACCTGCCAACGCTGGGGGTGCGCCTGCCCAGCCGCCGACTGCGGCTCCTGTGGACCATGCTCACCCACGTCCACGGCAATCTGCTGAACGTGGCCGACCTCGCTCGATCGCTGGCAGTGTCGTCGCACACGGTGGCCGGCGATCTCGATGTGCTGGAGGCGACGTTCATGGTTCGCCGCCTGCAGCCGTACTTCGCTAATGTGCAGAAGCGCCTGACGAAGAGCGCCAAGCTGTACATCCGCGACACCGGCCTGCTGCATTTCCTGGCCGGCCTGCGGCAGCCGGCGGAACTGGAGGCATGGCCGCGCCGGGGTCACTCGTTCGAAGGGCTCGTCATCGAGGAAATGGCGGCGTGGGCACACCGGACCATCGTTCGGCCCGAGTTGTTCTTCTGGCGCACGCAGGCGGGCGCGGAAGTGGACCTGGTCATCGCCGACGGCCAGCGGCTGATGCCCATCGAGATCAAACTCGGATCAACGGTCGATGCCAGGTCGCTGAGCGGCCTGCGGCAGTGCATGGCCGACCTCTCGCTCCGGCGGGGCTTCGTTGTCTACTCGGGGACCGAACGGCGCACGCTGGACGGCCGCATCGATCTCGTGCCGTGGGACGAGATCCGGTCGGGGATCTTCGATCCCAGGCTGAAGTGAGGCCGGCGCGCTGGCGCCGCGCCTTGACTGCCGTACAGTAAGACGATATCTTACATAGTATGACCACGGTTCTCTCCAGCAAGGGTCAGGTGGTGCTGCCTGCCGAGATTCGGCGCAGGGACGACATCCGTCCGGGTGATCGGTTTGAAATCGGGCGCATCGACCGCGGCACCTACCGGCTGACTCGCCTGACGCGACGGCGGAACGCAGGACTGGTGAACCTCCTGCTTGCGTGCCCGGCCAAGGGCCGGTTCAGACCGTTGGATCGCACGGAAACTACCGACGATGTTCCGACGCGTGGCCGACGATGACGTACCTCGTTGACGCGAACGTGCTGAGTGAGCCGACCAAGCCCGCTCCGTATTCGAGGGTCGTGGAGTGGCTGGCTCGCCATGAAGGCGACCTGGTGGTAGATGCCGTGGTGCTCGGGGAGTTGAGCGTCGGCATCCTCGGGTATCCTGCCGGCCGGAAGCGCGCGAGTCTGGAACGTTGGTTCGAGTCGGTCGTCCAGACGATCGAGTGCCTGCCGTGGGACGCGGGCGTGAGCCTGCGCTGGGCCAGGATGGTGTCGCAATTGAAGCGGAAGGGGCAGGCCTTGCCGCTGCTCGACAGCATGATTGCGGCGACCGCGCTCCGTCATGGCCTGACGGTGGTGACGCGCAACACCCGGGACTTCCAGCGCGCCGGCGTCAAGGTGCTCGATCCCTTCCTCTGAGTCTGAGCGAGCGTTCCCCGCAGCCGAGCCAGCCCGGATTCAGAGGCTATCAGCTCGCCGCGCAGTGCGGGGCGGCATCGTCCTGTCCTGCCACCTCTTCATCCTGGCAGGGCCGCGGCGTACCTCGACTGCACACCGCAGTGCATCGCGGCGGTCTTGACGTACAACGCCCCGCGTCGGCGAACCCGGGCACGCTTCAGTTGCCGCCCGTCTACGGCCGCCTCCAGACGCCCTGCAGCTGATCGAGAGACTTCTGGGCCTCACGCAGCACATACGGGCCGCGCTCGCGCGCAAACCTCACGACCTTCTGCTGCTCGTCGTCCATCCGCTCGTTCGTGAACCACTTTTGAGCATCGGCGAGCCCGGCGTCGTGGAGTTGCGCGATCTCTCCGAGCGCTTCGGCCTCGAGCCAGCCTGTCGCGTTGTCGGCCGAGACAGGCGCCATGGCCGACCGTGCGCAGGTGATCAGGGTCTCCATGTACGTCCGGTACAGTGACGGCACATCGAGCGCCCGCCGGGCCAGGACGTTGCCGGCGACTCCCTGTTGGATGTCGTAGTCCGGCGCCCAGAACGCGAGGTCCTTGTCCCACGGGAACCACACCAGATCCGTCCGGCCCTGCTGCCGGTAGACATAGAAGTTGTTCGGCCCCCAGTAGCCCAGGAAGCCATCGTAGTCGGCAATGAAGTTGTCGACGGCCAGGTACTTCACGAACCCGGACAGGTCGATCAACCGGCCGACCTCGCGCTCGAAGGCGCCGTCACTGATTTCGTTG
>Ga0315273_10012777_pt1 | contig 10779 bp, 9 predicted proteins | sample YL17G02_0_MG_FD_205753 | JGI IMG/M metagenome (GOLD analysis project Ga0315273, IMG submission 205753) | Sediment microbial communities from Yellowstone Lake, YNP, Wyoming, USA - YL17G02_0 | ecosystem: Environmental > Aquatic > Freshwater > Lake > Sediment | place: USA: Wyoming | collected... | reverse complement strand
CTTATAACTGTAAAGGCCTATCCTAATCCCAGCAGGAAATATAGCGAGACTGTATGTTGTGCCGGGGTCGATTTAAACAATTCACAATTAGTCCGTCTCTATCCAATTACATACCGTGATCTTGACGAGGACAAAAAATTCAAAAAATACAGCATAATAGAAGTAAACTGTTCCCCACCATCAGATGATAGAAGACCGGAAAGTCTCCATGTAGATTCAGATTCCATAAAAGTCATAGATTGGCTTGATACAGATAAAGGAACATGGGAAAGACGCAAATCTATTGTTTTAAAAGTCCCCGTAAAATCAATGTGTCAGGTTTACGAAGATGCCGAGCCCAGCAGTGATCTTTCATTAGGTTTTATAAAACCTAATGATATTTCTTTTGAATGGGCAAAACAAAGTCTATCCGACCATAAAGCCAGAGAAGCATGTTATGCTCAGTTAAGTTTGTTCAATAAACAGAAAAAGGCGATTGAAGAAATACCTTTAGATTTTTATTATAAATTTAAATGTGCAAATGTTACTGAGTGCCCCGGACATAAGCTGTCGATTATTGACTGGGAATTGAGACAGTCATACCGTCAATGGCGAACACGATACCCTGACGAGAAAGTTCTTTTGCAAAAAATCGAACAAAAATGGATTGAGATATCTAATATAGACAAAAAAGACGTTTATTTTTATGTCGGCAATATAAAAAGATTCCGCGCCACTTTTATGGTCTTAGGCGTCTTTTATCCTCAAAAAGCAAAATAAACTTATCTCATCGCAGTTTTTTATTTTGCCTTTTCCTCCTTTCCCCGCTATAATTTTCATGTTTCCTTGAGGAGGCAACGGGTGAAAACGACAGATAAAGAATTTATAAAAATGAGCATTGCAAAACGTATTGAAGATGTAATGGGAACTTCTTAAACAGAAGAAAGCAGTCAATGTTCAGCGTCTATGTCGATGAATCACGATACTAATTATATAAGGTTATTTAATTTCCATAAAGATTTCCCCAATCGGGTAACTACACGGGAGAGTTCAAGGATAGAATTTAAAGAATCTTTTAATTGGGCTTCTAAAAGTAAATATGGCAAAACAATATTGTGTCTGTATTTGATAAATATTACACCAAAAGAGTTCCGTAGCAATTGTCTCATAAATAGGGCCGTTGGGGCTGTTGAAAAAGCGGCATAAATTTTTCTTCATGCGCAATAATTAAAACTTTTTCAGCCTATAGCATAAATTCTTTTGTCAGGAACAAGTTTTACCTGTAGATGGGAATGCAAAGCAGCTGCAATACGACTGAGCATATCAAGACTATGGCCGGTATAATCTGCATCTTCAAGCCGACTAATAACAGATTGTGTTGTTCCGATAAGTTTTGCCAATTGTTTCTGGCTAAGTCCTGCCTTTGTTCTGTGCCTGTAGATTTGGGCAGCTACCTCAGCATTGATGTGCTCTTTCTGAAGAGAAGCAATCTTGTCTGGGGCATTCTTTATATACAGATTGCGCAGAATTTTCGAAGCACTTATAGTTTTTCTGGATATCATTTTTTCCCTTTTTCCCTTTTACCACGACTTATAGTTAGAAAGATCAGCTACAAGGTCTTTCAGTATAAGTATGAGCCGTACGGTTTTTCATATACTTTTTAAGGTTGTCAAAAGCTTTTCTGATTTCCTTCTGGGGCACTTTATCAATTTTTGTGCAACCATGTGAAAGCAGAACGATGTTTTTACCACAAAAAGCATATAAAATCCTATAATGTACGTTGCTATGACATGCTCTTAATTCGTAAATTCCATCCTCAAGCATATCACAGTCCGGCCTTCTAAGTGCATTGCCAAACGTTTCCAGCCGTTCAATTTTAGTAATGCACTTTTCTCGGGCCTTTTGAGGGATTGAATTGAACCAGCCCAGCAAAGGAACTGTGCCATCAAGCTCTTTATAAACAAACACATTCGTTTTAGGCATCTTTGCCTCTCATATATCTTCATGATCATCTTCCATCCCTCCGGGTTTTGGACCTGATATATTTATAATATCGCAATTTTGCGATATTAAGTCAAGTAAAAAATGAAAAAAATTATTTTTTATCCAACTTCTTGTTTTGACTAATGTTATGAACGAATAACTTATTGCTTCTTTCTTTGTATTTCCCCAAATCTTCCGCCAGCAGGATGCTTTTTAATGGCTCGTTTTTCCAGCAGGGGAAATTCAGCGGGGCGTATTCCTCTTCGCCCTCCTGTAAAACAAATTTATCCCTTGCTAACGCCGCTAAAACTCTATTAAAAGGCGTATCTGGGCAGTAAAAAGTTAATTTTTTTCCTCCTTTTGTTTTAAAACCGGCGCCGATATAAAATCTGCCTTTATCATTGCAAACAGATACACCGATAAAACCTGTATTATTTTTAATTTTCCGGTTAAGCATATTCTGTCTTGCGTTGACGGCTCGCAAATTACATCGGCGATTATCTAATGGTTCTCTGTTTATATGGTCAACTATTTCTCCTTTGCAGGCATGCATAATATACCGAGGAAGCCGAATCGCTTTTTCACCAGTTTTTAAAACGATTTGCAGAGAACCACCGGAAAAGCGAAAACCCTGTATAAAGGTATATTTTCGCCGGGGTGGAATGTCAGGGTCTTTGAAAAGCCTGCGATACAAAAAGTCATCAATTATTATTGTTTGGCCGTGGATTTCAAACGTTCGAGAGTTGTTTGCCGTAAGGCATCCCCTATCGGATTTTTGCTCCGGCATTTTATTTTTGTTCATTATTAATTCCTTTTGCGTAGGGTCTTAAGCCGTATAAGGGACAGGCTAAACAGGAGCAGTTGATAATCTCATTTTTTTGCCAGCAGACGCATTCCAGACAGAAGGACTGGATTGCGGCGTTTTTGTTATTGTCCTGGACCGCTTTTCTATATATTTTGCGGTATTTTTTTGGAATTTCCGCTATTCTGCTCGCTATTTTCTGCTTTCTTAATAATTCTGAATCCGGCTTTTCTAAATTTTTAGATTTCATAAGTCACTTTTCTATAAAAGGTTATAATCGTTTTTAGTTGCTTTTCGAGCAAATCATTTTTTGGTTTTTGTTTTATAAACATCTAATATTATGACATTGTATTATAAATTTCTAAAAAGTCAACTATATTTTGTTAATTTTTTATAATATTTTATAAACATCTAACAATTATGATGTTAGGAAAGGGGGGATAGTTCTACCGTAAGGCGTGGCTAAGTCCACTGACACCGTATTTTTGAATTATACCAATTGGTATTATTACTAGCGCATCGAGTAGTTTATAACCATTTATGCCGGCTTCGCTTACCCGCGGATAACGGCACGAATTCTATTTGGAATCCGTATAAGTCCACTGATACCGTATTTTTGAATGATAAGAGGTTTGCAAGGTCGCAGGCGTTTGTATATAATGTTAAATCCAAAAGATTAGGAGCATAAGGCTATGCGGATAAATGGACTTATTTTGTTTATTATTGTCGCCGGTTCGGCGGTTTTTGACTTCGGCGAGCTCAGTCGAGCCGCTGCCGAGCAAACATGGCACCTTAAGCAAGGGCAGGATTGGCAGAAGGTCGAACAGGAAGGCGATGCCGATTTTATGATGGCTGCGGCAGAGGCGAAGCAGCTTGTTTCGACCGGTAAGACCAACAAAGCCAGAAAAGCCTTTGCCAAACTAAAGGCTGGTTTCCCTCAGCTCGCAGGCGAAGATTTTGACGCGTACGTGAAGGCGGAACTGCTTTATAGTCAGCGAAAATATATTGAAGCCTCGAATACCTATGACAGTTTCACGGAGCAGTTTCCGGAAAGTCCGTTTTATCAGTCGGCGCTCCAGAGACAGTATCAGATAGCAACGGCTTTTCTCGGCGGCCAGAAGAGAACGGTCTTGAAAGTCTTCAGGCTCAGCGCTTATGAAGAAGGCACTGAAATAATGAACAGGATTGCCGACAGAGCCGGCGATGCCCCCCTGGCCCGCGATGCGTTGCAAACGATTGCTCAGTCTGATGAAAAAAGAGGCGCCTGGCACGAAGCCTACCTGGCTTGGGCAGATGTTGCCGACAGATGGCCGACCGGACAAATCGGCAAAGATGCTCTGCTGGGGATGGCAAGAAGTCTTGAACATGACTACAGGGGACCAAAATTTGACTCGAAGGTTCTCGAGAGCTCAAAAAGCTACTATGCCGAATATCAGGAAAGGTATCCGGATACTGCCGGCCAGATTGAAGTACCACAGACATTAAACCGGATAGATGAAGAGCTTGCTGAAAAGGAGCTGGCGGTTGCCGACTATTATGCAAGAACAGGCAGCTTTACGGCTGCGAATCTTTACTATCAGAGAATAATTGATGATTGGCCGACCAGCAGTGCGGCAAAATCTGCCGAACAAAAAATGGCTGCTGTTAGAAAAGAACAGCAAATCGCTCAACAGCAGTTATCGAAGAAGAAAAAATTAAGTCTGAAAGGATTGTTTTTATGAAAATAATGGCGGCAGTTTTTGCATCTGTCGGTGTTGCGGTTTTATTTGCCGGATGCAGCGGCTACAGCAACAAGTCTTTATATTCGCAGGACATAAAAAGCGTTTATGTTGAAATGTTTGACAATGAAACATTTCGCAGAGACCTTGAGTATGACCTTACTGATGCAATAGCAAAGAGAATAGAGGCTGAAACGCCGTATAGAATAATTTCGGACAAAAGCAGGGCGGATACGGTATTGTCCGGCAGAATTACCGCACTGAATGATTCGATATTAACCATAGAGCGTTCAACAGGCCGAGCGCTCGAAGAGCAGGCCGAAGTTATCGCCAAGTTCAGCTGGAAGAATCTTAAAACCGGCGACTATCTGCTCGAAAACTCAACCGCGACTGCGACCGCAAGTTATTCACAGTTTCAGCAGCAAAGCTTCGATTATGCTTCAAAAACCGCCGCAAATAAACTTGCCGAAAGAATAGTCGAACAAATGCAGACAAAATGGTGAAAATAGCTGATGAATCCCACACCTTTTAAATATTCAATGTATCACATGTATCTTTTAAAGAGTCGAAAGAATAATAGATTGTATATCGGATATACAAACGAGATTGAACAGGCAGAAGGTGCGGGATGAATCAGAGAAAAAGACAGAACATGAAAAAGCAGACAACTCAGTACGGTAAACAACAGCCCCTGGGAGGCAGAAAGATGCCTTTAAGATGGATTCTGATAGTGCTTCTCGTTCTTACTCTTATGATGACGTTCCAGATGTATCAGCAGCGGGAGGAGATAAGCAATGATCAGTTTGACAAGTACATTGCGGAAGGGAAAATCGAGAGTGTTGAAATCGCAGAACGCGAAATAACCGGAAAGTTTAATGCGGCAGGAATGCAATCACGTCCGCCAGAGACCTCCGAAAAATTCAGTGTCGGCTATCATCCGGAAATGCTGCCGGATATAACGGCAAAGCTTCGGGCGGCAAATGTCAAGTGGACCGTTGCCAAGCCGCAGATATTGATGCCTATCTTGAGCTGGATTCTGCCTATCGTGCTGATGGTTGCGTTCTTCTATTTCCTGTTTGTCAGAAACGTCAAAGACGGCCCCGGGGGGATGTTGATGAACTTTGGAAGAAGCAAACATCGAATGCAGAGCAAAGAGCAGACAAAGGTGACCTTCGATGATGTCGCAGGCATTGAGGAGGCAAAGGAAGAGGTTGCGGAAATTATTGAATTTTTAAGCCATCCCAAAAAGTTCCAGAAAATCGGCGGCAGGATACCGCGTGGGGTACTGCTGGTCGGCCCGCCGGGCTGTGGGAAAACCCTGCTGGCAAAAGCTATCGCAGGTCAGGCAAATGTGCCGTTCTTCAGCATTTCAGGCAGCGATTTTGTCGAAATGTTTGTCGGTGTCGGCGCTTCACGTGTGCGCGACTTGTTCAAAACCGCAAAGGAAAATTCGCCCTGCATTATCTTCCTCGATGAAATCGACGCTATCGGCAAAAAGCGAGGGCCCGGCTTTGTAAGCGGCGGGCACGACGAAAGAGAGCAGACCTTAAATGCGATACTTGTCGAAATGGACGGCTTCGACACTAACGACCAGGTCATCGTAATGGCAGCTACTAACCGCGGAGATATACTCGACAAGGCCCTTACTCGCCCCGGGAGGTTTGACAGGCTGGTTTATATTCCTCTGCCGGATGTCAAGGGAAGAACTGAGATACTCAAAATTCATGCACGCAAGGTTAAGATGGGGACGGACGTTGACCTTGAAAGAATAGCAAGAGGAACACCTATGTTCAGCGGTGCAGACCTGGAAGCAATAATTAACGAGGCGGCTATTGCTGCGACAATGAGTAATAAGGATTTTGTTGAGATGGAAGACCTCGAAGAGGCCAGAGACAAAGTCCGCTGGGGCAGGAAAAAACGCAGCAGAGCCGTTGACCAGGCAGACAAAAAGATAACTGCTTTTCACGAGGCTGGACATACACTGGTGCAGTCTATGCTCAAGGATGCCGACCCGCTGCACAAGGTCAGCATTATTCCGCGAGGCCCTTATGGCGGAGCTACTTTTTCACTGCCGGAAAAAGACAGAACACACTTTACTAAAAAATATTGTATGGCGGAACTGCAGGTGTGTTTCGGCGGCAGGATAGCTGAAGAGCTTTTCTGCGATGACATATCCAGCGGAGCGCAGGCCGATATTCAGGCTGCCACCGCGATGGCCAGAGAGATGGTTCAAACCTGGGGGATGAGCGATGTTCTGGGTCCAATTGATTACAGTACCCAGACACAAGATTATTATTTCGGAATGCTGGGACAGGAACATTCCCAGAAAACCGCAGAGATTATCGATGCCGAAGTAAAAAAACTCGTAGACCAGGCTTATAAAGCCGCAAGGGAAATTATAGAGAAAAATCGCGATAAACTTCAGGCAGTGGCCGAGGCGCTTTTGAAATATGAAACGCTTGATGCTGCCGAAGTAAAGACAATAACTGAAGGCGGCTCATTAAGTAAGCCGAGCGTAGGCGATTTGCTCAAGGTTGAGCAGGAAAAGATAAACCAGCAGGCAGCAGAAAAGCCGGCTGAAGAAAAAAAGGAATAAAGAGTTTACAGTTTACGAAGGGGGAAAATGCGCAAAAAGTATTTTTTTGTATTAGCTATTATTGCAGCGACAGGATTGTTTTTCCCGGTTGCCTCGGCGGACGAGAAAATCAAAGATGACTTTGCCGAGATAGGGCTTATTTTTCAGCACGAGTCGGTTTCGCCGGACTCAAACAGCGTAATCCAGATAAAATTCAACCTTGAAAAAGACTGGCATTTTTACGCAGACGAAAAAACCGCCCCGCAGGGGACAAATCTGAAAATAACCGCTCAGGGAAAAGAGATGATTTTTTCTGAGCCTGTTTTTCCAAAAGGACAATTGTATTTTGATAAGGTTACGAATAAGAAACTGGCGGTTTACAGCGGCAGCTTCAGTGTTTTTATTCCTTTTGCAGCAGATGTAAACGCTAAAAGCACAGAAGTAAAAGTTACAATAGACGGCCTTTCCTGCTCGCAGCAGTTGTGCAGAAAAGCATCTTATGAGCTTTCAAGGAAACTTGATATTTCAAAATCTGCGCAAATGAACAATCCAAAATTTTCTATACCCTCACAACCCTCACAGATTACTGCAACCCCAGTTGGTTCTGAAAGCCTGCAAACATCTGCGTCTGTCGCTCTGTCTCTTGCGATAGTTGCGGGACTGCTGCTTAATGTTATGCCCTGTGTTTGGCCGGTGCTGCCGATTATCGTGATGAGACTTGTTCAACAGGCACAAAAGAGCAAAACTAAAAGTGTCATTGCGGGCTTTGCTTTTGCCATAGGTATTATCCTTTTCTTTGCCGCACTTGCAGCAGTCAGTATCATCCTCAATCTCGGTTTTGGCCTGGTCTTTCAATGGGGCGACCAGTTCAGGAGTTCTGCGTTTATAATCGCGATGGCGCTTTTAATGGTTGTGCTGGCATTGTATATGTTCGGATTATTTACGTTTGGTTTGCCTGCCTCGATTGCCGGCCAAAAAGGTCAAAGAGCCGGTTTTGCAGGTTCGCTCGGTATGGGGTTTTTAGCAGCGGTTTTGAGTACGCCGTGCAGTTTTGCAATACTTGCCTTTGTTATCGCCTGGACGCAGACCCAGCCGATACCTCTTGCCGCAATTACGATACTGCTCATCGGTGTCGGTATGGCTTTGCCCTATGTGATATTGACCTGTCTTCCCGGTCTTCTTGGAAAAATACCAAAGCCGGGCAGATGGATGGAACTTTTCAAGCACGTTACGGGATTTGTCCTGTTGGCAATCGGCGTAAAGCTGCTCGAAGCGGTGCAGCCGGAGAAAATTATAGATGTGCTTTACTATGCGGTTGTACTTGCGGTTTGCGTATGGATGTGGGGCGTTTGGGTTCAATATAATACGCAAAAATCAAAAAAATGGCTGATAAGATTAGCGGCAGTTGCTCTGGCGATTTATTGCGGCTTCATATTTTTGACTGAGCCGAAAAAAGGACTTATCAGCTGGCAGCCTTACGATGCACAGATTATTGCTTCTGCACAGAAGAACAATCAGCCGGTGCTTATTGATTTTTCCGCTGACTGGTGCCTGTCGTGCAAGGTTCTCGATAAGACGGTTTATTCAAGCGCCGAAATAGCTGATTTAATAAAGCGCAAAGACGTTCTTGCGATAAAGGCCGACACGACACGGTTTGATTACCCTGCGGCGGCGGCATTAAAGGAAATGTATAACGAGCCTGCTGTGCCTGTAACGATTTTACTTTTGCCGGGACAGGATACGCCGATAAAACTCCGTGGCAATCTGATAAGAAACAAATTGATTGAAAATCTCCAAACCCTCAAAGACGTGGAAAAATAAATGGCAAAAAAAGCAGCCATTAAAACAGATAAACAAAAAGCAAAAGAGCGGGCAAAGACGATTTGGCCGATATTGAAGAAGACTTATCCGCAGGCAAAATGCGCGATCGAACATTCCGACCCGCTGCAGCTTCTTATCGCAACGATACTTTCCGCTCAGTGTACTGATGTGAGGGTAAATATCGTTACAAAAACGGTTTTCAAAAAATACAAAACCGCAAAAGACTGGGCAAATGCATCGCTTGCGGAAATTGAGCAGGATATAAGAAGCACGGGCTTTTACCGCAACAAGGCCCTAAATATAAAAAATGCCTGTAGAAAAATAGTCGATTGTTTCAGCGGCAAAGTGCCGAATACTATGGATGAGCTTTTGATGCTCAACGGCGTAGGCAGAAAAACGGCAAATGTGGTTTTGGGCAACGCATTCGGCGTTTCCGGCATCGTATGCGATACGCATGTAATCAGGCTTTCCAGAAGACTTGCGCTTTCAGCAAACACGGATAATCCGGAAAAGCTTGAATTTGACCTTATGGAAACAGTGCCGAAGGAAAACTGGACGCTTTTCAGTCATCTGCTTATCTTCCACGGCAGGAATATATGCAAGGCGCGCAGGCCGGATTGCCCCGTCTGCCCGATAGCAAAATACTGCCTGGCTGCGAATAATCCGAAACTCTGGTAAAGGAGAGGTAATAAAATGGATGAAAGAATAGAAAGATTTGGCGTACCGACGGAGGAAACCTGGCGAATATTCAGAATAATGGCCGAGTTTGTCGAGGGTTTTGAAGAACTTGCGACAATCGGACCTGCCGTCTCAATTTACGGCTCGGCAAGAACAACACCTGACGATAAATATTACAAACTCGCGGAACAAACGGCCGGCATTTTGGCCAAAGCAGGCTTTGCGATTATCACCGGCGGCGGCGGCGGGACAATGGAAGCCGCTAATAAAGGCGCCGCTCAGGCAGGCGGTAAAAGCATCGGCCTGAACATCGAAATGGCTCTTGAGCAGGTTCCAAACAGTTATCAGAACCTTTCGCTGCACTTCAGATACTTTTTCTGCAGAAAAGTAATGTTTTTAAAATATGCCAATGGCTTTATAGCTTTTCCCGGCGGATACGGCACACTGGACGAATTTACGGAAGCTATTATGCTGATTCAGACCCTAAAGCAGGCTTATTTTCCTGTGATTCTTATGGGCAGAGATTACTGGTCAGGCCTTGTTGAATGGATGGAAACCCAGATGCTGCACAAGAATAAATATATGGACCCTGATGATTTGAAGGTATTTTCTATTTACGATGATCCGCAAAAAGCTGCCGATGTTATCATTGATTTTTACAAATCCGGCGGCAAAAGCGGCATCTGGGAACCGACCGGTCTAAAAAAACACTGAAATTCCTGAAAAAGGTTCCTGTCACCTTTTTTTATTCACCTTTTTATTTTATGAGGGAACAGGAATATATGATTTTATCCATTGTGATACTTGCGATGATTGCCTTACTCCTGGGCTATCGTTTTTACGGCAGGGTCCTTTCGAGGCAGATGAATCTGGACAATTCCCGGCCGACCCCTGCAATCCAGTTCAATGACGGCGTCGATTTTGTCCCGGCAAAGATGCCTCTGCTGCTTGGTCAGCACTTTTCCGCTATCGCGGCGGCAGGGCCGATTGTCGGCCCGATTTTAAGCTGCCTGTGGTTCGGCTGGCTGCCGACGCTCCTGTGGCTCATACTCGGCGCGATATTCATCGGCGGCGTCCACGACTTTTACAGTCTTGTTGCCTCAATTCGTCATAAAGCCGCAAGTATCGGTGAAATCGTCAAACAGCATACCTCGCCGACCGTGCATCTGCTTTTTTTATTGTTTGTCTGGCTTGCACTAATCTATGTCATTATCGCTTTTACA
>Ga0315273_10012776_pt1 | contig 10780 bp, 10 predicted proteins | sample YL17G02_0_MG_FD_205753 | JGI IMG/M metagenome (GOLD analysis project Ga0315273, IMG submission 205753) | Sediment microbial communities from Yellowstone Lake, YNP, Wyoming, USA - YL17G02_0 | ecosystem: Environmental > Aquatic > Freshwater > Lake > Sediment | place: USA: Wyoming | collected... | reverse complement strand
ACGTCAAGATCGCGATCAAGGCGCTGGAAGGCAGAGGGGTCAGGGTAATTCCGGGCCCCATGTCGACCATTCTCGAATGCAAGGACATAGACCTGCTCTTCAAGGCCGTAAAGGCGGCGCATAGAGCGGTCCTTGCCGCCGGGCCAGTGAGGATAGTCACGACGCTGAAGATCGACGACCGGACGGACAAGGACGCATCAGTGGACTCGAAGCTCAGGGCGATACTGTCCCCATGATTGCCTGCGCCGGTTCTGTAACATAATCAGGTGACGATTCTTATGCCATCACCCGAATGCCACTCGTTCCATTCGGCTCCGGCCGTACGGCCCTACCTGGACCGCAGAGGACCATCACGACGTCATGCTGGAACGCGCCGGGGCTGAACCATAAGCCCCCTGCCGCCTTCTCAGAGGCGGCTGTTTGCAGCAGGTTGATGCTGGCATTGATATGCCGGTCGATATGCCAGCCGCATCCGCAGACGAACTCCGTGCCCTTTCGGGAATCCTGTATCCTCCCACATACCGGGCACTTCCTGCTGCTGTATCGTGGATCGACCTTGGCCACGGGTATGCCGCGCCAGGCGGCCTTGTATTCGATTATCTGGTGAAGTTTCCTCCTCGGCCACATGCTGATCCGCCGATTGAGCTTCTTGTCCCTATGAGGCTTTATCCCATTTAGATTCTCGAGTACAATCATCGATCTTCGCTCCTCGGCGAACGATAGCACTGCGTTCGCGACCTCGTGCATACGATAGTCGATCCGGTGATGCTCCCGCTTTCCTTCCCTCGCGCACAGCCTCTTCGCCGTGCGCCTGTCGTGCGATTTCTTCTTCTGCAGCTTTCTTCGTCTATCGTGATGCGCGCTCTGTATCACCGAAACATCCGGGAACTCCGCTCTGACGACAGAAGTTATCCGATCTTCCTTCACCAGCACCCCGTCGAGGCTGCGCTCGTTCGTGTCAAGCGATATGATTGATTCGTGTTCATAAGGCTCAGGAGGATGCTTCCTGAAAGTTACTATGGCTCTGTCACGGAGTAGGGTCAGAGAGCCGAGAGAAAGTGATTCATCGTCGAGATACCTGCGATGGTGGTCACTGATGACTAATTCAAGTCGAATGTGAAGCCCTGCTCTGATGGGCAGATCGATTATCCCATTCACCCTGTCGAGCTTGTACGCCTGGTTCTCCGCCTTCATGAACAGCCTTCTAATGAATGGGACTTGAGCCGGAAATCCTTTCCTGAGCCTTCTCCGATGATTTTTCAATACGCTTCCCGCGACCTCGAATGCAGAGACGAGGTGCTGAGCGTACATACCCGGATGCTCCTCCCTGAAGTCCATGTACGCCAGCTTAGTCAATGCAAACCTCGACGTCACGTTCGAATGGTCCCCAAGGCGTATCGCATTATTCACCGCGAGGCGGAAATCCTCCATTAGGAACTTCGCATCGTTCGGAAGGGGGTCTTTGAGGCGGAAGGCCAGGGAGCGGACGAGCATACGATGTTGATATGCGGATTTGATATTCTCAGTGCGTACTACATGTAATCCCCCGAATTGTTACAGAACCGCTCGCCAAAGAACAATTAAATACGGACAGACTTTCGGCATCATGTGCTGAGGTGGCCCAGCCCGGTAAGGCGCAAGCCTGGAACTCTCAACAAATGAGACACGGGTAGCTTGTGGTGTTTACACCTCGGGAGTTCAAATCTCCCCCTCAGCGCCATTTCTACAACTTGTTCGAAGTAGAGAAATGCATTTTCGCGACGGCGTTCAACTTCTCCTTACCATATCTGTCCGAGAATTCTCTCGCGGCCTCAATCACTTCGCTAGCGCCTCTCGGAAACTCCATTTCGAATTCCTCGCTCATCTTCGCCATCGATCTCAGGAATCCCTCTCTCGCCAGGATAGACGCCGCCGCGACCGCGATGTCTCGCTCCCCCTTGTGAACCTGAATCAGTTCGATTCTTTTGCCTTTCTCCATGAGAGATCTGCCGATGTAATCCGGGTCTCCGAACTGGTCTGAAATCGCAAGCCTGCAGTCCGCATTCTCCTTGAGGAGGTTCTCTATCACCCTGGCATGAGCCCACCCGAGGATCCTATTGACATTCAACATTTTTTCGTGTAGCTCGTTGTACTTCGCAGGACCGATTGTCACAACATTGAAGCTGTGCGGCCCCACAGCGCTCCTGATGCCTCCGGCGATCTCCATGATCTTCTTATCGCTCCCGACCTTCTTGGAGTCCCTGACACCTATCTTCTGAAGCCTCTTCTCCATCTCCGGGGTGACGAGCACCCCAGCGACGACCAGCGGACCGAAGAAATCCCCCTTCCCGGACTCGTCGGTGCCAATCCTCACCTTGCCGTCGAAGCCAATCCCGGGCGTGGGCTTTTCCGTCCTCGCTCCAAGCTTGGATAGAAACCACTCCACCTCTCTCTGCAGGACCGGATCATTCCCGCCGAAGGTCAGCTTCCCGGACTCGTAGAGATTCACGGTGAGAGGGTCGTATCTCGCCAGGAACACCTGATACGGGCGTTCCTCGAACTTGAACCCGAGCACTTTTAGATGTTTCCTGAACTCCTCGAACCTCTCTCTATCTAGCTGGTAGACGTTGCCCATATCCGTTCGATGGAGAATGAGCTCTGGATATTAATGAGTCTATCTGAAAACAGGTCGAAGAACCCCTCATCCGAGGGGTCCTGGATTGGGTTTAGATGTCCTCGACGGACTTGCCGACGGTTATGCCGTACTTCGGGAGCCTGCTCAGGAACTCGTCCGTGTCCAGCTTCTCCGGCGGGAACACGCCCGTCTCCTTGATCTTTCCCTCGGCCCACATTATCGCCGCGACAGCGCCAGGCGTGCCGACAAGGTACCCCGTTGCGTGCATCCCGCTGAGTTTGAACGCATCGTCGTGCGACATCACGGTCCACATCTTCACGCGCTTGCTCTTGCCACCCTTCTTTCCGATTGCCTCGACGAGCACGCAACCGTATCCCTTCACCTTGCCAGCAAGGTCCGCTGGCTTCGGCATGAAGTAGGTGACGACGTCCCTCGGCCGCACCTTGACGCCCTTGATCTCTATCTCCTTCGGGCTCGTCAATCCGAGCTTATGCAGCACCTTCGTGATCCTGACGAACTCCGGGTCCAGTGCGATCTTGAAGTCGCAGTACTTCGTCTTGATGTACTTCGGCATGAGAACAGGCTCCTCATGGTCGCACAGATACACCTTGAGCTTGCCGATCGGCGCAGGGAAGTCGTATTCCTCCTCCGCCGAGAAAGGCTCCCCCCTCTCGATCTTCCCGTTCCGCCAGATGGCGGGTTTGCACAGGACCTCATCTATCAGAGTGTCCGGCGAGAAGAGCGCGACATAATCGTATCCCTCCACCATGGCGTTGTCGCCGTCCCTCACGAGGATCTTATCGACCTCGTCCAGCTGCTTGGCTGCGCTGACGGCCATGGCATCGGTGATGCCAGGATCCTCTCCTATCGAAATGAGCGCCCCGACCCCTGCGTCCCTGAATTCCTTGTCGAGCGTGAACTGGTCGAGTTCGTCGCCCATCGCGAAGTCCAGGTAGTTAGCCCCGTTCGCGGCTGACGCATGCATGATGTTCGCGTTGAACTCCGGGATGGCCCCGTTTATCACGAGGTCGGCTCCCCTGATGAGCTTGTTCAAGGCCTTCTTGTCGGAAGCATCCACCTTCTTGACGGTAGCCTTGCCCTCCGCCTTGAGCCTTTTGACGAGCTCCTCGGCCTTCTGCGTCGCGATGTCCGCGAGGACGTATTCATCGATCCTGTCGCTCTTGATACAGTGTTGGGCCGTCACCAGCCCTACGGCTCCGCATCCAATGTGCACAACTTTCATCATTTCACCCGACAATGAGCGAGAAAAAAGATTCGGCTCCTTTCCTGGCCATTATGTATCTTCCGCATCTCCCGTTGTCTGCCCGGCCTATCGCTCAGGGGTTATATCAGGCTTTTCTGAGAAGCTTCAAGTACCCTATATGAGCACCCTTTCTACTATTGGGAATGCCATTGCTCCTGAACCGATGCATCCTGAGTCAGGAGTGTAATCGACGGCGTCTGAGGGTATCTAATCTCTATAAAAAGGTCACTTGACCAATTCTTTGAATGCGCGTCGACGCCTCATCTTCCTGCATAGGTCGCAAAGCAGTTCGCTGATATCGTCTTCCTTCGCGCCCTTCTTCAGTGCCTTTGCGATTTTCTTTGCGGATACGTCCATCTCTGGGAATTTCTTGAGCAGATTTACATTGGAGCCTCTTTCCTTTCCCAAGTAGAAGCTTATGGCGGCCTGCGTGACACCCAGCTTTTTCGATATCTCATACTGCTGCATGTGATAATCATTCGCCAAGACCTGCGCCACTCTCGCCCTGAGGACTGGCACGACCTTCTTTGCTATTGCCTCGCAGCCAGGTTTCATCTTCATAGTACCATCTTCATAACAATGATTAGTCAGCTGATTATCGAACCCATTCGCCTAGGTGTTATTAAAACTCGCGGTCGTTAACAAAGTTATCCAGCATGCGCGACGGATTCTCACAGTCTTCCGGCGATCTTGACCCCACACTTCGGGCATTTGCCATCGATTATCTTGTTCTTCATAACGGAGAAGCTAAATCGCTTGATCAAGAGCTCTTTGCACTGCGGGCAGAAAGTATCTTCCTTTTCCTCTCCTGGTATATTCCCTTCATATACATACCTCAGTCCCGCTTCGATCCCGATGTCTCTTGCCATCCTAATCGAAGCTGCGGGAGTCGAGGGCACATCGGTGAGTTTGTAATCCGGATGGAATCTCGTGACATGCCAGGGGATTTCCGGGTCAACCGATGCGATGAACTTTGCAATCCCCTCAAAGTCTTCCTTCGTATCGTTATGCCCGGGTATGACGAGGGTCGCTATCTCGATCCAAATGCCAAGCTCGTGGTGCAGCCTGATGCTGTCCAGGACAGGCTGCAACCGCGCCCCGCAAATATTCCTGTAGAACTTATCCGCAAAACCCTTCAAATCGATGTTCGCTGCATCCAGATACGGGGAGATCTCTCTCAAGGCATCCTCGCCGATGTACCCGTTGGTCACGAAATTGTTCGCAACCCCCTTCTTCTTTGCCAGCTTTGCGATGTCATATGCGTATTCGTAGAATATAGTCGGCTCCGAGTAGGTGTAGGAAATGCTGTCGCAGCCTTTCTTTATCGCCGTTGAAACTACATCCTCCGGTGCAATGTCATCGCCCGGCATCTCCCCGTGGTCCCTGACCATTTGCGAGATGGAGTAGTTCTGGCAGTGCTTGCATTTGAAGTTGCATCCTACCGTAGCGATTGATAGACTCGTGCTCCCTGGGTGGAAGTGGAAGAACGGCTTCTTCTCGATCGGGTCGATCGCCATCGAGATGGCCTTCCGGTAATTCAGTGAGTAGAGCTTTCCATCCCTATTCTCCCTGACCTGGCATATCCCTCTCTTGGATGGCGAAATGAGGCACTCGTGGCGACATAGGCGGCAGCGGAGCTTGCCATCCTCCGGACGGTAGAACATCGCCTCCTTCTGCATCGACAGTCCTCTGTCCCGTAATTCCGACTCCGGTGATTATTACTTTGCCTTGAGTAGATTTATCATCTCATCGGTAGATTGATTCCTTCAATGAGAAAGGTCGAATTGCGCGATGATCTGGAATCGCAGGTGGATGAGCTGGTATCTCAGGGGATGTTCCATTCCTTCCAGTCCGCCGTGGATGAGCTCGTCAGGCTCGGATTGGCGTCGATGAGAGGCGGCAGAGGGCGGTCGGTTCCCCCCGGAACCATCCCACAGCCCGAAAGACCCAACATCCCGGACCCTTCGCGGGACATCCTCAAGATGTGAATGTCCATCTATGCGTCGGTAGGTTCGAGAGTCTACAATCATATTTTTAGGTGCACCGAAAGATTGATTAAGGTTAGGCACTACCTTTGAACCGTGGATAAGGAAGTCATCGAGCAATACTTGAAGACGATACTGATGCTGGGCGAAGGTAACGGCCCGGTAAAGACCAATGAGATAGCGAAGGCCCTGAACCTCGCCCCGGCGAGCGTTACCGAGAGCCTGCAGAAGCTTTCTGACGAAGGTTTCGTCAAATATCGGGCCTACAAAGGCGTCAGACTCACCTCGAAAGGGATATCGATCGCCAGCAAGGTCAGCAGGAAGCACAGGCTTCTGGAGCGCTTTCTTGTGGATGTCCTCGGTCTCGAATCCTCCAAAGTCCATAAGCAGGCCTGCGAGATGGAGCATTCGCTCTCTGATGAGGCGGAAATCGCTCTCTGCAGGATGCTGAACCATCCCGGCACCTGCCCCGACGACGGGAAGACCATCCCCCCTTGCAATCTTGACGTCTGGAGCTGCGACGAGTGCAAGAAGATCAAGCTATCGGACTCCAAGAACTGGGACGACCATAGCGGGCTCAGGCCGCTGACCAAGCTGGGCGTGGGGGAGTCCGGGAAGATACACTTCATCCGTGGGGAGAAAAAGCAGCTTGAGAGGTTGAACAACATCGGAATAACGCGGGACACCGAGATCAAGATTCTTCATTCTGCTCCGCTGCGAGGACCGTTGGAGATCAGTGTGAGAGGTTGCAAGCTCTGCCTTGGAAGGGATGTTGCAAGCAACATTTTCATTCAAAGCTGAGGTGATCTCTTGGGCTGCCAGGATTGTAATATGCTCGATCCCTCGGGCAAGTGCGAGATCGATCAGGTGGAACGCGAACCGGGGACGATCTACATCGCGCTTGTCGGCAACCCGAACGTCGGAAAGAGCGTGATATTCAATCAGTTGACTGGTGCGCACCAGATCATTGGGAACTGGCCAGGAAAGACCGCAGCGGCCAGCAGGGGCCAGCTGAAGTTCGAGGGCGCGACCTATGATTTCGCCGATCTCCCGGGCACATACTCGATATCCTCGGACGTCGCCGAGGAGCGCATCGTCGGGGAGTACGTCGCGAAATCGAGGCCCGACGTCGTCGTCAACATCGTCGATGCGAGCTTCCTCGAGAGGAACCTATCGCTGACGCTCGAACTTCTCACAATGGGTATGCCAGTCATCCTCTCGGTCAACCTGATGGACCAGGCCGATAAGGGCGGGATCTCCATCGACTTCGAAGGTCTGGGGAAGCTGCTAGGTGTGACGGTCGTTCCGACGACTGGACTGCACGGAAAAGGGATCCCGAAAATCCTCAGGGAGAGCAGGCTCCTCGCAGGCAAGGAGGTCGCGCCGGTCGAGAAGCCGTTCCACACACCTCGGATCGCCAAGGCGATTATGGACCTGCGCGCTCCTGTCGAACGGATATTCCCACGTTCCCCGGGTGTCTGGCTTGCCGAGCGCCTGCTGGCGGGAGACGACAAGCTCGAAAGCATGGTCAAAGAGATCGACCCATCGCTTCTCGATGCTGTCAGAGCGAAGCGCTCGGAGCTTGAGCTGGAATTCGGGGATCGAATCTCATCTATCTTGACATCGGACAGGTACGCCGTCGCCGCCAGCATAACCTCAAAGACCGTAAAGAGGTCCGTTCAGACGAAGACGCCCTTCGCGGAAAGAGTCCACAATGTCCTGACGCACAGGATTTACGGGATTCTATCTATCATCGCAATTGCGGGCTCGTCTTTTCTGCTGATATTCCTGGTGGGAGACTACCTCGCGACCGCCATGATCGGCTGGTTCAACTCTATCCAGCCGTCCTTCGTCTCGCTCTTCTCCGACCCGAAGCTGGGTGTATTCCTATGGAACGGACTGCTCGGCGGAATATTATCGGTCATATCGATCGCGCTGCCGTACCTGCTCCCTCTATTCATCATACTGGCGGTCATGGAGGACAGCGGATATCTCGCGAGGGTGGCGTTCGTCATGGACGGGTTGCTGCACAAGATCGGCCTCCACGGCAAAGCGTTCATACCGATACTGCTCGGCTTCTCCTGCAACGTCCCCGCCTGTATAGGGTGCAGGATAATGGAGACGGAGCGGGAAAGGATCCTCTCCATATTCGCCGTGACCCTCATCCCCTGCGCCGCGACGACCGTCGTGATACTCGGGCTGGTCGGCACGTTCCTTGGGATATGGTGGGTGCTCGCGCTCTACGCGTTCGACCTCGCGCTCCTGGCAGTGCTGGTCAGGTTCGCCGGGAGATTCCTCCCGGATAAATCGACGGGGCTGATTATGGAGATGCCCCCGCTTAGAAAACCATCGGCGAAGATAGTCCTGAGGCAGAGCTGGTTCCGCGCGAAGGATTTCATTTACATCGCAATCCCCCTGCTCATAATAGTCGGAATGTTCCTCGGCGCGGTGCAGTACTTCGGCTGGCTCGGTGCGATATCAGATGCGATGTCGCCGGTGACCGTCGGCTGGCTTGGCCTGCCCGCGATAACGGGGATCCTGCTGATATTCGGGATATTGAGGAAAGAACTTACGCTCGTGATGCTCGGCAGCATAGCGGGGACGCTCAATTTCGCCTCAGTCATGACCCCCACCCAGATGATCGTCTTCACCCTTGTGGTGATGCTTTACATCCCCTGCGTGGCGACGATCGGGGTGCTCGTCAGGGAGATAGGCGCTCGGAAGGCGGCGACCATCACCCTCTTCGAGGTCGGTTTCGCGATTCTCGTGGGAGGAATCGCCTTCAGATTGCTCACCGCTTTCTAATGAGTCGGGAAAGTAGAAATACGCGCACTGGAGTTTGAGAAACAATGGGCCAAGAGAAGCGCATCACAATGACTGACGGCGCCGGCGGAGAGAAGACGATGGCCTTCATCCGGCGGTTCGTCCTTGCCAACTTCGGGGGCAATGCCGGCGAGATACCTCTCGGCATGCTCGACGACAGCGCGATCATCGAAGGCATCGCATTCACGACGGACAGCTACGTCGTCAAACCACTATTCTTCCCTGGCGGGAACATCGGCTCCCTGGCGATATCCGGGACCGTGAACGACCTCGCTGTCATGGGAGCGACCCCGATTGCGCTGTCGTGCGCATTGATCCTTTCAGACGGCTTCCCGCTGGAAGATCTGGAAAAGATACTCCATACAATGAGGGACTATGCGATCAAAGCCGGAGTCTCGGTGGTCACAGGAGACACGAAGGTCGTCGAGAAATCCGCGCTCGAAGGGATATTCATCAACACATCCGGCATCGGCAAGAGGTCACAATTCCTCGACGGCAACATCAAGGCCGTGAGGGAGAGCAGGAAATTCTCTTACAACTGGCCGAACGATTCCGCGGTCGCGGAAGGCGACAAGATCATCATAAGCGGGACTGTAGGCGACCACGGGGTCGCGCTCCTGTCGTTCCGCGAGGGATACGGCTTCGAATCGAAGATCAAGAGCGACGCCCAGCCGCTCAACCACATGATTGCGAAGGCTCTGAAGGTCGGCGGGATAACCGCCATGAAGGATGCGACGAGGGGCGGCGTGGCGAACGCTTTGAACGAATGGGCGGAGAAATCAAAGGTCGGCATCGTCGTGGAGGAAGACCAGATCCCGTACAACGAAGCAGTCCTTTCCGCCTGCGAGATGCTCGGCATCGACCCGCTCGAGGTCGGGAACGAGGGCAAGGCCCTGATCGCCGTCGTCCCTCAGCTGGCGGATGACGTCCTCAAGGCATTGAAGAAGACCGATGAGGGGAAGGGAGCAGCAATCATCGGCGAGGCGAGCAAGGAGTATCGCGGCGTCGCGATGAAGACATCGGTAGGCGGTCTCAGGATCGTCGAGCCTCCGGTCGGGGATCCCGTTCCAAGGATCTGCTGATTCATACCTGCAACATCTTTCCTACAGCATCCTCGATTTTCCCGAGCGCCGTTTTCACCGTCTCGGAAATATCGGTTTCGAATTCGAGGGATTCCGGTTGGATGCCGACAAGATAGGCCTTCTTTCCTTCCGTTTGTATCAGTGCCATCAGCATCGACAGCGGGATCTTGTGCGTCGAGACGGTCTCCTCGATGCTGTCGAGCCGTAAAAGCGCGATCTCCCCCGGCTTTGCGTCGAAATCGCATGTGTCCACGAACACGACGTCCTCGACGTCCTTGTTCTTGATTATCTCCAGGATGATCGACTCAAGTCCCTGCTCCTCGGAGAAGAAGTAGTTGGGGTTTAGATGCCTGAGGTCGTCGATGAACCTCAGGCCCACAGCGTCGTCCCCCCGGTCTCTGTTCCCGAGGCCGACGAACGCTGTCTTTCGGTTTGTGACCCTTTCAAGCTGCCGCAGAGGGTCTTCGATGGCCGCTCACTTCCTTACCACGTTGACGAGGTGCGCAGAGCAGGAGACGCACGGATCGTACGCCCTCGCGACGATCTCCAGCTGGTTCTTTATCGCGTCATCCTTCTCGCCCTTGTCGAGCATGTACTGCGCCGTTATCCCCAGGTACCTCTCGATGTCCTCGAGGTTCTGCGCGGTCGGGGTGATGATGTCGACCTTCGACATCCGCCCGTTCTTCACCTCGTAGCTGTGGAAGAGCGTGCCTCTCGGCGCCTCGACGGCTCCGGTGCCCTTGCCAGTGTCCCTTCCCGGCTTAACGACGGCCGGGTCCTTCAAGCTGACGATCTTGTCGACAAGGGACGGGATCTTCTCCAGCGCGTAGAGCAGTTCGATGGCCTGCGCCATATTGTTGAAGATCGGGTTGCGCTTCCACCTCACGCTGCTGTAGCGGGTGTAGTAGTCCTTCGCCCTCCCCTTCAGCCTGTCCCCCAGGATGTTTATCCTGGCGATCGAGCCGACGGTGTACGGCTTCTCCTTGTACAGCGACCGCTTCGCGTAGCTGTG
>Ga0315273_10012775_pt1 | contig 10781 bp, 13 predicted proteins | sample YL17G02_0_MG_FD_205753 | JGI IMG/M metagenome (GOLD analysis project Ga0315273, IMG submission 205753) | Sediment microbial communities from Yellowstone Lake, YNP, Wyoming, USA - YL17G02_0 | ecosystem: Environmental > Aquatic > Freshwater > Lake > Sediment | place: USA: Wyoming | collected... | reverse complement strand
AGGCATGCCGGACTCTGTTTCCCAGCGCTTTATGGGGCATCATCAAATTAAGCAACGAGCTCAAGCATACTTGGATGCGGCCAAAGATGCTGCCCCCATTTTGCGCTTGAATGCTGAGATTGAAAAGCGTGATGACCAGCTTAAACAGCAAACAGAACTTATGAATGCTATGAAAGCTCGCCTTGATCAGCTTGAAACCAAGACCGGTCTCGCAAAGGTGTAAGACATGAGCTACTGGACTCCCTTAGCTATAGTTAACCAAGCTGCTGGTGAACTTGGGCTTAATCCAGTTGCTAGTTCTGTTGATGCAGCAGATACCCAGGCAGTTCTATTTTTGGCGCTGCTGCAAACTTCAGGCAATGAGCTTCTCCAGTATTACCCTTGGGAGCAATTCGCAAAACCTTTTACCATTACATTGGTAGCAGCTCAGGAAGAGTACGCATTACCAACTGATCTTGCGTACTTTCGTGACCAGACTCAATGGGACAGTACAAATCACTGGCCTTTGCTAGGACCTAAGTCAGCCCAGGAATGGGCCTGGCTAAAGAATTCATTTGTCGCCACGCTTCCACGTATGCGTTACCGTATACAGGGAGACAAGTTCAAAGTATTTCCAATTCCGCCTGTTGGGACTACTCAAAGCTTCTATATGGAGTACATTAGTAACTGGTGGATTGCAAATGTGGCAACACCAACCGTACCAGCAAAGTCATTAATCACATTAGATTCTGATGTTGTCTTGTATGATCCTTGGTTGATCATTAAGTACATCAAACTTAAGTTCTATGAGCTTAAGGGGTTTAATACTAGCGGCGTCCGTGCAGATTTCACACGAATCTTTGAAGCACTTACTGGTAAAGATACTGGTGCAGAGAAACTCAGTCTAGCACCTCAGTTTCAGACACCGTATGTTGGTGCTTGGTCTATTCCAGATGGTAGTTGGAGTACTTAGTGTTTTTAGCTCCTATCGTAGCTGATACGTTTAAGCCCTTTACGGTTCCTGCGCCGATTGGAGGGCTTAATGCATATGATTCTCTGGCTGCGATGCCCGAGATAAATGCTATTATCATGCAGAACTGGTGGCCTCAGTCATACGGAGCCTCAGTTCGCAAAGGTTACATAGAATGGACCACAGGACTCCCCTCCACGGTTGAAACATTAGCTGGCTGGTATAATCTTGCAGGCTCGCAGAAGATGTTTGCTTGGTCTGCAGCCGGGATGTACGATGTTTCTACTCGTGGCGCAGTTGGTGCAGCTATAGTAGCTGGATTGTCTAATGCTAAATGGCAGACAGTAATTATTACTAATGCCGTAGGAAATAATCTCATCTGTGTAAATGGCGCAGATAACGGTATTATCTATACAAATGCGGGCGTAGCACGCCTTGTTGCGGGTGATGGTATTGTTGCTAATACATGGGCTGGATTAAACCCCGTTAATGCTATTCAAGTTACAGTTCATCAAAGAAGACTTTGGGCAGTCGAGATCAACTCGTCTAAGGGATGGTATCTTCCCCAGGATGCAGTCCAAGGTACATTTTTATCATTCGATTTTGGTCCACAGTTTAAGCACGGTGGCTACCTTCAGTATCTTGCTACCTGGACACTTGATGATGGTAACGGCGCAGAGGACCATCTCATTGCTATGTCGTCTCGTGGTGAAGCTGTAGTTTATTCTGGTACAGATCCTGTAGTTACTACAGGTTCATTTCCTTGGTCTTTGGTTGGAGTATACTTTGTAGGGGCTCCGGTAGCTGGGCGACGCAGTTTTGCGAAAGCTGGTGGTGATCAGCTCGTGCTTACTCAACAAGGTCTTGTTTCGATGACTATGGAACTAGTTTCTACGAAAGTGGAAAACAAAGAAGTTCCTATTACATCACGCCAGATACAGTTTCTTATTTCTGAACTAGTAGCAACATATACATTGCTATCCGGGTGGCAAATCGTTTTCCACCCACCAATTAACATGCTGGTAATTACAGTACCATCTGTTGTAGCTGGTGGTAATGCCCAGCTTGCAGTTAATACTATTACAAAGGCATGGACGCAGTTTACCAATATGGATGCTGCTTGTTGGGCAAGTCATAATGAGCAGCTTTACTTTGGTGACTATAGCGGTAAGGTTTTTCAGGCTTGGACTGGATTTTCTGACAATGTTTTGTTAGACAATACTGGTGGTGAAGGCGTAACTACCTCGGTTCAGCAGGCATATTCTTATTTTGGAGGCCGTTCTAATCAAAAACAGGTCGGTATGTACCGGCCCACTTTTATTACTGGTGGTGTTGTATCATATAACGCATCGATTGTCTATAACTTCAAAGAAGAAGATGTAGCAGTTCCTAGTGTTATACCTACGCCAAGTGGTTCACTTTGGGGTACTGGTCTATGGGGTTCTGCTTTTTGGTCTGGCGGTAATAATGTACAGCAAAGTTGGATCCAAGCTCGAGGTATAGGTGTGGCTGCTTCATTGAAGATGACTACGCTAAGCGACTGTGAAGTATTGTGGGTAGCTACTGATTATACAATGGTTCAAACTCGTGGTGTCTTCTGATAACCAGCCAGAACTTGCGGCATGGCTTTGTGATAAGATCGGGCTTACCCCTACTCCACATCTTTGTTGTATTGGTAGCGTTAAGGATACTGGCATTCTTGGTGTAGTTGGTTTTGATTCGTATAATGGGGCTTCGATCGTAATGCATGTAGCTGGCACAAAAGGCTGGTTAACTAGAGATTTAATAAGAGCTACTTTCGACTATGCGTTCAATGTGTGTAAGGTCAATATGGTTATTGGACTAGTACCTTCTGGTAATACAGAAGCTATTCGGTTTAATACCCATCTTGGTTTTGAGATAGTAAAAGAGTTGGCTGGAGCGCACCCTGATGGGAGTTTGCTTATTATGACTATGCCACGTGAAAATTGTAAGTATCTGCAAGGATAATCATGAGTTGGTTGTCTGATAACCTTAATTTTGAGAAGTTTAACCTGCGTAAACTGGCTAGCACAGCCTGGAAAAAACCGCAGACACTTCTTTTAGGTCAAGCTGACCCAGTTGGTGCAAAACTTTGGTCTGGAATTACAGGTAAGCACATCGATCCAGTACTAAATATCTATGGAGGTCCTGCAGATAATACTTGGGCAACCCCCGGCATTCGTCCTGGAGCTGGAACGTACGACCAAGCTTCTAATGCAGGTATCCGTGTAGGTCCGGCAGAAAAGACACATGATCTAGCTGAAGCGATTGCTACATTTTATACCGGTAATTGGTTGAGTGGCTTAGGTGGTGATGGTGGCCAGAGTGGTGCTAGTAAAGATATGGATTGGCAGGGCTTTGGGCGTAGGGCTTTATCAAATCAGCTTAGCAGCGCTAGTCAACAACCAGGGGTCGATCCTCAAGAAGAACGTAAGCAAAGAATGCTAGCTGAGATGCTGCGTAAACAGCAACAACCTGATATGTCGCAGCAAGTTCCCCAATGGTTTAATCCAAATATGAGCTAATATGGGCAAGAAATCTAAACCGCCGCCAGCACCTGATTTCAGTGCGCTTGCTACTCAACAAGCTGATCTTAATAAGACAGCTGCTGCTGAGCAGACTGTAGCTAATAGGCCTAATCAGAATACAGCCTTTGGTTCTAGTAATTGGACCAAAGGGGCTGATGGGCAATGGACTCAGAACCAAACGCTAAATCCAGAAGACCAAGCTCTGCTTGATAAGCATCGCCAGTTTCAGGGTCAGGAACAGGGTATTGCTTCTGGATTGCTAGGCAAAGCTGGACAGACTCTTGGTCAGCCGCTTGATACTTCAGGTCTTCCTGAACTTCAAGACATGGATCTAAGCGGGATGAATAAGCTTGATCCTGGTTTTGGTGCAGTTGAGAGTGTTCGTGATGCTATGATGGGCAGAATGGCCCCACAGCGTCAGCAAGCTCGAGAGGCCGAGATTACTAGGCTTAAGAACCAAGGCATACCTGAGAATTCTGAGGCAATGCAACGGGCTATGAAGCGCCTTGATGAAGGGGACACAGATGCCAATCAGCAAGCTTTACTCGGTGGTATGGGCGCGTATGGTGATATTTTCAATCGTGGACTCGCTGGTAATGACCAGACGCTAAGATCTCAGCAGATGCAAGCAGCTCTGCGTGGTACTCAGCGACAGCAAGGTTTGAGTGAGCGCGAACAAGCTAGACAGTCCCCCCTCGATGACTTTAATAGACTTACACGGGGTATCAATCCTACTCAACCGCAGATGCCTAGCTTTATGGGTGGTACTAACTTTAATCCAGCAGATATGTATGGTGCAGGCAAGGACCAGTATAGTGCCCAAATGGATGCGTATAATGCACAGCAGGCACAGCAAGGTGGTTTGATGAAGGGCTTACTTGGGCTCGGTGGCTCTGCGCTTGGAGGACAGTTTGGTGGTATGCTCGGTGGTAAGCTGTTTGGACCAAAACCATGATGTTTGATCCTAATCAACCGTTACCAGATTTTCAGACACAACAGGAAGCCATTGCTCGGCAACGGGCAATGGCCGACATGTTGCGTAAGGTTGCTATGTCACAACAGCAACCTGAAGGCCGTATGGTTGGGAAAACATATGTTAAGCCACACTGGGCTGAGTATCTTCCTGGATTGCTCGATAAGATACAAGCTGGATATGCTGAGAATCAAGCAACCAGTGCAGAAAAGGCATACGGTGGTCAAGTTAATCAAGCTAAACAACAATGGCAGTCAGCTATTCCGCAAGCTATTGCTGCACAGCGTGATCCACCACAAGATATAGCTGGTAATATGGTACAAGGTCCATCGTACGGTGGGCAACCCGTTACTACAGACCAGATTCTTAAGCATACTATGGCTGGTATGACTATTCCAGGTAACCAGCAAGCAGCTGCTGTCTATAATCAAGGTGCCCTTGGTGAGTTGAATCGCGAAGATACACAAGCAGCACGACGCGAGAATCTTCAAGGTCAACTTGAAGCTCACAAGAGAGAGCTTGAGTCTAAACTTGAGGATAAAGCTCTTAGTCGTGAGCAGGAAGCTGCTCTTAGGCGGGAACATGATGCAGTTTTGCTGCAGATGAGCGAAAATTCTCGCGAAGCACGTGAGTATGCAGCAGACCAAGCGCGTGAGGCGCGTATGGCGGCATCGAAGGCAGCGAAAGCATCTAAACCATTAGCCCATCTTGTTCATAAGGATTTGTCTGAGCGTGATGCTACTGCTAGTGCTATGCAGGACCTTAAGTCTAGTTTTAAACCTGAGTATGCTGGTGTAGGTGGTTTCTTTAGAGACAAAGCGGGGTCTTGGATTCCAGGAGGTACTACAGAAACAGCTGAATGGTGGAAGAACTATCGTAAGAATGTTCAGCTCATTGAACGGCATGCATCGTTTGGCGGTACACTTACGCCAAATGAGCAAGCTTCTTGGCGCCAAGCTGACATTGAAACTGGCATGAATCCTACATTGATTACTAAGAATCTCGCTACTAGAGCTAATCTTGCAGAGAAATTGTACGAAAAAGCTAGAACTCAGCACATTGGCGGTGGACACAATGTAGAAGACGCGTTCCCTTCACGTGGTTTGTATGTGCCGCCAGTTGTACCGACTGCTTCACGTGTTAATGTAGGTGGTACTGGAGATTTGAGCGCTACAGAACAGGCTAGGCTTGAACATCTACGTGAATTGAAGAAAGCCGGGCAATGACTCCCCGTGAAGAACTTGAACTTTTGGAGCTTGAGGCAAAGGCTTCAGGGCAACCTGTTGCACCTGAAAGCTCGTTCTTGGGTGATGCCGCCAAAGGTCTCAAAGCCTCAATCGACCGTTCAGCTCTTGGTATCAAAGGATTGCTCCCCAAAAGTGTGCAAGATTTTGGCGATCGCGTAGATGCGGCCATGGGGTCTGGGGGCTTGACCAAAGAAACTGCAGTTAAAGCCCCGGATACTGCGGGCGGTTTAACCGGTAGTATCGGCGGTGAAGTTCTTCAAATGGTTGTTCCTGGCGGCGCAGTACTAAAGGGCGGCAAAGTTCTCCAGCGTGCACTTGCAGCTCGTGGTGCCGCTGGAACTGGTGCAGCCGCTATGGTTGGCGCGGATATAGGTGGTAATGCAGCTGTGTCTGCTGCTATGGAACCCGAGGACCGCGGAACTGCAGCTGCTTGGGGCGGTGCTGGTGCTGCTGGTGGACGTGTGCTGGCACGTACGCTTGGCGGAGCCATGCGTGAGAGTGTCTCCCCGCAAGCACAGCGTCTTATCGATGCCGGTGTGCATATCACCCCAGGGCAGGCTCTTACAGGTCCACAAGCTGGTATTGTAGCTCGCACTATTCGTGGTGCAGAAGATAAGATTACCTCTATACCACTTGTTGGTGATGTAATCGCTAATGCACAGCAGCGTGGTCTAAGATCTTTCAATATGAATCGCATCAATGATGCGCTAGAACCTATTGGCGCTAAGATTAAGCATGCTGGGGTTGAAGGACTCGATGCAGCTGACCAGCATATTAGTGATGCCTATGATAAGGTTATACCGCATATCTTTGTTGAACCAGGTAATGCATTAACAAAGATAACCGAAGCACAAGCACGCTGGAAATCAATTCCGCTGTTTGATGACATTCATAAGAACAAGCTTGACCAGTATATTGACCGGCATATAATGCCGGTCTTAGCTGCTGGTGGAAATGTGCCAGGTGAGATTGTCAAGCGTATTGATGCCGAAGTAGGTAAACTTGGTCGAGAACTTTCAGCTAAAGGTGGCTTAACTAATGGGCCTATCGGAGATGGCTTCCTAGAGCTACGCAGATCATGGCGCCAAGCTATGGAAGGTGCTACGCCCGAAGCTCGACAAGGCTTGACTAATGCAGATAAAGCCTTTGCTAAGCTTGTCCCCCTCCTTAAGGCTGGTGAGAAAAAGGCAGAAGGTATCTTTACACCAAAACAACTTGCAGATTCTTTACGCCAATCAAAGATGAAACCAGATCAGCTTACTGAAGCTGCTCGACAAGTACTCCCAAATACAGTACCTGATTCAGGTACTGCTGGGCGCCAAATCTTTGGTAGACTAATTTCGCCTGAAGCTGGGGGTGCTGGTGCTGGTGTAGCAGCTGCAGGTTTAGGAGGTTTAGGTCCTGCAGCTATTGCAGCACTTGGTGCAGGTGCTATGTACACAAAGACTGGACTTAAGGCACTAACTGGCGGGGTACATCCTTTAATAGAAGCACTAAGATCTAAGCTTACCAAGAAGGCTTATGATCCTAGTCAAATAGAAGATATTCTTCGAAATCTTTCCGGTCGCAGCATCACTGCTACTGGTACGGAGTAACTATGCCCCGCGATATTTCAGGTAACTATACCCTCCCTATCGGCAACCCCGTTGTCGATGCTACTATCATTGACGTGGGTTGGGCAAACCCAACAATGGCAGATATAGCTGTACAGCTTAATAACGTCATTACTCGTGATGGAGTACTAGGCGCTACTGCTCCTATCTTTTTTGCTACAGGTAGTGCGGCAGCACCTAGTATTAGTTTTACAGCTGATACCGCCCTAGGGTTGTACCGTGGTGGTGTAAATATCCTAGGGTTTGCTACGGCTGGAGTTTCACGTGGTACACTTAGTGCTACTGGAGCTTGGGCATTTGGGCCTCCAACTAGTGGATCTACTTTAACACTAACTGGGCCAGGGAACAACTATGCGCTGTCGGTCCAGAACGCTGCTGGGCAGGGAGCAATAGTCGTCAATGGTACGAATGCAGCAGGTTTGTTCGGGGAATGGCAAGCAAGTGGTACGCCTGTTGGTTATATCGGTACTGGTAGTTCTACGGCTACAGGCGGAACACTTGCTGATTTCATCCTTCGGGCAGAAGGGACTCTAAAGTTCAATTCTGGAGGTAACCCTACTCGCGGTTCAGTTAATGCTACTGGGAATTGGGTTTTTGTAGCACCAAGTGTAGGCACTGCATTTGCAATTTCAGGTCTTACTGGCGCAAATGTACTTGCATTAACAAATCCGACGTCTGGTGGAACATTTTTTACAGGAACTGATACCAGTGTAACGCTTACTGCTAAAGGTTCTGGTGCCGGGGCTATTGATCTAATATCTAGTGGGGGATTGCGCATAGGTGTTTCAACTGGTAGTACTTTTACAAATTTCACTTCAGGCGGTAATGTTGTTTTTCCTGGCGCTGTTAGTGGTATTACGACGCTAACAATTAGTGGGCTTGCTGGATCAGATACGTTAGTATCCAATGGTGGAACTAGTGGTTCATTCCGAGTCACAGAGCGCGGTTTGCCATATGGAACTTCGATCCACAACAACGCTGGCGCGGTCACTGGCACGACGAACCAGTACATTACATCTGGGGACTACACGCCTACCTCGGCAAGCCCAGTGAACTGTACAGTAGGTACTGTAAGGCCTGCAGTATGGAGTCGTCTGGGGAACCATGTTAGGGTTTCTGGGGCTGTGAATTTCGCTGTTACTGCTGCCGGTGCCTGGTCGTTTACTCTAACTTTGCCATTCAACCCCAATTTGACCCAAGTCTATCAGTTAAACGGCCTCATATCACCCGCTATCGCTACTAACTTCTTAAAAATTGCAGGGTCTGGGGCCAATTTAGCAAGCATTTCTGGTAACGCAGCAGCCGGGGTGATATCTGGGGAGTATGCGTACGTATATGATTTCCAAGTAATAAGTTAACCCGCATGAAAATTATTTTAACCACTATACTTATTGCTATCTGCATCCTTGATTGGAAGCAGACACTTATGATAGCAAGAAATCCAGATAAGTTCTTAGAACTAAACCCAATCCTTGGTGCGCATCCAACAGAGGACTGGGTTGCTCTGTACTTTATATGGGTCATTCTTCTTATTCTGTCGTTGGCATGGCTTGTACCAACACCGTTACTTTATTACATTTTTGGTATCTGCATTCCAGTTGAAAGCTGGGTTGTGTGGAGAAACAGAAAGATTGGACTGAAATGACCCAAGAAGACGAGCGTAGTATTAGTCTACAGTTAACTAATCTGCAAGATGCGCATGCCTTGCTAGACGCACGTATTACTTCGCTCCGTGGGGATCATGCAGAATTAAGAATGGGTCAACAAGCAATGGCCGTAGAGCTAAAAGCTAATACGATAATCACAGCAGAAATCCGTGATTACATGGTAGCTGGTCGTATTGGCACAAAGATCATCAAATGGATTGCTGGTATGGTAATCGCAGTAACGGCAATCTGGGGTGGCGTTAAAGCATTGGTTCATCTAAACCCATGAACTTCGATCAAGCATTTGTTAAGCTTATTGGGCATGAGGGTGGTTATGTCAATAACCCCAAAGATCCTGGTGGCGAAACGAAGTACGGAATTAGTAAACGAAGCTATCCAGGCGAAGACATTGGAAACATGACGCTGGAAAGAGCTAAGAGCATCTATCAACATGACTACTGGGGACCTGCAGGTTGTGATGCGGTACCAGATTCTATCAAGTTCCCCCTTTTTGACATGGCTGTGAATCTCGGCGTAAGAAATGCTATTAGGCAGCTACAGAAGACATGCCAGACTACTGAAGATGGTATTCTAGGTCCTATTACGTTGCAAGCTGTGAATTCAATGGATTATACCAAGCTTGCTATTCGTTTGGTTGCTAATCAACTTGAATTCTATACTGGACTTGTTACATGGCCAGCATTTGGTAAAAGCTGGTCTAAGCGAGTAGTTGATAACCTAAGGGGAATTTGATGGATTTAACAGGACTAGGCGCTATTTTTGATTTCGGTGGCAAGCTTGTTGACAAGCTGTTTCCAGATAAGATCGCTCAAGAGAAAGAGCGTAATACTGCTCAGCTTGCTTTGGCTCAGATGCTTCAAAATGGGGAAATGGAGACTTTGAAGGTCTCACTCTCAGCTATTCTTGCAGAAGCGCAGTCCGCAGATCCTTGGACTTCTAGAGCGCGTCCATCGTTCATGTATGTGATCTATATCATGATTCTTGCAGCTATTCCCATGGGAATTCTAGCTGCTTTCCGGCCAGACATCGCAGCTTCTGTAGCTACGGGAATGCAAGCTTGGCTCGCGGCAATTCCAGACTCGCTCTGGGCATTGTTTGGAGCCGGCTATCTGGGGTACACGACCGTTCGTGGGTATGAAAAAGCTAAAGGTGTTTCAAAGTGATTTCGCTAACTATTACGCTCACGCCTCAAGAGCTAGATACTATTGGTCTTGCACTTGGACAAAGACCTTTCGCTGAGGTTGAAGCACTCATTAACAAACTTCGGGCTCAGTTCCAAACTCAGCAAGATCTACCTGAACCAGTTGCGAGAGCTGCTCCAGAAGCTTAACTAATCGGTTACTAGTGAGCACTCTTTCAGAAAACTGGCTTGGTGGATTCCGCGTCGTAGACGACGGGCGGACTTCCGTTGCCACGTATTACTGGGACCCAGGTAGTTTATCCTGGGTCGTAGGCACACAACCAGGTGGTGGTGGTGGTGGTAGCACTGTCATCACTACTGCGGCTAAGGGTGCTACCTTAGCTGGTAGTCCCACGTCTGAGAACACGGACGCCAACACGCAGTCGTTACATACCCGTATTACTAATGCGAGTCTTGCTGTTACTGGCACATTTTTTCAGGCGACCCAGCCAGTCAGCATTGCTGGATCAGTAGCAGTTACAGGTCCGCTAACAGACGCCCAACTACGCGCTACTGCAGTACCAGTTAGCTTTGCAGCTACTGCAGGATCCAAAGCGCTTAATGTTCAGGTCGTAGGAGCAGATCTTGGTGTTATTACCAATT
>Ga0315273_10012774_pt1 | contig 10782 bp, 11 predicted proteins | sample YL17G02_0_MG_FD_205753 | JGI IMG/M metagenome (GOLD analysis project Ga0315273, IMG submission 205753) | Sediment microbial communities from Yellowstone Lake, YNP, Wyoming, USA - YL17G02_0 | ecosystem: Environmental > Aquatic > Freshwater > Lake > Sediment | place: USA: Wyoming | collected... | reverse complement strand
CCGGTCAGTTCGGCATCGTGCCGCGTCATGCCGCTGCAGAATGCTCCTGCACCGACGAGTGCACGCAGCATGTAATTGGCTTCAAGACTGGCGCGCGGCGAACCGATGCCGAGGATCGGTTTGCCAGACGCGAGCAACCGGGCAACGTGCGCCAGCGCAGCGGTGGTCGCGACGGGTGCAAAGCCACTGTCCTGCTTGATCAGCGGCATACGTGGGCGGTCCCGACGATTGACGTAGCCGTAGCCGAACCGGCCGCGATCGCACAGGAAGTAGCCATTGATCTCGCCGTGATAACGATTCTCGATGCGGCGGACTTCGCCGTAGCGCTCGCCGGGTGAGATGTTGCAGGCGACAGCACATCCCGCACAGATGCTGGGCGCAAATTGCATATCCCATTTGCGGGCGTAATGCTGCGAATGCGTTTTGTCGGTGAACACGCCGGTGGGACAGACCTCGGTGAGGTTGCCGGAGAATTCGCTCTGCAGCGTGCCGGATTGTTCGCGGCCGAAGTAGACGTGCGCGGCGGAACCGAATACGCCGAGGTCGGTGCCACCGGCGTAGTCGTTGTAATACCGCACGCAGCGGTAGCAGGCGATGCAGCGGTTCATCTCGTGAGCGATGAACGGCCCGAGTTCCTGATTCAGATGCGTCCGCTTCGTGAAATGGTATTGGCGCCGGTAGTGGCCGGTCATCACGGTCATGTCCTGCAGGTGGCAATGACCGCCTTCTTCGCACACCGGGCAATCGTGTGGATGATTTGTCATCAACAGCGCAATGATCCCTTCGCGAAACTCCTGCGCTTCCGGATCGGCAATAGAGATGCGCGTGTTGTCGGTGGCCGGCGTCATGCACGCCATCACCATCCGACCAACTTTGTCGTTTTCATCCCGATACAGTTTTACCGCGCATTGACGGCATGCACCCACGCTGCCAAGCGCAGGGTGCCAGCAGAAGTAGGGGATATCGAGGCCTCGGCTCAGGCACGCCTGCAGGAGGTTGTCTGCCGGATCGACCTCGAATTGATTGCCGTCTACGTGAATGGTTGCCATGGGTTGTCTCGGGCCGGTCGCTGCTTTAGTCACGGGTTGTTCAGGCCGTACCGGCGTTGGTTAATGCCTTGTCTGATTTTGCGAGCCCGGCCTCGAATTCGGGCCGGAAAAATTTCAGTGCCGACTGCAACGGCTCCATCGCACCGGGTGCGTGTGGGCAGAACGTCTTGCCCGGGCCGAGCCAGCGCGTCAGCTTGTGCAGCACCTCGAGGTCTTCGGCCTGGCCGCGGCCGGCTTCCAATGCCTGCAGAATCTTGACGCTCCACGGCAATCCATCGCGGCATGGCGTACACCAACCGCAGGACTCGCGGGCGAAGAATTCTTCCAGGTTGCGTACCGCCGCGACCATGCTCTGATCTTCCGCGACCACTGTGATCAGACCCGTCCCCAGCCGCGAGCCTGCCTTCGCGATGGTTTCGTAGTCCATCGCCAGATCGAGATGCTCCGGCAGCAGAAAATCGGTTGAGGCGCCGCCCGGCAGCCACGCCTTGAGCGTGCGGCCGTACTTCATTCCGCCTGCGTGTACTTCGAGAATCTCGCGGGCGGTGGTGCCGATCGGCAACTCCCAACAACCGGGATTCGTCGCGCGACCGGAGCAGCCGTAGATCTTCGTGCCGCTGTCGGAGCTTTTGCCGGCCGACAGGTCTTTGAACCAGTCGGCGCCGTTGGCGACAATGTGCGGTATGTTCGACAACGTCTCAACGTTGTTGACGATCGTCGGGCGGCCCCAGAGTCCGGCAATCTGTGGAAAGGGCGGTTTTGCACGCGGTGTTGCACGGCGCCCCTCGAGCGAGTTGATCAGCGCGGTCTCTTCGCCGCAGATGTAGCGGCCGGCGCCGGTGTGCACGTAAAGCTCAAAACTCCAGGGACTGCCGAGGATGTTCGCCCCGATGTAGCCGGCGGCGCGTGCGGCTTCCACCGCCTGACCCAATCGTTGCGCCGCGGTGACGTACTCGCCGCGCAGAAAAATGTAGCCGGCCGTGGCCTGGATTGCATGCGCGGCGATCAGCATCGCCTCGATGAGCTGATGCGGTGCCTGCTCCATCAACAGTCGATCTTTGAATGTGCCGGGCTCCATCTCGTCGGCGTTGCACACGAGGTACTTGGCGCCCGCGTCGGGACCCATCGGAATCAGGCTCCACTTGACTCCGGTCGGAAATCCGGCGCCGCCACGACCGCGCAGATTGGATGTCTTCACCACGGTCTGCACATCGGCGGATGACAGGTCTTTTATGGCGCGGCGGAACGTCGTATACCCGTCCTCGGCCTCATAGCCTTCGAAGTCGAGCGGCCCCGCGCTGCGATCGATCAGGCGCGTCAACGGCCGCAGGTATTTTGGGTCGGAAGCGCTGCGCTGGCTCATGTGTACGGCTCCAGCAGACCGGCAATCTGAGCGGGCTCGACGGGTCCGTGCAGATCATCGTCGATCATCAGGCAGGCGCCACGATCGCAGGCGCCGAGGCAACAGATCGGCAGCAGCGTGAAGCGCCCGTCGCGGGTGGTCTCGCCCAGGCGGACACCGAGCGATGCGATCAATGCGTCGCGGAGTTCGTCATAGCCGGTGAGATGGCACGCGATGCTGTCGCACACTTTGATGACGTGCCGGCCGACCGGATGCCGGAAGATCAGGCTGTAAAAAGTCGCGACCCCCTCGAGTTCGGCGGCAGGAATCCCGATCACGGCTGCGATCGCTGCGATCGCGCCGTCCGGTACCCAGCCGCGATGGCGCTGCACGACCTTGAGCGCTTCGATGCTGGCGGCGCGCGGATCCGGGTAATGACTCATCTCGTGGTGAATCTCGTCGCGTTCGGTGTCGCTAAGGTGGAACTGCGCAGACGCGTCGAGATCGACAATTTTCAGAACGGTTTGGGTCATCGGTCGACGTCCGACATTACGAAGTCGATGGAGGCAATGTACGCAATCAGATCAGGCACCATCTGACCCCGGATAACGCTGGGAATCTGTTGCAGATGTGCAAAGCTCGGCGTGCGGATACGCGTCCGGTAGCTCATTGTGCTGCCGTCGCTCGTCAAGTAGTACCCGTTGATCCCCTTAGTGGCCTCGATCATCTGCGACGTTTCACCCGGTGGCATGACAGGACCCCAGGAGACGCCGAGAAAATGTGTTATCAGCGTTTCGATGTCTTTTAGCGTGCGTTCCTTCGGCGGCGGACACGTCAGCGGGTGATCGGCTTTGTACGGCCCAGCGGGCATGTTGTTCAGACACTGCTCGATGATCCGCAGCGATTGTCGGATCTCTTCTTCGCGAACCAGCGTGCGGTCGTAGACGTCGCCGCGCTCGCCGGTCGGCACTTCGAAGTCGAAGTTGTCGTAGCCGGAGTACGGGCGCGCTTTACGCAGATCGAAGTTGCATCCGGTGGCGCGTAAGCCGGGGCCGGTAATTCCCCACTCGAGCGCCTCGGCAGTACTGTATGACGCGACGCCACGCGAACGCGCCACCAGAATCGCGTTGGTGAGGATCGACTTGCGATACTCGTCGAGCCGCTTCGGCAGCCAGTCGAGAAACTCGCGCACCTTCTTTTCCCAACCGATCGGCAGGTCATGTGCCAGACCGCCGATCCGAAACCAGGCCGGGTGCATACGAAACCCGGTGATGCCCTCGATGACGTCGTAGCCTTTCTGCCGATCGACGAACATGAAGAACACCGGACTCATCGCGCCGACATCCTGGCAGAACGTGCCGTAATACAGCAGGTGCGACAGGATGCGGAAGAATTCGCACAGCATCACGCGGATGGTCGTCACGCGGTCGGGGACGTTGATGCCCGCGAGCTTCTCGAGCGCGAGCACGTACGGGAGGTTGTTCATCACGCCGCCGAGGTAGTCGACGCGGTCGGTATAGGGAATGTAGCTATGCCACGACTGGCGCTCGCCCATCTTCTCGGCACCGCGATGGTGATAGCCGATATCGGGCACACAGTCGACGATCTCTTCGCCGTCAAGCTGCAGCACGATTCGAAACGCCCCGTGCGCGGACGGATGGTTGGGGCCGAGGTTCAAGAACATGTAGTCGTGATCTTCGGTCGCGCGACGCATGCCCCACTCTTCGGGCTGAAAACGCAATGCCTCCTGTTCCTGATCCTGGCGCAGTGCATCGAGCTGGTAGGGGTCGAACTCGGTGGCGCGCGCGGAGTACTCCTTGCGTAGCGGATGCCCCTGCCAGGTCGGCGGCAGCAGAATTCGCCGCAGGCGCGGGTGGCCGTCGAAGGTGATGCCGAAGAGGTCCCACACTTCGCGCTCGTACCAGTTCGCGTTGACGAAAATCGACACAATGCTTTTCAGCGACGGAAAATCGCCGCGCAGCGCGACCTTGAGGCGCAGGTCTGCGTTACGCTCAATCGACAACAACTGATAGACGACCGTGAAATCCGCCGCGGGTAAGCCATGACGGTGCTTGCGGAATCGTTCATCGACGGCCGTGAGATCGAAAAGCATGCGGAACGGATTCGAAATGTCGTTCTTCAGGTAACGCAGCACGTCGTGCAGCCGCGCGGCAGGTACCCATAGCGTCGGCATCGCATCGGCGGTGACCTGCACAACGAAGTCGGCATCGGGAAATCGCGCAACAAGATCGCCGACGACCTCGGGCCGATTCGGCAGGACCGGCGCGGCTGCTGCGCTCACAAGGAATCCGGATTCCGCAGCGTCGTTTGTGCCTGACGCTGCGCAAGATGAATGTCGCGCTGCGCGGGCATGTTCGCCTTATAAATTCCCTGATCGCCGACCATCCACGACAGCGGGCGTTGTTCGTGGCCGATTGAGTCCTGCAGCAGCATCAGTCCCTGCAGAAACGCCTCGGGACGTGGCGGGCAGCCGGGGATGTACACATCGACCGGCAGAAATTTGTCGACGCCCTGAACGACCGAATAGATATCGTACATGCCGCCCGAATTTGCGCAGGCGCCCATCGAGATCACCCACTTCGGTTCGAGCAATTGTTCGTACAGCCGCTGCACGACCGGGGCCATTTTTATGAAGCATGTGCCGGCCACTACCATCAGGTCCGCCTGGCGCGGCGAGGCGCGGATGACCTCGGAGCCGAAGCGTGCGATATCGTGGACCGATGTGAATGCGGTGGCCATTTCCACGTAACAACACGACAACCCGAAATTGAACGGATAGATCGAGTTCTTCCGTCCCCAGTTCACGAGGTCCGACAATTTCGCCGTGAGTACGTTGCGCCGGACCTGCTCCTCGGTGAATGTCTCGGTCGATTCGGGTTGTGTGTAGTCTTTCGTCAGCGGCGAAACGCCGGTGGGCCGATTGGAATCGATGCGGGTGAAGGTGTACTTCATGACGTGGATTCCGATCGAGTGGAAGTGGCAGGGTCGGTTTCGGAACGATGTGCGATTTTCGAGCCGCTGCTTCTGCGCAGTCGCGCTTGCGGCGCCCAGTCGAGTGCTCCGGTGCGCGCCAGATAGAAAAGACTTACGAGCAGAATGGTTATGAAGACGGTGGCTTCAGCGAACCCGGCCCACCCCGACTCGCGCACCGAGATTGCCCAGGCATAAAGGAACAACGCTTCCACGTCGAAGATCACGAAGAACACCGCAACAAGGTAAAACTTTGCGGACAGCCGCAGCCGTTCCGGCGACGCCGACACCACACCCGACTCAAATGGTTCGTTGCGCGCGCGCGCGCCGCTTTTGCCGCCAAGGACTGCCGACAGGCCCAGCATGATCCCGCACAGCAGTACGGCGGCCGTTACATAGACCGCAATTGACCAGAACTCAGGTGACGTCGTCAATTGCGTCCCCTCTCCTCATCTGTTGGATGGTCGGCGAAGGTGGACCGCTGTGGTGTACCCGCGCGGGGCGAATTGTACAGAGTTGAGCGCAGTGCGGCATCGGGGAGAGGCCGAGACGTAGCCGTCTGCGGGACGGATCTCAGAAGAGCGAGCGGGATCGTCCCAGACGGGACTGCCACATCGTGGTGCGCCGGCGACGCATCCGGTCGTGAAGTTGCGCGCGCCGTGTTCGTACCCATTGCTCCGGTGAGAGCGGATCGATCGACTTGCCTCGACGCGCTTCCTCTGTGTCGCGGAATTTGCGGAAATCCTGATAGGCCTCGATGTCGTGGCGAAGCGTCTGGCAGACCAGCTCGATCACTACGGCGTCGTCGAGCAAACCGAAGCCGGGAACGTTGTCGGGGATGATGTCATTCGGATCACCGAAGTAGGCAAGGGCGTTGGTGATCCGCGTTCGATCCTCTCCCGATAGTTCCCAGACATCGTCCTGGAGCATATAGATCAATGTCTCGAGCTTATCGATCCGATGACGGATGAACTCGGGCACCGAGACGCCGCTGTTTTCTTCGAGCAGTGCTTGAGCGGCACTAATGATGTCTGCTTCGCTGAGCGCCGCGGCACTTGCTTTGGCCTTGATCAGCTCGCCGAGAAGCTCGAGATCGTGATCCGACAGTTCAAACGAAATGGTGAGTGACATGCGGTTCCCTGGCGATACGGCTGGCTAGGTTAGGACGACTGTTCGGCGTCGATGTGTTTGATCCAGACCTCCGCCTGCTTTTTCTGTTTATCGTAGGCTGCCGCCTTCTGGAACCAGGCCCGTGCTTCCTTTGGTTGTTTGTTGCTGTAGAGGGCGATGCCCATCAGGAGCTGCGTATTGCCCGTGTCCTTGAGGCTTCCTTTCGACAATGCCTTCTGCAGCGCCGCGGTTGCACCGGGCCAATCCTGTCGCTGAATCTGGACTTCGGCGAGGCGGACGAACGTATCACCGGTCGGATGCAGTTCGCCGGCCTTTTCCAGCGGTTCCACCGCCTTCTTGTATTCGCGCGCCTCGATCCACGAGTAGGCGAGCCGCTCGTAGGCTTTTTCGTCAGGCTTGATCTGCTCTTTCGCGATGTAGCGGTCCAGGTTCTTCGCCGCGCGGTGAGGAATACCGACAAATGCTTCCAGATCGGTGAGCTGTCGCAGGTCGCTATCGGTGGTCAGCAACCCGGCCAGGTTCGCGATTTCCAACACGTTGAGTGAATCGTCGTAGCGTTCGAGCTGACGATTCACGGCCGACAGTTGTACCCAATAGTTCTTCTTCGACGGGTCAGAAACTACGAGCTGCTTCAGCAACGGGATTGCCAAATCGTATTGTTCTTTTTCGATACGCAACGCGAGCAGCAACTGGATCCAGCTTTCTCTCGGCTTGTCCGCGAGGTCCACGGCCTTCTGGGCCGGGGCAATTGCTTTGTCGAGCTGCTTGAGCTGGTAGTACGAAACAGCAAGCAGATAGTAGGCAGTGGAATTCGGGTTCACGGCGGTGGTGAACCATTCATTCAGCGCATTGATGCCGTCCTGCCAGCGTTCCTGGGCAATATACATCTGCGCAATCTGGTACCGCGCTTCCTGTTGTTCTTCGTCGTTCAATCCGCCGGAGGCGATTGCGGCGGCCATATTTTTGCGCACGCCGTCGTAGTCGTTCTGCGCGCCGGCAATCGATGCCAGGACCTGATAGACGCGGCTCTTTTCGTACGGGCTCAACTTCTCGAGGTTCATCTTCGACAGCAGCGCTTTGGCTTCGTCGTACTTCTGCGCGTTCAGCGCCTCGATCGCCTCGTTCAGCTTTTTGCCGGTACTGACGTCGATGCTCGGTGCCGTCTTTTCATCGTCTTTTTTTTCTTCTGCGGCGTACGCAATGTTCGGCACGGCCGTAAGGCCGAATGCCCCCAATGTGACAGATATGACGGCAACGACTATGCAGGCACGCAAGTTCATTTCTCCAACTTGAATGTCAGGACGACTTGAACACCGCGGCGTTCCATCGCGCGGCCGTCGACGACCTTAGGGTTATATTTCCAACGGCTGATCGCATCCAGCGCGGCGCGCTCAAAGAGTCCCTTCGGATCAGCATCCACGACTTTTGCGTCGGCCACCGTACCCGCGGGTGTGATCGCAAACTCGACCTGCACCCAACCTTCGATGCCGCGCGAGCGTGCCCGCGATGGGTATTCAGGATTGATGCGTACCAACGGAATTACATCGCGGTCGGAGCCGACGGAGATCTGGCCCATACCTGAAGTGTCGAATGTCGGTATGACCTGGCTGACGCCGCCACCGTCAAACCCCGTCGATTGACTGGTGATCTGCGGGATCTCCGGCATCTTCTCCGGTTTTGGTTGGACCACCTTCTCCCGCTTGGTCGCCGTTTCCGTGTCCTGCTTCAGCGGTGTGAAGTCAATTTTTACTGCGGGCTTGAGGTCGCCGAAGTGCCCGGTTCCGCTGACCATGATCCATAAGAACCAGAATAGGCCCGCCGAAAAAAGCAGTCCGAGAACAAACGCGACCGGTAGCCTGATAGCCATGTTCATCGCAAGTCCCTCTTAGGGATTCAATTGAGCGGAGATCACGATGTCTTTGATACCGGCCTTGCGCGCTTCGTCCATTACCTTGGCGACCTGGCCGGCCGGTGCCAGTTTATCCGCGATGATCACGATGGTGTCTTCGGGGCGCTCGATGTGCAGTTTTTCGATCGCGGGACGCAGTTCCCGCAAATCCACCTGCTTTCGATCCATCCAGATCTGGCCGTTCGGCTTCACCCCGATCAACAGATTGCCGGATTCTTTGTGTTCGGCAGTTTCCGCGAAGGGACGATCGATGATGGCCCCGGTCTGCTTTACGAATGACGTCGTGATGATGAAGAAGATCAGTAGATTCAGTACAAAATCCAGCATCGGCGCGAGATCGATGCCGTGATCCCCAGAATCGTGAGCGTGACCGCGAATTGCCACTGTGAGTTACTCCCCGGTGGTTGCAAAAGTGACGTTGTAGACGTCGGCGAGGTGCACCTGGTCGACCACCTCGACCAGCAGTCCGGTAGGCGCCAGGTTATCCGCGATGATCAGTACCCCGGCCTTGGTGTTCACGGCGTGCAGCCGTTCGACGTTGGCGCGTACTGCATCCGGGTCAATCACGCGTCCGTCTACCCATACTTCACCGCTCGCCAGAATCTGGATCGCGATGCTTTTGTCCGCGTTCGGCGGTGGGGGTTCTCCGGTCGGGCGTTGCACCATCAAACCGGACTCTTTGACGAAGACCGCGATAATGATGAAGAAGATCAGCAGATTCAGCACGAAGTCCAACATCGGAGCGAGGTCGATACCGTGTGCTTCTGCGTGTTCCTGTGTGGCATGTCGGCGCGAACGCATAGTTAGAATCCCAACTTGTCAGCGATGAGTTCGGACTTCCGAGCGGCCTTATCTTTGAAATAGTAGTTCGGATACAACCCCGAAATGCTGACCGCAAGTCCGGTCAGCGTGCAGAGCATCGCCTGCGAGACACCTTTTGCCATGGTGCGGGCGTCCGCCGAACCGCGCAGGGCCATTGAATCGAATACTTCGAGCATGCCGCTCACCGTACCGATCAATCCCAGCAATGGTGCCAACGGTACCAGCACTTGCAGCACCAGCAGGTTGGTCGTCATCCGGGTGTCCAGCCGAGAGATGATCCCGTCGCGAATCTGGCGCGCGCACCAGGACAGGTGATCGCTGCGCTTGTTCCAGCTGTCGATCGCAGCTTGAGTCTCGATCGGCAACACCTTCCAGAAAAACCAGGTCCGTTCGATCACCAGCGTCCACATGATCACGCCGGACACAAAGATGAAGAACACGAACGGACCGCCGCCTTCGACGAGTTTTGCAATCGCCAGATACGGCGCCTGCAGCTTATCGAGCATTTCGCTTCTCGATCATCTGGGCCAGCATCCCGGACGACTCCCCCTCGAGGACCGATGACAGTGTTCGCGAGATCGAGCTCAGCATCGCGTTGCCGAACAACAGCGGGATTGCGATACCCAGACCAAGAACGGTCGCGATCATTGCCTGACTGATACCGTGCGCCATCAGCTTCGGATCGCTCGACCCGGACTCGGTGATGCTCTGGAACGTCAGGATCATGCCGATGACTGTACCAACCAGACCCAGCAGCGGACCTGCAGCAACAGCAAGCCGCAAGAACGCCTGGAACCGGTCAATCGCGGGTAGTTCACCAACGATCGCTTCGGAAATACGCAGTTCTGCCACTTCAAAGTCTTCTTCGATCCGTGACGTGTCACCCTTGAATGCAAGCAGCACACGTCCGAGCGGATTGTCGGCGCGTGGATGTTCGAGATCCTTCTGTTGTGCGGAGACCTTCATACGGACGCGGAGGAGATAGATGAACTGATAAGCCCAGCAGATGGCACCGATGAGGCCGACCGCGATGATCACGTAGCCGACTTCTTGGCCTTGTTCGATCCGTTCGGCAACGTCGGGCCGCTCGCCGTAGAGTGCGATCAGCACGCCGCGGCCCGGGTCTACCACTGAGCGGACATAGCCGCTGGTGGCTTCCTGCAGGGTATTGGCGGCATTCAGGAATTCCGATGGCGGCTGGCGCGTCAACTCAACCAGGCTCTTCAGCGATGGCAGATAGGACAGGTATTTGCCGTCCGACATGATGGTGAAGGGACCAATCCGCACAACCTGGGCGGTTGCCGTTTGACCGTCCTGTTTGACCACTTGGTGTTCGTAACGCTGGATCTCGCCGGTCGCGGTCATCTCGCGCTGCATTTCGAACCACAAGCGTTCCAGCTCGGTGATGGAGGGCAGCGTCTTTGCGCTCGCCAGCGAGCGGAGAAATTCCTCGCGATCGGGATACTGGGCGCTGATGATCGATTGTTCCATCACGTTGGCGGTGTCGCCTGCGACCTGGCGGGTTACGCCGAACAATT
>Ga0315273_10012773_pt1 | contig 10783 bp, 11 predicted proteins | sample YL17G02_0_MG_FD_205753 | JGI IMG/M metagenome (GOLD analysis project Ga0315273, IMG submission 205753) | Sediment microbial communities from Yellowstone Lake, YNP, Wyoming, USA - YL17G02_0 | ecosystem: Environmental > Aquatic > Freshwater > Lake > Sediment | place: USA: Wyoming | collected... | reverse complement strand
CCCGTCGTCTCACGTGGTCAGCTATCTCGGCTACCGCACCATCTCTGTCAGAAAACGGCCCTTCCAGCTTCAGCGCTCCTGCACCCAGTTCGTCCCTGAGCCTGCGTAACTGCGCTTTGTTGGACCGAATGCTGCTTGTCGGCAGCAGAAACACTGATTTGCCCATGATAGTATATTAATTACAAAGTTATAAAAAGTTGATTGTAACGGAAGGCAACCTCATTCCGAAAACTCCTCTGCCTCGTAAACGAAGAACCTGCATTTGGCATCCCTCCAGCCATCCCGGCTAAGGCAGGCCTTAAGGCTGAGATGCTCAAGGAACTGCTCCTTGTCCGGAAGCTGCTCCCATACTACTGGCAGGAAGGTGGCGCGCGCAGTTCCTTTCTCCATAATAAGCCCGTACTTTCCAGGCACGAGCTTCTTGAGCAGGTCGTCAGGCCCGTTCACCGGAAGGCATTCGGGCTTGGTGAGAACAGATATGCTGATTTTCACTTTGCTCAGCTCCTCTTTTGTGAGCGGATAGAAACGCGGATCACCGAATGCGCATGACAAGGCGTTGCCTATGACATCCATGACAAGGGGGCGGTGCGCCTCGAGAGAACCGATGCAACCGCGCAGAGCCTTACCGATATGAAGGGAGACAAAACAGGCACCGTCTTCGGTCAGGAGTTCAGTGGGCACTTCAGCCGGCTTGACATCCGCCTTCGTGCCTTTCTCCAGATACTGCTTTATGGCTTTTCGCGCGAGAGCGAGCAGAAATTTTTTTTCTTTTTTATTCAGCTTGTCAGTCAATTGATCACCAGTCATTTTCCATATCTGCTTTCAACCCACCATTTTTTGATGAAATCGAAAGTCATGGTAGAAAGAACGAAACCGAGAGTTGGGATGAACGCATTGATGAGCGGCGCGGGCGCACCTATGCTCGTGAGTATGATGGCTGCCAATATATAGGTAAACGCAGCGATCACAATTTTTCTCGCCCAGCTCGTTTCCCATGCCTTGTCGGCTTCAACGCGCTTGTTTCGCTCCTTTATCCGTTCGATTTCAGCGCGGATTTCATCAGGCATTCCCATCACCAGAACGCGAGACTCACGACTCGGGACTGAAGAACGCGTAGCAGCCGTAGCCCACTACTGCATCCTTCGGTCCTGCAGTATCCCCTGAATTCCGATAATCCAGCAATTTGCCTTTCCAGTTCTTTTTTTTCGCGATGTTCATGAGCGTAAGGATTCCGGTCTTGCCGCACGCATCACCGCTGTCTTCCATAGTCGCAATGTCAAGTGCAGGCACAGCTTTGTTGCAAATGGAATCCAGCCTGACTGCTTTCTCGTATGGATTGTAATGGCTGAGGTCCGAGCTCGCGATTACCAGGGTCTGGTCGTCTATAACCTTGAGGATTTCGTTGGCAAGCACCGAAGGTGAAACTTCTCCAGTAATAATCGGATAGATCGTGAAATCCTTTTTCATGACTGTCTGGAGAAATGGAAGTTGCACCTCGAGGCAGTGCTCTGGGCCGTGCGCTTCCGGGATTTTCCGGATGGTTTCCGATTTCCCGATTTTGTCCCTTAACGAGCCTGCTTTTACTATTCCAAGAGGAGTTTGCCAGGCATCAGCCCCTGCTTCTGCAGCACCAAGAAAACCAGCATAGTGCGAAGGCCCGATCAGAATAATCTTTGATGGCTGAGTTTTTAATCCGGCGAGAAGCTTGTAGCCAAAGGCAGCAACAGGCCCTGAATAGATGTAACCTGCGTGGGGAACTACCATGGCCCTGAGCCTTCCTTTTACCTTCACCTCTTTGGCCTTGCCTAGAAAATCTTCAATCATTCCCTGAAGTTCGGCCGGTTCATCCGGATAGAACGCCCCTGCAACAGCCGGTTTTCGAATTTCCATTTCCATTATCTCACGAAGACAATTCACACATAAACTTTTAAACAGCTTTTCCGAAAGAGCAAGTGGTGTTTAAATGATTGAGACAGTAGCAGAATTCAAGGAGGAGATAAGGGCGATCCGGAATGATATGCGTGACGTCGGCACGAAGGCGGACACAAAGCTGGTTGCGAGCTGGCTTGATCGGCTTGTAATTGCGCTTGAAAAACTGACCCCTACAATTGACCTCATGAGCGAGGGGCTTGACCAGGTAGCTGAAAACGATTGCGCATGCGAGTGCTGCGGTATGGAAGAGGAAAAACCAGTGAAAAAGAAGGCTCCTGCGAAGAAAAGGAAATAACTATTTCCATACTCCTTTTATTTTTTCTTTACAGAACCTACATTTTCCGTCGATAAGGTTGTTCTCAGTAACTGAGAAACCAACTCTTATTATTATCGGCTTTCCGCACTTTGGGCAGGTTGTGGTTTCATAAGCAGAGTATGAGAATGGAACGTTTCCTACATAGACATGCTTTATGCCCGCTTCCTTTCCAATCTCCCTTGCCTTGATGAGAATTTCCGGTCCTGTCGCCTCCTTGTCCAGCATCTTGTAATCAGGATGGAATGCAGTCACGTGCCATGGCATATCTTTGTCAATGGATGCAAGGAATTCAGCTTCAGCCTGGAGCTCATCCAGTTTGTCGTTTTCCCCAGGCACGATCAGAGTAGTCACCTCGACCCAGATGCCTGCTTTTTTCGCCAGCTTTATTGATTCCTTTACTGGCTCCATTGTTGCTTTGCAGAGCTTGCCGTAAAAATTCTGGTTAAATGCCTTCAAATCGATATTTGCTGCGTCGAGCTTGCCCTTGAGCGCTTTCCAGCATTCCGGAGTTTCGTAGCCATTTGTAACGTAAACGTGCTTAAGGCCAGTTCCTTTTGCCGCATCCATGATATCAAGGGCGTATTCAGTGAAAATCGTGGGCTCATTGTAAGTATATGAAATTGATTTGCATCCTGTCCTGAGGGCTTCTTCAACGACCTTTTCAGGAGGAAGCGTTATCTTGTTGTTTTCAACCAGTTTCTCGAAATATCCTCTCCATCCTTTGGGGTCCCTCTGCCTGGCCTCATGGGGTGCCTGGGAGATGTCCCAATTCTGGCAGTTGCAGACGGCTATGAAATTGGCGAGGTAAGAATGGTCTTCGTCAACCTCGCAGTTATATACATACCCATTGTACTCGCTTTTTTCTATCCTGAACACTGGGACGAGCCAGTGCCCGCCGGTTTCCACGAACTTCACGTTTCCCTCGCTTTTTGCCCGCAGCTTGTAATTTTTGTTTCCAAGGAAGCGCTCCCTGAACTTCTCGGCCTTCAGCTTTACATAGTACAGCGGGGACTGGTTGACGGTTCTTCCTTCGATTATCTTTTTCTTCGGTGGCACCCACTCGTAGAAGCTCGGGAGATAACCGAGGGTTAGCAGGAGATGGTATATCCCAAAAGCCAGTTTTTTCGAGACTGTGTTGAATGCGATGTTTTCTTTCATCACGCAGCCGTCTCCGGCCAGGAATGCCTTCATGAATGATGTTATCACGGCCTCGCTGGAGCGCGCGACCTGTGATGGCACCTTTTTGTGCTTCGCCTTGTCTCCGCACAGTTCTTTGAACAACACGCCGAGCGAGGACTTGCCGGTTTCGACCGTAATCGTGGTTTTCCTGTGGACCGTTTTTGGGTTAACGGCGAAAAGTTTTCTCAGGAGCGCCGCGGTTCTTTCCACGAGTTTCTCTTCGTGCTTCCCGTAAGAGAAGACGACGTTGAATGAGCTGGGCCTTCCACCACACTTCGAGGTGTGGCCTTCGGCACAGTAGTAACCGAGCAACTCCGCAAAGTCTTCATTCACCCTAATGCGGCAGGGGATACCGTTCCCTTTTTCCATTTTGTAGCGTAGCCGTCCGTTTTCTTCGATTACGATGTTATCATAGGAGAAAGTATCCGCAACTATCCCCTTTCTTTTCAGATCACCGAGCAGTCTCCTCAGATAGGCAGGGTGCATGCCCAGAATCCTGCCGATCACCTTTGAAGTCTTCCCGGATTTTTTCAGCTCCAGTAGCCTCTTGAGGCCTTTTTCGTCCAGTTTTCTCATCTTTTTTATTCTTGAGACGTTTTTCTCGAGAATCGCCCTCGCATCCAGCATCACTTTTTCGTTTTTCGGCTTGAGTTTTGGAACCAGCAAAAGGTCCCCTGGCTTCAGGTCTGCGGCTGGCACTTTCTCAGCAGCACCATCTTTGTAAACGAAAAACCTGTGCGCCGGAGTACATGTAACTGGTGGAGCGTGCCTCGGTCTGATGGTAAGAACGTCACCGGCGTAAGGGTGTCTGAACACCTTGACGATATGTTTTCTTGTACCGGATGCGGTTATCGTCTTCCTGTCTCCGGCAAGCCCGATTTCACCGTTTTTCTTTTCGATTTTTTGATTGCATTCTTCGAAAGCCTCATCGAGCCTTTTTATGGAATCGTCGTTTACGATGGCGGTATCAGGAACGAAACAAAAAGAGCAGGAAAAGTCGCATCCGAACGTTCCTATGGAATAGCTCGTTGACCCTGGAAGGAAGTGAAACATCGGTTTCTTCTCTATAGGATCGACCCAGACGGCGCAGGGCTTTCCGTAGACCAAAAGGTTGAACTTTCCGTCATCATTAGCTCGCACGCCGCAAAATCCGACCTGGCCAGGAGGAATACGGCAGTAGCGATTGCATGCAACGCATGTGAACGTCTTTCCCTTCACGTCCTTGATGAGAGGCTTTGCTTTCATGAGTGGCTATGGAAAAGAAAGAATAAAAAACAAGCGCAATATTGAATGGTCATGAGAAACGCGTTTATCGTGCTGCTGGCTTTGGTTTTGCTTTTTGCAGGCTGCGTGCAACCTTCTGGAGGGACGCCGGGAACGGTTGTAAATGTCACTCAGAACGGGACCGGAGGGCCTATCACACCTCCCACCCAGCCCCCAACATTAAATGTGAGTGCTAACCAGACGACGCCCCAGCAGAACGGCACCCAACAGCTACCGAAACCTTCGTCTCAGGAGATCTCTTACATCACGCCAGATAGCTGGAAGATATCCGGCACGTTCTATCCTGCAAAAAGTGCGATTCCTAAAACTGGTATCATTCTCCTTCATCAGCTGGGCTCGGACCGCTCGAGCTTCGATCCCCTTATTCCCGTGTTGCATGATGCGGTTCCTGACGCGGACATACTCGCCATAGATCTTAGGGGCCATGGAAGAAGCACCAACCTCGGTACTTACTCAAAATTCATTTCGGGGGATTATCGTGCTATGACCAATGATGTGAAGGGAGCAGTGAGTTATCTCTCCTTCTTCAGGCATGTTAGCGACAACTTTTACGTCGTTGGTGCAAGCGTCGGTTCTTCGGTTGCGATAAACTATGCAGACCAGGATTCTGCGATCCAAAGGATAGTGATGCTTTCACCGGGCATGGACTACGAGGGCGTGGATATAAATAACGCTTTGGGTAAGGTAAGGAAGAAAGTTTACTTTGTAGCGGCAAATGAGGACGAACAGTCGGCAACGGATGTGCAGGCTGCTTACCAAATTTCAAATGCCTATACCAAGGAAGTTTATGTCTACAAATCCATTGGCGCTGCGCACGGCACTGACATGCTCACTGCATCTGCCACGTCAAAAACTGAGGAACCTCTCGCTACAAAGATAGCGAACTGGTTGAAATAAAACGGGTAAGCTATGGATTTTCTTCCTTTTATTCAGGCATTTGTTTTGCTCATCGTCATCATGGACCCTCTTGTCAGCATGGCTGCTTTTCTTTCCATGACAAAAGACCTTGATAAAAGGCAGCGAAATATAGTAGCGACCAAGGCAGCAGTAGTTGCTGCTGTTCCATTCTCCCTTTTCCTTATTTTCGGGAATGTGCTCCTTGACATCATGAGGGTAGATATCCAGACATTCAAGGCAGCAGGCGGCCTTATTCTGGTGCTACTCGGAGTCCAGCTCTCGCTTGGATTGTCGTTCCGGAAGAAAGAAAGCAGCGAAGACCAGCATGATGTAAGTGCCATCGCATCTGTTATCGGCACACCGCTCATAACCGGGCCAGCGACGATCTCTGCAACAATCATGCTCGCGAATGAATTCGGAAGGCCAGTTACCGCGATTGCTGGAATTGCAGCCCTTTTAGTGATATGGATAATGCTAATGGCTGGATCAATGGTATACCGATATCTCGGGGTAACCGGCATCCGCGTGCTTTCAACAATGATGGGACTTGTGACAATTGCATGGGGAGTTGCATTCATAAAACAGGGATTCTTCGGTATGAATTAAGCTGAAACTAGTTGACGCATTGCGAATGAATATAAATTGGGCACAGCTTATTATTTGATAAGGAGAGGAAAAAAATGAACGAATTCACTGACAGGCTTTTAGCAGAAGAAATGTTAAAACCAACAACATTTCTCAGGCAGGTTCTTGGCCAGGCATTTGACAATCTTGATGAAGGACAAAAACGACAATTGTTGGCAACGCCCCCAAAGCTATTAGAAAAAATATACTCAAAGCTTCAGAAGCTTGGGATATCTGATGAAAAGATCGCTTCTTCCCCAATGCTCCTTGGCAGAGACCCTTCTTTCATGCAGAGAAATTACAACTTTCTGGTAAATAAGGGATTTGGTCAGCAATTCATCGTAGAAAATGCCGAAATAATTTGCCTTAACCCCAATACGCTACAGAATCCGGAATTTCTTAAGAAATTAAGGCAGATGGAGAAAAGGAAAGAGCTTGCTCCAGAAGGAGACCTCATGCATACTGCTCACCTTGTATGGAAGCGCTCGCAGGAGAAGCCTAAGGCAAGTCCTGTAAGGCTGCGGCTTGTCAGATAATTTTCAAAAGAAAAATCCAAACATATTCTCCCAGAATCCTTTCTTTTTGTCGTCCCCGCTCTCTTTTGCGAACTCCTCGATCAGTTCTTTTTGTTTCTTACTCATCTTCTTCGGAACTTCAACAGTCACCCGCACCATCTCGTCGCCTTTTCTGCCAGTGCGGATATTCGGCATGCCCTCTTCCTTAAGCTTGAAAACAGTGCTTGGCTGGGTTCCTGGAGGAATGTTTAGCTTCACATTACCCAATAAGGTTGGGACTTCTATCTTTCCGCCAAGGGTTGCCAGGCTGAAAGGAATGGGGATCTCCATCCAAAGCTCATCGCCTTTGCGCTCGAAAAATTTGTGTTTCTGGACATAGACTGAAACATAGAGGTCGCCCGGCCCGTCGCGGCCATATTCGCCAAGCCCTTCAAGGCGGATGCGCATGCCATTCTCGATCCCGCCGGGAATATTCACCTTTATGTGTTCCTTGTCCCTTACCCTTCCGGAGCCGGCGCATTCCTTGCATGGCTTTTCAAGGACTGTTCCCTCGCCCCTGCATTTAGGGCAGGTTGTTACAGTGAAAAATTGCATTGGACCAAGACGCCTTCCCTGCTGTACCTGGCCACTTCCCCTGCACTGGTCGCATGTCGAAGTTCTTGAGCCAGGCTCTGCCCTGCTTCCTTTGCATCGTGAGCATACGGTAGTCCTGTAAATAGCTATCTCTTTCTTGAGTCCTTTGGCTGCATCCTCAAGAGATATCTCCACCTCGGTTTCAAGGTCAGCTCCAAATTCTCTTCTTCTTGAACCGCGCCCCGAACCAGATCCGAAAAACGACCCGAAAATATCCCCAAAAGGGCTTCTTCCTGATCCTCCGAAAAGGTCTTCAAAATCATCGAAATTTGCAGACCGGAAGATATCCTCGGTGGAATACATGCGGTCAAAACCCGCATGCCCGTACTGGTCATACTGGCTGCGTTTCTGGTCGTCGCTTAGAACCGCGTACGCTTCGCTTATCTCCTTGAACTTCTCAGTCGCATCATGGGATTTGTTGCGGTCTGGGTGGTACTCAAATGCTTGCTTGCGGTAGGCTTTCTTAATCTCATCTTTGCTGGCGCCTTTGGAAACTCCGAGAATATCGTAATAGTCGCGCTTTGTAGGAGCCATAATAATCTATCTCAGCGGTAGGAGTTATTGCTTTTCTGATTTTCCAGATCATCCCATACGCGATGGATCCTGAAATTCCATTCACCAAGCTCGTATGGAACAGGGCTGCGGGTGGTATGGCCTGCCCAGTTTTGGGTCTCGGGTCTTGGGTCTTGTGTCTTGGGCGGTTGCTCTTTTCCACTCAGGACTGCGTAAGCCTCGCGAATATCCTTGAATTTCTCCGCTGCCTTTTGATTCTTATTCTTGTCAGGATGGAAGCGAAGGGCGAGCCTCCTGTAAGCTTTCTTAATCTGCTCGTCAGTCGCGTCTTCCATGACGCCAAGTATCTTGCGGTAGTCTTTCTTCTGGGACATCTTTTCGCCTTCAGTATAATCATTCAATCCGCATATTTATTTGTATGCAATCCACACGAGGTTCTGGCCGTGCTTTATGTATGGCTCGTAATCGAATCCCCCGTATATTTTCCATTTCCTGAATCCACACAGCTCGAGCATGTTCATGAACTCACGGGGGAAAATGTATGTGCAAGTGAATTCGATTTTTTCCCTTGGCAAACCCCTTGGAGGATTGATCAGTCGATGGAATGAGTAAATATGCTGGTTAAAAAAATCATAGTGGGAAAAATTTTCCATTTTCATTCTCTTTCCGCTTTTCTTGTCCAATACGCTTGTTTCTGTTTTTCTATCGACTTTTGACAGATAATCGATCCGAGGGTCGAAGATACCCAGGATTAGCCTGCCGCCTTTCTTGAGATGCTTCCTTACGTTCATCAGGCACTTCTTCTGATCTTCCCTTGTCTCCAGGTGCAGGAATGAGTTATACGGTATTATGATGAGGTCGAATTTGTTGGGATAGTCGAATGTCCGCATATCCGCGAGTTTCACTTTTGGCCTGAGCTCGGCCGCCTTTGCTTTTTGTTTCAGTATCTTCAGCATATCGCTGGACAAATCCGCTCCATACGCATCCACTTTGGCCTTTAGGAGATCGAGATAAATCCTTCCGGTGCCGCAAGCAAGCTCGAGCACTCTTCCTTTTGTTTTTTTCGCTTCCTTGACATAAAAAGAGACATCGCCTGGTAAACCAGTACTTACGAGGTCATACCAGACTGCCCCTTCTTCGTAGTGCTTCATTTCTTCTCCTCCGCTTGAAGCTTCGCTTCAAGTCTGACAAAAAATCTCATTTTTTGTCATCGTCCATTTTCTCGTATTCTCCCTCGACGATGTCCTCCCCATTTGGCCCTTTCTTTTTCTTTCTACCAGAACCTGAGGAACCTGCCTGATTTCCACCAGGTTCAGGCCCCCATCCAGCTTCAGATCCACCCTGCGCTCCAGAACCGCCTCCAGTATTAGGGCCAGCGCTACCAGCTCCTGCTCCTCCTGTCTGCTGGTAAATCGCGCTCCCTGCTTCCTGGAGAACGGCCTTCAAAGCCTCGATGTCAGTCCTGATCTTCCCGACATCATCGCTTTTCATCGTCTCCTTGAGCTTGCTCGCGGCTTTTGTTATCCGCTCCTGAATGTCAGCTGAGAGCTTATCCTTTAGTTCCTTGACCTCCTTCTCTGCAACGTAAACGAGCGACTCTGCCTCATTCTTTGTTGTTGCAAGCTCAAGCGCTTTCTTGTCTGCTTCTGAGTACTCGTCTGCTTCCTTCATTTTTGTCTTAATCTCATCATCGCGCATCTTGAGCGGAGCGATGATTTTCATCTTCTGCTCTTTGTTAGTGCCGAGGTCTTTTGCAGTTACATGGAGAATGCCATTGGCGTCGATATCGAACGAGACCTCAACCTGCGGAACCCCGCGCGGAGAAGGTGGAATGCCCAAAAGCTGGAATTTACCGAGCTCGACATTATCCCTTGCCATTGGCCTTTCTCCCTGAAGCACATGAATGTCAACAGCAGTCTGGAAATCCGCAGCAGTTGAGAACACCTGGCTTTTCTGAACCGGTATTGTAGTATTCCTGTCAATGAGTTTGGTGCACACCCCTCCGAGCGTCTCGATACCAAGTGACAGCGGAGTTACATCAAGCAGGAGAATATCCTTGACTTCTCCTGCAAGTACGCCTGCCTGTACTGCAGCTCCTTGTGCAACACATTCCATTGGGTCCACACCGCGTTCCACCCTAGTGCCAACAAGATCTTCCACGAACTTCTGCACTATGGGCATGCGCGTTGGTCCTCCGACAAGGATAATCTTGTCGATCTGTTTCGGGCTGAGCTTTGAATCGGACATAGCCCGTTCAACAGGAGCCCTGCAACGGTCTATTATCGGGCGGACAAGGTCCTCGAGTTTCGCCCTTGTAAGCACATACTTGAAATGCTTGGGCTCGTTTTTTACTGATGCAAGGAAAGGAAGGTTAATCTCACTCTCGAGCGTAGTGGACAGTTCGATTTTTGCCTTTTCAGCTGCTTCAAGCAGCCTCATCTTTGCTTGTGGATCTCCGGATGCATCAATACCTGATTCCTTCCTGAACTGATCTGTCAAAAACTCTGAAATAATCCTGTCCATATCAGTCCCGCCAAGCTGGGTATCACCTGACGTGGATTTTACCTCGAAAACACCGCCGCCAAAGTCTCCGATGGTTACATCAAGTGTTCCACCACCAAAGTCAAAGACCATGATTTTCATTTCCTTGCCTACCTTGTCAAGGCCGTAGGCAAGGCAGGCAGCAGTGGGTTCGTTGACAAGCCGTATGACTTCAAGGCCAGCGATTTCACCTGCATCTTTTGTTGCCTGCCTTTGGTTGTCATTGAAGTAAGCTGGAACAGTGATTACTGCCTTGTTCACCGGCTCTCCGAGAAATGCCTCTGCATCCTTCTTGATCTTCTGAAGTAGCATTGCGGAAAGTTCCTGGGGCCGGTATTCTTTGCCAAAG
>Ga0315273_10012772_pt1 | contig 10783 bp, 6 predicted proteins | sample YL17G02_0_MG_FD_205753 | JGI IMG/M metagenome (GOLD analysis project Ga0315273, IMG submission 205753) | Sediment microbial communities from Yellowstone Lake, YNP, Wyoming, USA - YL17G02_0 | ecosystem: Environmental > Aquatic > Freshwater > Lake > Sediment | place: USA: Wyoming | collected... | reverse complement strand
ACCGTGTTCGAGATATTCATCATACATCCAGACCCTGTGTATGCTCGAAATGCCGCACAGGCAGCATTTGCTGAATGCGACCGTCTCGAACAGCAGTTGAGCCGATTCATTCCCAATAGCGATATCACCCGCATTAATAGTGCGTCTGCTCACAGCCCGGTTATTGTCGGCCTTGATGCACTTGACTGCATAGCTGTGGCGTATGAGGCCTGGCGCCACACGCGGGGCGCATTTGATATTACGATTACACCGCTGCTGGATTGTTATTTCGATAATCAGCGACAACCTCGCGTGCCTGATGCTGCCGAAATCTGGACTGCTCGGAATCTTGTTGGTATGGACCATCTGCATATCGATTGGGCTGCGCGCACACTCACAAAAACCGACGCTGCTGTCGGTATCGATCTTGGCGGCATAGGCAAAGGCTATGCTATCGATAAAATGCAGCAGGTTCTAAGATACTGGGAAATCAGTCATGCATTTATCCACGGCGGACAAAGCTCCGCAATTGCGTTTGATGCGTCAGAGGATTTTTCGGGATGGCCGGTCACATTCACTCATCCGGCAAGTCATGCAACAATTGCAGCGGCAGCATTAAGGAATAAGGCATTGAGCGGTTCAGGCATCCGAAAACAAAATCACATAATTGACCCGATTAGCGGTAAGGCCGTTACTGAAAATATTGCTGCGTGGTCGTGTACCTCGGGCGCTGCCTACGCCGATGCACTCTCAACAGCCTTTATGGTCATGTCGATCGAGCAAATCATCGGATTCTGCAAAGCTCTCGCAGACGTAGGAGCAATTGTGGTAACTCGCGGCGGCATAAGCCGTTTCAATGAGTTTTGAGCTTTCGCAGGAATGTTCTCAACTTTAACATTTCAGGCACAGTTCGCACGAAATTGCTGCGTACTTCCAGCCTGCTGTCGAGGTCGCACGTCCATTCAATCGGAAATTCGCGTATCCGTAAGCCTTTCTTGCTTGCGTATGCGATGACCTCGATATCGAATAAAAATCCTGGGGTTTTGACCTGGGCATAGAGTTCCCTGCCGATTTGTCCTTTATAAATCTTCAGCCCTATCTGCGAATCAGTAATGCTCATAGGCAGCCCCAGAAGCATTCTTGCGAAGAATCTGAATAAACGTGAAGTTACTCGCCTCGTCCAAGGCTGCGGGATTTTAATTCGACTCAGTGCAAGCCGCCGTGAACCGTGCGCAATATCACATTGATCAGTTTTGAGCAGCTCAAGCCCCCGGAGCACATCCGAATAGGAAACGCAGCTGCCGCTGTCGATAAACATGACATATTCACCGGAACTGGCCATTATGCCGGTTTTAACGGCGTATCCTTTGCCTCGGTTCTGTTGAGAGCTTATTACTTTTACGCCCTTGTAATCATCGCTGCTGCGGCGGGCAATTTGGAGGGTGCCGTCGGTGCTGCCGTCATCAACGATAATAATCTCGCCGCTGATAGCATGTTCTTTCAGAAATGCCGAAGCCAGACGAATATCTGCAGCAATCTTCATCTGTTCGTTCAATACTGGAATAACTATCGCCAATTCAGCCATTTGTGCCTAAGTCCAGTCTTATATTGTTGCGATATTCTTGTTGATTTTTTCACGGTTTTTGTTTACCTTAAAACTATTATAGAATAATATTTACAAATCAATAAATAAATTGTATTTTTAATATTTTCAAGGGAAACTGAGCATGAAACTGGAGCGCAAACTCAGAATGGGAATGGTCGGCGGAGGCCCAGGCGCATTTATTGGCGAGGTTCACCGCAAGGCGGCACGAATGGACGGCCAAATCGAATTGGTGGCGGGCGCGTTTGACATTAGTCCTCTAAAATCTCTGCAAATGGGAAAAGAATTATTTTTGAACACAAGAAGGGTATATTCAACTTACCAGGACATGATAAATGGCGAACTCAGCTTGCCACAGGACCGGCGGATCGATTTTGTTTCAATCACAACTCCCAACAACTGGCATTTCCCGATCGCTCGTGATTTCCTCAAGGCTGGTTTTCATATCATGTGCGAAAAGCCGATGACATTTAATGTCAAAGAAGCCAAGGAGCTCGATAAGATAGTAAAGAAATCAGGTAAGGTATTCGGCCTCATGCATAATTACACCGGCTATCCCATGGTCAAACTCGCAAAAGACATGGTAAAGCAGGGTGATCTTGGCAAAATAAGGAAAGTAATCGTCCAATACCCACAGGGTTGGCTGGCAACAGCAGTAGAAAAGACCGGCCAGCAGCAGGCGTCGTGGCGTACGGATCCAAAGCAAAGCGGCGCATCGGGATGTATGGGTGATGTTGGGACACACGCTGAAAATCTTGCCGAGTATGTAAGCGGTTTGAAAATAACTGAAATTTGTGCAGATTTGACTACTTTTGTTAAAGACCGGAAGCTTGAGGATGACGGCAACTGTCTGCTGAAATTCAATAACGGTGCGAAGGGAATCCTTCACGCCAGCCAGATATCAATAGGACATGAGAATGATCTTGCGATCTGGATATATGGTGAAAAAGCAAGTATCGAGTGGCATCAGGAAAATCCGAATTACCTTTATTTCAAAGTCATAAATGGCCCGGTGCAGGTATGGCAGCGTGGCAATCCATATATAGGTGCAAAGAGCGCAGCGGCGGCAAGGGGGACACGCTTGCCATTTGGGCATCCCGAAGCATTCCTCGAAGCGTTTGCAAATAACTACGTTAATTTTGCAGATACGATTCGCTCAAGCATGGAAGGCAGGAATCCTGATGCACTCGCACTTGATTTTCCTGGCGTGCGTGAGGGCCTTAGAGGCATGCTGTTCATCGACACCGTGGTTGCCAGCAGCCAAAGTAAATCCAAATGGACAAAATTCAAAGTATAAGTGGAGATAGGAAATGGGACGACCTGTAACGCTGTTCACCGGACAATGGGCGGACTTGCCGCTGGAAATATTGGCCCAAAAAGCTGCTGGCTGGGGGTATGACGGCCTAGAACTGGCATGCTGGGGCGATCATCTTGACGTTGAAAAAGCGGCAACGGATCATAAGTACTGCCAGAAGCAACTATGCATATTGGAAAAACACAATCTGAAGCTGTTTGCGATTAGTAATCATTTGGCAGGGCAGTTAGTATGTGATCCTAATAATGACAACCGGTCCGATGGATTTGCTCCAGCAGATTGCAAAGGCAATGCAGACAAGAAACGCCAGTGGGCAGTCAATGCGATGAAGAATACCGCCAAAGCCGCCAAGAACATGGGCGTGAACGTTGTAAACGGCTTCGCCGGTTCAAGTATATGGCACATGCTTTACAGCTTCCCTCCGGTCAGCGACAAAATGATAGATGACGGCTTTAAGTATTTCGCCAAAATGTGGAATCCAATATTAGATGTATTTGATGAGTGCGGCGTTCGGTTTGCTCTTGAGGTGCATCCGACGGAAATAGCGTTTGATATCGTTACTGCCCGGCGAGCACTGGAGGCGATAGGCAAGCGGCCCGCGTTTGGATTTAATTTCGACCCGAGTCATCTGCACTGGCAGATGGTAAATCCCGTATTCTTTTTAGAAGAGTTTGCCGGACGAATCTATCATGTGCATATGAAGGATGCGGCAGTAACGCTTGATGGGCGAAGCGGAATTTTATCATCGCATTTGAATTTTGGGAAAAGCGGGCGAGGTTGGGACTTCAGGTCGCTGGGGCATGGCGGAGTAAATTTTGAGGAGATAATCAGGAAACTCAATCAAATAGGATATAATGGCCCCTTGTCGGTGGAATGGGAAGACAGCGGCATGGAAAGGGAGCATGGAGCGAAAGAGGCCGTGGAGTTTGTCAAGAAGGTGGATTTCAAGCCGTCCAATATTGCATTTGATGCGGCGTTTGACAAGTAGGAGGATAAAATGAGCAAGAAGGGTGTTTACAACAGGAGAGATTTTCTTAAGACGGCAGTCGGTGGTGCGATAGGAGCGATAAGCTTGCCCTATATTATACCGTCGTCTGCGCTAGGCAATGCCGGAAATATAGCGCCGAGCAATCGTATCACGATGGGCTTTATCGGCGTAGGCGGCATGGGAACGGGCGATCTTTTGGATTTTATGACCAAAGACGAAGTGCGTGTGCTGGCGGTATGCGATGTGGATAAGGCGCACAGAGACAAGGCTCGCGACACGGTCAATCAGAAATATGGAAACAAAGACTGTGCGACATACAACGATTTTCGTGAGCTGATAGCAAGACCCGATATTGACGCACTTTGTATCGCAGTGCCGGACCACTGGCATTCGATCCCCGCGATAATGGGCGCTGCGGCTGGCAAGGATATTTTTGCCGAAAAGCCGCTGGCATACTCAATCGCCGAGGGGCGAGCGATGTGCAACGCCGTCAAGAGATACGGCACCGTGTGGCAGACGGGTAGTCAGCAGCGGTCGGGACGGGATTTTCGCTTTGCGTGCGAACTGGTTCGCAACGGACGAATAGGGGGAGTGCATACCGTCAAGGTAGGACTGCCGGAGGGAGGCAGCATCCTAATCGAGACAAAACCAGCACCGATTCCGGAGGGCTTTGATTATGAGATGTGGCTTGGCCCGGCTCCGTGGGCGCCGTATGCACAGGAACGATGCCACTGGAATTTCAGGTGGATAAGCGATTATGCCGGAGGACAGATTACGGACTGGGCGGGGCACATGTGCGATATAGCGCAGTGGGGAATGAATACGGAACTGACCAGCCCTGTCGAGATAGAGGGCAGGGGCACCGGGCCTACGGACGGGCTTTATGATACGATTTCGAATTACCGTTTTGAGTGCAGGTATGCTCAGGGTTTTACAATGATAGTTGCGGATACATCGCAATTTGCCCTGGGGGTCAGGTTCGAAGGCACCGACGGATGGGTGTTTGTAAACCGCGAGAAAATAGAAGCAGAGCCGAAATCGCTTCTTAGTTCGACGATAGGGCCCAACGAAATTCACTTGTATAAGAGCGATGACCACAAGCAAAATTTCCTGGACTGCATCAAAACCGGCGCCGAGACTGTCGCTCCGGCTGAAATTGCACACAGGTCGATAATGATCGGGCATCTCGGCAACATCGCAATGAAGCTGGGAAGGAAGCTAAAGTGGGATCCGGAAAAAGAGCTGTTTATTAATGATGACCAAGCCAATCGGCTGCTTTCAAGGCCGATGAGGGGCACGTGGCACGTCTAAATTAGTATAAGGAGAAAATATGAATCGCTTTGGATTATTTGTCTGTCTGGTTGCTTTGGGATTATCTGCAGCGGTGTGTTTTGGTGATGACGCCAAGTTGAAAGCTGTCATCATAGACGGACAGAACAATCACAATTGGCCCAATACAACGCCTGTTCTCAGGAAGATACTTGATGATTCGGGTTTGTTCAGCGTGGATGTGATAACATCGCCTGCCAAAGATAAATTGATGGAAGGATTTTCGCCGCAATTCGATAAGTACAACGTTGTGGTATTGAACTATAACGGCGCAGATTGGCCGAGTGAAACTCAAAGGAAGTTTGAGCAATACGTAAATGACGGCGGCGGAGTAGTTATATACCATGCGGCAGACAATTCGTTTCCAATCTGGAAGGCATACAACGAGATGATAGGAATCGGCGGCTGGGGCGGCAGGGACGAGAAGTCCGGCCCGATGGTGAGAGTGCGCAATGGAAAAGTTGTGCTGGATAATACACCAGGACCTGGCGGGACACATAGCCCGCCACACGATTTCCAGATTGTCATGAATGATAAAGAGCATCCGATAACCGCCGGACTGCCTGAGAAATGGATGCATCCTCAGGATGAACTTTACAGCAAACTGAGGGGCTCCGCAGAGAACATGACAGTGCTGGCCAGCGCCTATGCGGACCCTAACCTGGAAAATGGAACGGGTGAGTATGAGCCGATGCTGATGGCAATCAGTTACGGCAGGGGCAGGGTATTTCATACTGCTCTTGGGCATGATACTTACCAGATGAGCTGCGTTGGATTCATAGTTACGCTTCAGCGTGGAGCCGAGTGGGCAGCAACAGGAAAAGTGACTCAGAAAGTGCCTGCTGATTTTCCGACGGCCGACAAGATAAGTGCCAGAGCCCAGTACGATGTAAAACCGGCACCGGCCACAAAAAGCTCCAGTAAGGCGGATGTGAAGGATGCGATAAAGGAATTTGACGCCGCAGTTGCCGGAGCAGCCAAATACGATTATGGCCAAAGCAGAGAAGAGCTTTCGAAAATAGAAGGTTTGGAAAAAGATTTAGCCGGCGATCCCGCATTAAGAAAACATTTTGAGCAAAAGTTACTGGAGGTCTTCAAGGCAAAAGAATCCAGCATGGCGATGAAGCAGTTTGCCTGTAAACAGCTTAGCCTGATTGGTTCTGAAGAGTCGGTACCGAGTCTGGCCGCGGCACTCTGCGATGCGAATACGAGCTACTTTGTGCGGTATGCAATTGAGCGAATCGGAGGTGAAAGTGGCGGCAAGGCACTTGTAAATGCTCTGGGATGTGCAAAACCGGCTCAGAAAGCCGCGATTATAGATTCGCTGGGACAAATGCGATATGCCAAAGCTGTGGCGAACCTTGGAAAACTTGCAGGCGATCTGGAAAAGCAAGTGGCGGAAGCTGCGATTGCGGCTCTCGGAAAGATTGGAAATGCGGAGGCGGCCGATGCACTGGCCGGGATAGTCAAAAGCAGCAGCGAATTAAAACTGCAGGCATGGCAAGCATATATTGAGGCTGCGAGCAGGCTGGCGGATTCGGATAAGACTAAGGCCTACGCGATGTATAAAAAGGCATTTGAAGCAAATCTGTCTGACGTGATGAGAATCGCCGCTATGCGGGGGATGTTCTTTACAAGCGATAACGAGGCGGGGCAGCTTATAGTCAAGGTGCTCAAAGGAAAAGATGAAGCGATCAAACCTGATGCAATTAAGCTGGCATGTGCACTTAAAAGCACAAAGGAACTGCCTGCAATTTGTGACCAGATGAAAGATCTTTCAAGCAGCGGACAGGTTCAGATGATTACTGCAATTTCGAATTTTGACACGTCTCAGGTACATGAGACAGTTGTAAAGGCAGCAGAGTCCTGGGATGTCGAAGTGCGGACTGCGGCGATAAAGGCACTGGCAAAAGTCGGTAAGGCCAGTGACGTGGCGATGCTTGCAAAGAATGCGGCCCAAAAAGACAGTTCGGGCAAGATCGCGCAGGGGACGTTTTACACCCTAAAGGGGACGGATATTGATGAAGCGATCTTATTGCTTATACCTAAGACTGAAGGAAGCGTCAAAGTCGAATTGATCAAAAGCATCGGCCAGCGAAATATCAAATCGGGGATGGAAGCGGTTCGTCAATGTATGAAAGACCCTGATGCGAAAGTGCGTACGGCGAGCATAAGGGCACTTGGTACTATCGCAGATGCACGTCATTTCAAGGACTCATTAAACCTGCTGGTCAATGCGGATGCGGGCGACAGGGTCGAGTTCGAACAGGCGATATTTGAAATAAGTAAACGGGCAGACTCAGAACAGTCCGGATATGTTCTGGAAGCCTTGGCGGCAGCGAAAGAGCCGGGCGTGAAATGCTCGTTGCTGAGCGTGCTGGGCAAGATGAGCAATGATAAGACGCTTGATAACGTATATGCGTCGCTTAAAGTTGACGACGAAAGTGTCCAAACTGCCGCGGTGCGCGCGCTTTCGGAATGGCAAACGTGCGGTCCGGCGCAGGAACTTTTGAAGATAGCAAAAGGGACAAATCCCACACAGCAAGTACTGGCGTTTCGTGGATATATACGGATAATCGGTGTTTGTGCCGGCAGCGATGACGATAAAGCATTAAAATACAAAGAGGCTATGGCTTTTGCCGGGGATTCTTCTGAGAAAAAGCGGGTGTTGGCGGGACTGTCAAGCCTGAAAACTATGGCCGCTTTAAAGCTGGCCAATGAATATGTGGACGCCAACGATTTGAGACAGGAGGCTGGAACGGCGGCCATAACAATTGCACAAAGTACGATCAAAACAGAGCCTAATGAGACAAAAGTAATCCTGAACAAGATTGCAGCAGTTGTTGAAAATGTAGAACTGAAAGAGCAGGCTCAAAAAATGCTGAAAGAATAGGCTCGAACATTTACTGCCATAACATGCTTAAACCCTGATATCATTGATATTTTGTGCGAAATCGCGGCAAAAGAGAACTATCCAAACAAAGAAAACCTGGGATAAAGATATTTTCAAAAGGTGTATGATGAGTGCGCCGAGTAAAGCTAATGTAGGCAAGCCGGATAATCCGGCACGGCCAAAGATTAACCATCAGGCCGGAACAGAACCGGGCGTATCGTGAGGTAACGAGCGATGCGAAGCCCCAGGAAAGGTGTTATGTCAGCCACAACAAAAGTGAAGGTATTGAGCCCCGAAATTACCCTTATCGCACGAGGCCAAGGGTTTCATAGTCTGGAAGCCAATCGGCTGCTTTCAAGGCCGATGAGGGGCACGTGGCACGTTTAAATTACTTCCATTTTAGATGCATTGAACTGGGTCAAGAAACAGTTTGGAAGCTATATAAAGGCGGATCATAGATGTACCTATTAGGTTATGATGTTGGCAGTTCATCAATAAAGGCCGCATTGCTCGAAGCCTCGACCGGCAGGGTTCTCGCCTCAGCAATCTCTCCGAAAAAGGAAATGGCCATCGATGCTCCCAGGCTGGGGTGGGCCCAGCAGCATCCCCAAATGTGGTGGGACAATCTTAAAATAGCGACAGCCGGAATATTTCAGACCAGTGCCGTCAACGCCGCCGATATAAAAGCCATAGGCATTTCCTATCAGATGCACGGCCTTGTCATTGTCGATAAGAACAAAAACGTCCTTAGCCCCGCCATCATCTGGTGCGACAGCCGCGCTGTTGAAATCGGCAATGACGCTGCTCAAAAAATCGGCATGAAAAAATGTCTTGCTCATTTGCTCAATTCGCCCGGCAACTTTACCGCATCAAAGCTCAAATGGGTCAAAGATAATGAGCCTCATATTTACGCCAAAGTACACAAGGCCATGCTCCCCGGCGATTACATCGCCATGCGCATGACCGATAGAATTGCCACTACGGTCTCCGGCCTTTCGGAAGGCATTATGTGGGATTTTCATTCACAGCGACTTGCCGATATCGTGCTCAACCATTACGGTATCGATCCGGCCTTGATTTGTGATATTGTACCCACCTTCTCCATACAGGGCCAACTTACCTCTGCGGCTGCCGCCGAATTGGGTCTCAAGTCAGGTACCGTTGTGGCGTATCGCGCAGGCGATCAGCCCAATAACGCGATGTCCCTTAACGTGCTCAATCCAGGTGAGATTGCCGCTACGGCCGGCACCTCGGGTGTGGTCTATGGCATTGGCGCTTCTGCTGATTACGACCTAAAATCCAGGGTCAACATTTTTGCCCATGTCAACTACACGCGCCAAACCCCACGTTACGGCGTTCTGCTTTGTCTCAATGGCACTGGTATTCTCAATAGCTGGCTCAAACACAATGTTGCCGCCGGCCTCGATTATCCGCAAATGAATGAACTTGCCGCTAAAGTACCCATTGGCTCCGACGGCCTTATTATCCTGCCTTACGGCAACGGCGCAGAGCGTACCCTTGAAAATCGGAACCTCGGCTCGCAAATTCACAACCTTAACTTTAATATGCACACCCGGTCCCATCTTCTTCGTGCCGGACAGGAGGGCATTATTTTTGCTTTGAGTTATGGTCTCGAAATTATGAGAGGTCTCGGTCTCAACGTGAATGCTATTCGAGCGGGTAATGCCAACATGTTTCTATCGCCAATCTTTGCCAATGCGTTTGCTGCTGTTACTCAGACCAAGATTGAGCTTTATAATACGGATGGCTCGCAAGGTGCCGCGCGCGGCGCCGGCATCGGCGCAGGAGTGTATAAAGATTTTACTCAGGCGTTCGCCGGACTTAAGGCAACCAGCTTTACTGAACCTGATCAGGCTATTATCCCCGCATATACGCAAGCCTACCAGTTGTGGCGTGCTGTTCTGGATGCGCAATTAGCCAAGAAATAGAAATTGATAGTTACGTGAACAAAAGGAGATGCAAAATGGCCGAATATTTTCCGGCTGTCAAAAAGATCAAGTACGAAGGCGCCGATTCAAAAAATACGCTTGCCTTTAAACACTATAATCCTGCCGAAAAAATCATGGGCAAAACCATGGCCGAGCATTTGCGTTTCGCCGTTTGCTACTGGCACACCTTCAAGGGACTTGGCGCCGATCCTTTTGGCCCCGGAACCATGGTCCGTGACTACAATAAATCAAGTGACCCGATGCAAGTCGCAGAAATGACGATTCATGCCGCCTTTGAATTCTTCACAAAACTCGGCGTAGAATTCTGGTGCTTCCACGATAGAGACATCGCGCCGGAAGCCGACAATCTTACCGAGACTAATAGGCGTCTTGACAAAATTGTTGCCATCACCAAAAAACTTGCAAAGGATACCGGCGTAAAACTCCTCTGGGGTACCACTAACGCCTTCAGTCATCGCCGTTTTATGGCAGGTGCCGGCACAAATCCCTCTCCCGCCGTCTTTGCCTATGCGGCAAGCCAGATAAAAAAAGCCATGGAGATAACTCACGAGCTTGGCGGCCTTGGGTACGTCTTCTGGGGCGGCCGCGAAGGCTATGAGACGCTTCTTAATACCGATATGAAACGTGAACTTGACCACCTCGCCTTGCTTTTGCAGATGGCGGTGGACTATAAAAAGAAGATAGGTTTTACCGGCCAGTTCTATAT
>Ga0315273_10012771_pt1 | contig 10784 bp, 8 predicted proteins | sample YL17G02_0_MG_FD_205753 | JGI IMG/M metagenome (GOLD analysis project Ga0315273, IMG submission 205753) | Sediment microbial communities from Yellowstone Lake, YNP, Wyoming, USA - YL17G02_0 | ecosystem: Environmental > Aquatic > Freshwater > Lake > Sediment | place: USA: Wyoming | collected... | reverse complement strand
CGAAGCAGGCCGTGCTGGACGAGCGGTTCAACGCGATCAACCACGCGCCGCAGGACGGCGGCCAGGGCCTCGACACGTTCCAGCAGATGCTGGTCGAGGAGCAGTGGGGCCGGGCGACCGGAGCGCTCTGGGACATCCCCTGGCGCCCGTCGATCCCGCTCGCCCGCGGGACCGAAGCGCAGAAGGAGCGCTACCTCCGCCCCGCTGCGCGTGGTGAACGACGTGATGCCTACGCCATCACCGAGGAGGAGGCGGGCTCAGACCCTTCCATGGTCCGGACCAGCGCCCGGCGCCACGGTGACGGCTGGATGCTCACCGGGGAGAAGTGGCACGTCACGTCCGGGGACGTCGCCGACTTCTTCCTGGTGCACGCCCACGTCGATGGCGATCCCGCGAAACCGACCGTGTTCCTGGTCGATAAGGCTCTGCCCGGCGTGCGGCTGGTGCGCACGCCGAAGTACACGCACACGTTCGTGTTCGAGCATCCGATCTTCGCCTTCGATGATGTTCATCTGGACGGCGACTCGGTGTTGGGCGAGGTCGGTGAGGGGTACCAGCTGACGAAGGACTGGTTCGTCGAGGAACGGCTGATGATCGGAGCGCGGACGATGGGCGCGTCCGCGCGCGCGCTCGAGCTCGCGCTCGCGTTCGCCAAGGAACGCGAGCAGTTCGGCCAGCCGATCATCGGGTTCCAGGCGATCGGATTCATGCTGGCCGACATGGCCGCGGAGCTGATGGCCGCGACATCCATGCTCTATCGGGTGTGCTGGATGGCGACTCGCGGTGGGATCAGCCGTAAGGAGCTTCACGCGCAGGCGTCCGGGGTGAAGCTCGTGTGCAGCGAGACCGCCGGGCGTGTGATCGACAAGGCGGTGCAGATCCACGGCGGTCGTGGCTACATGCGGGAGCAACCCGTGGAGCGGCTCTGGCGGGAAATACGCGTAGACCGGATCTGGGAGGGAACGTCGGAGATCCAGAGAGTCGTTATCGCGAACGAGCTCACGAAGCGGGGCGTGGGTGTCTACGCCACCTGGCCGTCGGAGCGCTAGTCAGCCAGTCTGCAACCGGTGCAAGACCGGTCGTGAGAGAACCTTGAACCAGCTGAGCACCGGGTAGCTGAGCGCGATCGCGCCGAAGACGATCGCTATGGCAGATGACCCCTTCGTGCTGCCGCCCACCGAGCCGGCGATCGCCATCGTGATCGCCAGTCCTCCGCAGATCGCCGCCAGGAGCACCATCCCATCGCCTAGCGCGAGCCCAGGTCCGAGCTTCGACGCGATCGACCGCACGAAGGGACCACCGGGGTCGTAGTGGTAGGCCCACAGGACGGCGGACGCCAACGCGCCGACGACGCCGACGAACACCGAGACGACGCCGAGCGGGTTCCGCGTGTGACCGGAGCTCTGGTAGATCCCCATGGCGCTACGTCCCCTCTAGGCACCCTCTAACTTCGTCCGGCAGCCCCGGAATCTTTAGCCCCGCACCCCCCTGCACGAAGTCGTAAGGGATCCCGGACCAGCCTCCGGGAAGCCCCGGATAGGTCATCCGAGCCGTGTGTGCGCTGTCGAACTGGAACCCGACCCAATCGGGCGACCGGAACCCTTGCGAGTCGTAGGCCGCGACGGCCGAGACTCCGCGTCCGAACCGCCGAGCTTCCACCAGGAACCGCCCCTGGAACGCGAGGTCATCCTGCGAGTACAACTTGATGTACCAGCGCTCCACCACCAGGAGGTAACCCTGCTCCGAGGGCGGCGACTCGGGACCAGTGAAGTACCGCATGTCCACCACCACCAATGGGCCCTTCACGCCGGTCGTCCGGCGGATGATCCCCAGCGGGTCGGTGAACCTGGGCGTCTCGGCCCCCGGCGTGGTCCATCCGTCCACACACTCCGAGAAGACAGCGCCGATCGTTGGCGGCGGGCTCGCCGGCGTGGCGGGCGGCGTGGGCGATGCCATCGGGGACGCGGGAGTGACCGGAGCGGACGACGAGGCGGCCGCGCTCGCAGGGGGGGACTCACTCGCGTCGCAGGCGACCAGCGCCACGCCGAGCGCAGCCAGGACCAACGCGAACCACCAGAACCTATGCAACTGAGGACTCCGAACGGATCGGGGACCCGTCGAGGATACCGACGGCCCAGTCTCCTGCCGGTTCCCTGGTAGAACTGAAGGGCATGCTCGACCGAGCCCACCACAACCACGAGGAGCGGGGCGATGCCCACCCGCTCCCCGTCAGCCGCCGGAAGTTCCTCCAAGGCTCCGCTATGGCCGTCGCCGGCGGGGTGCTCTTCAGCTGCACGGGCGGGAAGGTGATCCCGCGGGTGTCGCCGGCCACGACGGGGATCGACACGCGCTGGCCGATCAAGCGTGTGCTCTACGTGATGATGGAGAACCGGAGCTTCGACAACCTGTTCGGCCGGTTCCCAGGCGTGAACGGCGCCACGATGGGCGTGAAATGGGGGCAGGAGACACCCCTCATCCGATGCCCCGACTGGCTGCCCGGCGACCTCCCGCACGACCGTTCGGCGGCGCTCAACTGCCTGAACGGCGGCAAGCTGGACGGGTTCGCCGGCGGTGCGTATGGCGACCCGTGGTCCTACTCACAGTTCCAGGAGGGGCAGCTCCCCAACTACTGGTCCTGGGCCAAGGAGTACGCGCTCTCCGACAACTTCTTCGCCTCGGCACTGGGGCCCTCCTACCCGAACCACTTCTTCTTCATCGCCGGACAGTCGGGTGGCGTGATCGACAACCCCGAGAACATCGAGGTCGAGCTGGGGCCCGACGACTACAGGTTCAAGAGTTGGGGGTGCGATGCGGTCGGCGACGACGTGTTCGTACTGGTCAAGGACGACAAGGGCAACCTCACGAAGCACAACACGTGCTTCCGGTTCAAGACGGTCGGAGAACAGCTCACGGACAACGGCGTGGACTGGCGTTACTACTCTGCCGTCCCCGGACAGGTGGGGTACTTCTGGAACGCCTACAACGGGATCGACGGCGTCTTCCACACCGATCTGTGGAACGAGCACGCCGCGAACTCGGTTGACCGGTTGGTACACGACATCGAGGCTGACGAGTTGCCGGCCGTCACGTGGGTCACGCCGCACTTCGCGCTCTCGGACCATCCGCCGGCCAGCTCGTCGTTCGCGCACAACTGGCTGACCGACGTGGTGAACGCGGTGATGAAGAGCGACATGTGGGAGCACACCGCGATCTTCATCACATGGGACGAATGGGGTGGGTTCTACGACAGTGTCATGCCGCCTGTGGTGGACGAAACAGGCTTGGGGTTCCGGGTCCCTCTCCTCACGATCTCGCCCTACGCTCGGCGTGGTCTGATCGATGACGAGGTCGGCGAGTTCTCTTCGCCCTTGCGTTTCATCTCGGACAACTGGGGCCTGGACCCTCTGACCCCGCGGATCGCGAACACCCACAACTTCGAACACGTCTTCGACTTCTCAGCCGGACCTCGCCCGCCGGAGATCAGCACCGAACGAGCCAAGACATTCGGCGATGCCTTCGATCACCCCGAGGTGTACCCCGGCTGGCCGGCGGGCACCGTCCCGGCCGAAGACCCCTTCTAGCCGCGAGCCTGCCGCTGGTCAGCGGAGCGGAACGACGAGCGCGTCGACCGCCAGGCAACCGTTGGCCGAGACGATCACTGGGTTCACGTCCAGCGCCTCGAACCGATCCCCCAGGTCGAAGGCCAGCACCGATAGACGGGTCATCGCCCGCGTGAGCGCGTCGATATCGACCGGCGGCGCGCCTCGGACGCCGTCGAGCAGCGGCCGGACGCGCAGGGCATCGACCATAGCGCGCGCGCGCGGCTCGTCCAGAGGCGGGATCGCCAAGCGTCTATCGTGCAGAACCTCGACCAGCGCACCGCCCGCGGCGACCAGGACGAGCGGTCCGAACTGGGGATCGCGAACCACACCCATGGCGAGCTCTACCCCGGCCGGCGCCATCGCCGCGACCACGACCTCCGGCCCCAGGCGCTCGGCGATATCGAGGTAGGCGGCTCGCACGGCGTCGGGGTCGTCCAGGCCAAGGGCGACCCCTCCGACGTCCGACTTGTGTCGCACGCCAGGAGCGGCCGTCTTCAACGCCGCCGGCCATCCCACCTGCTCGGCCGCGGCGACGGCATCCTCCGCCGATGCCGCCCCGATCGCCTTCGTGGTGGGGATGCCGTACTCGGCCAACAGGGCGAGCGCTTCCAACTCATCCAGATCGTTCCCCGCTGCCAGCCGAACGGCCCACCGCTCGCGGACATCGGCTGATACCGGTGGGGGCGGCTCGACCGGGGGCCGCGCACGCATATCCCGGTACGCGAGCAGACGTCCGAGCGCCGAGAGTCCCGACGCGGTCCCCTCGAGCACCGGGATGCCCGCGTCGCGAAGGAGCGACGCCTCGTCGTTCGCCACGGCGCTCGCCAGGTTGGAGAGCACGCAGAACGGTTTCGTGGTGGAGGAGAAGACGTCTCGGGCGATCCGCAGATAGCCCTCGTCGTGCGGCTCACCCTGTCGCGTGAGATCCACGACGAATGCCAAGGCCGCGGTGTCGGGATCGTCGTGCAGAGCATGGAAGCACTCGGTGAAGATCCGGTCGGCGTCGATCCCGGTCCCCCACGCGTCAAGAGGGTTCACTGCCTCGAGCCCCGGATCGAGCGCTCCTTGGATGCGGGCCGTGGTTGCCTCGCTGATCGCCGCGAAGGGAACGGCGAGATCCGCCGCCAGGTCCGTGAAGAGCACCCGTTCGCCGCCCGAGTCGTGGATCGACGCGATGCCACGTCCGGTCGTGACGCGTCGGGGAGATGAGAAGAGCTCCATGACGTCGGCCATCTCGTCGAGCGAGGCGACGCGCAGAACTCCGTAGGCGTCGAACAGGGCCTCGTACGCGCCGTCTTCCCCAGCGAGCGCACCGGAGTGCGCGGTGACCATGGACTTGGAACGCTCGGTGCGCCCAACCTTGAGCGCCACCATCGGCACGTCACGCTCGAAAGCTCGCGCGAGGGCCGCGCGGAAGGCCTCCGGTCTCCGCACCGTCTCGATCAGGAGTGCGATCACGCGCGTCGACGCCAGATCGAGGGCGAACTGCATGTAGTCGGCGACATCCGTCACCAGCTCCTGGCCCGACGACACGATCAGGTTGAACCCGATCCCTCGGTCGTTGAACGCGAGCGCGGCGAACGCGGATCCCGAATGGCTGATGAACGCGACCGGGCCGCTACGGATATGGTCCGGCGTGGCGAACCCGGTGGCACGCAGGTTGGCCTCGAGGTTGAGGAACCCCATCCCGTTGCCGCCACACAAAGGGATGCCCGCCTCATGCGCGATGGAGGCGATCCGCTCCGCCAGGCCGGGCATGCCGGGCCGCGGCGGCGCTTCTTCGTAGAGCGACGAGAACGTGACGGCAGAGCGCGCGCCGGCCTCGATCGCATCGCGCAGCGCCTGTTCGATCCGCTGGTTGGCGACGCCCAGGATGGCCAGGTCCACGGGCCCAGGGACCTCCGCGATCGAGCGGAAGCAGCGCTCGCCAAGCACCTCGTCGTAGCCGGGGTTCACCGGGTAGACGTCGCCGTCGAATCCGCCGCGTTGCAGCTCGACCATCATCTGGCGGCCGAGCGAGCCCTCCTTCACGCTGGCGCCGACCACGGCGACCGAGCGCGCCTCGAGCATGCGCTCGAGCGTGATCGGTGCCCCGGGTCCGCCGCTCGCCTCAGTCACCGGCTACATCTTGAGCGCTTTGTCCTTCTTCGCGACGTTGAAAGCCTGCCAGCCGGGGATGCCGTTGACGCCGCCACCTCCGTGCGTGGCGCATGACCCGTGATACAGGCCCTTGATCGGCGTCCGGTAGTCGGCATAGCCCGGCGCGGGTCGCATATGGAAGAGCTGATCAGCGCTGAGCTCCCCATGGAAGATGTTGCCCCCCAACAGTCCCAGTTCCTGTTCCATCTCGTAGGGCCCGATCACCTGGCGATCGATCACAGCGGACTTGAAGTTGGGCGCGAGCTCCGTGTACTTGTCGATGATCCGGTCCGCATACTGCTCGAGCTCGTCGCGGTGGGGCTCGGTGTTCCAGTCGTCGGGCACCCACTGACTGAACATAGAGAACACGTGCACGCCTTCGGGCGCCAGCTTCTTGTCGAGCGTGGTAGGGATCGTGCCGTCCACGAACGGCGCAACCGCGGCCTTCCGTTCGATGTGAGCGTCTTGGAAAGCGCGCTCGGCGTACTGCGGCGAGAAGCAGAGCTCGACCGAACCGGTGTGGTGGTCTTGCTGGTTCTTGCCGGGGTTCGCGATGAAGTCGGGCAGCTCGGAGAGCGCCACGTTCACCTTCACAACACCGCTCCGCGTCTTCCAGCGCTCTATGTCCCAGACGAAGTCGGCCGGCAGCTCGTTGCGGTCGATCAGATCCAGGAACGCGATCTGGGGATGGATGCAGGTGACGACGACCGGCGCGCGGAGCTCGTCACCATTCTCGAGGGTGACGCCCACAGCGCGACCGCCACGCACCAGGATCTTCTTCACGCGGGCGTCCGTGCGGATCTCGGCGCCGAACGACTCCGCGGAGCTGCGGATCGAATCCGACACCGCGCCCATCCCGCCCTGCTGGAATCCCCATGAACCGAGGTGGCCGTCGCCGACATCACCGATCGAGTGATGGAGCATCACGTAGGCGGTTCCCGGCTCATCAGGGCCGGCCCACGTCCCGATCACGCCGTTCACAGCGAGCATGCCCTTGATCTCGTCGGACTCGAACCAGTCGTTCAGGAGGTCGGTCACACTCATCGTGAACAGTCGGGTGACGTCGGCCACGCCGCGCGTGCCGAGCTTGCGCATCTTCCACGCGGACTGCGCGCTCGCGATGAGGTCCCCTACGGCGAGCGAACCGAGCTTCGGCGGCACATGCAGTAGCAACGGACCGAGCACGTCGGCCACGCCCTTCAGCCACGCCTCCCACTTGGGCAGTGTGTCCGCGTCCTTCTTCGAGAACTGCGCGATCGAGTCGTGGCTCTTCTTCGCGTCGTCGGCGTAGACGGTGATCGAGCGGCCGTCAGGAAAGGCCTGGTAGTACGGGCCGAACGGCGTGACGTCATAGCCGTGCTGCTTGAGGTTGAGCTCACGGATGATCGTCGGCGGCATCAGCGACATGACGTAGGAGTACGTCGTCACGTTGATCTCCGGGTGATCGGGGAAGGGGGCGCTGGTGTCGGCTGCGCCGCCGGTCTTCCCGCGCGCCTCCAGCACCACGGTTCGGGCGCCCGCGCGAGCGAAATATGCACCGCTGGTCAGCCCGTTGTGTCCTCCGCCGATGATGATCGCGTCGTAGACGTTGGCCATGCCGCCTCGTTCCCTCCATCCCTCGCGCCCGGCCGGCCCGGTCGCGAACCGCTGGAATCATGCCCGAGTTTGAATCATGAGTCAACCCGGCGCGAGCGAGCCGCGACTTTGACATCGCTGTTCAGAGGGGTAGAGTTCCCTGAACGGTGAGCCAAACGAACCTGATGCATATCCCGTGCCTGTACGGCGTTCAATAGGAGAACTCGTGAGCCGGACCCGCCAGAAGCAGTCGAAGGACCGGCGCCAGGAGATCTTGGAAGCCGCCGCTAGGGTGATCACGGATCGCGGCCTGGGCGAAACGCGGATCTCAGACATCGCTGAACGCTGCGGCGTGTCTCCGGGGTTGATCCTCTACTACTTCGAGTCGAAGGATCGCCTGCTCGTGGAGGCGCTCACATACGCCAACGACAAGTACTACCTGGCTCAGACGCGCGACCTGCGCCGTCTGTCCACCGCCCGCGAGCGGTTCGAACGGCTCGTGGATCTTTCCGTCCCGGGTCTGCTTCCCGATTTCGAGCGCCTGGAGGAATGGGCCCTGTGGATCGAGATCTGGGTCCGAGCGCTCCGCGATCCGGCGCTAGCGAAGGAAGCCGAGGTTCTGGACCGACGGTGGCGTCAGTCGATCGCCGACATCATCCGCAGCGGCCGTGAGACCGGTGAGTTCCCGGATGGCGATGATCCAGATGAGCTCGGTCTGCAGCTGGGCGCGCTGATCGACGGGATGGCGATCCAGGTCTTGATGAACGCCACGCAGGTGACCCCGCAGGCGATGAAGGATATGTGCATGGAGGTCGCCGCGAAGTTGATCGGCTTCGCGCTCGGATCCGAGCCGGCGTGACGTGAACCCCGTTCCGCTGATCCTCGACGTGGACACAGGGGTCGACGACGCGCTGGCGATCCTCCTAGCGCTTGCCTCACCGGAGGTCACGTTGATCGCCGCGACGACCGTGATGGGTAACGTCGGTATCGACCTGACGACCGAGAACACACTGGCCGTCCTGGAGCTGTGCGGGTACGGCGAGGTCGAGGTCGCTCGCGGCGCCGGCCGTCCGCTCGTGCGCGACCATCTGGCCTTCCCGGTCGTGCACGGCGAACGCGGGCTTGGACGGGCGGAGCTGCCGCCGGCCTCGAGCACGCCCTCGGATCGCGATGCCAAGAGACTGATCGTCGAGACCGCCCGCGAGCGCCCGGGTGAGGTGCTGCTCGTCGCGACCGGCCCCCTGACGAACGTCGCGCTGGCGCTTCACGAGGAGCCGGACCTGCCGTCGCTCCTGCGGGGCTTCGCGATCATGGGCGGCGCGTTCGCGCACCAGGGCAACGTCACGCCGGCCGCAGAGGCCAACATCTGGGTCGACCCCGAGGCGGCGCAGGCGATGTTCCGTGGGTTCGTCGGTGCGCCAGAGGAGAAGCTGCCCATCGGCGTGGGGCTCGACGTGACCGAACGCGTGAAGCTGGGGCGGGATGGGATCGATGCGATGTGCGCCCCCGCACCGGATTCCCCGCTCGCCCGATTCCTACAGGGCTCGGTGCCCTTCTACATCGAGTTCTACGAGCGGTTCGGCTCGACCGAGGGCGCGTCGATGCACGACCCGCTCGCGCTGGCGATCGCGATCGATCCGTCGCTCGCCACGCTGCAGACCACGCGGGTCGAAGTGGAGACCGACGGCACATGGACACGCGGCGAGACGGTCACGGACCTCCGGGGGATCCGCCGCAGTCCTTGGCCGACCGGCTGGATGCTCGAAGACAACGCCCGGGTCGCGCTAGACGTCGACGCACCCGCGTTCATGGAGCGCTTCATCGAACGGCTCCGCTCGTTGGTCGAGGCGCAAGCGTGAGGGTCGAGGGCGGCCCGATCCTGGCCGTCCTCGGCGCGATCAACGTCGACCTGGTCGTGTCCGGCGCTCCCCTTCCTCACGAAGGCGAGACCGTCACGGGTGGGACGTTCGCCCAGCACCACGGTGGTAAGGGCGGGAACCAGGCCGTCGCCGCTGCACGAGCCTTCGGATTGCCGAGAGGCGTTGCGGCTGATCGGCCACGGCCCGGGGTTTGGATGCTCGGTGCCGTCGGGGACGACCAGCTCGGCGTCGCCGCACTCCAGGCCCTACGAGCCGAGAACGTGCAGACGGATCACGTCGCGGTCACGCTCGGCGCGCCGACCGGCATCGCGATGATCGCGGTTTCACTGGATGGCGAGAACCAGATCTCGGTGGCACCAGGCGCCAACGATCTGCTCGAACCGGATCATGTCGTCGGCGCTCTGGAAGCACTCCATCCTCACCTCCTGCTCGTGAGCCTGGAGATCCCCGAGCGAACGGCTCGCGCCGCCTTGGGTTGGTGTCTCGATCACGGGGTGCCGACCGTACTGAACCCCGCGCCGGTGCGGCCATGGACGCACGACCTATTGTCGCTCGCGACCTACGCAACACCCAACGAGCACGAACTCGCGACGCTCGGGGGGATGCCGGAAGGCGTCACCGTGATCGAGACCCGCGGACGTGAGGGGGCAGTGATCCACCAAGACGGGAAAGACGATCCGGTGCCCGCGCCGTCCGTCGATGCGGTCGACACCACCGGCGCCGGCGATTGCATCAACGGCGTGTTGGCGGCTCGCCTCGCCGAAGGCGTTCCCCTGGGGAACGCGGTTCGCGATGCGGTGGTCGCGGCCTGCATCTCGGTGTGCGTATCGGGTGCCCGCGAAGGGATGCCTACCGCGGCGGCGATCATCGCCGCGCGGGCGCGGGCCTGAACTTCAACCCCGGGCGTCGCGGCCCATCGCCAACCGGTACTCCTCGTTGAACCAGTAAAGGAACCGATCCTGGCGGGGGAACACACCCGTCGTGAAGGCCCGAGACCCCACCCCCGTCTGGGCGCGCACGCAGACCTCCCAGTCCTGCTTCGAGATCAGATCCCACAGCTCCACCACGGGCTCCGGCTTGAAGTTCGGTCCGGCGATCGTCTCGGGACGGAACAGGTACTCGGAGACCAAGGTCGTGTGGTTCGGCCCCTTCGGGTAGCCGATGTAGTACATGACGCAGTCGGGATGCAGGTTCAGCATGAGGTTCGGGAACTCATAGCTCCCGTAGTACATATCGGAGTCCTCGGGTGCCAGATCCGGGAGCTTCGGCAGCTCCGACCGGCCGGTGATCGTGAAGCTGGTGGCGCCTTCGACCATGCGATTGCCGTCGTCGCGGAGCTCCTCGTCCCACACCTCGCCGAAGCGGAACAGCGGGACGACCTGCACCAGCTCGGGATGTACCTGAGGACAATGCAGGCACTCGTTGTAGTTCTCGACGACGATCTTCCAGTTGGCCTCGACCTCATACACCAGACGAACGCCGACCCTTAGCTCGTCCATCTTGAAGCGCTCGAACACCGTGATGGACTCGGCGCCGTCCGTGAGCGCCTCCACCAGCGGTCGCGGCTCGCCGGAGAGGTTCACGAAGA
>Ga0315273_10012770_pt1 | contig 10784 bp, 12 predicted proteins | sample YL17G02_0_MG_FD_205753 | JGI IMG/M metagenome (GOLD analysis project Ga0315273, IMG submission 205753) | Sediment microbial communities from Yellowstone Lake, YNP, Wyoming, USA - YL17G02_0 | ecosystem: Environmental > Aquatic > Freshwater > Lake > Sediment | place: USA: Wyoming | collected... | reverse complement strand
CTGGGTCAGAACGTGCCGCTTGACCAACTCCGATTTCGACTTGAAGGGCCGACTGCTGATGATCTTCGTGGCAGTCGCCTCGCCGATCCCGGGCAACGACATGAGTTCCTCCCTGCTCGCCGCGTTGACGTCGATCGCCGGCTTCTTGGCCTTCGCCTGCTCCGTGCCGTGGCTCTGCGTCGTCGCGGGCGACTTGGCGTCCTTGGCGGACTTGCCCTCGTGCGCGAATGCGCTCAGCGGGAGCAGCATTGCAATCGCAAGCGCGGGCAGGGTGCGGGAAACGGTGGTGCGGTTCATGAGAGTTCTCCTTGCGAGGGCGAAGACGAGCACGCCGCCGTGCCCTCCTGGCGGCAGGCGCGGGGATGGCGGGAGAGCCGATCCCGTGACATACGGTTGGTCTCGTTGAAACGACCGGAGCAGATGGAGCGAGTTGGGAATCGTGGTGACACGAAGTGAAACCGGAGAGTCTCTGAAGGCGGGGCGAAGAGAGGGAGCGGCGAAACGGGTCCCGCACGCGGAGGGCCGCGGCCCGATTTCACCGGATCATCCTGGGCGAAGGCGAATTCGTTCGGCTGAGACTCGATGCGGCTCATCGCGGTGAGCGCCGCGATGCCGACCGGAACGGATGCCTCGATTCCGTGGCCGCCCGACTTGCCGCGCGTCTGATGGCGCGCGTGATGCGGCGACGGATTCAAGGCGACGTGATGATGTGTCGGGGAATGGCGGGCCGGCTGCGGGGGGGAACCTCCCGCGGCTTGGCCGGATCGTCGCGATGCTAGCTGGGGGGCGCGAGCGCTCCGGCGGCCGCGAGTGCTTCGTTCATGATGGCGCGCCCTTCCGGGAAGCGTGGCCGTGGCGGAGGCGCCCGCGACCGAATGCCGCTCGTGCGCGGCGGTTCGTGCAGGCGCCGGGGAGGAAGTTGCCTCGGCACGCGCCACGGACGTGCCCGCCATGCAGGCGAACGCGGCCACGGTAATCAAGGGCGCAATCTTGGACAGACGTTGCATCGGTTCTCCCGTCCCGGCGATCCCCCCTCGGCATTCACCGGGCTGGTGTGGGATACCCCGGCCCAAGGGCGTGGTTCCAGGGCGCGAGAACGGGGCCCTGTTTCGCCCAACCTACTGGGCTGCAACGTCTGACGATCGGATTGTGGCAGGCCTCGACAGCCTTCTCGTACGGCGGAAATACGAAACAATTCCGCCCCGGCTCTGTGCCCGGACGAGTGCCAGAGCGACTCTTGGCAAGGAGAGCGCATCCGGATAGACGAGGTAGCGATCTTCGAAGTCGGGGTCGAACTTCTTCTTCCAGCGGAATAGATTCTTGAAGTCGTAGAAGCGCTCCAGGTGCTCCATGAGGAACGCACGCGCGCGGTCGGGAGCGACCTCGGCCGGCTCCTCGACCATCGCGAGCGCCGACAGCGAGAGAGAGAGCATCGCGTCCCCCCGCTGCTTCGCTGTCTCGATCGATTTCACGATCAGGAATTCGACGGCTCCCGTCGGCGCGTCGGAGCGCCGCCGCATGAGATCCAGCGCCCAGCCGCGGCGCGCCCAAATCGGCACCCACGTGACGAACGCCTCCGCCCGCTTTCGCTCCGGATTCCAGGCAACGGCAAGCCAGTCCCTCTGAAGCGCCTGCGGATCGAAGCGTCCCATGCAGAATCCCTTTTCCTCTCCGTGCCGCGTCGCCAGCCACTCCGCGGAGATTTGGCGGAGTTGGTCGAGAAGACCGTCAGGGTCGCGAGCTGGATCGAACGGCCGCGAGCCTGGATGGAATGTCCTCACCTCCCACCCACCCGCCTCCAACTTCCGCACCGCCCGCCTGACGTCGCCCACCGCGGAACCCTCGAGCGTGAAGCGATCGGTCCAGAGAATCGGGTCTTCACCGATGTGAAGCGCTCTCCAGCCGAGAGCGCGGTAGAGCGGGAGCCGCTCCGGCCTCGCCTGGAAGAAGGCGAAGCTCCAATCGCGCTCGCGGCATTCCGCCGCGAATGCCTCGAGCAGGGCCGGGAGTTCTTCCTCGGGACCGATCGGGTCGCCGATCGCGAGAAGCGTATTCGACTCGAAGCGATAGGCGATCACGGCCCGGTCGTTCACACTGAAGAAGTAATCCGTGTCGGCCGCGAGGGCAAACGCGGCTACGGAGGAATCGCCGTGAGTCTCTAGAATCTTGGCCACGCGCGCCGCCAGAAGCCGGTGCCGCCCGCGGTGACGCACCGGCTTGAGCGCGGCGAGCGCCAGGCCGATCAGGAGCGTCGCCCCGAGCACGGGGAGCGAAGCGAGAAACCACCGCACGATATGTCGCGCGTGGGGTCCGAGATGCTCCGGAAGCGCGAGGGTGGGATGGCCGATCCCGAAAAGCCGATAGAGCGATTCGCCGAGAGCCCGCACCAGCGAGGCGCCGCCGCCGTAATGCGCTTCGAGATACCAGCACCCGGCAAGGGCGTAGACCGCGAGCGCCAGTGCGCCAATGGCCGCACGCGAGCGCAGCACACGCAGCGAGGGCTCGCGGCTCTTGACGCGGAATCCTTCCGCGCTCACTCCCAGCGCGAACATGAGCGCGGTAGCGGCCGTCGCCTCCTCGAAATCGAACGCCTTGAGGAGATTCACCGGAACGGAGACGGCGCACAGAAAGAGCGCCGCGACGAAAGCGCGCCGCTTGCCACGCCTCAAGCCCCACGCCGTGACCAGGAGAAGCGCGCCGGCGAGAAGCGTGAAGGTGCGGCTCGTGTCGAGCACGGCGGTGGGCACGATGTGCCGGAGCGCCATCAGCCGGTCCGGAGGATGCGAGAGTAGGGCGGAAAGGAGATTGATGAAGCCCTGCACGGCAACGGCGAACGATAATCCGACGCGCCGCCACGTGGTGGCCTCGTCCCGGCGACGGCTCGGCCCCCGCGAAAGGGTCGCCGAAGGGCCACCGGGAGAATTCATGCCACCATCATGCGGCCGGAAGCGTCAGCGGTGGAAGCGCATTTAGAATCTCCGTGCGCCTGGACTCCAGCCAAGGCGGCAGCTTGAGACCGGTCCCCAACCGCTCGACCGGCTCGTCGACCGCGAACCCAGGAGCGTCGGTCGCGATTTCGAAGAGAACACCCCCAGGCTCGCGGAAGTAGATCGATCGGAAATACTGACGGTCCGCGACCGGCGTGACGCGAAGTCCGCGCTTGGCGAGCGATACGCGCCAGTCCGCCTGCTCCCGGTCGTCGGGCGTCCGCCATGCCACATGGTGCACCGTACCCACGGATACGAGTCCGCGCTGGGCACGCGGCGCGGACGCCAAGTCCACCGTCGCGCCGGGTCCGCCTCCCCCGACCTCGTAGCGGATCCGGTTCTCCTCTTCGGCGACGCGGCGGAATCCGAGCGTCTCCTCGAGTAGAGTCGCCGTCGCCTTGGGTTCGGATTCGGTCAGCGTGACGCTGTGGAATCCGCGGATCGCGTGCTCGCCGGGAACAGAGCCCCGCTCCCCCGGCGCGCTCCGGCCCTCGCGCTCGGTGGCGACGATTTCGATCTCGAGACCGTCGGGGTCGCTGAGGCCGAGAACCTGGTCGCCGAACCGGCCGAACGGACCTTGGATCGTGATGCCGGCGTCGCGCAGGCGCTCATTCCAGAACCCCAGCGAGCGCGCGGGGATTGAGAAAGCGGTCTCGGTGGCCTGACCCGTCCCGCGCACTCCGCCGGGCGCCCCGGGCCAGGGGAAGAATGTCAGCACGCTGCCCGGGCTGCCCTGCGCGTCTCCGTAATAGAGGTGGTACGTGCCGGGATCATCGAAGTTGACGGTAAGTTTGACCATCCGGAGGCCCAGGAGACCGACGTAGAAGTCGACGTTCGGCTGGGGAGCGCCGGCGATGGCGGTGACGTGATGGATTCCCGAGATGGAAGGATTCATGGATCGGCTCCTGAGCTTCGCTGATTCGGACGGGTGTGAGGACTTAGGTGAGTGGTTAGATGCCTGATATAGTATGTCGGATGCCGACCATGGGACCCGTACACCGGTGGCTTGCCCGGCCTGCGCTGGCCACACTATTCGCCCTCGCGGCTATCCTCGCGGCTATCCTCGCGATTGCCCTCGGCGGCTGCTCGCGCTCGGACCATGAGATTCGCGGCAGCGGCGCCATCGAGGTGGACGAGGTGGACGTGGCTTCCCTTGTCGGGGGCCGGGTCTCGCGGCTCTCGGTGAGCGAAGGGGACTCGGTGCGCGAGGGAGACACTCTCGCCGTGCTCGCACACGGCGAAGTCACCGCGGGCGTCCTGGCGCAACAGGCGGAGTCCGAGCGGGCCAACGCGCTTGCCCGCGATCAGGAACTCGGCCCGCGCTCGCAGGAGATCAAGACCGCCAGGGCGGATCTCGGGGCCGCCAGCGCGACGTTGCGCCTGAGCCAGCTCGAGTTCGAGCGCGTCCAGGCGCTTCTTCGCGACAAGCTGGTCTCGCAGGCGGAGCTGGACCGCGCCGAAGCGCAGCGCGACGAGGCGGCCGCGCGGCGCGACGCCGGGGCGGAGCGGCTCTCCCTTCTCCAGGCCGGATATCGCCGCGAATCGGTGCGCGCGGCGGACGCGGCGGCCAGCGCGGCGGACGCCGGCCTCCAGTCGGCAAGGAGCCGCGCGAGAGAACTCGTGCTCACGGCGCCCATCTCGGGGATCGTTCTTCTCAAGAACGTCGAGCAGGGCGAGGTCGTGGGGCCCAACGTCCCGCTCGTCACACTCGGGAACCCCGCAAAGCTCTGGATGCGCGTCTACATCGCCGCCCCCAAAGTCGTGAGGATTCGCCTCGGCGACAAGGCCGCGGTCACGGTGCAGGGAGAGCCTGGCCGCGCCTTTCCGGGGCGCGTCGTCGAGATCGCGACGCGCGCCGAGTTCACGCCGCGCGCCGCGCTCACCGAGGAGGAGCGGTCGAACTTGGTCTTCGGCGTCAAGATCGCGCTCGATCCGACCGGCGGCATTTTGAAGCCCGGACTCCCGGCCGATGCAAGAATCCTCGTCCAGCCCTGATCCCAAGAACGGCGCCGGCCGCGTCGTCGACGTCGTCGCGATCACGAAACGGTTCGGGTCCATCACCGCCGTCAACGACGTCTCGTTCGATATCCGCCAGGGAGAGATCTTCGGGATCCTGGGTCCCAACGCATCGGGCAAGACCACCGCGATCCGCATTCTCTGCGGCCTCCTTCAGCCATCGTCGGGCACTGCCCGAGTGGCCGGGATCGATGTCGTCGCCAACCCCGACGGCGTCAAGTCTCGGATCGGATACATGTCGCAGGCATTCGGTCTCTACCGCGACCTCACCGTCGAGGAGAACCTGCGCTTCTACGCGGGCGTCTACGGGTTGCAGCGGGAATGGAAGGAGCGGGTCGCCTGGGCGATCCGTGAAATGCACGTGACCGCCGCCCCGGGGCAGATCGTGGGAACGCTCTCCGGCGGCGTGAAGCAGCGGCTCGCCCTGGGCTGCGCGCTGCTCCATCGGCCGCCCGTCGTCTTCCTGGACGAGCCGACGGCGGGCGTCGATCCGGCCGCGCGGCGACTCTTCTGGAAGATCATTCGCGACCTCTCGAAGGGGGGCACGACGATGATCGTGACCACCCACTACATGGACGAGGCGGAGCAGTTCGACCGCCTCGCGTTCCTGTCGCAGGGGCGCCTGAAGGCGGTGGGAACACCGGAGGAAGTGCGCAATTCGTTCGGCGCGCGCCAGAGCCTCGAGGACATCTTCGTAATGTTGCAGGAGAAGGAGACGTGACGCTCCACCGCCTGAGCTCGATGATCTGGAAGGAATTCATCCAGATGCGTCGCGATCGGCCCACGCTGGCGATGATGCTCGGGATTCCGATCATCCAACTCCTCGTCTTCGGATACGCGATCCGCATGGACGTGCGGCACCTTCCGATGGCCGTCTACGACGAGAGCCGCACGCAGGAAAGCCGTGAACTGGTCCAGAAGCTCGAAGCCACGGACAACTTCGTCGTGTCGCGGCGCGTCTCGTCGTACGCCGAGGCGGTCCGGATGATCGATCGGGGAACCGTCCGCGCGGCGGTGGTGATCCCGAGTAGTTTCGCCCGCGACCTGAAGCGCGGCCGCCCCACCGCGGTACAGCTCCTGGTGGACGCGTCCGACCCCACCACATCGCAGAACGCGATCGCCGCGGCGCAGCTCGTGGGACAGAGTCGCAACATCGCGGTTCTCTCGGCGCTCTCGCGGCTGCCCATCGACGGCGACCGGCCCCGTGTGGACGTCCGCGTCCGCCCGCTCTACAACCCGGCCCTGAAGAGCGCGATCTTCATCGTGCCCGGAATCATCGGCGTGATCCTGTCGATCACGATGATGATCATCACGTCCGTTTCGGTCGTCAGGGAGCGCGAGTACGGCACGCTGGAGCAGCTCATCGTGACACCGATCACACGCGGCGAGATCATGATCGGCAAGATCGCCCCGTACGTGGCGGTGGGATACGTGCAGCTCACCGCGGTTCTCACGCTGGGGCACTTCATCTTCCATGTCCCCCTGCGAGGAAGTCTCCTCGTCGTCTACGGCGTGACCTTCCTCTTCATCGTGGCCAACCTGGGCCTGGGGCTCTTCATCTCGACCCTGGCCCGGACCCAGGCCCAAGCGATGCAGGGCTCCTACTTCTTCTTCCTGCCGAACATCCTGCTCTCCGGCTTCATGTTTCCCCGCGAGGGAATGCCTCACATCGCGCGGGAGATCGGCCTCGCGTTTCCACTGACCTACTACCTGCAGATCCTGCGTTCGGTCGTTCTGAAAGGGGCGCGCCTGGTCGATGTCCTTCCCCAGGCCGCGATGCTGCTCCTTCTGGCGATCATCTTCTTCAGCGTGAGCGTGAAGCGGTTCCACAAGAAACTGGAGTAATCGAATGACCCAGTCGACGGACAAGACGCGGATCAAGCAGCACGCCGAGCGCAGCGTGCCCGAGGAGGCAGCCTCGATACTCGCCCAGGGGCTGGTGGCGCACGTCGCCTTCTCGCTGGAGGGTCGACCCTACGTCATTCCCTTCTCGTATCACTACGATCCCGCGGTTCCGGACCGGCTCTACCTGCACGGCTCCCTGGACAGCCGCGCGCTCCTCCATCTCGCGAGCGGCGCACCGGTTTGCGTGGAAGTCTGCCTGCTGGATGGACTCGTCTACTCGCGCACGGCGCTCTACCATTCGATGAACTACCGCAGCGCGATCTGCTTCGGGCGCTCGCGAGCGGTGGAGGACGAGACGGTGAAGCGCGAGATACTGCGAGAGATGATCGCGCGCTACTTCGAGGGCCGTGCGGAGGGGCGGGACTACGAAGCACCGTCCCCCGCCCACCTGGACACGACCGCGCTCCTGGAACTCTTCATCGAGGAGTGGAGCGCCAAGGCCCGCAGCGGTGAGCCCAAGGGACCGCGCGACGCCGATCCCGAAGCGCCCGGTACGGCCGGGGTTCAGCCGCCCAGACGAAGTTCGAAGTAGAGCGCGCCGGGCAGCGGATTCGCCCGATAGGCCGCGATCTCGCGGAATCCCAGCGACCGGTAGAGAGCGATCGCCCGTTCCATGGCCGGCACGGTGTCGAGCCTCATCGTCTCGTAGCCGCGCGCCCGCGCTTCGCGGAGGACCGCCTCGGCGAGATGCCGGCCGATCTCGCGGCCGCGGTGCTCCGGCCGGACGTACAGGCGCTTCATCTCGCAAATGCCCGGCCCAAGCGGCCGGAGAGCCACGCAGCCGGCGAATCCTTCCTCCTCGAGGGCGAGGAGAATGCATCCGCCCGGCAGCGCGTACTCGCCTGGAAGGGTCGCCACCTCGCGGTCGAAATCCTGAAAGCAGAGATTGAAGTCGAGCGAACGGGCGTATTCCAGGAAGAGCTCGCGGACGCGTTCCATGTCCGCGCCCGCGTGTGCCGGCCGGATCATACTCTCGCGCGATAGATGTGCCGGAGAAGGAGGATCTGGCCGCGGTGCCCGGCGATGTGCTCCAGAGAATGGTAGAGGGTCCATCGCGTGCTGAAGGTCCGTTTCGAGCCGTCCGGCCGCACCCGCGTGATCTCCCGGTCGAGATCCGCATCGGAGAGCTTCGAGGCCGCATCCTTGAAATACACACGCGCCCGCGCCAGAAGATCCTCGTGGTACGCGAAGACCCTGCCCTTCAGATTGGCGGGCACTCGTCCGTCCGATGGCAGTGGCATCCCATCGTCGTCCTGTCCCAAGCCGATCACCGGCTTGGGGTCGATGTCCTCAATCGCGAGGAGCCCGATCTGGGCCCACACCACCTCGACGATCGCGATATGGGCGAGGAGCATGCCGATGGAATTCATCCCCGTCCCCGGCTGCCAGTCGAGCTCCTCGGGTGAAATATCCCGGATCGCGTCGACGAGCCGGCTATTCTGATCGTCCATTTGGGAAACGAAGCTCGCGGCCTCGGGGGACCGAATTCCTGCCGCGGGCTGGATAATGAACCGAGGAATGTTCGTCATCTTGCCGTCCACCCCCCGTCGACGTACACCTCCGACCCGGTCATGTACGAGGCGTCGTCGCTCGCCAGGAACGCGATGACACCGGCGACCTCTTCCGGCCGGCCGACGCGTCCCATCGGGGTCATGGCGAGCACGAACCGGAGGAATCTCCCGCCGCTCTCCTTGTTCTCCAGAAACGGTTGCACCATCGGCGTCTCGATGAAACCGGGATGGACCGAATTCACCCGAATGTTCTCGGTCGCGTAACGGATGGCGGCGTTCTTGGTCAGGAGCAGCACCGCGCCCTTCGTGGAATGGTAGGCGGCGGCAGTGCCGCTCCCGCCCACCGCTCCGTAGATGGACGACAGATTGATGATCGATCCGCCGCCCGCCTTCCTCAGCGCGGGAATCGCGGTCTTCATCCCCAGCCAGGCCCCGATCTGGTTGACCGAGACGACGCGCTGGAAGTTTTCGAGCGTCTCGCTTTCGATGTCTGCGTCGCTCGCGATCCCGGCGTTGTTGACCAGAATGTGAAGCGCGCCGAACACTCTCGAGACGGTCTCGACCGCCGATCGCCACTCGCTCTCGCTGGTGACATCGAGATGCGCGAACTCCGCGCGTCCGCCCTCTCGGCGGATCTGGTCAACGACGCGTGCCCCCTCCTCGTCGAGCAGGTCGGCGACCAGGATCGCGGCGCCTTCCGCTGCCATCCGGAGCGCCGCTGCGGTGCCGATGCCGCGCGCTCCTCCGGTCACGATCGCTACCCTTCCTTCCAGCCGATTCCGCATGGCTGCCCTCTCGTTGATTCAGTTCGTGTGCGAGGTGTGACCCCGACGGACCGTGAGCCGTTCTGTCCATCGGTAGAGTGCAAAGGAGCCCCACAGGATACCAGGCACCCCCAGGAGCAGGAATGCCAACTGCAGCGGGGGACGGTCGGCGCCGAGCCGGAACGCGGCCTCAGCCTCCGGCGCGATCGCCGAGGCCTGCGACGCCATCCGCGCCGCGAGAGCACCGACTGCCGAGAGCCAATCGATGCGCCACGCGAAGAGGGCCGCCACGATGAACGCGAGCGCGGAGGCCGGGTCGGCCGCGGCGCGCACCCACCACGGAAGCGCGAAGAGCGGCGCCCACTCCGCCGCCGGGACCGGCGGCCGTCCCACGGCTTGCACCCGGGTCATCACGCGATCGGCGAAGCCCATCGGCGCAGGTGCCGGCTGCCCGGTCAAGAGCGCCTCGATCTCGAGGGCAGCGCGAAGCGCGATGGCGCATTCCGGGCATCGATCGGCGTGGGCACACGCTTCCGTCTCCGCACCACCGGGCATTCCGTCGTCCAGCCAACCCTCGAATCGCGTGCAATTCATAGGCGTGTCCTCTTTGCTTCCTCTCTAAACCATCCACGGCGCAGCGCGGCGCGGGCGCGATGAAGATGCGTCTTCACGGTCCCGACGGGCATGCCCAACGCGGTCGCTACTTCGTCCACGGAGCGGTCTTCATAATAGTAGAGACACACGGCCGCACGCTCCTCTTCCCCCAGCGACTCCATCAGCCGCTCGAGCCGCCGCGAGAGCGCGGCCCGGGCCTCCGCGCTGCCCGCGACGGGATCGGCCAGCGCTCCCTGCTCCAGAACATCGATGCCGGTCTCGCGCGAGCGTCTCGCCCTGAGGACCGCCGAAGCGTCCAGCGCGCACCTCGCCACGATGCGGTGGAGCCAGGTCCCGAAGCCGGACTCGCCCCGAAACGCGGGGAGCGCTCGCCACGCGCGGACAAAGCCATCCTGCGCGGCCTCCTCGGCCTCCTCGGTCGATCCGATCATCCGAAGCGCCAACCCGTAGGCATGGTCCTTGTGCCGCTCAACCAGCCGACGGAACGCCACGGCGTCCCCCGCCCGGGCCCTCGCGATCCATTCGCTCTCCTCCGCGGACACGCCCGGCGCCCGCGGCTCCGCTTTCGGGCCGATCTTCACCGTAATGTTAGACCCTCCGGACCCCTGCTCCGGTTTCAGGGGAGTCGCGCTCTTGGACACCGCCGTTTTTCGAAACCGGAGGGTGGGCGCACCCGGTCCAATGGGTAGAAGCGGCGGGAGGCCGGATGCTCCGGCTTTCCACGACGACCGAATCCTACCAGCGGATGGAGGACTTGAAACATGAATGCGCCTGATTTCGGAGTTGTCATTGCTGTGGTCGCGATGGCGATTCCCATCATTGCCATCGTCGGCGGGATCACCGCGGGAATCGTTCGGACGCTCGGCCAGCAACGCCTTGCGGAGCTGGCGCACAAAGAGCGCATCGCCGCGCTGGAACACGGCGTGGATCCGTCCAAGCTTCCTCCGTCCCCCGTGATCGACTACCAGAACGGTCTTGGAACTGGA
>Ga0315273_10012769_pt1 | contig 10785 bp, 8 predicted proteins | sample YL17G02_0_MG_FD_205753 | JGI IMG/M metagenome (GOLD analysis project Ga0315273, IMG submission 205753) | Sediment microbial communities from Yellowstone Lake, YNP, Wyoming, USA - YL17G02_0 | ecosystem: Environmental > Aquatic > Freshwater > Lake > Sediment | place: USA: Wyoming | collected... | reverse complement strand
GCCCGGGTTCTCGCGTTCGAGCCGCCGGATGACCTTCATCACCTCCGGCACGACCTTTGCCGAGCTCGCGCCGGGGTCCTGCACGACCGCCGCCTCGATCGATGGTACGATTTTGCCGTGCTTGAGGTAGTGATAGGCGCTGCGCCGCTCCCAGTGCGTGTCGAGCACACGCGCGAGGTCGCGGATGTAGACGATCTTGGGCTGATCGAGCGTTCCCGTGCCGATGGCAGGGGTCGGGGGTCGGGGGCCAGGGGCCGGGGCGGACGGCGATCCACCGCCGCCCATGCCGGCCATTCCGCCACTCCCACCGCCGGAAGTGCTCGATGCCGGGGCCGTCGGCGCGCCGCCGCCTGTCGCGGAGAGCACCGGGTAGTCGAGCACGTCCTCGGGGCGCAGGGCGCGGTCGTCCACGCGCACGATGTCTTCGTTTCGCGCGCCGGTCAAAACGCCTGCGCTGCGGCTGACGTTGTAGCGGTCGATGGCGTTCCGGACATCGAGGATGGAGAGCTTGTGGGAGGCGAGCTTGTTGCGATCAACCACCACCTGCAACTGCCGTTTGTAGCCGCCGAACGGCACGACCGAGTAGACCTCCGGGATCGTCTTCAGCGCGTTGGTGACATCGTTATCGACGAACTCCCGCAGGCGCATCATGTCCCAGCGCTTGTCGCCCGTAACTGAAAGCGACAGGATCGGCAGGTTCAGCGGGTCTATGGCGAGCACCCAGGAGGGCTTGAGGTTCGCGCCGGTCGCGGGCAGGTTGGCCTGGACGACGTTCATCAGGCTCTGGACGTCGAAGAGGGCCTTCTTCATGTCGGTGCCGTAGTTGAACTCCAGGCTGACGATCGAGAACCCGTCCTGCGAGGTGGAGCGGATGTAGTGGAGGTTCTTGACGTTGACGACCTGCTCCTCGATCGGCTTGGAGACTTGCGACTCCATCTCTTGTGCCGAGAGCCCCGGCATCATCGTGACCACGCCGATCATGGGGCTTTCGACATAGGGCATGAACCGCCGCGGGAGGTAGACCAGAATCGTCAGCACGGCGCTCACCAGGACGGCGAGGTAGAACGCAATGATCACATAAGGGTGCTCGATCGACCACTTGTGGATCATGTGGAGCGCGGTCGGTGCCCTGTGCTCCATGCGCGGGTGTTCGATTGTGCTGTTCGGATTGGACATTTGGAATTGGGAATCTGGAATTGGGAATTGTCCTACATCCCCGGCATGCCGTGCATATCGTGGCCGGTGTGGTCCGTGCCGGGCATCGCAGGGGCAGCGGGCATCGGCGGCGGAGCTTCGGCGCCGGGCTTGGTCGGGAACACCGAATCGCCTTCGCGCAGGTATGTGTTGCCGTCGTAGATGACCTCGTCGCCGTCACAGAGGCCCTTCGTGATCGCGACGCGCCTGCCGTCGCTCGCGCCGGTCTCGACCATCACCAGGTGCGCCTTCTTCGCCCCGCCGGTGGTCTTCGGAACGAGCGCCATCAGGCATTTCGGGCAGGTACCCGGCTTATCGCTTACGACCTCGGGGTGCATGGTGCAGTAGTACTGCCGCTTGCCCTTGGGGGCTTCAGTCCGAACGATCCACACGGCTGCCCCGCCATCCCTGTGGACGATCGCGCTCAAGGGCACACTCATCGCATCGGGCAGCCTGGACGTCCCTATCCGCAGTTTGACCGCGTCTCCCGGGACGAGCTTGTTGCCGGGGTTCGGCACGATCGCCTCGACCACCGCCGTTCGGGCCAGCTCATCCGCAAGCGGCGAGACGGACGTGACCCTGCCGTTGACGACCAGTCCGGGGTCCTTGTCGAAATGAGCCGTGATGGGGTCACCGACCTTGATCCTCGCTATGTCTTTGTCGGCCACGTTCGCCTGGAGCCTGACCCGGTCGATCTGGACGACGTTCAGGATCGCGGTCGAGGGCGTGACGAACTGCCCGGGGCTCTGGTATCGCAGCGTCACCTTTCCCGCAAACGGCGCGCGGATGTAGCGATACTGGGCCAGGATTGCGGCCGTGCGCGCTTCGGCGGATGCCTGACGGGCCATTGCCGAGCTCTTCTTTGCCTCCTGTCGCGAGGCCGCCAGAGCCGCTTCCGCGGCCTTGACCATGGACGCGGCGGCGCGCAGGCCCGACTCCTTGCCCGCGATCTCGGCCTTAGCCACGTCCACGTCGGCCCTTGCAGCCGTGAGCATTGCCTGCTTGCTCCCGACCTCGGCCTCGGCGGATGTCGCCTGCGCCCTCTCGGACTGATACTCCTGCTGCGAGACCGCCCCGGATTTCAGAAGCCTTTTCTCGCGAGCGATCTCGGCGGACCAGTAGTCGTTATTCGCCCTCGCGCTCTTGAGCTCTTTCTGTCTCTGGACAACGCCCTGTTCCGCGGACGCCAGCATCGCCTTCGCGCGGGCGAGATCGGCTTTGGCGGATTGAAGCTCCTCTTGGGCAACGGACTTCTCCGCAGCCATCCTCTCGACGTTCGACTTCGCTCCGGGTACATCGGCGGCGGCAGCGACCGAGCCGGCCGAGGCCGCGGCTGCGCGAGACTGCAGGTCGGGGGAATCGATCACTGCGAGGAGCTGGCCTTGAGAGACGCGGTCGCCGTTGTAGGTCCTGAAGTCGGTGATCCAGCCCTCGACGCGGGGATAGATGTCCTGCTCCTGGAATGGCGCGACGGAGCCGGTGTAGGTGACCGCCGACATGAACGGCCCCGGCTGGACCGTCTCGGTCACAACCGGCACGGCCCCGACCGGCGGCTTCATCGCGTTCATGTCCATCGCCTGCGATTCGAGCACGGTCATCGCGCCGGGGTGGTTCTTCGTCCACGCGCGGACGGCGATCGTTGAGCCCGCTATCGCGACCGCCAGGAGAAGCAGCCCCCAGATATGCACACGAGCCAGTCGCAGTAACTTCGTCATAAAGCCATGCACCACCACTGAACAAGCCCTGCTGTTATTGTGGGTTCTTACCCAGCTATCTGGACAGTCAATCCAGTATACCACCTGCCGTGGCGACAAACCCGCCGTGCCGGATTAGTGCTCTGCGGCACTAAGCCGCTTAGACCATTGTATGAACGCGCAAAGTGCCCGGTGCGTTCCGTCGAGGATTTTCGGCTGGGCGGAGAGAACGTTGTAGGAGGCGTGGAAAGGCGGTTCAGGTGAACGATCAGATCACAGCGGCGGTGGAGAGGAACGCGGCGGAGGCGCGCGAGTTCCTCAAGGGGATGATCCGGTTCGAGAGCACGCCCGGCAATGAGGCGGGGGTGGTCGAGTTCTGCAGGGACGGGTTCGGCAAGGCGGGCTGCGAGTGCGAGCTGGTTCCGGTCCCCGAGGAGATCACCAGCGACCCGGAATACAGCTTCGCGGATCAGCCGGTGACATATCAGGGGCGGGGAAGCGTGGTCGCGTGGCGGCGCGGGTCGGGCGGCGGCAGGAGTGTGATACTGCAGGCCCACCTGGACGTGGTCCCGGCGGGCGATTGGGAAGATGCTTTCGTGCCGGTCGATGAAGGCGACTTCGTGATCGGTCGCGGCGCAGCGGATGATAAGGGCCAGGTGGCGGCGATCTGGCTCGCGATGAAGGCGCTCGACGAGCTGGGAGTGACGCTTGCGGGCGATGTGCAGTGCCAGGCGGTGATCGAGGAGGAAAACGGCGGGAACGGCGCGCTGTCGCTCATAAGGGGGGGCTATAGGGCCGATGCGGTCGTGGTTCTCGAGAGCAGCGAGCTGAACATCCATCCGGCCAACCGCGGCGCGATATGGTTCAAGATCGAGGTTGAAGGCCTGCCGACCCATATGGGCCGCAAGAGTGAAGGCATATCGGCGATCGACCTCTCGTTCAAGGTCGTACAGGCGCTCTGTGAGTACGAGAAACTCATCATCGCCGACAGCGCGCACTACCCCGGGTTCGAGCGCTACGCGAGTCCGGTTCAGGTGAACGTCGGGATGCTGAGCGCAGGCTCGTGGCCGGCGCAGGTCGCGGCGAGCGCGGTGATCGAGGGCGGGGTGGGTTTTCTGCCGAACCGGTCGATGGAGCAGGTCAAGCGCGAGGTGAAGGACGTGATCGACGCGATCGACGACCCGTGGCTCCGCGAGCACTACAAGCTGAGTTTTCCCAAGCTACACAACGACTCGTATGAGATCGACTACTCGCATCCGGCGGTCCTGGCGCTGCAGAAGGCGGCGCGCGAGTCGGGTCTAAATTCGGAGGTTTTCGGCTGGAACGTGAGCTGCGACGCGCGGCTGTATGCGAAGGTTGGCGGAATGCCCACGATCGTCTTCGGGCCGGGGTCGGTTGCACAGGCGCATGCGAGAGGCGAGAAGATCAAGTTTGGCGAGGTCGCCAAGGCGGCGGAGGCGGTTGTGAGGTTCGCGATTGAGTGGTGTGGAGGGAGTGGTTGAAAGTGGAGAGTGGAAAGTGGAAAGCCCGGAACTGGGCCCCGGGACTGCTCGCAGTGTTGGCGTTGGTGCTTCCTGTCTGGCCGGTCGCAGCCGAGCCGGCCAGCGCTCCGGCGGCGGCTATCAGCGTCCGGGACATGGGCGCTGTCGGCGACGGCAAAGCCGACGAAACCGCCGCGTTCGAGAAGGCGATCGCGAGTTCCCGCAAGACGGGCGCGCAGGTGTTCGTCCCGGCCGGCGGGTATCGCCTGTCACGGGGCCTGACGCTCGAGACGCAGGTCCTGACCGGGCCGGCGGTCGCCACTTGGGGCGCGGACGAGGTCTCTATGCCGGTCATCATCACCTCGGTGAAGGATGCCCCGACCTTCCGGCTCGCAAAGGGCGCCGGGATACACGGGCTCAACATCCACTACGACTGGCAGGGACAGCAGCCGTCGCAGCGTCCGCCGGTCATCGAGATCGCGGGCGTCGGCTGCCGCGTGAGCGAGATCACCGTCCGTGGAGCATGGGATGCGATAATGGCCGATGGGAAGTCCAACTGCGGTCGCACGTCGATCGAGCGGTGCTTCGTCGTGGACTGCCACCACGTCGGAGTCCGCATGACCGGCACGTGGGACGTGTCGTGGATATCGAAAGTGGAAGTCTGGTCCCCTGCAAGCAAGACCTTTCCCGAGTCCGGCATCGGGTTCCAGTTCGGCAAGAACGACGTGCTGCTGGTATCCGACTGCCTCGCCTTCCGCGCGCAGGTCGGCTATCAGCTCCTCGATGAGATTCCCGGCTGCGAGATCAAGGGCGGCACGTGGGGCTCGTTCTCCAACTGCGTGACCGACTTTTGCAGCCTCGGCTTCGACATCAAGGGCGACCACACGATCAGTATCGTTGGCGGCTCGCACTGGACCCATTGGGGCGGGCTGGTGGTCGGCAAGGGCAACGCGCAGGTTCGGGTGAGCGGGGTCGAACTGGGCGCCAACGGCGGTCCGGGGCTCCAGGTCGATGGCGGCGATCTGGTCACCGTCTCTTCCTGCCAGATCAGACGCCTTCAGCAGGGCCGCGACGCGCCGGCAGTACGCATCACCGGCGGCAAGAGCACGGTCGTGACCGGCTGTGTCATTGCCTCATCGACGAAGGCGGTGGAGGTCAAAGACGGCCTCAAGGACGTGGTGATCGCGAACAACGTGGTCAGGGAGAACGTGAAGGCGGAATGAGCAACGGTGTCCTTCGGGGCGAGAAGCGAGACTGTTCAGTTCTCCGGGAGTTCGTACCCCGTCGGCCCTGAGTAGCTAGGCACGAAGCGTATCGAAGGGCGGCTCCCGGCGAACGTGCTTCGATACGGCCGCCAGACCCGGCCTACTCAGCACTTGCGGAGAGGGGTTCCAGCGCGACTGAACAGTCACGCGTCGGTCAACGCGGGCGGAGCTTCAGCAGCTCCGGCACCGTGACGAACCGGTAGCCGCGCTTCTTGAGGGCCTCTATGATCATCGGGGTGGCCTGGACGTCGCGCCAGCGCATGGGATAGCGGCCGTCGTGCATGAGGATGATCCCGCCGGGGTGGACCTTTTCGAGCACGCGGCGGGTCATGAGTTCCGGCGTCCGCCCGTCGTGATGGTAAGCCGATACCGACCAGAGCACCACCTTGTAGTCCTCCATGTGCGCGATCCAGGCAAGCCCACGGTTCAGCAGACCCTTCGGCGGGCGGAAGAGCGGATAGGTACGTCCCACGAGCCTCTGGATGAGCCGCTGTTCCGAGGTCAGTTCCGAGACGATCCGGATTCGAGGCAGGTTCTCCAGGTTGTTCGGGTGCGTGTAGGTGTGGTTGGCGATGACGTGGCCCTCGCGCGCAGCCTGCCTGACGAGATCAGGCCACCTGGCCATGCGAGAGCCGATCATAAAGAAGGTTGCCCTGACGTGATACCTGCGCAGGATCTTCAGGAGTTTGGGTGTGTAGATGGGGTGCGGGCCGTCGTCGTACGTGAGCGCGACCACTTTCTGCCGGGTCGCGACCCGGTACATCGGCGCGGGCGCCTCCAGCCGTGCCTTGTGGAGACGGATCGGGAGGAACGTGGCTGCAAGAGCCAGAAACGCCGCTGCCGGGATGGTCCATCTCAACCTCGTTTGCGGACGGTCGTCGTTTGCCATAGCGCGTGATCGAATGACGGCATCTTGCGGGCGGACTAACATGGTAAATGTTATCCGAACGGGCTCAGCCGTGCAAGCGGCACGGGGCCGGGCAGTTGAAACTGCGGCAACGAAGGCACGAAGTCGGCCTGCGCCGACTGGGCACGCGAAGAGGCGCCTGTTAACACTTCGGGACCGCCAGTCGTCATGTCTTACGAACGGAAGATGATAGTGGCGCGCGCACCAGAGAGGATCATGGCCGGCGAATCCGACGACGAGCTAGTCGCCGCGGCTCGGCAGGGCGACGTGGAGTCGTTCGGGGCCCTGTACGAACGCTACAAGGGGCCCGTCTTCGCGTTCGTGTTGAGCTCCCTCGGGAGGCGCGAGGATGCCGAGGACGCTGTCCAGGACACGTTCTGCCGGGCGTGGAGGGCGATGGGCAGTTTCCGCGGGGAGGCGAAGCTGCTGACGTGGTTGATGCGCATTGCGGCGAATGCCTGCGCCGAGCAGGCCCGGCGGGATCGCAGAAAGCGCCGGCTCGGGATCGAGGTGGACCTCGATATCGACGAGGTGGAGCACTCGGCCGGCAGTCTCGAGTGCGACAGCATCCGCCGGCAGGCCGCTCGGGAAGCTCTGGACGCCCTGTCGATGCCCGGCCGGATGCTGGTGGTCCTGTGCGATATTCAGGGATTCACATGCGTCGAGGCCGCGCGGTCGGTCGGTTGCTCCGCGATCAGCGCGCGCGTTCGATTGTGCAGGGCCCGCAAGCGGCTCAGAGAACTGCTGGCCCCCGTAGTAAGTGAGGTCGATTGATATGAAGCCCAAATGCTATCTGGCCAGGTTAGTGATTGCGGGAGCGTGCCCCGGCGAGACCGCTCCGGGCTGGGTGTCGAGGCATATCGAGCGCTGCGACGCGTGCCGGGCGGAGGCCGAGTCGCTGCAAGCCACGCGCTCGCTCGTACAGGAACAGGCATGTGAGCCGGATTGCCCGGTCGAGTGGGCGGACGTGCGCGCGGCGCTGCGCGAGCCCGTGCCGATGAGGCGACCCGCATGGCGGCTGGCGGGCGCTGCCGCGTGCGCGGCGTTCTTGGTTGCGGCGGCGGTGTGGATGCTGACCGCTCCCGCCCCGAAACAGCACTCGGCTTTGCGTCAACCCGGCGTTGCGCCGGTCACGAGGCCGGCGCCCGAGCAGCCGAAGGTGGTCAAGCGCACGGAGCCCGCGCCGTGGATAGCCGAGATCAAAGAGACGAAGCCGGTCAAAAAGCCAAGTCAGCCCGGATCGGTGAAGCGCCGGACGCCCAAGTATCGCAAGACAGTCCCTCCGCCCCATCGGCTGATGGTGAAGCACGAGAAGCCCTCGGAGCCGGCGAAGAAAGCGCCGGAGGCGCCCAGGATCGTCGCCGTGGCCCCGGAAGAGCACGTGATAGGCATTGTGGGTGTGAGCGTCGGAGAGGATGACGAGCATTCGTACGTGATTCGTGAAGTCAGCGCCGTCGCGAACGGCGAAGCGCGAGTTGTAAGGTTGTGAGGTGTGTGATGACAAGGCAGATGGCAATTGGAATCTGGTGTGTTGGGGTCATACTGGCGTTGTCGTGCGGGCAGGCGGGGGCGGGGGTCCTCGACGAGCTCAACAGCGAGCTGGCGAAGCTTGTGAAGGCCGCCGCCCCGTCGGTTGTGGAGATATGCGGCGCGAACAACTTGAGAGAGCTCTTCGGCAGCAAAGACCCGCCAAGATTCGCGGTCGTCGCTACGCCAGAGCGCGACGCATCGTCCAAGGACTTCGATCTCCGCGTAACCGGCAAGATCGTCGGGCCTGTCACGACACTCTCGATCCCGGCTCAGTCCGTCGGATCAGGGTTCGTGATCGACGCGGCCGGCTACATCTTGACAACGAGCGATGTGGCAAGATCCGACAAGGTCACGGTCAAGTTCGCGGATGGGACGCAGGCCGAAGGAAAGGTCGTCGGAAGGGATGATCTCACGGATGTCGCCGTCATCAAAGTGGACAAGGCGGGCCTGAAGGCACTGCCGCTGGGCGATTCGGAGAGTCTTGAGGTCGGGAATCTCGTGGTGTGCGTCAACAACCAGGCGGGGCTTCAGAGCACGGTCTCGCTGGGAGTGGTTGCCGGTCTGAACCGCAATCTGGACGAGGCGCGGGACCTGATCCAGATATCCGGCACGATCGGCCCTGGCGCGAGCGGCGGGCCGGTGCTTGATTCGCGGGGGCGGGTAGTCGGAGTGACGTTCGCGATGTTGTCACCCACGGACAGCGCGCTGCCGTTCAATTACCCCAGCATAACCGTGTTTTGGAGCCGTGACGACTGGCTTCAGCGGGGCAAGCTGGGCGACGACCTCCTGCAGACGGCCAGAGTGACAACGCGAACCAGCGGCAGTAGCGGCTTCGCGATCCCGATCAACCGGATCAAGTCGATACTCGACGACCTGAAGGCGGGCAAAGAGGTCGAGCGCGGCTGGCTTGGCGCGATGATGGGCGAGAAGGACGGCAAGATCATCTTCAAGGACCTGGAGAAGGGCGAACCCGCTGAGGAGGCCGGGCTGAAGGCGGGGGACGTGCTCGTGAGCGTGGACGGCAAGCGGTTCGACGAGATCAAGGCCTTTACGTCCTACGTTACGAGGCGGAAGCCGGGCGAGGTGATCAAGATCGTCGTGAGCCGGGACGGCAAGGAGTGCGAGGTCAGCGCCAAACTCGGCAAGCGGCCGGAATCCAAGGCGAAGGTCACGGACGACCTTTTCTCCCGCTTTACCCGTGCATCCAAGCTCGGCGGGACGTTCTCACTGTCGGTCGAGGACGCCTCAATGGCGGAGGTGGCGAGAAAGCTCTCGGACGCGTCGGGGGCGAGCATCATAGTCACCGAACCGGAGAAGATCAAGAAGAAGCTGACGGTGAACCTGAGATCGGCCACGGTCGAGAAGGCGCTGGACGTAATCTGCCGGACGCTCGGCTGCCAGTTCAAGAAGGACGGGGACGCTTACGTGATCAGCGCGAAGTAGGGCCGGGTGGCGGTGCATCGGGCGTCTCCGGGGGCGCTGTGAGCTGACACCGGAGGCGCTCGTTCTCAGGCGGCATAGAGGACCTTCCCGTCTCTAAGAATCTGGGCCACGAACTGGTCTCCCATGGTGAGCCTGTCGTCCACCTCCTTGGGTGTGAGAATAAGCGTCTCCAAGGGAATTGAGCGATGGGGGTCGGAAAGGATGCGCCGTACCTCCACCCAGCGTTCGATGAACCGCTTCGGCGTGTCCTTTATGATGAGCAGATCGATGTCGCTGTCTGGCCCGGCGTTGCCGGTCGCGTGAGAGCCGAAAAGGATGATACGCTGCGGCTCATACGCAGCCGCAATCTTTCTCACGATCTTCGCGACCTCGCCCTCTAGCTCTGCAGATGCCGCCATTGGCGCTGCCTCCAGCGTCGGCCATGGATTGCCCGACTCGATCATATGGGAGATTCGACCTTGGCGCCGCGATCTCCTCCGCGCCCGCACTCGGCGATCCAAGGAACCCCCCGTGCTATAATGAACCTGGAATGCGAACGTATGACATCATAGTCATCGGAGGAGGTCACGCGGGCTGCGAGGCGGCGCTTGCGTGCGCTCGGATGGGGTTCGAGACACTCCTCCTGACGATCAATATCAATACCATCGCCCAGATGGCGTGCAACTGCAGCATCGGCGGGCCGGCGAAGGGCCACCTGGTGCGCGAGATCGACGCGCTCGGCGGCGAGCAGGCCCTCGCGACCGACGCCACCTACACCCACATCCGCATGCTCAACACCGGCAAAGGCCCGGCCGTCCGCGCCCTCCGCGCTCAGGTCGATAAGCGGCTCTATGAGGCGTTTATGAGGCGGACGCTGATGGGGCAGGAGAGGCTGGATGTGAAGCAGGCGGTGGTCGAGGAACTCGTAGCAGAGAGCAGAGAGCAGAGAGCAGAGGGAAGGCAAGGGGCGGCGCGGCGGGTCGTGGGGGTGAGGACGCAGACGGGGATGGAGTACGGCGCGCGGTGCGTGATTGTCACGACCGGCACGTTTCTCAACGGCCTCATCCACATCGGCGAGACGCAGATTCGCGCTGGACGAGCCGGGGAGTTCGCGGCCGAGAGGCTATCGGACAGCCTCAGATCGCTCGGGTTCGAGCTGGGCAGGCTCAAGACCGGAACCACGCCGCGCATCGACAAGAAGACGGTCGATTTCTCGAAGTGCGAGGTTCAGGAGTCGGAGCCGGACGCCGGGCCGTTCTCGTTTGTCGGGGGCGGGGGACAGGGGACAGGGG
>Ga0315273_10012768_pt1 | contig 10785 bp, 19 predicted proteins | sample YL17G02_0_MG_FD_205753 | JGI IMG/M metagenome (GOLD analysis project Ga0315273, IMG submission 205753) | Sediment microbial communities from Yellowstone Lake, YNP, Wyoming, USA - YL17G02_0 | ecosystem: Environmental > Aquatic > Freshwater > Lake > Sediment | place: USA: Wyoming | collected... | reverse complement strand
TGCATAAATGATATCAACATTTTCTCCAACAATGCTGTCAAAATATCTTTTTTGACTTATAGTGAACCCAACTTCCCTGAGTTTCTTTATGACATGTTGATTATCAATTGCATTTATTTCGATAACACCACCAGGTTTTAGAATTCTGTTTATTTCTTTGTATATGCTTTCAGAATCAAAATTTCTACCAAGAGCACCGTAACTGACAATCCTATCAAACTTGTTATCACTATAAGGAAGCTTCAATCCTTCCCTCTTTAAGTTGTACCCAGAAGAATATGTCAGTCCACTGAACCTTGTTCCAGGTCTTGCAAGATCAATTGCGTGAGTGGCTCTCCAGTCAGGTGAAGTTCCAGCACCCATATCAAGAACTTTTTCTCCAGCTCTTTTTTCTAAACGGAAATGACGACCTTTATATTTTTTGTCTTCCAGTTCTTGTTTTCTAAGTTGATCATATATGCTTCTTGTGTAATCCATATCAGTGTGTGTTCGACGTCTCCTAAACTCTTCTTCAGGTATTCTATCCAAAACAGATTTCTCTAATTCTGAAACGGATTTATAATTTCCAAGAACAGGTGCCCCTGTAAAACTCAAAATAAGATTATATGTTCCTGATTTATCTTTCCAAATGGAGTATCTTCCAAGGTTTTTTATTGTCTTCCTTTTCCTTGAAACTGAACGAAGGTCATTCAACCATTGTTCGAATGTCTGTTTTGAAGCGTCTAACATATTTGTGTCTCACATGAATTCATTTTCTACTTCCTTTTTCTTCCATGAATCATCCAACGTTCACTATATGATACTGGAGTTGTACGAACATTAAGTCTATTATGAATATTCATTACAACATATCCTGGGAATTTTTTTCTTGCCTTTTTCCTTGCGCTAATACTAGACTTTGCTTTTACATAACCAATGACTTTTACATCATCATATAAAATTGTTCCTATTTTTGCTGTCATTTTTTCACCTACTTCCTTATATTCTTAATATTATTTAAACGTTTCCTTATGTTTAATAGTTTTTGACCTAGAATAACAGGTTCAAGTTCTTCTATTGGTTGTCGTCCGAACATCATTTAACCTCAATTTGTTCAAGATAATATTCTGGTAATCTGTTATAAATAACATGATGTGTCATAGCACCTTTTTTAGTTAAATAATATTGATCTCCTTTCCAATAACCATTGGGTTGTTCATTTTCAACAAACCTCTTTGCTTTTTCTTTTGTTTTAAAAAGTCCTTCTGAACCAGTGTAAGGTCTTTCGACATTCCACACTTTCATTTACCACGCACCGTCCATTATTTCTGCAACACGGTGGGCTTCACGATAACTCCACCCTTGTTCTATCATCAACATCAGTTCATATAACTCATGACGAATAAGAGCATTTCTATGTAATCCATTCCAGACATCAGAACGAACCCAAACCTGTTTCTTTGGGATCCTATGTTTAAAACCTCTGGTCTCATTTTTAGGAACAAGAAAATGTAAAGCAACGAAACTGCCTAAAACAGATCTTGGTTTAACCACGAACTTTATTTTAGCACGACGTTTAAAATCAGATATTGCTGATTGGATTACGAAGACCATCCTGTTCTCCTTCTCCATTCACGTTCAATGAACTTTTGGCGAGGGTTATCAATCATAGTTTCGCCTTGTTTAGTTTTGAATAATATCTTTTATCCTCACGTAAATGATCTTTTGCAATATGAGTTGACACAATCTCATTTGTTGGGAACCGACCATTTCTTTTGTAATAGTTTCGTATGAACCGTAATGTTCCAGAATGTTCCTTTCTTTCAGTCTTGATTCCCATACTGAGTTGTGTCGTCATAATTTCACCTTTATTTTTTCCGTAAGAATCCACTGAACATTTCAGAAAGACTCTGAAGGAAACCCCAATTCATATTGTTTTCACCTTCTATGTTTTATTTTCATCCTGTGTTTATATGGAACATTTCCTTTAACAAGATACAGACGCTTTGTTCCCCGTCCACCACCAGCACGAACCATAATGAACTTCTTTCCTGTATCAGTCTCGTGCAAAACAGGATTTCCGACGCGACCATGATATTTCATTTTTATTTTACTTCGTTTCATATTACAACTCCTTTCTCAATAAGATGGTAACAGTAAGAATTATTATGAGGAACACCTGTTGTAGAGATTGACATAGAAGAACAACCACCACCACAGGTTTCCTTATTGAAACAGGAAGAACAGTTTGAACCGAACTGTGGTTCTTTGTTGAACTTTGCAAAGTTAGGATCATTCCACATATCTACAAGAGAGCGTTCTTTAACGTTCCCCTCTATATAAGAATTGTCATTAATAGAAAGACAGCTGAGAATATCACCATTGCTCCTTATACCAAGGACACGCTTTCCAGCCTGACATCCTTGCCAACCGTCATTGAAACTCTTCGAGAAATAACCACAATTATCAGCACCTAATATAGAATAACCAAAGTCCTGAGAATTGTTGATAAACTCTCCAAGAGAATAAAACTGATTCTTTGATAACATGAGTTCATTCTTAAACCGACCGACAGGACAGGCAACCTGAAGTTGCCACATAAGAACCTTTCCTGAAATCAGGTCACGAATAACCGGAAGCTCATTTAGGTTGTTCTTCATAACAGAAGTGACAACTGTAACCGGAATGTTCAGTTTGTTTAGTTTGTCAATAAAATCAAAACAATGTTTAAAAGAACCTGGTGCCCTTCTGATAAAATCGTGTGTTCCTGGTGTGCCACCATCGATACTGACACCGAGGTTGTTTATGTTTAACTCTGAAAGATTTTTTAGAATGGTTTCATTCTGAAGGTAACCATTAGAAATAAAAATGAGGTCAATATTTGTTTTGTTTACCTCTTTTGCAAGTGTGAACCAATCTTTTCGCAGGAATGGTTCCCCACCCATTAGAACAAGAGATTCTGTGCCAAGGTCATCTAATTGATGGATAACACTAAGCGCTTCCTCTGTGGTCAGTTCACTGGTTCTTTGTTTACCAGCAACTGATCCACAGTGAATGCACTGCATATTACAACGCAATGTTGTTTCCCATATCACTTGGTACGGATTCATTCAGATCTCTTATTGTTTTCCAGGTATAATTTTTGTTTGTCCAGTGTTTACGTTTGTTATTAGGATATATCCTGCTGGAAGCTTCGGTTGTGTTTTAATTCCGGGTGGTGCAATATGTGTCCATCCTGGTGGAACCATTACTCTTGGTACACCATAGAGCAATCGTGGTACATCACCTAGTTTTGCCCATTTGTTTCCTCCAACTTGAACCCAACCACCTGTATCATTGGGACCATGATATCCCAGTCCTGGTGATGGTTGTGGTCTTGTCGTTCTTTGTGGCGCTGACATTTTATATCATCTCCTTTTTATTCTTCTTATTATTGTCATATATAATGACTCTGATTGTTGAGACATAGGGACGGAAGTTCCGTCCTGTCTCTTGATTTCTTTCATACTATTTGCTGTAGGAATATCCTTTAACCCAGTGTCGTGATTTGTGGTGTGGGTCTTTCTGATAGTGTCCCGGAACATGAACTTTCATTTATTCACCTCCTTCTTCATTTTTATATACTGTTGTGTATTTCAGTGGTCTCCTAACAGACTCAGGTGAGATTCCGGATTTCATTGCCTGAACCAAACCTGCTGCTTCAAGATAATTCTCAACAAGAATGAATTCTTCTGGCATAACATCATTCAAACAGGTCTTGTTTTCTTTAACTGCAATAACAGAGATTCCTTTATCAAGACAAGCAAGATGTGGTCTTCCTACACAGCCAACTGGGGTAACCATAAAATCAACTTCGTCAACCGAGATGCCAGTTCCAATTCGTGGTGCTCTCCACAATCCTTTAAGAACACACTGAAGGAAATAATTTGAAAGGAACTCTGGTGCAAGACGAGGCTCAGCTATCTGTTCAAAAGCGTGATACATATCAGGATCATCTGGCGTTGAATCATCTATTGGTGCGTGAGCAACAGGTTTGTTTAACGCATCTGCAATCAAACGAGAAGCACGTGCTTCAACACCACCCATTGGGTTAACACCTTTTCCACTGTTAAAATAACCAAGCTCAACTTCACGTGGAATATCTATTGGGGAATGAATTGCAAGTGCGTCAAAATCATATTCAGAAACCTGAGCAACAAGATCTTCCCAGCCCTCTACGTTGCCTGTTGCACAACCTTTATCAAAGGTGGCTTCCATAACCAAGTCTTCCTCGAGTTCAAGGACTTCAGCATTAAGACCGATTGTGGCTCTGGCTGCGGAAACAGGGTTTATGGTTGCATAAGAAACTGGTGCATTGGTTACAACAAGAACCTTATTGGATTTCACAGGTTTCAGTTGGATCTTACCTTCGAGAAAACGATCAAGAATTGAACCCTCAACATAAAACATATTGTCAGTCATCTCGTTTATGTCGGAACCGTTAACCACATTTGGGTGGACAATCAGTTTGTCGCAACAGGAAGCAATCAGTTTTGCTGCTGGATTTGCATCACCTGCATGTCCACCGATCTCTGCTCCAATTCCTGTTGGAACTATGAAGATGCCTAACATTTTCATAGTCTATCAAACACCTTGTGTTGTTTCACAATCCCCTTGAACCAATTCTTAGTAAATTTTAATGTGACATTTGCATCAAAGTTCTTACAGGAAAATATATCAATATAAGCATTTGACATTTTGTCCAGCGTGTGGATTGTAATGTTGCTTGTCAGAATAAACTGAACTGCAGAAATGCCTGAGGTGTGATTCTCCTTCTGTTTATATTTCTCAGGAACACCCTCATCGTCCCAAAAATGCAGGTCTTCACGACGCATATCGATTAATTCGCACAACTCTATCATAAAATTCTTTATGCTCTTACGAGTAAAAGTTGAGACGTCACAGTTATGCAAATCGATTATGAGTTCTTTTCCATATCGTGTCATTAATATCTCCTATATATTTTTGGGTGTGTTAACTTCAAAGAACCAGCACCCTTGGTTGCAATTCCTGATTGATCCAGATGTTTTATGTATTCCTTAACCTCAGCAGTTTCTTTGATTCCGTCCAGACTCACTCCGGTAACACCGACAGAGTTTTGTGCAAGGATTACCCGATCCTTTAACCGAATAAGGTTTGCTCGTCCAATGTCGTGTTGTAGATGCTTGGTTGCTGTCTTGTCTTGATAACCAATTAATAAAAGATGGGAGTAATCCTTTTGATGGGTCTTCTTAAGCTCGTAGATGTTACGCTGTTGCTTTAAGAGGACTGACTCGGATTTCATAGTTTCAATTTATATCCTTTAACTTCTCTTGGTTTTAAGATACCATACTTTCCGACATCCCAACCAATGACCCTAAATTTATATGAACCATTTTTATGTTTTCCGACAACCTTGTGAACAGGGGAAGCCATATGTTTGAATCCTTCTGAATCTTCAAGTCAATGCATACCAAGATGCATTGGTTGTCCGAAAAACATCTTTGTTGCTGAACCAATATATTTCCAAGACATTATTTCTTTCTCCTTTTACCAAACTTCTTTGAATTCTTGTGTCTAGAAACCATTTTTGGTCTTGCTTGTTGGACAGGTTCCTGTTGACCAAATAACCGATGAACAGGAATGCGATAAACCTGGACATTGCTTTGAAACATAACACCACCATGTTGCTGACGAACACCATACTGTTTCTTTGAAGGGACAGGTGGACTAAGAGAAAGATTTGAGGGTTTGATCAAAGATGGTGGTGGATTCAACTTATGTTTAAATGGTTTAAGAGGGGTTGGTGGTGGATTAAATGTGTGTTTAGAAGGTCTGATCGGTGATTCAGGTGGAACGAACGAGAACCTGGAAGAAGGTTTCTGAACAATGAACTGCTCCCTTGGTTGCTGTTGTTCTTGTCTATTGAAATCTGGTCCAGTAAAACCAGCTGAAGCAGGATTATATTGTCTGTTTATTTGCTGACCCATTCTTTTAAGATTATTTACTGATTCACCTTTCTCTCCGGTGTTAACATTCACGTTAACCGATTGCATTGGTTGCTGTCGTGGACGGTCGTGTATCATTCCGTGATAACGTGCCTCACTTTCTGCGTTACGACCAACATTCTTTGCAACACGAATCAACCCAGATGCTGCTTTTGTTGCATATTTCGCAACTGTCTTAACAGTTTTCTGGACACGTTCTGAACGAGCTTGAAGTTTTGCTTGTTCTGCTACTGCTTCAGAAGCGGACAGGGTTTTGTATTGGTGACCCTTCCAGTCTGATTCTGCAACATGTGATGCTTCAACACGAGAAGGAAACTCACCAACATTGTCAAAAGTGCCAGGAGCTGTTTTCACATAGAGATAAATTGGTTCACCAGTTCCAAAGCGTTTCTTTGGCTGAGGTTGTTCAGACTCAGGTTCAGATTCAGGAACAGACTCTGAAACAGGTTCTGAAGAAGGTTCTGTAGGAACAGGAGTTCCTTCGTCTTCCTCTAGTGGTTCGTCATTCTTTGCCATTGTTTCATCTCAAATAATTTTTTACAAGTGAAATCTTACTGGGGGATTAAAAACGAATCCTCTTCCTTTTTGAACTGAACGAAGATTTTTTGATCTCTTATAAGTTTGCTTTCTTGGTCTTACTCCACCCTGAACAGTGTCAATAAGTCCTCTCAAAGCGTAAAGCGAAACACCAGCTCCAACGATGCCAAGTGTGGCACCTATACCATAGTCTTCTGCCATTTTTCTTACCTTCTTTATTCTTAGGGATTAAACCTATCCCTTATTTTTAAACTTTTCGTGAAGATTAATAGTTTGAAAGATATTAAGAGAGACCTATGTCTTAGGTCTCAGATATACATAGATTACTGTTATGATTGACATTATCGCTGATATTGTTATCATGATTCCAATGATATTGAATACTGTTCCACCGAGAATACTCTGATTCTTCATTGCCTTGTTTGTCATATTAACATAACCACTTGTTGCAGTTCCATTAACTGTATAAATACATCTAAGGTAACGATTCTTTGTTGCATCACCAAGGACAGTCCTTCTTGAAACACGATATGTGCTATTTGTAGATTCTACTGTGCCATTCGCAGCACCAACAGCGTGAACCGTTGTCCATAACTGAGTTGTGCAATTCCAAGCCTGAAGCTCAATACCAGCGGTCTCATTAACTATTCCTGTACAGTTTAACCACATGATGTAGTTTCCTGTAGGAGCACTTGCAGTAACAGCGTGAATTGAACGGTTCCCAGAAATGACAGCATTGTTTCCAACAGAAACTGGTGTTGTTTTACCAAGAGCATTTGATGTTGTGAAAACAGCATAGACACCTATGCCAAGAATAATTAGTACAACAATAACTGCAATAATATCATTTGGGTCTAACATTTTTAGTTTCATTTGTTTCACCTTATTTAAAGATTAGAATGAGGGACAATGCCCTCTAGATTTACATCTGTGGTCTCAAGTACCCGTATATGACCCCTATGATACTCATTATGGCACCTATGGTAATCACAATTCCCAAAATGTTGAAAACTGTGCCACCAAGGGTTGTTGCATTTGCGACAGCCTTGTGAGTGTCATTCAGGTATTTTCCATAGTAGCCTGAACCTGCGGTCCATGTTGGAGCAGATTTGTCAATAGCAGTAGTGGTAACGAAAAATGCGTACACACCGATACCAAGGACTATCAGTACAACTATAACCGAAATAATGTCATTTGGATCCATATATTTGAATTTCATTTTCTTGGTCTCCATTTATATATTTTGTTTAAAGTCAGAGAATGGGGAATCTCCCCACTCGAAAGATACCAGCCTCACGAAGTTACGTCCTAATATCTAGGTCGCAAATAGCCATATATAACCCCTATGATGCTCATGATCGCACCGATTGTGATCACGATACCAAGGATGTTAAATACGGTTCCACCGAGTTTGGACGTGTTATTCATTGCTTCTTGTGCAGGGTGACCTGTTCCACTCTTCGGGATACTATTCATTGTAATGAAGAATGCGTAGATTCCTACTGCAAGAACGATCAATACCACGACCACCGATACTCCACATTCTCACATCATCTTTCTGATGACCCGAAAATTTAATGTCATCGGGATCCATGTATTTGAACTTCATGCGGTTTCAACCTCCTTTTGTTTCATAACTCATAATTCGTGGAGGTTGCTTATAAAGGTAAACCCGTTATTAATAATTAATAATGTATTATAATTAACTATATACCAACAGGTTAAATCTTCTACAAAAATAGAAACTGTTATCAAAATTACAAAAGAGGTCCAACAGTTTAAAACAAAAGTTATGAAAAAAAAATATTAACCCAGGACTTAAACCTTTTCTATTTCTTAATAGTGTCTTCAGGTTTCTTCAAAAAACTGACATGTGTATTCCCCAACCTAATCAATCTAAACGACGGATGTAAAACAACAATGCTCTTTTTTGAATATGGGTTCCACGCGAAAACAATAATCTCATCCTTCACAGCCTCACCAAATCTCCTTGATAAAAACTTGTTTGTCTTGTTACAGCTGTTTATTGATCTTCCATACAACTCAAGCTCTTTTATGATCTTGTCAGTTCTATCTCTAAGTTCACCCTTTGTTTTTGAATCATATATTCGATAATTGTTTTTTCCGTTCATCTCATCGCTGGAGGTACGTATGGAATATCTCCCCTCTTCATTTTACTCCTGTGGAACCAATGCAAGATCAAGAAGATAAGATCAATCATTATGAACACTATACAGAACGCAGATAATCCGTACTCCGTATATGTCTTCTCAACAACGACATCTGCTGAGTTAAGGAATGGCACAGTTATGTAGAATGATTGTCCAGCGAGAACCAGAAACAAAATCAATGAGATTCCCTGGTATGCAACTGCGTCATCTTTCATTCCAAGTATAAACAATATTACTGCCACAACAAGCAGGATTACAAATAGACTTACTATCATCTTTTTCTTTTTCTCCTTTTAACTTCTTCAAATATCTCAGGTCCAACTATGAACCCAATCAACATACCAACTGCCAGAAGATAGATTCCATCTTCATACATTGCACCATTTCCACCACCAGCAGCACCACGTGTGTAATAATAACTCTCATTGTTCCATTCTTTGTGTCCATCATTTGCAATAACTTTCCAATCATATCGATGGAACAGAATTGTTGCATTAAAGAATCCCCAGGAAAAAGTTCCATTTGTAACATTCTTGTTTGCACCGAGGAAGAACCAAGAAGTTCCATTATCCTCAGATCCCATCCAAGTCAGATTCATCTTGTAACCTTTGCTTGAGTTAACAACAACAAACAAAGCAGCATGAGAGGCAACACCACCAGAATGGTTTGCTGGATATTCACCTGTAATGTATATATATGCTGACGAGTTCCTAAAAGAAACATTCCAGTAACCCTGTTTCTTCCAGCTGTAGATATTACCAAATGAAACATTAAAATGACCAAGGTTTCTAGTTGACACTGTGCTTCTGAAAGAAGTGTTCCAGAAACCAAAACCTCTCCAATTCGTTGTGTTTCTAAAAGAGATATTCCAGTAACCCCTATTTTTCCATCCAGAGACACTTGAGTTTCTGAAGCTTGTATTCCAGAACCCAAAGACCTTTGTTGAAGAAGGATTTCTGAACGACGTGTTAAAGAATCCCTGATTCTCAGATTTTAATGTGCTCCTGAAACTTGTGTTGAAATAATTGAAATTGTCCCATTCCTGTATATTACCAAAAGAAACATTCCAGAATGATGGTTTATTATACCAATGATAATAAACTAACGGGAGATAATCTGTTACAGTTCCTGTAACAACATAGGGGACACTAAACCCGTCACCAACGTGTGCACCGGTATTGTCTGAATAATAGTTACCACCAAAGTATGGACCTCCGATAATGTTGGTTCCAAGGGTTCTGGTGATGTTCCATTTGTTATTCTTTCCGGCATCACCAGCAATAACTCCACCGGCACTGAAATGATTGTTATAGATGGTGTTGTTATCACAACCTACTGCAAGGTTTATTGCAGTAATGTTGCTGTCAACAGTGTTGTTCATAACCCTGGTGAAATTTGTCGTTAACATATTAATTCCAGAGTTTGTCATATTCCAAATGGTGTTGTTTGATATAAAGATATATTTTGATAGAGAGGTAAGAATACCAATAACACCATTCTTTATTGTGTTTCTAATCAATGAATTGTTACTTCCACCACTGACTACGTGGTATATACCAATCTCTGCCTGATTGATATTATTATATGATATGATACAGTTCTTAGAATATACTAAAATTGCATAGTCTTCAATGTCATAAAATGTGTTGTGAGTAACAATTGAATGATGTGAATTTCCTGTCAAATAAACACCAGAGGTATTTGATCTCATATAGTTATACGAATAATTCCCATACCTTGAATCTAACGCATAGATTGTTGCTGTAAAGTTTGCCCACATGAATGAATTGTTTACTGTGCAATTATTAGAGGTATATATAAAAACACTTCTGTTTGCTCCACTGATATTCATCGAAGATATATTAACCTTGTCATTTTTATTTATTGTTATGGCAGGGGCAGTTGTTTTACTCACTCTTAAAATTGAAGTTGAACCATTACCAATCAGGTTCAGTGTCTTATTTATCACTGCATGATTTGTATAGTTTCCAGCCCATACATAGACTGTTCCAAAACGAGAAACGGTACTTACACCCTGCTGTATTGTGTGAAGATGTGTTTCGTTATACCAA
>Ga0315273_10012767_pt1 | contig 10785 bp, 9 predicted proteins | sample YL17G02_0_MG_FD_205753 | JGI IMG/M metagenome (GOLD analysis project Ga0315273, IMG submission 205753) | Sediment microbial communities from Yellowstone Lake, YNP, Wyoming, USA - YL17G02_0 | ecosystem: Environmental > Aquatic > Freshwater > Lake > Sediment | place: USA: Wyoming | collected... | reverse complement strand
GCGAAACGGTGAGGCAGGCGGAACAACTGACCTTCGATCTGAAGCGCAACATTGACATCGAGTACAAACGCCGCGCGTTCCGTTTCATGGAGGAGAAGTCGAACGCGAACCGCCCGTTCTTCCTCTACTTCAACCATTCGTTGATGCACATCCCGGTCGTGCCCCGTGATGAGTACAAGGGCAAGAGCGGCAACGGCGACTGGGCGGATAGTCTGCTTCAACTCGACGGCGATTTCGGAGAGTTACTCGACAAGATCGACGCGCTGGGCCTAAGTGAGAACACCATCGTCGTCTTTGCCGGAGACAACGGCAATGAGGAGATGCTTCTGCACCGCGGTACCTCCGGGTTCTTCGAAGGATCGTACTTCACGGGTATGGAGGCCTCGTTGCGCACGCCGTGCATCGCACGCTGGCCGGGGAAGATTGCGGCTGGGCAGAAGAGCAATCAGATCGTGCATATCACGGACTGGTTCACCTCCCTGCTTTCGATGGCGGGTCTGCAGGTGCCGAGCGACCGCGTGATTGACGGCAAAGACCAGTCGTCGTTCCTGTTTGGAAGACAGGAGAAATCGAACCGCGACGGCTTCATCTACTGGAACGGCGACAAGATGTACGGGGTCAAGTGGCACGACTTCAAGATGGTGCTGGTGCAGCAAAAGTACTTTACCGACCCGGCCTTGCCGTTCGCCACCCCGCATATCATAAACCTGCTCACGGATCCGAAGGAACGCGAGCCTTACAACCCGGTCTACCTCCATAGTTGGACATTCGCGCACTTTGGGCGGCTGATGAAGGAGTTCTGGGAGAGTGTGAAGCGCGAGCCGCTAATCCCGGCAGGCGCGCCGCTCGACTACGTGCCCCAGCAGCGTCGAGGCGCTGATTCATTATGAGCCAGCAAGAAGAAAACGATACGACATTGTTGGGTGCGACAGAGGAAGTCCGCGACTTCTACGAACGGTATCCCTATCCCCGGCCTGTGGAGAGCCTCGATAGCTATCGACGGCTCTGGCAGGAAAGGGAACGACGGTGCGCGGACTATCACCTGTTCTGGCCAGCGAGGCTCTATCGGGAGGATTTTTCCATCCTTGTTGCCGGCTGCGGGACATCCCAGGCGGCCAAGCATGCCATGCGTTGGCCTGAGGCCCAGGTTACCGGCATCGACTTCAGTGCTACGAGTGTGTGTTGTACCGAGGAGCTCAAGCGAAAATACGAGTTGCACAATCTCCTGGTCCGTCAGCTTCCCATCGAGCGTGTAAGCGAGCTCGAGACGAGCTTCGATCAGATCGTCTGCACCGGGGTTCTCCATCATCTTGCGGACCCCGATGCGGGGCTCAGAGCTCTGCGAGGTGCGCTCAAGCCCGACGGGGCGATGCATCTCATGGTATATGCGCCTTACGGCCGGAGCGGCATCTACATGCTGCAGGAGTTCTGCAGACGGCTCGGCATCCATGCCACCGATAAGGAAATTCGGGATATCATTGATGCGCTTGGGGCGTTGCCGCCCGGTCATCCGCTGGAAAACCTGCTGCGCGAAGCCCCGGACTTTCGGCAGGAGGCGGCGCTGGCCGATGCGCTTCTGCACCCGCAGGACCGGGCGTATTCAGTCCCGCAATTATTCGATTTTGTCAAAAGGGCAGGGCTGACATTCGGTCGGTGGATAAGACAGGCGCCCTACAGCCCTCGCTGCGGCGTGATGGCGGCGATCCCGCAGGCCTCCCGGATGGCAAAGCTTTCCTTAGCAGAGCAGTATGCCGCTGTCGAACTGTTCCGGGGTACGATGGTTCGCCACAGCATGGTTATTTATCGAAACGATAGCCCTGGCGGCCGGCAACTGGTCAGTTTTGCCGGTGACGCCTGGCTGGGCTATGTGCCCATTCGAATGCCGGACACGATCTGTGTTCAAGAGGGTCTGCCTCCTGGGGCCGCGGCCGTTCTGATCAACCAGAAGCACACATACAGGGATCTTTTCATGCCAATAAACTCAACAGAAAAGCGTTTGTTTGAGGCTATTGATGGGAAATGCAGTATTGGCGATATAGTGGAAAAAGCGTTGCCATCCTCACAAAACAAATCGCAGCTCGACATGGCGGGTATGTTTTTTGAACGGCTTTGGTGGTATGATCAGGTGGTATTCGACGCATCACAGCAGTAACTGGCACGACAGCGGATGCGCTGTAAGCGGAAACACGAACAGCAGCCTGAGTGGGCTGCGGGCGACTGGTGATAAAAGAATGTTATGTACCGGAGTAATTAACTTTTATGGAGGTGAAGTTTGATATGGCAGAAACAAAACAAAAAACATCTGATATGCTTGCCCAGGAGCGTACCGACTTAGCCCTCGAGCGGACGATGATGGCTGCCGAGCGTACGCTGATGGCGTGGACTAGGACCGCCCTTTCAATGATAAGTTTCGGATTTACCATTTATAAGGCCTTGAACTATATGCAGGCAGAGGGGAAGGGATTAGTCATCAGAAATTCAAATGGTCCTCGAAACTTTGGTTTGACTTTGATTGCCATCGGCGTCATTTCTCTGTTGGTTGCCTGCATTCATGATTGGCGTCTCGGAAAAAAGCTTAATCCTGATAAAAAGTGGCATTTCAGTTTGGCTTTTGCTGTGGCGGGGTTCATCGTGCTTTTTGGGCTTTTGGCTTTGGCAAATATTATATTCACGTTTGGGCCGTTTTAAATATATCGAGGTATTAAAGGAAAGAAGAATGAACATCATCGAAACATTATGTATCGCGAGCATCTTTGCCGCCATTTTTCTCTTTGGCGAAAAGCTTCTTATCGGCTATCGAACGCATAAAAGGCGCGCTCTTTCGGCCGCGGGGGGAGCGGCTGTGGCGTATGTTTTTATCCACCTGCTTCCGGAACTGGAACGGGCCGGTCAAACCTTTGTCAAAATAACAGCCGATCGGTCGCTTCCGTTCCCAGAATTTCGCGTGTACCTTGCCGCGCTGGCGGGATTTGTTTTATTTTACGGGTTGGAGCATATGGTGCGATGGTCTCGCCTCTCAGGGCGACGGGAGCAGGCGGGTTATGGCGTCAGTGACCCGATTTTTATTCTGCACATCGGCGGCTTTGCATTGTACGCAGGACTGATAAGCTATCTGATGGTTCGCGGTATAGATGAAAAATCGGTTCCCATAATCATTTACGGCATAGCCATGGGCCTTCATTTTTTCTCAGCAGGCCATTCGCTGCATCATGAACACGGCAGTATGTATGATAAGTTTGGGAAATGGATTTTGGCTGGGGCGGCCTTGGCGGGATGGGCGTGCGGCGCCTTGACAGAGCTTCCAAAACCCGTTGTCATCACGCTGCTCGGACTTGTGTCTGGGGGTGTTGTGATGAACAGCATGATAGTGGAATTGCCAGGGGAGAAAGACGGCAGGTTCCTGCCGTTTTGCGCCGGAGCGGCGGCTTACTCGACATTGTTGTTTTTTGTATAAAATAGTTGGTCAGGACTGAAAAACCCATAGGGAAATTTTAATGGATCCCTTAACGAAGACTCTTACGTTGATATTCTTGATTACAACCATGGCGGCTATAGGCCTTAAGGTTACAACGGGTGAACTCGTTTCGGCACTCCGTGAGCGTAGTCTGATGGTGCGCTCACTTGTGGTCAACATGATCATTGTGCCGCTGCTGGGCCTCTTGCTGGTAAAAATCGTTCCCATGAGCCAGGATGCCGAAGTGGGAATACTTCTTTTGGCCGCGGCTCCGGGAGGGCTGAATGCCATCCAGTTCACCAGCAAGTCAAAAAGCGCCCTTTGCTATGCCGCCTCGCTTCTTTTCATTCTTACTTTGCTGTCCTTCCTGCTTTCTCCCGCAATTGCCGGTATTATGCTCCCCATAAACACCTCGCTTACATTGCCATATGGGAAGGTAATCAGGTTCCTCCTTCTCTATCTTTTTTTGCCGCTGCTGGCTGGTCTCGGTGTTCACCGCGTGTCGAAGCGTTTTGCCGATATGCTGTCAAAACCGGTGGCTCTTTGCGGCACAGTGTTCTTCGTGGTGGTTGTCATTCGCTTGATGACGCAAAGAAAGCAGGCGATGGCTTCCATGGGCAAAACCGAACTGGCGGCGATGATAGGGTTTATCATCATAACCATGATAATCGGCTGGCTTTTCGGCGGACCGTCGAAGGAAACCCGAAGGGTGCTTGCCACAACCACTAGTATGCGAAACGCGGCGCTGTGCTTAGTTATTGCTATGAATTGTTTCCCGGACACGAATGTCGTTGTCACAGTGGTTGCCTTCAGTGCCTTAATGATACCCCCAAACATGCTTTTTACCGTATACGAGATTGTTAAGCGGAGGCATGGCGAAACTTAGGAGAAACCAAGGCAATATCGCATTATGCGACCGATCCAGACGAAAAGTATAGGTGCCTCCCGATATATGGCGCGTCGCTGATCCGAAAACCCATTTGTTATGGATTGTTTATCGCAGAGCTGTTTAGGATAAGAGTTTTGACTGTTGAATTTGGGATATCTATACTTGGCGCCGGTTGTCGGTTGGTCCTGCCGCTGTATTGTGGAGCCGTTTTGACTATGCCTTTATTTATTAACGTCAATTTGCAGGGAGACCATCGTTGAATCAGCTGATTTGAGGGGCATTGCTATTAGAAGTCAATGGTGGCAATACTGTTTAAGTGTTCTCATGCTTTTTGCGGTTGTAGCACGGTGCGGCCGTGGAAATTCAGAAGCATTAGCCTCAGAGCAGGCGTGGCCGTCGGTGGGCATTGCATGGGATGTCGAGGGCCCATGGATGCTTAAATTGACGGAGCAATACCACATTGATACCGGCAGCAGCAATGGGAATGTTTCGGAAACAACCATTGGCGGCGTGTATAAGGGGTTTAAAGATGTTTGTGATTTGGGATTTGGTTTCACGCGCGTCTATGCTCTGAACGGCGAAGGTAAAAGTGGATCGGAAAACAGGCCTAACGTGAATATTACAGCCAGAGGCGGTCTGTTCGGCCATGATTTTGCCAATAGACTTATGCTTGAATATCGCGACAGAACACGGGGTGAGGACACGTGGCGTTTGAGGGAAAAGATCATTCTTTTCAGTCCGTTTGAATCCGACGATACGCGGGGTATAAGGTCGCTTGATAGAAAAAAACTCCAACCGTATATTGCAGAAGAAATATTCATTGATCTTACTAATGAGGGGTTTAACCAGAACAGGGTATATTTTGGTGTGCGATTAAAGTTTTTCGAACATACCAGCACTGACGTACACTATATGCTGCAGACTCTCAAGTCAGACAGCAGATGGCAGAACAATAATATTATAGGCATTGACTTTACAATCAGTTTTTGAGATATATGTTTAAACACAGATTCGCGCCGGGAAACGCCTGTGGCTGGAAAGAGGCCCCGGCATGGCATTGTGTGCTTATTCCGGAAAATTAAGTCGCTTAGAATCCAATCAGGCCGCAGCAGCGGGCGCAGATGGGGAAAAGCCCCTTTTCCCTCAGCACTGCGCGGAAACGCCCGTAGCGGGGTCCGTTAAATATCTTTAACAGGCTTTCCTTCCCGATGTTGCCGCAGGTGTAGTCCGGATAGTCGCGGCAGGTGGCCACGTCTCCGTTGGGACTGATTTCGGTCACGTACCAGGGCGAAACGCACCGTCGATGGCCGAAGGTGTGCTCCGGCTCGTTGAAATACTTTGGAATCTCTTCCTCGTTCAAGTCGGGAACAAAAAGATATGGAATGCGATATTTGACGGCGCGGACCTTTCGGATTTCCTCGATCAGCCCCAAGGTATCCATCCCGCAGGCGTCGGAAAGATACCCTCGCCAGGCTGTCGGCGTTACGCCGAAGTGCTCTTCCATGAAACGAGTGTGGGCGCAGCCGATCTCCTCCGTTGTGAACCAGGAATAATAGATCGCGGCAAAATCTGCGCCCAGGTCCTGTGCCACCTGGAGCGTTTTATTGATGAGGCGGTAGTTCTCGCCGGTCAGGGTCATCAATAGAACCAGGATCGGAACGCCTTTCTTGCGCCGCGCACGTTCCCGCAGGAGCGCCGAAAGGCCGGCAGCCATCTTTTCAAAGGTCCCCGGCACGCCGCGGATGCGGTCATGCACCTCGGCGGGGCCGTCCAGGGAGATCATGACGCTGTCGACGCCCATGCGAACGATCTCGGAGGCGCGCGACTCCAGCAATGTGCCGTTGGTGATGACCGAGACGGTCTGCCGGCGGCTTTTTATGTATCCGAGAAGTTCCATGATGCCCGGATACATCAGGGGCTCTCCGCCCCAGATATAGTAGAGCGGGTTCATGCGCAGGCAATCATCCACCATTCGCTTGTAGTGCTGGACGGGGAGGACCTCGCGCAGAAGCTGCGCCGGCCGGCCGAAGTTGTAACCCGACTGGCCCCATTGCGCGCACATTTTGCACCGCAGGTTGCACAGGTTCGTGATTTTAATGTCGATCTGTTTGATCCGCGAGGCGCGCCGCCCATCGCCGAGAAAATATTCAAGGGGCGCACCGATGAATTTTCTGAACGAACCTTCCATGATACTCCGAAAGAGGCTGGGCGATTTCAGAGCAACCTTGGCGAAGTATCCGAGTGGGAGGTTCATTGCGCAGCCTTAAAAGGAGATTTCCAAGATGACTGGCGGTTCACGACCCTTGTGCCCCTACTTGTCAAGATTCTACTTTCCCCGAATGAAAAAGCAACTGAAATTTGCGCCCCAATGCCGACAGTTGCACAGTCTGAACGGCTCGACAGCGGCAGTGGCCGTCAACGTCCTCATGGCAGACAGTCCCATTGTGACAACGCTTGCCAGAACGTCGTCGGCCGGCCCACGGGAAATTCACTTGGCCGACGGGTGCCAGCAGGCGACCCGGCGGCAAATGTCAGTCACGCAAACGCCGCCGTTGATGGAATCCAGTATGGCCTGCGGCCAGAGGTTGGCGCCGAACCGGGTCATGGGCCGACCTCCTTGCGAACACCGGCCGCCATCGGCCTGTCCGCGGCGTGTATCTGCACCACACGGCCGACGAAGGCCACGGACTTGCCTTCCATGTGCGTTCGGAGGTCCACACTGACCATCCCCCCCGGGACATCGGAGTGACTGTACACACTGGCTTCCGGGTTCGTCCCCCATTCCGGGAACATCGCCTCGGTGCGGATCTCGCGGCCATGGCACGCGAAGCGGCGATCGCCCACCTCCATCGTCTTGGCCGGCAGGTCGCGGACGCTGGCCCGCGGGTGCGTCAGGGGATGATCTTCGGGCTTGATAGTCACAGAGACGTAGAAGTTCCGGTTGAGTGGCGGCTGGCCTTTCGCAGCACCCAGGGCCTCGAAGATGCGCTCGACGAACAGGCGGTCGGCGTCCTTGGCAACGAGCGTGGCCTTCATGCGCAGCGGCTCGCGGACGCCCTCGATTTCCTGGTAGCCCTCGAAAACGACATACGACCCTACGGCGAATCCAGCCCACCGCGTGAAGTCGGGATTGGCCACCTCGCCGGCCGTCTCGGCCGCCGTCGCGGAGAACCGGGGCGTGGTCGTAAGGACCAGCGGCGCGACCACGGCCTCGATGAACCGGGCGTTCACGGTGTCAAAGTGCAGGCCATTGTCACCGTACTGTTCGAACTTGGGGGTCCACGGGATCTCGACGATTTTGGCGTACTGCTGTCGCGTTTCGGGCGTCGGCTTGGCCGGCATCCTCGGACCTTGCTTGCCGATGGTATCGGTGGGTCCACTGCCTCGGTCGGCGGTTCCAAAAATGGGCACAAGGAAACCCAGGGCTCTGTCCCGTTTGGAGGTGGTGACATACATCTTCCCGCCGACGCGCTGGAGGGCCTGCGTCAGGTCGTAGTCGGCCCCGAGTGAGCCGGACAGCAATATAACGTTCGCCACCCGGGTATCTGAGGGCAACGCCTCCAGCGTGAAGGCGGCGATGGCCGTCCCGGCCGAATGGCCCATCAGTGTCACCGGCGCCTCGGGATGGGCCGCTTTGTAGTTTCGGATTTCGGCGGCGAGTTTCGCCGCCTTCTCGCGCTTGTAAGCCTCGCTGGCAACCTGATCAACCATGATGCCAAGTCCCGTCTCCCAGACGAATACCTCGCCGGCGCCTGTGTAGCCGGCGTTCTCCATGCCTTGCCGGACGCCGCCGGCATAGTTGACGAGTCCTCCGCCACCCGCGCCGTCCAGATAATAGACGTAGCCGTGCGGGAGGCGTGTGGCACGGTCCGGCGCCGGTGCCATACTGACGCAACCCGCCCCAAACAGAAGCGCCAACAAGGCCGTCAAGTTGACCGTTATTCGCAACGTCCGGGGGTTCATAGGGAGACTCCTTATCGCAGACCTGTCGCCCACCAAATTAGCCCGACATTTTGGGGGTATAATTCGCTTACACATCCCGGACTCTGGGACTCTTAAAAAACCGCACGAGCCCACACTCTTGCGGGACAGCTTTCGCGGCAAAACGCACGGCCGCTAAAACCAGGTAAACTTGAGCCATTATAGTTTGCATGTAAGAGACTTCAAGCGCAATTTTTCACACAGCTCCAGCCACCGCCCGTACAACGCCTGCCGGTCCAGGTCCGGCTGTGGGTTCCGAACATTGCATCCGCCTATGGGCCAGGATGGATCAAGCAGTAGTTTTAAACTGATAGCCGTTCCGACCCCCTTTAAACCTGAGACCACCCCGCTATGAACCTGCGACCTACTATCGTTGACCCCGTTATGAACCTGCGACCTGGGAGGTTTAAGGGGCAGTTCCATGTGGGCTGAAGCCATTTGCTTTTCTTTGGTTTCACTTTTGCCGGAGATCGAGTTCAAGGGAAGGTAAGAAAGGCAGGAAGATGCAGGCTCAGGCGCACAAACGCTTTAGAGCGAAATGGGCACTTTTGTTGGTTATTATTTCGGCCTTACGTGTTCCAAACATTTGGAGTGTGTCAGCGCGAACGAAAATCTACACCTTAATTCCGAAAACTTCTTGTCCAAATTGAGCTGACGACGTACACTCTCGATCGCCGATGATCCGGCTAACGCAGAGCACATGGTCACGGCTGAGGACGCCCTCCGCGTCGCGATGGCGCGGCAGTAAGTATCCACTGGCCGGCAGCCCATGGCGGGCTGCCGGCCCCAGTCTCACGGACATGGGAACGACGATACGTGCTATGAAGAGGAAGCAAAAGGAGAACGAAATGAAGAACAGCACTTTCATGTCGCTGCCGGCGTTGGCCCATGAGGGCGGAACGAAGGCAATAACCCTGACGCCGATGGTCGGAACGCCCAAGCGGGAGTACGCCGATGTGTTCATTCCGGGCGAGGAGGCCATTGAGGACGGCGAGCTGCGCGTGACGGTTCTCGGCAGCGGCAATCCGTGGCCTACGCGCGCCCAAGCCTCGGCCAGCATTCTTGTCGAAGTCGGCAATTCCGAGCGCGATATTCTGCTTTTCGACCTGGGTAGCGGTTCCCTGGCGAACTACGCGAGCCTGAAGCTGCCGGTGAACAAGCTCAACAAGGTGTTCATCACCCACCTGCACGCCGATCACATGGGCGACATCCTCACGCTCAGCGGCAGCTTTTCGAAGGTGGGCCGGGCCGACGGACCCGTCTATGTGTGGGGCCCCAGCGGGACGGAGCCCCGTCTGGGCACGCGGCATTTCGTCGACGCGATCGAGGAGGCCTTAACCTGGGATGCCGAAGCCGGAAGAGGCCCCATCAACCCCGACAGCATGAAGATCGTGGCCTCCGAGTTTGACTTTAGAAAGACTCAGGTTGTCTACGAGAAAAGCGGCGTGAAGGTGACATCGTTCCCCGTCGTCCACTGCATCGGCGGTGCCGTCGGCTATCGCATAGACTTCGCCGGTCTGTCGTGCGGTTTCTCTGGTGACTCCCGTCCGTGCTGGCCGCTCGTGCGCGCCTGCGAGGGCGTTGACGTGCTGATCCACGAATGTTTCCCCCCGGCAGCGGCGCTTGCGGCCGCGTCGGGACTTTCCATCGAGCGGGCGACGATCGCGCTCAATGCCGCGCATACCTCGCCGAAGGCCGTCGGCAAGGTGTTCGGGCTCGTGAAGCCGCGCCTGGCCGGTCTCTGGCACACGCTGCTTTCGCCGCAGGTGGTCTCTATGCTCTTCTCGGAGCTTCGTGAGGTGTACGATGGCCCGGTCGTCCAGACCCAGGATCTGACAGTCACCAACATCACGAAGGAGGCCGTCGTCTCTCGACAAGCGAAGGTGGCACCCCAGCTGCCCCCGATTCCGGGGCAACAGCGTGCGGAGTTCAATCCCGTCGCGGTGCCGCCTCCCGAGTGGTGGGCGGAGGCGCTCATCCCTCTCGACTGAGTGCCGGCATCCGAGTAATGCGACAGATATGGCGCGTCAAGGAAGGGATGGAGAAGAAGAATGTGACTGCGAATAAGGACCACAGCCCACACGTTAGTTGGCCATGTATCAACTGTTCAAACACGAAAGGCGAATAGCGATGAGAACCGCACACAAACCAACAATGGGGACAACCATCCCGCAAGAAATCACCACGCCCGATTCGGTCGAGACGCGGCTCGGCCGCTGAAGTTCATCGACGGTCTGCCGGACAAGGCGACTGTTGGAAAGGTCTATGACAACCTCGACTTTATGCGCGGTGTGGACGTGTTCCTGAACACGATGGCGGCGGCGTCCAAGGTATGGTAATAGTGGAAAGCTATGCACTGCTGTAATTGAAGTTTGTGGAGGTGAAGTGTGATATGGCAGAAATAGAACAAAAAACATCTAATATGCTTGCTCAGGATCGCACCGACTTAGCCCTTAAGCGG
>Ga0315273_10012766_pt1 | contig 10785 bp, 12 predicted proteins | sample YL17G02_0_MG_FD_205753 | JGI IMG/M metagenome (GOLD analysis project Ga0315273, IMG submission 205753) | Sediment microbial communities from Yellowstone Lake, YNP, Wyoming, USA - YL17G02_0 | ecosystem: Environmental > Aquatic > Freshwater > Lake > Sediment | place: USA: Wyoming | collected... | reverse complement strand
GGAAGGGCGGCGCGATCGAGTACCACCGAGCCGCGGCGGTCGGTGTTCACCCCGAGTTCATGGGAGCGCTGGCCGACCTGGTGCGGAGCACGCTGGCGAGCGCCGTCCCGGCGCAGCGCCCGTAGGGGCGCCGTCAACGACCCCGGACTGGCTGGTTCGAGGCGGTCGGGCGCAGGTCGAGCGCGCCGGCCCGGACGAGGAACCAGACCAGGGAGGCCGGCCGTCCCGGACTCGCCAGGAGCTCGTGCACCGGCCGGGCCCCGTCCAGCCCTGCGATCGTGCGTCGGTCGTCGGCGCCTGGCGCAAGGTCGCGGGCCAGCAGCGGGAAGGCCCCCGATCGAACCGGCACGTCCGCTGCCACGTCGGCCAGGGCCGCCGCGTAGGAGGGCTCGTCGGCGGCCATCCGGAGCCCTTCGAGGATCGGGGCGAGCGCGGGCATCGGCGCGGTCCGGATCTCGGGGGCGAAGTCGGTGCCGGGATGGAAGGTGAAGGATCGTGCACTGCGGGCGCAGAGGGAGGCCAGCGCGCCGGCGACGTCGTCGGAGCTCGGCTCTCCGGCCAGCTGCACGCCGACAGGCGCCCCGCGTACGAGAAGGATGAGGTCGGCTCCTCCTGGGTGGTCGACCGCCACGATGCCGCCTGCCGCCGCCCTCCAGAGCCGGACCAGGAGATCGGCCAGCGCGCCGAAGCCGAGCTCGCCCGACTCGATGGCCGAGCGTTCCAGGACGCGCGACGTTCCGGCGCTCGATTCCCGGGTCGCCGACGGGAGGGAGCGCGGGGCCGGTGCCCCGAGCCGGATGCGCAGCCGGCGGGCCATTTCCGGCCAGGGCTCGACGGCGCCCAGGACGAGCAGGTCGGGATCGGCGCCCTGCATCCGCGACACGAGGGACTCGACACCGGCACGCGGCAGCCTTCGCGCCATGACGGCGGCGTTTGGGGCGAAGGTGGAGAAGGCCTCCCAGGCCGCCTCGGGATCGGCAGCGGACAGCACGTCGAGCCCCTCGTCCTCGAGAGCCCGCAGGAGCGGTTCGCGGGAAGCCGGGTCCCCGTCAACGATGAGGATGCGCGCCAAGCAGCAGGATTGTACGTTGGTCCGCGATGCGGAACGACTTCCTGGTCCCGCTCGTGACCGCTCCCGACGGCCGGACGTTTCGGGACCCGGTCCGGCTGGTCCCCATTCCGGGGGTGGTCCGGATCGGTAACCACGTCTGCGAACTCGGGAGCCCGACCGCCGTGCCGAACAGAAGGAGGAAGTCACCATGATGCTGCTCCTCATCCGCCACGGACCGGCCGGCGACCGCGAGGCCTGGCGCGCGCTCGGCAAGGACGACTTCCTGCGGCCGTTGACCGCCGACGGCCGCGCCCGCACCCGCAGCGCCGCGAGGGGGCTCGCCCGCATCATCGACCGGCCGCAGGCCATCGCCACGAGCCCGTTCGCCCGTTCCATCCAGACCGCCGACCACGTGGCCCGGGAATTCGGGGTCGAGGCGGCGGAGGAACTTCACGCCATCGTCCCCGCCGGCGCGCCGGCCGACGTGATGCCGTGGCTCACGGCCCGAGCCAGGCTCGACCTCGTGGCGCTGGTCGGCCACGAGCCGCAGCTGGGAAGGCTCGCGAGCTGGATGCTGGCCCGCTCCGAGCGACCCATCCTGACCCTGAAGAAGGGTGGGGCCTGCCTGCTCGACCTGGGCCCCCGTCCCCGCGCCGGCGAGGCCCGGCTGGTGTGGATGCTCGCGCCGGCCCAGCTTCGCCGCCTGGGCCGGTGACCCGGGGCCCGCTGCCGCGATAAGAGAGACCGGTGCCTCGCCCCACTCAGCCCATCCTCACCGTCGGGGAACTCTCGACCCGGCTCAAGGCCGCGGTCGAGCCAGCTTTCCGCGATGTCTGGGTGGCGGGCGAGGTGGGGAACCTCCGTCGGCAGCCCAGCGGGCACGTCTACTTCAGCCTGAAGGACGCCGACGCCGCAGTGGACGCGGTCCTCTGGGCCACCACGGCGCGCAAGGTGCGATTCGACCTGCGGGACGGCATCGAGGTGGTGGTGCGCGGCCGGATCGAGATCTACGCGCCTCGCGGCCGCTACCAGCTCGTCGTCCAGGAGGTCGAGCCTCGCGGGGCCGGGGCCAGCGCACTGGCCCTCCAGCAGATGAAGGAGCGCCTCGCCGCGGAAGGCCTTCTCGACCCGGCGCGCAAGCGGGCCCTGCCGTTTCTGCCCGCCCGCATCGGGGTCGCGACCAGCACGTCCGGCGCCGCGCTGCAGGACTTCCTTCGGGTGGTGCACGGACGATTCCCGGGTGCACGGGTCGTCGTGGCCGGATGCCGAGTGCAGGGAGAGGGTGCCGCCGCGACCGTGATCTCGGCGCTCCGGCTCCTCGTCGACTTTGGCGTGGACGTGGCGGTGGTCACTCGAGGAGGCGGATCGGCCGAGGACCTCTGGGAGTTCAACGACGAGCGGCTCGCCCGCTTCATCGCCGCCTGCCCGGTGCCGGTGGTCAGCGCGGTGGGGCACGAGGTGGACGTCACCGTCGCCGACCTGGTGGCTGACGTCCGGGCCGCCACGCCCACCCACGCAGCCGAGCTGGTCGTCCCGGTGCGCGACGACCTCGCCGCGTCGCTGTCCGGCCTGCGCGGCCGGCTGGTCCGGGCGGAAGGGCACGCGCTGGAGCAGCGGCGGCGCGTGCTGCGTGCGCTCCGGGCCGAGCTCTCCGACCCGCGCCGGATCCTCTCCGACCAGCGCCGCCGCCTCGACGACCTGGTCCACCGCGGGGAGGGGTTCGTGGCCGTCCGCCTGCGCTCCGAACGAGCACGGGTCGCCGGATGCGCCGGGTCCCTGCGGAGTCGAGAGCCGCGGGCGCTCCTCCGGGAGCTGCGCCGGAGGCGGGACGCTGCCAGCGAACGTTTGCGCGCCTGGAGCGCTGCCACCTTCCGCCGGGAGTCCCTGCGCCTCTCCGCGCTGGGCGCCCGGCTCGAGCCGGCCAACGTCGCGAAGATCCTCTCCCGTGGATTTGCCCTGGCGCTTGCCGACGGGCGGCTCCTGCGGCGCAGCGCCGATGCCGCGCCCGGCGCCCCATTGCGGGTGGTACTCGGGGAGGGCTGGCTCGACGCCAGGGTCGAGTCCAGGGACGCCCCGCCCGATCCGATTCCGGGGCGCCTCGCACCGCCGGATGAGGCATAGTATGGCCGTGAGCCGCGACAAGAAGGCGCCGCCCGAAGCCGCACCGGAGCCCTACGACAAGCTCGTGGAACGGCTCGAGAAGCTCGTCGAGGAGCTCGAGGGAGGCAAGCTCTCGCTCGAGCAGTCGATCGAGACCTTTGCCGAGGGCGTCAAGGTGGCCCGGGACGCCGGGAAGAAGCTCGACGAGTCGGAGCGGCGGGTGGAGCAGCTCCTGCGCACCGACGACGGCTCGGTGGAGGCGCGGCCGCTCGGCGAGGGCGACGAGGGTCCATGACCGAACGCAAGCCCAAGGTCACCATCGTCGACGACGACCGGGACACCCGGGACATGCTGACGCTCGCGCTCCAGCTCGAGGGCTTCGAGGTCTCCCAGGCGGCCAACGGCCTGCGGCTCATCTCGGCCATGCACGTGGACCGACCCGACGTCATCCTGCTCGACGTCATGATGAGCTGGATCGACGGTTTCGAGCTGTGCCGGGCCATCAAGAAGAACCCCACCTTCGGCGACATCCCGGTCATCTTCATCACCGCCCGCAAGAGCCCGGAGGACGAGCGGACCGGCCGCGAGGCGGGGGCCGCCGACTACTTCACCAAGCCGCTCGACGTCGACCGGCTCATCGAGCGGATCCGGGAGATGCTGGCGGAGCGGAAGGCTGCCCGTCCTCCCCTGGGCGCCACCTGACCCGGACCCCGTGAAGGCCCCCTTCGCCCTCGAACCCTACCTGGCCGGCGTGGCCGGGCGCGTGGAGTCGGAGCTTCGCCGCATCGCCGAGGCCGGCGCGCGGGCGGGGCCGGCCCGGCTCTGGGAGGCGGTCGGCTACGCGCTGCTCGGCGGCGGCAAGCGGCTCCGTCCCGCCCTCGTCTGCGCCACCGCCGAAGCCTTCGGGGGGGCCACCGGGGAGGGCAGCCTGGCGCTGCGCTTCGCCTGCGCGCTGGAGATGATCCACACCTACTCGCTGGTCCACGACGACCTGCCGTGCATGGACGACGACGACCTGCGTCGGGGACGCCCCACCGTCCACAAGGCCTTCGACGAGGCCGCCGCCGTGCTGGCGGGCGACGCACTGCAGTCGCTGGCCTTCGAGCACCTGCTGGCAGTGCCGGATGCCGGCGGCAGGGCCGCGCTCCTCGCATCGCTCCTCGCCTCGGGGGCCACCCGCATGGTCGAGGGGCAGTCGCTCGACCTGGATGCGGAGAGCCGCCCGCCCGGCCTGGACGGCGTGCTGGATCTGCAGCGTCGAAAGACCGGTGCGCTGCTGGCGGCCTCGGTCGTCGGTGGAGCCATCGCCGCCACCGGGAGCGATCAGGGGCTCGGGCCGGCCGGGCAGAAGCTGGGGCTCGCCTTCCAGATCGCCGACGATCTCCTCGACCTCACCGCCAGCACGGCCGACCTGGGGAAGCGGGCCGGCAAGGACGCGGCGGCTGGCAAGGCCACCCTGCCGGCGCTCCTCGGCGTCGAGGAAGCGCGCAGGCGCGCCGACGAGTACTGTGAAGAGGCCCTCCAGGCCCTTGCCGGCCTGGGGGACACGGCGGAGGCGCTGCGGGCGCTGGCGCGCCTCGTCGTCTCCCGGAGGAAGTGAACCATGGCCAGACTGCTCGACGCGATCGACTCACCGGCTGATCTGAAGAGGCTCTCCCCGGACCGGCTACCCCAGCTGTGCCAGGAGCTCCGCGACGAGATCATCGAGACCTGCGCGCGCACCGGCGGTCACCTGGGCTCGTCGCTGGGCGCGGTCGAGATCAACGTCGCGCTCCATTACGTCTTCGACTCGCCCACCGACCGGATCGTCTGGGACGTGGGGCACCAGGCCTACGCCCACAAGCTCCTGACCGGGCGGCGCGACCGCTTTCACACCATCCGCACCGAGGGCGGCCTGGCCGGCTTCCCGGAGCGGGACGAGTCGGTGCACGACGCCTTCGGCGTGGGGCACGCCTCCACCGCGGTCAGCGCCGGCGTGGGCATGGTCGAGGGCAAGCGCCACCTCGGGCTCCCGGGCAGGGTCGTGGCCGTGGTCGGCGACGGGGCCCTCACCGGTGGCGTGGCCTTCGAGGGGCTGAACCAGGCCGGCTATCTGCAACGCAACTACATGGTCGTCCTGAACGACAACGAGATGTCGATCTCGCCCAACGTGGGGGCGCTCTCGGAGTGGTTCTCGAAGAAGTTCGCCTCCCGCACCTACAACCGCTGGCGACGTTCGGTGAAGGACTTCCTGCGCCACATGCCCAGGGGCGAGCAGGCCATCGAGGTGGTGCGCCACGGCATCGACGCCACCAAGGCCCTCATCACGCCGGGCATTCTCTTCGAGGGCATGGGGTTCCAGTACGTGGGGCCAGTCGACGGCCACGACGTGCAGGAGATGGTGCGCAGCTTCGCCAAGCTCCGCGAGATCGACGGCCCGGTGCTGGTCCACGCCATCACCACCAAGGGGAAGGGCTACCACCCGGCCGAGTCGGACAAGGCCACCCGGGGGCACGGCCTCTCCTTCTTCGACATCGCCACCGGCAAGCCGGTCGCCAAGAAGGCCGCCCCCAAGGGCTACACCGACCTCTTCGCCGAGGCGCTCTGCGAGCAGATGGAGCACGATCCGCGCATCGTGGCCATCACGGCGGCCATGCTGGAGGGCACCGGCCTCATCAAGTGCCAGCAGCGCTTTCCCGACCGCACCTACGACGTGGGCATCGCCGAGCAGCACGCGGTGACCTTCGCGGCCGGCCTGGCCTGCGAGGGCATGCGTCCGGTGGTGGCCATCTACTCCACGTTTCTGCAGAGAGCCTACGATCAGATCATCCACGACGTGGCCCTGCAACGGCTCCCGGTCACCTTCGCGCTCGACCGCGGCGGCCTGGTCGGCGCCGACGGCAAGACACACCAGGGCGCCTTCGACCTCTCCTACCTGCGCCTGGTGCCGAACCTGGTCGTGATGGCGCCGTCCGACGAGAACGAGCTGCGCACCGCGCTCGCCACCTCCATCCACCACGACGGGCCGGTGGCCTTTCGCTTCCCCCGCGGCACCTCGGTGGGCCTCCCGCTCGAGCCGGCGCCGGAGCCGGTGGCCATCGGGAAGGCCAGGGTGCTCCGCAGGCCGCCGGGAAAGCCCGACGTGCTCATCGTCGCCGCCGGCACCCCGGCCCACGCCGCGCTGGCCGCCGCCCAGGTCCTGGCCCAGCAGGGGATCGAGGCCGCCGTGGTCGATGCACGATTCGTGAAGCCGCTCGACGAGGAGACGATCTGCGGACTGGCCGCCCTGGCCCGGCGCGTGGTCACCGTGGAGGAGAACGCGCTGGCGGGCGGGTTCGGATCGGCCTGCCTGGAGGCCTTCGAGCGGGCCGGCCTGCTGGAGAAGGGCATCCAGGTGAAGCGGCTCGGCATCCCCGACGCCTTCATCACCCACGGTGACGCCGGAAAGCAGCGCGCCGAGATGGGCATCGACGCGGCCGGGATCACGGCCGCGGCCCGCGCCCTGGTGGGCGATCGCACCGCAGCGGGGAGAAGTGCCGGGTAGGCAGTTCTCCCCGTCGAATCCCCCCGTGCCCTCCCGTCGCCAGCGCGCCGACCTGCTGCTCGTCGAGCGCGGCCTCGCCACCTCGCGCACGCAGGCGCAGGCGCTGGTCATGGCCGGCGCCGTGGTGGCAGGCGAGACCCGAGTGGAGAAGCCCGGGCAGCTCCTCGACCCGGAGGTTCCGCTCCGGGTGAAGGAGGGGGCGGCGCTCCAGAAGTACGTGTCGCGCGGCGCGCTCAAGCTCGAGAAGGCGCTCGACGTGCTGTCCCTCGACCCGGCCGGCCTGGTCTGCGCCGACCTGGGAGCCTCCACCGGCGGCTTCACCGACCTGCTCCTCCAGCGCGGCGCGGTGCGGGTCCACGCCGTCGACGTCGGCTACGGCCAGCTCCATCCGAAGCTGCGCGGCGATCCGCGCGTGGTCGTGCACGAACGGATGAACGCGCGCCTCCTCGGGCCCGGAGCTCTCGGCGAGGACCTCGACCTCGTTGTCGGCGACCTCTCCTTCATCTCTCTCCGCCTGGTCCTGCCGGCGGTGAAGGCGCTGCTCCAGGCGGGCGGTCGCGCCGTCCTGCTCGTGAAGCCGCAATTCGAGGTGGGTAAGGGCGAGGTCGGGAAGGGCGGGGTGGTGCGGGAGGACGAGAAACGGCTGGCCGCGCTGCACGGGGTCGAGGCCGCGGCACGCGAGCTGGGGTTCGAGGTGCTGGGGCACGCCGAGTCGCCCATCGCCGGGCCGGCCGGGAACCGCGAGTGGCTGCTGGGGCTGCGCCGTGGCATGGTCCGGCCATGACTGCTCGACACGCCACGGTCCTCCTGGCCGTCCTCGCCACCGCCTGCGGGACCACGGACCCCGTCACCTACTCGGCCCCGGTCGGGATCTCTCTCGACGTGAAGTCGGGCGACGCCGCCGGTGGGGCCATCCGGGTCGACAAGTCCATCACCACCGAGTCGGGCAACCCGTACGGGGCCTTCGTGAACGCCGCGGTGAAGGCGCTCGGCGGGTACCCGTCCCGGATCGGCGTGGCGTCTGCGACCCTGGCCCTCGAACCCTCCTCCACCGGCGTGACGACCCTCCAGCAGGTCTTCACCGGCACGGTCTGGCTGTCCTTCGAGCCGAACGGGACGAGCACGCTCTACCCGGCGGCCAGCGTCGCACTGCCCACCGGTGCCGGCCCGGTGCCGATGCAGGTGTCGTTCGACTCGACGTCGATGACGCCGGCGGACTACGCCGCCCTCGTCGGCGGGAACTTCAAGGTGGTCCTCATCGGGACGCCCGCGGCCGGGTTCGGGGGCGCGGCGGCGACGGCCAGGCTCCAGGCCGTGCTGAACTTCGTGGCGTATCCGTAGAAGGCGAATTCCTCGCGCGCGACCGGGTTTCGCGTGAACAGGTCCATGTGGGCGTCGCCGTAGACCTGCCGTGCTGCCTCCAGATTATGCGACCGGCAAAGTACCCTCGTGTTACTCGCGGTGGAGGGCCCTCCTTTCCCCCGCGGCACCACGTGGTCGATCTCCAGTCGCACCGTCGAGCCGCAGGTCCCTCCACCGTCCACGGGCCACTGGCATTTCCCGCCGTCCCGCGCCCAGACCTCCCGCTTCACCTTCACCGGCACCGAGGCCTTCCGCTTCGCCTGCTTCTCGATGAGCAGTTCCAGCGCCGCGGTGAGCACCTGCTCGTCGGTCGCCCCCGGTTGGACATGGCTCTGCCCCGCCCTGGCCTTCTTCAGCAAGGTCATGAATGCCGGCGACACCGTGACGTGCATCCGGGTCTCGTGCTGGGTGAGCGGCTCGACCACGGTCCTCCGCACCTCGGGGAGGGGCCTCGCTCCTTCGGGGCGCGTCAGGTCGCGTTCAACCGGGTGAACGAAAACAGGCGCCGGTTCTACCGGCGCCAGGAGCGGGACCACGGTGACGACCGTCCTCCGCGGAACCACCTCCGCCGGAAGCATCTCCGCCACCACCTGCCTCGCCTCCTGCTTCGAGCAGTGGAAGAACTTCTGCATCACCGTGGACCGGTTCTCCTCGGTCATGACCTTGGCGAGCTGGGGGACGTTCGAGATGCAAAGCCGTCCGTCTCGCAGTGGCTCCGCGACTTCGGGGAAGTCCTGCAGGAGTCGGGTCGCGACCTGTCGGTAGAAGGCCGAACCCCGGGACAGTCCGGCCTCCCGGAGCAGGTACTCGAAGAGATTCGGGAACCCGAGCTGCCGGTAGATGGCCAGCCGGTCGAACTCGGCGAGGGCGAGGAGGAGATCGACGAGGGCGCAGTGCTCACGCCGGGCGAGATCTGCGATGCGGAGCGACCATTCGCGTGCGTTCATGGATCCACCATCGCACGGGAAATTCTGCCCTCGCCAAGTGAACGAGGACGCCTGCTGGCGGGCTTTCCGGAGCGGGGATCTTTGAACCTCGCCAGGAGCGCCGCGCGCCTCTCCTGGGCGAAATACGGCCTCGACAGAACCATTCCCGCAGCGCCATGCCCGCGGTGACGAGATCTCGCCGAAATCGTGTCAAGGGACTGACAGTGAACGCCCCATCTGGCCGATGGTCCGCGCGGCGGACGGTCGACGCGGATCGTCAGGTCTGGTCGCCGCCGTCCATCGTGGCCCAGCTCCGCCGCCCTCGATGTTGAATCGCCGCGAGATCTGCTGCAAACGGCCTGTCCTCGGAGCACGCCACTGGGTGGACCAGGTGATCTTGGTGGCTTGATCCTGGAGTGGGACGACCGCGACCCCACCAGCGCCATTCGAACGCCGGTGACCTCACGGTTTCCGAAGGGCAGCTTCGGGGACCTCCACCTCGCCCGCATCGGCAGTATCCGGCGCGTCTCGTGCAGTCACCCCCGGGTCAAGACAGCCATATGCCATCCCTCCCGACCCGAGCGCAGGGGCTCGTCCTCTGGGTGCTCTCTCGCGTGGGCCCTCTTCTCCGCGGCCCCGTAAGTTTCGGAATCCTGGGCGTTTCCTTCCTCGCCCCGGGCACCTTTCTCCTCCTCCGCACCCTCCGCGCCGCACCCCTGCCGTCCTTGACTATGGAGGCCCCCTAGGTTACGAACAGCCCACATTTTCGTCCCCGGGTAGCCGGGACTCGAAAGTGGGCCGCTGTAGCGCCCACTTTTCGCTTTTTTAGGGGACAAATTCTTCAGAGACACATGACCGGAATCGCACAGGAATCCGTCGCCGAACGGGCGCGACAGCTCCTCGAGCCCGTGCTCCTGCGCGACGGATACGAACTCGTGGAGGCCGAGTGGCTTCGCGAGGGCGGCGGCTGGGTGCTGCGCCTGTTCGTGGACAAGCAGGGCGGGTTCGGGATCGACGACTGCCAGGCCGTTTCTCGCCTGGCCGAGACCCTCCTCGACGTCGAGGACTTCATCGAGCCGTCCTACAGCCTCGAGGTCAGCTCCCCAGGCGTCGATCGCCCGCTGCGTAAACCTCAGGATTTTCAGCGCTTTGCCGGACAGCGAGCCAAGGTGAAGGCCTTCGGGCCCCTCACGAGCGCACCGGGGCTTGCACCCCGCAAGCAGTGGTCGGGAACGCTCCGGGGCTTCAAGGACGGAGCCGTGGAGGTCGAGGTGGACGCCAAGCTCCACCGGATCCCCGCCGACCGGATCGCCAAGGCCCATCTCGAGTACGACTTCGAAGCCGATCTGAGGAGGAAGGCCTAGCCATGCAGCCGAACGTGAATCTCTCCCTCATCCTGGACCAGGTTGCGAAGGACAAGGGCATCGACCGGGGCACGCTCGTGGCCATCCTCGAGGAGGCCATCGCCACCGCCGCCAAGAAGCACTTCGGCATGGAGCGGGCGCTCAAGGCCCACTTCGACGAGGACCGCGGCAAGGTCGACACCTTCCAGGTGCTCACCATCGTCGACGACCCCACCGACGAGAACCCGCTCCCCGATCCGGTGAACATGGTCCCGGTGTCGTTCGCACACGAGAAGGGCATCGAGGTCGAGCCGGGCGACGAGCTCGACTTCCCCATCTATTACAGCCCCGACGACGAGGCCCTGGCCCGCGCGCAGGACGAGCAGTGGGGCGACCTCCTCAAGCTCAAGACCTACCGGCGAAGCTTCGGACGCATCGCCGCCCAGACCGCCAAGCAGGTCATGATCCAGGGCACGCGCA
>Ga0315273_10012765_pt1 | contig 10785 bp, 3 predicted proteins | sample YL17G02_0_MG_FD_205753 | JGI IMG/M metagenome (GOLD analysis project Ga0315273, IMG submission 205753) | Sediment microbial communities from Yellowstone Lake, YNP, Wyoming, USA - YL17G02_0 | ecosystem: Environmental > Aquatic > Freshwater > Lake > Sediment | place: USA: Wyoming | collected... | reverse complement strand
GCTCTCGGGGCGCGTGGACAACTTCGAGCGCGCCGCGAAGGCGCTCCGGGGAGAGGAGTTCACCAACAAGAAGCCGCCGGGCTACCCCTTCGACGACACCGACCTCTACAAGGTCATCGAAGGCGCGTCCTACACGCTCGGCGTCCGTCCGGATCCGACGCTCGACGCCTACGTGGACTCGATGATTGCGAAGATCGGCGCGGCTCAGGAGAAGGACGGGTATCTCTACACGACCCGGACCATCGACCCGCAGCACCCGCACCCCTGGGCCGGCGCGAGCCGCTGGGAACTCGAGAAGGTCGACAGTCACGAACTCTACAACCTCGGGCACCTCTACGAGGCCGCCGTGGCGCACTACCAGGCCACCGGCAAGCGAACGCTCCTCGACATCGCCCTTCGCAGCGCCGACCTGCTGACGCGCACGTTCGGCCCGGGCAGGAAGTCCATCTGGCCGGGGCACCAGATCACCGAGATGGGACTCGTCAAGTTGTACCGCGTGACCGGCAACCAGCAGTATCTCGACCTGGCGAAGTTCATGCTCGACCAGCGCGGCCCTGACGGCGACAAGGGCGCGGGACGCCCCTACAACCAGTCGCAGGCGGCGATCATCGAGCAGACCGAGGCGGTCGGCCACGCGGTCCGCGCCACCTACATGTACTCCGGCATCGCCGACGTTGCCGCGCTCACCAATGATGCCGCCTACATGAAGACGTCTGACACCATCTGGAACAACCTGGTGGCGAAGAAGCTCTACGTCACCGGCGGCATCGGCGCGACCGGCCGGGGCGAGGCATTCGGCGGCGACTACCAGATGCCGAACATGACCGCCTACAACGAGACCTGCGCGGCCATCGGCAACGACTTCTGGAACCACCGCCTCTTCCTCCTCCACGCCGACGCGAAGTACATCGACGTGATGGAGCGGACGCTCTACAACGGCCTGCTCTCGGGCGTGTCGCTCGACGGCAAGTCGTTCTTCTACCCGAACCCGCTCGAATCGGCCGGACAGCACGCCCGCAGCCCGTGGTTCGGCGTCGCGTGCTGCCCGGGCAACATGACGCGCTTTCTCGCGTCGGTCCCCGGCTACGTGTACGCGAAGTCCGGCGCGACGATCTACATCAACCTGTTCGCGGAGGGCACCGCCGAGGTCCGCCTCGACGCCGGCCGCTCCGTCACCCTCCGGCAGCAGACCCGCTACCCGTGGGACGGAAACGTGACGATCACCGTGACGCCGGATCGGACCGGCGACTTCACCATCGACGTTCGCATCCCGGGCTGGGCCCGCAACCAGCCCGTTCCGAGCGATCTCTACCGATTCCTCGACCAGGCGACCGACCCGGTTGTGCTGGAGGTCAACGGCGCGGCGGTGCCGCTCGTGCTCGACAAGGGCTACGTGGCGCTCCGCCGCACGTGGCGCGCCGGCGACGTGATCGCCCTGAGGCTGCCCATGCCGGTCCGACGCGTGCTGGCGCACGACGGCGTCGAGGCCGACCGCAACCGCGTGGCCCTGCAGCGCGGCCCGATCGTCTACGCTGCCGAGTGGCCAGACCATCCGAACAAGCGGGTGCGCAACCTGCTGCTGCCCGACTCGTCGGCCCTGTCCGCCGAGTTCCGGCCGACGCTGCTGAACGGCGTCACCGTCATCACCGGCCAGGCGTACGGGCTGGCCTTCGACGCGGCAGGGAAGGTCGCGAAAACCGAGCAGCCGTTCACTGCGATCCCCTACTACGCCTGGGCCAACCGCGGCCGCGGCGAGATGCTCGTCTGGATCCCGCGCGTGGAATCGGTGGCACGCCCGACGAGGTGGCCGACAGTGGCCACGACGAGCACGGTGTCGGTGTCGGGCAAGAGCCGGCGGAACCCGAAGATGATCAACGACGGCGAGGATCCGTCTTCGTCGATCGATTCGGCGTCCTACTTCGACTGGTGGCCCACCAAGGGCACGACCGAGTGGGTCGAGTACGCCTTCCAGAAACCGGCGACCGTTTCGGAAGTCGGCGTCTACTGGTTCGACGACACGGGCCAGGGCGAGGTCCGCGTGCCCGCGTCCTGGCGCATCCTCTACCGCGACGGCGACACCTGGAAGCCGGTAAGTCCCGGTGGCGCGTACCGCGTCGAGCGGGATCGCTACAACCGGGTCGCCTTCACCCCGGTGACGACGACGGGGCTTCGCCTGGAGCTGACGATGCAGCCGAGGTGGTCGGCGGGCCTCCAGGAGTGGACGGTGAAATAGTGAAGCCCCGGACTGCCCAGCGCGGCACGCGGATCTTGACGTCGAACGCGCCGCTCCCCTCGATGATCAGTTGCGTGGTGTCAGCGTAAGGGAAGTCGGTTCGCTGCTTGACGACCAGATGGTGCTCGGCCTAGTTCAGCGCGGACGCGACGAAGAGATTGACGTAGAGCGTCGTGCTGTCGGCGCCCCTGAAGTAGATGGAGTCCTGGAGCTTGGTGTTGCTTTCGAGAGCCGTGCCATGACCTCGTTCATGCCGCCGTACTCTCCGGCAATGTATCGGCTCCACATACTTATCCAGCTGTTTGGCAAGTGGGGATTCCTGGGGGATTGCGGCAGTCGAAATGACAGGAGCCTGCGCGCCGCGACCCCGGCCCGACTGGCGACTCGGCGAGGCGTTCGCGGTGACATCTTGAGCGACCAGGCGCTCAAAGGTGCCCAGCGACAGAAGAACGACCGGCACGATCACCCCGACGACGGTCCGCGTTTGTCGCATGCTGAATCACTCCATTCCAAGACACGACATGCTTCGGTCCATTATCCTCATCTTGCGTGCTCGAAAAGGGAAGGGTCATCACAGATCGGCGGCCTCGCCTCGGCACAGCCGGTCCTTGCATTTCTCCGGCTGAGTCGCCACAATCGTCGTCGTTGCTCACTTCCTCAGACCAAGGCGCGGCATGATCGGCACGACGCTGCAGCACTATCGAATCGTAGGCAAGCTGGGCGCAGGCGGCATGGGCGTGGTGTATGCCGCCGAGGACACGAAGCTGCAGCGGCGCGTGGCGCTGAAGCTGCTCCCGCCGGAGTTGGCGGCCGACCCGGAGCGCTTGCAGCGCTTCCAGCGCGAGGCGCGAGCCATCGCCGCCCTCAATCATCCAAACGTCGTCACCATCTACAGCGTCGAGGAGGCCGACGGGGTCCAGTTCCTGACGATGGAGCTGGTCGAAGGCAAGACGCTGGGCGACCTCATCCCCAAGGGCGGGCTGCCGCTCGAGGAGCTGCTCCGGCTGGCCGTGCCGCTCGTCGATGCGGTGGCGGCCGCGCACCAGCACGGGATCGTGCACCGCGACCTGAAACCGGCCAACGTCATGCTCGACAACGACGGCCGGCTGAAGGTGCTCGACTTCGGCCTCGCGAAGCTCAAGCCGGAGGTTTCGGCGACCGAGACGACGCGTCTGGTGATGCCATCGCTCACGCAGCCGCATGTCATCGTCGGCACGACCGCCTACATGTCGCCGGAGCAGGCCGAGGGGCGGCCGGTGGATCAGCGCTCGGACATTTTCTCGCTGGGGGTGGTGCTCTACGAGATGGCGTGCGGGCAGCGGCCGTTCGGCGGTAACACGGCCGTCTCGCTGATCTCGGCGATCATCAAGGACACGCCCAGGCAATTGTCGGACGTGAAGCGGGACATCCCGCCCGCCCTCGACCGCATTGTGACGAAGGCGCTGGCCAAGGCCCCCGCCGCGCGGTACCAGAGTGCGCTCGACCTGCGGAACGACCTGCAGGAGGTGCAGCAGCAGACAGCGGCGGGGAGGGTCGTGCGGGGCATCGTCCGGGCGGTCGCCCGGTCCCGCTGGACCCGCCGGCTGCTGCTCGGGGCGGGGCTGGTCGCCATCGTGGGAGGGGCGGCGTGGTACTTGATGGCTGGGCGGGACGGCTCCGGCCGGCGACTCCAGCCTGCGCCGCTCCGCTTTCAGACGACTAGACTGAGCGCCCAGCCCGGCGTGGAGCAGTTTCCGAGCCTGCTGCCCGACGGCAAGTGGCTCCTCTATTCTGGCCAGGAGACCGGGAACCGGGACATCTATCTGCTGAGCACGAGCAGCCAGAAGCCCATCAACTTGACGGCCGATTCCCCGGCCGACGATGACGAGCCGGCGGCGTCGCCCGACGGCGAGCGGATTGCGTTCCGGTCGAGCCGGGACGGCGGCGGCATCTTCGTGATGGGGCGCACGGGCGAGGGCGTGCGGCGCGTCACGCCGACTGGTGTCAGCGCGGCCTTCAATCCCGCCTGGTCGCCGGATGGGACCGAAATTGCGTACGCGACTGAGGACGTGCAGTTGACGCCCATGAACGGAGAGGGTCTGAGCGAACTGCGGGTCGTCAACGTGAACACCGGGCAGCAGCGCACGCTCGTTGCGCGCGACGCGCTGCAGGCGAACTGGTCGCCGCACGGCCAGCGCATTGCCTACGTGTCGCGGCAGCCATTGGGCGGTTCCGCCAGCAGCAGCGGCGGCAATGCCGACTGGATGGAAATCTACACCGTTCCCGCGGGCGGCGGGCCGCAGGTGCCGGTCACGCAAGACCCGGGGACCGACTGGAACCCCGTCTGGGCGCCCGACGGGAAGCACCTCTACTTCGTCAGCAACCGCGGCGGCAGCATGAACCTCTGGCGCGTCGCGATAGACGAGGCGTCGGGCAAGCCTCTCAGCGCACCGGAGCCTATCACGACACCGGCGCCCTTCCTCGCGCATCCCAGCATTTCGGCCGATGGCCGGCGGATCGCGTATACCGCTATGTCGCAGACATCAAACATCCAGCGCCTCGCGCTCGATCCGGCCACGGTCACCGTGAAAGGCGAGCCGAGCTCTGTGACCTCCGGGTCGCGATTGTGGGCCAATCCCGACCCGACGCCGGACGACGAGTGGGTGGCCTTCTACTCACGGGACCAGCCCGAAGGGGATGTCTACGTCATCCGGCCGGATGGCACCGGCCTGAGGCAGTTGACGAGCGACGCGGCTATCGATCGCGTGCCCCGATGGTCACCAGACAAGACATGGGTGGCGTTTTTCTCGGACCGCGGCGGCCGGCTGAATGTCTGGAAGATCCGCGCCGCCGACGGCAGCGACCTTCAGCAGATCACCGAGACCGGAGGCGTCCCGGTCTGGTCGCCCGACGGCAAACGCCTCGCGACCTCGTTTGTCTTAAGCACCGAACTACTGGCATGGGTAGTCGACCCGAACCGCCTTGCGAAAGCGCAGGTGCCCGAGATGCTGGCGCCTCCCGAGGCAGCGCTGCGACCGTTCATCCCGAACTCCTGGTCGTCGGACGGCGCCAGACTGGCCGGTCAGATTGTGTTCAGCGATCGCGGGGGAACCGGCGTCGTGCTCTACACGTTCGCCTCGCGCACATACGAGCGCCTGACCGACTTCGGCGAGTGGCCCGTCTGGTTCGGCGACAGCCGGCGGCTCCTGTTCGTCTTCAAGGGGCGCGAGTTCTGGGTGGTCGACAGCCGCACGAAACAGACCCGGAAAGTCTATTCGACGATCTGGGACACCCTCGGCCCGCCGCGGATCACGCGCGATGGTCGCGCCGCCTACTTCTCGCGGCGCGTGACGGAAGCCGACATCTACCTCCTCGCCTTCGAGTGACGTGTCGGCCGCCACACCGGCGTGTCGTGATGCCCGCTACCAGGAGAATCTCAGGCCGAACTGGGTCATCCGGCCGCCCGGCCACTGAGAGCCGTTCACGTCGGCCGCGTTCAGCGAAGCCGGAGGAGAGCAATTGTTGGGCGTCGGTCCTGGGCCAGCAATGATGACATCATGAACTGAGCACGCCCGGGCTGCCGCTGCACCCGCGCCACGACCAGGCATAGCCATTCAGGACTCAGGCGTCGAAATCCAGGTCGCAGCGCAGGCAGCGGCCGGCCTCGCGGCGGGCGGCCTCCTCGGTGACGACCCGCTCCACTTCGTCGAAGCTGGCTCGTCGCGCGCCGGCAAGCGCGTGAGGAACGGCGAGGCGCTCGGTGCGCCCGGCGCCGACGGGGCGCTGTCTTGCCGGCGCAGGATCCACGTACCGGCCGGACCGGGCACTGTCGCCAGGTTGCCGTTGCTCTTCACCCGACAGGTAACGATCGATCATCGCGGCGGCCTTCTTGCCGGCAGCGATGGCGTCGACGACGGTGTTGGGGCCCGTCACGACGTCGCCGCCCGCAAACAATCCCTTGCGGCTGGTCGCCAGCGTGCGCGTGTCGGCCGCAATCGATCCCCATTCCGTCATCGTGATGTCGGAGCCGTCGGATCTCGCCGAGCGGATGCTCTCGATCTCGGGTTTCTCTCCAACAGCCACGATCAATGTGTCGAGCGGCAGAAAGTGCTCTGACCCGGCGATGGGCACGGGCCGGCGGCGTCCGCTGCTGTCGCACGGGCCGAGTTCATTCTTCAGACACGTCAGGCCGACGATGGCACCGCCGTCGGTCTGGACGCTCACCGGCGTCAGCAGGCACTTGAGGATCGCGCCTTCGTCGATGGCGGCGTCGATCTCTTCCGAATACGCCGGCATCTCCTCGCGGGTCCGTCGATAGATGATCGTGACCTCGTCCACGCCCTCTTGTCGCAGTGCGATGCGGGCGGCGTCGATCGCTGAGTTGCCTCCGCCAACGACGCCAACCTTGCCCTTGGCCAGACTTACGCCTCGCAGATTGAAGTCGCTGAGGAATCGAAGCGAAGGATGGACGCCGCGCGCCTGCTCCCCATCGACGCGCAACGGCAGGCTCTTCATCGACCCGAGCGCGAGGAACACCGCGTCGAAGCCGTCGTCGAAGAGCGTGTCGGTCGTGATCTGGTCGCCCAGCGACACGCCCATCTTCAGCGTGATGTTGTCATCCAGCAGCGCGGCGATCTCGCGGTCGAGCACTTCGCGCGGCAATCGGTACGCCGGGATTCCGAGCCGCAGCATGCCTCCCGGTTTATCGTTCGCGTCGAAGACGGTGACCTTGTATCCGCGCAACGACAGCAGGTGAGCGGCCGTGAGCCCTGCGGGGCCGGCCCCGACGATGGCCACCTTTTCCGCCTTCGCAACTTCGGCGCGAACTGGCGTGTAGACGCTGGGATCGGTGCTATCCGTGATGAAGCGCTTGAGCGTGCGAATGGCGACGGGCGATTCGCCCGCGACCGCGAGTCGGCAGCTTCGTTCGCATCGGTGATCGCAGACGCGCGCGCAGACCGAGGGGAAGGGATTGGCCTCGCGGATGGCCACATAGGCCTGTTCGTACTCTCCGCGCTCGATGTGCGCGACGTAGCGCCACGCCTGTGTGCCAATCGGACAGGCCAACTGGCAGGGCGAGGCCACAGGCTGCGTGGATGCGGGGCCGGGCAGCAGCTTGTCGGCGATCAGCCCCTCGAACACCAAGTTGGCTTCGTCACTGGCGAAGAACGCGTTGATCTCGTCTTCCTTGCGCGTAGGAGGTCGCAGCTTCTCCCGCTGCACGAGCTTGATGTAGGGGACGAGCTTCGCCACGGTGCGGAGCCTGTGCTTCATGGCCGGCCGGTCGATGCCCGCGGCGCGTCCCAGGGGGCCCAGATCTCTCATCTGCCGCGAGAAGTCGCTCATAATCTCGGCGAAGCGGGTTCCCTCCGAGGCTGCGATCCACTCGATCCTGAGCCGCTCGGGCTCGAGGCCGATGCCGGCGAGCAGCTTCTTGCCCAGGTGCACGTTGCACAAGGCATCGTAGTTGCCCTCGGTCACATAGTGGCATTCGCCAGGCCAGCAGCCGCCGATGATCACCCCGTCCGCGCCTTTGGCGTACGCGCGGATGATGTGGGACAGATCGACCCTGCCCGTGCACATCACGCGGATGATGCGGACCTCGGGGGAATAACTTTGTCTGGACACGCCAGACAGGTCTGATGCCGAGTACGCTCACCAGTGGCAGAGGAACGCGATAATCTTCAACTCCACTCCTCGGACAGGGCCGCATCGATCTGGTGGTTGATTTCCTCGTTGGTGAAGTGCTGGAGCACGATGGCGTCGGTCGGGCACTGCGAGCAGCACAGCCCATCGCCCTTGCACAGGGCGGGGTTCACCACGGCCTTCTTGCCCTCGGGCGTCTCGCTCCAACTGATGGCGCCGTACCGGCAGGCCGTGATGCAGGCCCCGCAGGACACGCACTCATGCTCATCGACACCGCAGATGGCGCCGGAGGCGATGACCGAGTCCTGCGACAGAATGCAGCCGGCCCGACCAGCAGCGCCGAGGGCCTGCGCGATGGTCTCCGACAGGTGCTTGGGGTAGTGCGCCGCACCGCAGATGAACACGCCGTCGCCTGCGGCGTCGACCGGGCGCAGCTTGACGTGGGCCTCCTGGAAGAAGCCGTCGGGGTTCATCGCGACCTTGAACAGGCGCGCGGCGTCCTGGCTGCCGGCCGACGGCACGACGGCCGCTGACAGCACGACGAGGTCCACGTCGAGGGCCAGCTTCTGGCAGAGGATGGGATCGGAAACGGTGACCCGCAGAACGGAGCGCCCCTCGTCATCGACGGCGGGTTCGACCTTGGGACCATCCGCCGGTTCGAAGCGCACGAAGGACACGCCCTTGCTGGCGGCTTCGCGGTAGCTGTCCTCCTTGATGCCGTACGTGCGCATGTCACGGAAGAGGATGTAGACGTCGAGGTCGGGCCGCAGCTGCTTCACGCGGAGCGCGTTCTTGACCGCCTGGCTGCAGCAGACGCGGGCGCAGTAGTTGTGATCCGCGGTGCGGCAACCGACGCACTGAATCATGGCCACAGCGCGGGCGCCGCCGAGATCCCCGGTGGCGAGGCGCTCCTCCAGCTCGAGCTGGGTCAGCACGCGGGGGTCTTGCCCGTAGAGGTGCTCGGTCGGCCGGTATTCGTCGGCCCCGGTGGCGAGAATGGTGACGCCGTGGTGGATGATCTTCGTCCGCCCCTCGGAGCTCACCGTGGTGACGAAGTTGCCGACGTAGCCCGAGGCGTCGGTGATCGTCGCCGCGTGCGACACGTGGACGAGCGGGTGATGGTAGACCTTGTGCACGAGGTCGCGCACGCAGGCCTGCACGTCGAGCCCTTCGAGGGTCGTCCGGATCCTCCGTGCCATCCCGCCGAGTTCGTTGTCCTTCTCCAGCAGCTCGACCTCGAAATCCTGGTCGGCGAGGCTGAGCGCGCAGGTCATCCCGGCAACGCCCCCGCCGACCACGAGCGCGACGTGAGTGACCGGGAGGCGCGACTCCTGCAGCGGCTCCAGGTAGACGGCGCGCGCGACGGACATGCGGACGATATCCTTGGCCTTCTGGGTGGCCTCTTCCTTCTGCTTGGAGTGCACCCAGGAGCAGTGCTCCCGGATGTTGGCCATGTCGAAGAAGTACTGGTTGATCCCGCCCTCGCGCAGGGTGTCGCGGAACAGCGGCTCGTGCGTGCGCGGCGTGCAGGCCGCGACCACCACTCGGTTCAGCCCCTTTTCCCGGATCGTGCCCGAGATCCTGGCCGCCGCGTCGGTGGAGCAGATGAACAGGCCCTCCTCGGCGTGCGCCACGTGGTCGAGCCCCCTGGCGTACTCGACCAGCGACGGCACGTTGACGACGCGTCCGATGTTCGCGCCGCAGTGGCAGGCGAAGACGCCCACCCTGACCTCTTCGGCCGAGACGTCGCGCTCGTCGGGGTAGACCCGGTCGCGAGCCAGCTTGCCGCGGCGCGAGTGGAGCAGTGCGCTCGACATGGCGCCGGCGCCGCTGGCGGTCACGACGGCCTCGGGGATGTCCATCGGGCCCGTGAAGGCGCCGGAGACGAAGACGCCGGGTCTCGTGGTCGCGACGGGATTACCCGGATCGGTCTTGCAGAAGCCGTGCGCGTCGAGCTCGACGCCGAACTGCTGCGCGACGAGCTTCGCATCGGCGGGCGGCTCGAGGCCGACGCCGAGCACGACCAGGTCGAACTCCTCCTCCTTCACCGTGCCGCCGCTCGAGTAGCGGATCGTGACGTTCTTCGTCTCGGGGATCTCGCGGCCGATCGAAACATAGCTGCGCTCGAAGCGCACTCCGGGGAGGGCCTTCGCCCGCGCGTAGAAGCGCTCGAAGTCCTTGCCGTAGGAGCGGATGTCGTTATGGAAGATCACCGCCTCGGTGTCGGCGTCGTGATCCTTGGCCAGGATCACCTGCTTCTGCACGTAGGTGCAGCACACCGCCGAGCAGTAGCTGTGGCCGCCTTCGAGCACCTGGCGCGACCCGACACAGTGGATCCAGGCGATCTTGTGCGGGTGCTTCCTGTCGGACGGCCGCAGGATCTCGCCTTCGTGCGGCCCGGTGGCGCACAGCAGCCGCTCGAAGTCGAGGCTGGTCACCACGTTCTGGATCGTCCCGTACCCGTAGTCGCCGCGTGGCCGCGGATCGAAGGCGCCGTAGCCCGGGCTGAGGACGATCGCCCCCACCTTGATCACCTCTTCCCTGGGCTGCTGGTGCAGGTCGATCGCCTTGTTCTTGCAGACGCTCTCGCAGATCGTGCACTTGCCGTCCTCGATGAAGCGGCAGCGATCATCGATGTAGGGCACCAGCGGCACGGCCTGGGCGAAGTAGATGTGGATCGCCTTGCTGGAGGACAGCTCCTGGTTGAACGGATCGGGGATCGGGATCGGGCAGTACTCGTTGCAGGTGGTGCAGCCGGTGCACAGGTCCTCGTTGACGTAGCGCGGCTTCCTGGTGAGCGTGACCGAAAAGTTGCCCGCCTCGCCCGCGACGTGTTTCACCTCGGTGTGCGTCAGGATCTCGATGTTGGGATGCCGATCGCACTCGATGAACTTCGGCGACTCGATGCACATCGAGCAGTCGTTGGT
>Ga0315273_10012764_pt1 | contig 10785 bp, 8 predicted proteins | sample YL17G02_0_MG_FD_205753 | JGI IMG/M metagenome (GOLD analysis project Ga0315273, IMG submission 205753) | Sediment microbial communities from Yellowstone Lake, YNP, Wyoming, USA - YL17G02_0 | ecosystem: Environmental > Aquatic > Freshwater > Lake > Sediment | place: USA: Wyoming | collected... | reverse complement strand
CGGCGCAGCATTGCCTCAATTTCTCGCCTTTCGGGAGTTCGGATGGTGTTAAACAGCAAGCGATCGGTGGCCACGTCAAAAGTCAGGGTTGGACGCCCGTTGCGTTTGCTCCGCTCCCTATTGCCACGGAACAGGATCTTCGGGTCTGTAATGATCGCGCGCTCCCGCTCGGTCAGCTTGAACCCACGACCTTTGAGATGCAGCACATTGCCGACCTCGAGCGCCTCGCGTACACGAGCGCGAACGCCAGGATCGCTCAAATCGACCTGCTCGTCTAGCTCCAGGACTTCAGCAATCGCTCCCTCGGCGGGGGTAGTTGTATCAGATTTCATGTCTCAGCTCCCGTGGCGTTGTCGGTAACGGAAAATAGCGCTGTTCGAACGCCCTTTCCAGGTGAATCGCGAGAAGCTCGGTATAGCGAGTCGAACCCGGACAAAGTTAATTACATGAAAGTCTAAAAAGTTGGATGTCAATTTCTTCTCGACTACATCCAAGTCCGAAAATCGGCCGCGGTTGATAGAAATCAAGGTAACCAGGCACATTAGGAGCTAGCCTATACCAGTTTGACTAGCGGTCTCAAATCCAGAAGGAGGCGTCTGATGGCACACAAACAGGTGATGTTCCGTTCACAGGCACGCGAAAAGGTGTTGAGGGGCGTCAATCAATTAGCCGACGCAATTCGCGTGACACTTGGACCAAAATCCAAGTCGGTACTAATCCAGAGGAAATGGGGCGCACCACTAGTTTGTAATGATGGTGTCACTATAGCAAAGGAGTTTGACCTCAAGGATCCTGAAGAAAACCTCGGAGCCCAGATGTTGCGGCAGGCCGCTGAAAAGACTGGAGAAATTGTCGGAGACGGCACCAGCACAGCGGCCATTCTGGCACAAACCATGTTTGCCGATGGTCTTCGAAACGTTACGGCAGGAGCCAGCGCCGTGGACGTCAAACGTGGGCTTGAGCGCGGACTGGAGGTTGCCGTGAAGGCTCTCAGGTCGATGTCCAAGCCAGTCAATACGCGCCTGGAAAAGGCCCAGGTTGCCACTATCGCTGCCCACAACGATTCAGTCATAGGGGAACTCGTCGCAGATGCCATGGAGCGTGTCGGGAATGAAGGGGTCATAACCGTGGAAGAATCCAAGACGACTGAAACTGTTCTGGAGGTCGTCGAAGGCATGCAGTTCGACCGTGGCTTTATATCGCCTTACTTCATTACAAATGCTGAAAAGATGGAAGCCGTGTTGGAGGACGCGTTGGTTCTGGTATGTGACCGGAAGGTGGCCGCACTCAGCGACCTCATTCCCCTCCTGGAGGCTGTGGCTAAATCGGCAAAGCCCATGTTGGTGATTGCCGAAGACGTAGAGGGTGAAGCCCTGGCTACTCTTATCGTCAACCAATTGCGGGGCAATCTGAAGAGTTGCGCAGTCAAATCACCAGGGTTCGGGGACCGCCGCAAGGCCATGCTGCAGGATATCGCCATATTAACAGCTGGCCAGGTCATTGCAGAGGAACTTGGCCTGAAGCTCGAAACAGCCACCATTGAACAACTCGGTAAGGCAAAGCGCATTGTCTGCAGCAAGGACACAACGACGATCATAGGTGGCGCCGGTCAGCGCCTGACAATTGATGACAGGATTCAGCAGATCAAAACGGAAATCACAAATTCCACGAGCGATTACGACAAGGAAAAGCTGCGAGAACGCTTGGCTAAGCTGTCCGGCGGCGTGGCGGTCATCCGCGCTGGAGCGCCGGTGGAATCCGAACTTAAGGCACGCAAAGACGCTTTGGATGATGCCATTAGTGCGACCAAGGCGGCCGTCAGTGAGGGGGTCGTACCGGGTGGCGGATTGGCTTTGCTGCGATGCATGGACCAAGTTGCCAATCTGGAAGCCTCCCTCGATGGCGATGAGCGGACGGGCGCACAGGTTCTGAAACGTGCACTTGAAGCCCCTGCCCGCCAGATTGCAGAAAACTCGTCCGTCGATGGCGGCGTTGTCGTTGCACGCATGCTCGAAGGGTCCGGCAACTTCGGGTTTGATGCAGCACGCAAGAGCTATACCGACCTTATTGTAGCAGGAATCATAGACCCCACCAAAGTAGTCAGGACAGCTCTTGAGAATGCGGTGTCTGTTGCAAGCGTACTGCTTCTGACCGAAGCTACAATGACTGAAATTGAAGAGCCTAGGCGCGAGCCAGCAAGGCAAATGGAACCGGAATTATGATCTCAGCCCCAACGTATTCTTGCTGGGCAGTTGCGCAACAAAATGAATCAAACTCTCAGTTGAAACAAAGCCCATACATAAGAATGCCGCAGATATTCTCTGGTGAGATAGCGGTTTCCTGCCGATTACGGTGAATTCCGCTAACATGTTAGGAGAGTTACTTCGACAAAGGAGGAAGACATGAATAACCTCAACTTACCTAGAAAAGAATGGAAGGATTACTGCGACCGCTCTTCAAAGAAGCTGTCAGGCAAGAACATCCGCGTTGAAGTCATATCCATAGGATTAGGTGATCAGATTTTGGCCAAATCGCTCCCTCTTCTTGGCATAACATACGACCCAAAAGACGATGTGCTGGAAATCGCAATGAATGGGCTGGATCATCTCATTGTGAAGCCAACTGAGATACTTGTGGTTGAGGAGAATGGTGTACCGTCTAGCTTGGAAATCATAGATTCCGAGGGCCAACGTCAGATCCTGACGGTCATTGCGTAAGTAAAGGATTGGTCGAACATTGGCTTTCTATCTCTTGAAGGCAAGACAATTGTTCTTCATGGGGATAGGGCCAAACCCAGCAGGCGATTCCTGGCAAGTCCCAGCCTTGCGAACACGCAAGTGGCCAAACGAATCCTGTTCAGCACGCAACAGGCTTGCACGCGTTGATTTCAAAAGGCAAGCGCACTCCCCGGCGGATAACATCAAAGCTGCGGCCATCCACACAGTTGACGCGTGCTTCAACTATATCATGACCAAGGAGCTTATATTCTCTCACATTGATGATGAGAAGAACCTTGCAAGACTTCTCGTTGTTGAGTTGTCGCCCCAGCCCTGGCGCCCAGTTAGCTGGATCGGCACGCAGTGGCGTCGCGCGCACCAATACTGCCAGCACTAAAGTGGACAGAAGCACCATCCTGCATGCGCTTAATAATGTTTTGCTATCCATCTCATTTCTCCGTCGCAGTTTGACATTGTCTTTAAATGCTAAACTTAAAAAGCAACTCGTACCTTGATGTCGGTCAAAGACGGACTTTTTGTATTAATTGCGATTGGACCTTCCCACTGTCTCAATACGTAAAGGATCAACCCAGTGAACACATCATTCGCATCGTTCAGCGCGCCTTCCTTGACCCACTCCTAGATGCCAAGTTCCTTCAACTGCACTGCCGCAGGCGGATCACCCGACACGACGCGCGCATGCAAGGCTGTCTTTGCCGCGTCTCCACCGCCACTGGCAATAGACGAATCGATCCACCTACCACCCTGCGCCTCGAAGGTCATTTTCAGTTCACCGACGGCCTTGGCCTCGCCGCCAGAGGTTCACCAGTGCAGGACCTCGACGGTACCACCCGTCTGCGCTGCGGCGGACCACAACAACAGGTTTCCTCCCATAAAGAATGCGGGCACTGCGATTAAACTTGTTCATCAAATCCTCTGACCACTCGCACTGACAACTTTTGCAATATCCAGATATGCCATCGAAAAACCCGTGCCCGCATCGTTGACAGGCATCAATAGCATCAAGCAACTCATGAATCTCGCAGTCGCTTGATGAAGATCAAGGACGGAGGCCTTTGTCCGTATGAAGCTCAGTCAGTTTTGCTGGAACGATGTGGTGGCATTTGCTGCATAAGCACAACAATTGGTGCATAAGCACAACAATGAGAAGTTTGTCTTGTCCGTCATTTGTTCGACAGCAGGAGGATAGATCCATGGTGATCCAGCGTTCCAATGTGGTTTGGTTCGAAGATGTTGGCCGTGCCGATGTGGCGCTGGTGGGCGGCAAAACCGCCTCCCTGGGAGAGATGATCCGGGCCCTGGAGCCCAAAGGCATTCGCGTTCCTCCGGGATTTGCCACAACATCCGATGTCTATTGGCACTTTCTGGATGAAAACAGTCTCCGACCGCAAATGGTAGCCCATCTCTCTGATCTCGCCACTGGCAAACTGGCATTGCCAGAGGCAGGCAAGGCGATCCGCGCAGCCATCATGCAGGGCCAGTGGCCGCGCGAGAGTTCTGATGCCATCCTTAAAGCTTACCGCGAGCTTTGCCGCAGGGCTGGCAAGGATCACATCAGTGTGGCTGTACGCTCCAGCGCTACGGCGGAAGACTTGCCTCAGGCAAGCTTTGCCGGACAGCAGGAATCCTACCTTAATATCCATGGAGAACAGGCCCTGCTCCATGCCTGCCGCCTGTGCATGGCCTCGCTCTTCACTGACCGGGCAATAGTCTATCGCCAGGCACAAGGCTTTGATCACATGCGCGTGGCGCTGACCGTCGCCGTACAGCGCATGGTGCGGTCGGACTTAGGCAGCGCCGGCGTGATGTTCTCCATCGACACTGAGACTGGTTTCGACAAGGTTGTCCTGATCAACGCCGCGTGGGGACTCGGCGAAAATGTCGTCAAGGGCACTGTTGATCCTGATGAATACCATGTCTTCAAACCCAACCTGACTGATCCGAAGCTCTGCCCGATCATCGAGAAAAGACTAGGCGCCAAAACGCAAAAGATGATCTATGCAACCGGTGCCGCGTTTACACAAAACGTGCCCACATCAAAGCTGGAGCGTGCGTCATTCGTGCTTGCAGACGATGTTATCCTTCTGCTCGCCCGCTGGGCAGTCGCAATTGAAGCGCATTATGGCCTGCCCATGGATATGGAATGGGCGATGGATGGTGAAACCGGCGAAATGTTCATGCTACAGGCACGGCCCGAAACGGTTCAATCGCAGCGCAAAGGCAGTCAGTTCAATACCTACACAATCAAGAGCAAAGGCAAGCTCTTGCTGTCTGGTCTTGGGATAGGTAGCGCTGTCGTGAACGGAAGAGTCTGCCTCATCGAGAGTCCGCGTGACATTGACCGGTTTGCCGATGGTGCAATCCTGGTCGCCAGCACGACCGATCCGGATTGGGTGCCTATCATGAAGCGCGCCTCGGCCATAATTACCGACCATGGTGGCCGTACTTCTCACGCTGCGATTGTCAGTCGCGAGCTTGGGCTGCCCGCGATCGTTGGCACGGCAAATGCCACGGAACTCCTGCATGATCTCCAGGAGATTACGGTTTCCTGCGCCGAAGGTGACCAGGGTTTTGTCTATCAGGGTGTTGCCACATTTGAGATTCAAAACCTGGATGTGTCGCATTTGCCGAAAACGTTGACGGCGGTCATGCTCAACATGGCAAACCCCGCGGCGGCCTACAAATGGTGGAGAGTACCGGCCGATGGCATAGGCCTCGTGCGTATGGAATTCGTCGTTGGAAACCACATCCGCGTCCATCCCATGGCCCTGGTGAACTTCGAGCATTTGAAAGACACAGCCGCAAAACGGCAAATTGCCGAACTGACCAAGTCCTACAGCGACAAAACGGATTACTTCGTAGATCGTCTCGCGCTTGGCCTGTCGCGATTTGCGGCGGTCATGCATCCCAAACCCGTTATCATCCGCATGAGTGATTTCAAGACGAATGAATACGCAAATCTCATCGGCGGAGCCGAGTTTGAACCAAAGGAGGAGAACCCCATGATCGGGTTCCGTGGGGCATCGCGCTATTACTCGCCGCGTTACGGACAAGGCTTTGCTCTTGAGTGCCGAGCCATCAGGCGCCTGCGCGAGGATATGGGCTTTAAGAACGTCGTCGTCATGATCCCGTTCTGCCGGTCGACCGTTGAGGCTGACCGTGTTCTGGGAGTCATGGCAGAGAACGGTCTCGAACGCGGCGCAGGTGGACTCGAGGTCTATGTCATGTGCGAAATTCCCTCCAACGTCATCCGGGCCGGTGAATTTGCCAAGAGGTTCGACGGTTTTTCGATTGGCTCAAACGATCTCACCCAACTTACGCTTGGCGTAGACCGCGATTCTGCTGAATTAGCCGAGCTGTTCGATGAGCAGGACCCGGCGGTCAAATGGATGATAGAGAGTGTCATTGCCGCTGCACACAAGGTAAAAGCAAAGGTCGGCCTTTGCGGCCAGGCACCGAGCGATCATCCTGAGTTCGCAGAATTTCTGGTGAAATGCGGCATTGACTCGATTTCGGTGAGCCCGGACAGTTTTGTGGCCGTAAAGCTCAAGGTTGCTGAGGCCGAAGCCGCCCAGTAGCGGGGCTATGGCAGGTTATCCAGTCCGCCCTCTGGAAAACAGTTCTGACACATCCTGGCTCCTGCACAGCCCAGTCCCCGGCGTCATGACTTTTGCGGCACCGGCGGCAACGCCGAGCCGGAAGGCTTCTTCGGGAGTTTTTCCTTGGGATAGGGCCCAAACCATGGCAGCGAGGAAGCTGTCGCCTGCGCCAACGGCAGACCGCACCCTTACAGGTATGGCAGGCAGGCGGAGGACGCCGTTGGATGTGGCAAGCAACGCGCCATTCGCCCCCATCGTTAGTGCCACGATCTCGGCTGCACCGCGCGTGACGAGGTCTGCTGCGGCCTGGCGTGCCCCATCCTCATCGAGCCTTCGCCCGACGAGCTTCTCGAGTTCACCAAGGCTGGGTTTGACCAGGAATACCTTGGACTTCTGCAAGGTGGCCTGCAATCCTGCTCCGGAGCTGTCAAGAACAAACCTGGCGCCCCTTGCAGCTGCTATGTCAGCCATCCGTGAATAGGTGTCTCCCGGGACGCCGACGGGAAGACTCCCGCTGGCGATGACATATTTGCCGGTATCGGATGCGACGGCATCGAAACACGGCTGCAATTCTTCGCTTTGCACCACTGGACCTTCTGGAACAAAGCGATATTCGAGGCCGGTGGACTGCTCTTGTAGGACAACACCAATCCTGGTTTGACCGGTTATGGGAAAGACACGGCGACGGATACCCTCTTCTTCCAGAAGGCGGTTAAGCAGCGAGCCGATTTCACCGCCCGCCAGCAACATGGCTTGCACATCTCCCCCGAGCGTCGCGATAACCCGGGCTACATTAATTCCCCCTCCCCCTGGAACATACCTTGTATTCAATGTCCTGGTCTTGCGGGTGGGGCGCACCACTTCCGTCTCGCTTGACATGTCGACTGTTGGGTTCAGTGTAATGGTCAAGATTTGGCTCATGGGATGGTCGGCGTGGCTGGCCTCATTGCTGAGACCTTACATCACCGGGTGATCCACCGGTACCTTGGGCGACCTTCATCTCATCACAGACGTCCATAACGCCTGGAACGTTCTCCGCAATTACGCAGGCTACCCTACGTTCGGCATCAGAGCCTACCGTACCTCCCAGATGAACCACACCATCTGAGGCGGTTACGGTGACATGCGCGCCCTTCAGGTCGGCATTTTCAACAAGCCGCGCCTGAACAGCACGTTGCATCGCCTCATTTCCCGGAGGTATGGTGTGCCGCTTGACTGTCGCAATCACACGCAGAAGATCCTTGCGGCTGATGACACCGACGAGCTTTCCCGCCCGGATCACCGGCATGCGCCTGATCCGGTGTTGATCCATCAACTTCGCCACGATCTGGATTGGCGTTTTTTCGTCAACGGTTATCACATTGGTTGTCATGACATCACTGACCTTCCAGCCATGCGTTTTCACATAGGCACCCAGCCGCAGTTCCGGCGCCAAGCTTTCCGCCGGCGTCTCGGGTCCCAGTTCAATCCTGTGCAGCAAGTCTCCCTGGGTGAGCATTCCAACCAGGTGACCATCGTCATTAATAACCGGCAGTCCGCTAACATCATGATCGAGCATCATTTGGGCAGCATGCCAAATGCTATGTCCGGGATTGACCGTTGTCACGTTGGTGGTCATCAGGTCTTTTGTCAACATGGTTTCCTCCACGTCATGGAAGACAGAAAAGTTCAGACTGATACCAGAAACCAAGCGATGCCTTGATCTTGATCAATGTAAGTTGATCTCTCGTAGCCTGATACTTTATCATTGTCGCAACCCGCGTATGACTACGACATGGGCAAGGAGTGAGAACATGAGAGCGAAGGATGTCATGACCACGAACGTGATCACTGTTACTCCCGATACATCTATCGCAGATGCGGTCAAGCTCATGCTAGATTGCCAGATAAGTGGCGTACCTGTCGTCGACGATTCTGGCCATCTCGCGGGAATTCTCACGGAAGGCGATCTGATGCGGCGGGCGGAACTGGTCACCGGACGGCGATCTTGGTGGATCAATCCCACATCGACGCCCGAGCATGAGGCCAAGGCCTATGTCAAAGCGCACGGTCTGAGGGTAAAGGACGTCATGACAAAAGAGGTAACAACGATCAGCGATCAAGATCCTCTTGACCGGATTGCCATGGTGTTCGAGGAACGGGGAATCAAGCGGGCGCCAGTAATGCGCGGCAGCAAGATCATCGGAATTGTAAGTCGGGCAAACCTACTGCGTAGCCTGGCTGCCAGAAAGATTAGTAATGCCAGCATGAGCGATGGCCAGATCAGGTCTACAATCTTGGCAACCGCAATGGCCGACCCGGCAATACGAGTTATACTGGTTGATGTGACAGTCACTGACGGAGTTGCGCATCTCTGGGGCAACACCGCGTCAGAAGCCGAAAGCGATGCCGTTCGTGTGATCGCGGAGAACACTGCGGGGGTCAAGGAGGTTCATAATCACATAAGGATCCTTCCGCAGGCAATTGTCAGTTACGAGCTTGAATAGTCCCCGCGCTCAAGCCCCTGTCCTGGATGAGGTTCCAAGAGATTGGATCGCTGGTGGGAAGCTATTCAAAATTGAGATGGATCAAGGTGGCATGGCTGAATTTGGCACATGCTGAAGTTCTATGGCGTCTTGTTTGGAGGGTGACCGGATGATCATCTCAACGTCAACATGAGTGAGGTGTCACAGTTTTGGGACGATGCCAGGCGGGGACTATCGGGGCTGCCAGGTGGGCGCGGCGTTAATATCGCCCATGAGGCGGTTGACCAGCATGTGCAGAACGGCAATGGCCAGCGGATCGCCATACGCTGGATCGGCAGTGGCGGCAACCGTCGTGATATCAGCTATCAGGAGCTGAGTTGGCAAGCTTCACGGTTTGCCAATGCTCTCAAGTCGTTGGGTGTTGGTGCGGGTGACCGTATTTTCAGTCTGCTGGGCCGGGTACCGGAGTTGCACATTGCAGCCATTGGGACATGGAAACTCCGTGCCGTATTCTGCCCGCTGTTTTCGGCATTCGGACCTGAGCCCGTCAAAGCGCGCATGCTGATCGCAAAGCCGGTGGTGGTTGTGACAACGTCGCGCCACTTCACACGGAAGATCCAGCCCATCCTTGCCGAGTTGCCATTTCTGAAGCATGTCATTCTCATCGATGGGGCAGCCGGAGGGCTCGATTTCAACGCCCTCCTCGCTGCGGCGTCCGCAACCTTCGAAATTGCGGCCACCGATCCCGAGGAGTTGGCCATCCTCCATTTCACCAGCGGCACGACCGGACGGCCAAAGGGAGCCATGCATGTTCATGCCGCAGTCACTGCCCACAGGGCGACTGCCAGTCATGCCCTGGATCTGAGGCCGGACGACATATATTGGTGCACGGCTGATCCAGGTTGGGTCACCGGCACCTCCTATGGCATCATAGCGCCCCTGGTCATTGGCTGTACACTCATTCTAGACGAAGAGGAGTTTGACGCCGAACGCTGGTATGCCACGCTCGAGAAGCACAGGATCAATGTCTGGTATACAGCGCCCACAGCCATTCGCATGCTCATGCGGGCAGGTGATGATCTGCCGAAGCGGCATGACCTCACTTCACTTCGCTTTATTGCCAGCGTGGGCGAACCGTTGCATCCCCAGGCTGTAGTTTGGGGTCAGGAGGTCCTGGGCCAGCCTATTCACGACAATTGGTGGCAGAGCGAAACGGGCGGCATCATGATCGCCAATACAGCGGACATAAAAATCAAGCCCGGCTCCATGGGTCTGGCCCTGCAAGGAGTTGAGGCAGCTATCGTGCGCGCAAAGGATGGTGACCTACAAGTCATTACCAAAATTGGAGCCGAGGGCGAATTGGCGCTCAGGGCTGGCTGGCCATCCATGTTCCGCGGCTATCTCAACGAGGAAGAAAGATACAGGAAGTGTTTTGTAGGGGGCTGGTACCTGACGGGCGACATGGCCACTAGGGACGCCGACGGCTATTTCTGGTTCGTTGGCCGGGCCGATGATGTCATCAAATCGGCCGGGCACCTGATTGGTCCATTTGAAGTGGAAAGTGCACTACTCTCCCATCCCGCCGTGGCCGAGGCCGCGGCCATCGGCGTGCCCGATCCGGTCGCCGGTGAAGTCGTCAAGGCATTTGTGAGCCTGCGCCCCGGTCACACGGCAGATGAGACCCTCCTGCGGGAACTCATGGCCCATGCCAGGAAGGAACTCGGGCCAGCCGTGGCACCACGCCAGATCGCCTTCAGTGACGGCTTGCCACGAACCCGATCCGGCAAAATCATGCGGCGGCTGCTCAAGGCGCGCGAACTTGGATTGCCGGAGGGTGACACCTCAACACTCGAGGACTCAACATGAACCCATCCGCTTCCAAAAAGATCCACCTTACAAGAGAGCATTGCACCAAGCTCCTGCGTGTGATGAAGCTGATCCGCCGTTTCGAGGAGCGTTGCGCCGAGCTTTACGGAGAGCAGA
>Ga0315273_10012763_pt1 | contig 10785 bp, 11 predicted proteins | sample YL17G02_0_MG_FD_205753 | JGI IMG/M metagenome (GOLD analysis project Ga0315273, IMG submission 205753) | Sediment microbial communities from Yellowstone Lake, YNP, Wyoming, USA - YL17G02_0 | ecosystem: Environmental > Aquatic > Freshwater > Lake > Sediment | place: USA: Wyoming | collected... | reverse complement strand
AACCAGAAAATGTGTAGGATAATGTCGTCTGTAGTCATGGGGTTTCTCCTCAATTTGGTTTCGCAACCTGAGGATACCCCATGACTCAACTAGCACCAAAGGTTATATAGACACTTTCTGTATAAGCTTCTTTCCTGTGCAAAGTTTTATGCGGTGCAACCATCTCCCGCACTTGCGCCAACTATACAACCAATCCAACCTTTTGACAACAAAGACCTCCCGCCGATTTCACTTTGACGGGAGGCTTCTTTCCTCTTTCATCTTTCTTTCCCCTCCCCACTGCTCACTTCTTACTTTCCACCAACTCCATACAACTTCCGATGCACCACGCTCAACGCGCGGACTTGCTCTGCCGCATGGTATGAAGACCTCACCAGCGGATTCGACTCGACCCACTTGAAGCCAATCCCCATGCCGAAGTTTTTTAGCTCGGCGAACTCTTCCATCGTGTAATATTTTTGTATCCCCATATGTTTCTTGCTTGGTTGCAGGTACTGGCCGACCGTCAGGATGTCCACGCCCCAACTGCGTTGGTCGTGCATTACCTGCTTCACCTCGGCCATTGTCTCGCCGAGGCCGAGCATGATGCCAGATTTGGTCAGCACATCCGGGTCGAGTTGCTTGGCGTGAGTCAACGTGGCGGCGGCCCATTCGTAATTGTCCTGTGGCTGTACTGACTTGAACAAGCGCGGCACGGTCTCTACATTGTGATTCAGGATCTCAGGCCGCGCATCCATCACGATCTTCAAGGCTTCAACTGAGCCTTTGAAATCAGGGATCAAGACTTCGATCGAACAGCCCGGCAGCACTTCGCGGATTCGTCGAACCACCATCGCGAAGATCGGCGCGCCGCCGTCCCGTCTTTCATCGCGGTTCACGGAAGTAATGACCGCGTGCTTCAAGTTCATGGACCTCACGGCTTGCGCCACGCGCTCGGCTTCGCCCCAGTCCATCAATGTAGGCTTGCCGTGTTTGATGTCACAGAATCCGCACGTGCGCGTGCACACATCGCCGAGCATCAGGAAGGTCGCCGTGCCGCTTCCCCAGCACTCGCCAAGGTTCGGGCACATGGCCTCTTCGCAAACGGTGTGCAGCTCTTTTGAGCGCATCAATGTTTGCAGGCGTTCGTACGTTTCACCTGATGGCGCGCGCACCTTGATCCACTCGGGGCGGCGCAACGGGCGTGTATTTAAACTCTCAGGGTTAACTCGGTCTCTTGTAGGCGTGGCAGGCATAAGGTCCTTTGCGATTCGTCATTGCGAGCGTACTGTGCGAAGCAATCTTCTCATTAAGTTAGAGATTGTTTCGGGCTGGGTCTCGATACGCAAAGAGCGCTACTCGACCAACAGCCCTCGCAACGACATCACTTCTTCTTAACGATCAATCTCAATCCCTTCACTTCAACAACTTGAATGTGATCACCCTTGCCGATCGGATCTGACTCGGGCGATTTTTCCGCGCTCCATAATTCACTTTCCAATTGGACTTGCCCTGCCTCATCCACGACCGTCCGGGCTGTTCCCGTTTTCCCAAGCAGTGACTCTGCCCCCATGCGGGCGGGTGCGCGTTGCGCGCGCAGAGCGAATACGAGAATGCCAAAGAACAACAGACCGATGAAGACCCCCGTACCGACCACAAGCGGCACGGATACGCGTTGGAATTGCGGCGTGCCCGGTGAATTGAAGAGCATCAACGCGCCGACTATAAATGAAGCCACGCCAGCGATTGTCAGCGCGCCGTGTGTGGGCGCTTTTATATCCAGGATGAATAATACAAAAGCCATCAGCAAAAATATGGCACCAAACCAGTTGACCGAAAGTATGCCCATACCATAGGCCGCCAGTGTAATGCACACGGCGCCAATGAAACCTGCCGCCCATCCGCCCGGACTGGAGATCTCGATGATAATGGCTTGCACGCCGATCGCGAGCAGGATGAACGAAATATTCGGGTCGGTCAGCAGGAGCAGGAATCGCTCGAGAAAACTCATGTCAAGGGGTTCGGTTTGCGCCTGCGCGGTATGGAAGGTGAAATCTTCACCATTGAAGTTGATCTTGAAACCATCCAGCTTGTCTAGCAGGTCGTTTTGATCGGTTGCAATAAAATCTATCAATTTGGCTTTGTATGCTTCTTCGGCTGTGACCGCAGTGGCTTTATCCACCATGTCCTGGGCGAGCTGCAATGCCTTGCTGCCGCGCCGTTCCACCAGTGGACGGATGGTGGCCTTCATGATCTCTTTTATTTTTTCCTGGAGTGTTGACTCTATATTCTGCCCACCCGAATCGATCGGGCTGGCTGCGCCGATCACAGCTTCAGGTGCCATGGCCGAAACATGCGCCGCCATGGTGATCAACGCGCCGGCGCTACCGGCCATCGCGCCGTTCGGTGTCACGTAGACCACGACCGGTACATTGCTGGCGCGAATATCCTGAATGATCTCCTGCATCGAGCTGATGCTTCCGCCGGGTGTGTTCATTTCGATAATGACGGCTTCCGCGCCGCGTTGATCGGCCGCCTCGAGTCCGCGTGCGATGTAATCCTGCATGGCCGGGATGATCGCCCCTTCCACCTTCATGATGATGACGAGCGGCGCGTCGCTTTGGGCGCGTGCAGGTTGAAAGGCTAAAAGGGTTATGACCAGTAATAGGAAAGCAATATGTGTAAGTTTCATGGTTTGAATCCAATCCAGTATGGTTGATATTATAATGGACATTATTGGTAAAACAGGTGACAGTCACTTTGGCGCATTTTTATTCGATGAAATTGGTGGAGGAAGTGACTGTCACCTTATTTGAGATAAAGTTCAAGGAGGAAATCGTGTCTGAAACCAGGAAAACCTTTACCGGGCGTGTCATCGTACAGATGGTCTTAATTGTGCTGGCTGCTCCGTTCATCCCCATGATTATTTCCGGTGATTGGAATTGGTGGGGAGCCTGGGCGTATGCGGTGGCAAGCATTCTGGCATTTGTTATCAGCCGCGTGCTTGCGGGACGCCGCCATCCCGACTTGCTGGCCGAACGGGCCCGCTTTATGGAAGCGAAAGACACCAAAGCGTGGGATAAAGTCCTCGCGCCTCTGCTTGGACTTGGTTCGATTCTTATTCTGGTCGTTGCCGGGCTGGATGGATTCTACGGTTGGTCATCTGCTTTTTCAACCGGAGTGAAGCTGGCCGCGCTTGCCGGAATTGTCTTGGGCTATGGCTTTTCGTCCTGGGCGCTCGTGGAAAACCGCTTTTTCTCCGGCACGGTCCGCATCCAGGCTGAACGCGGACATCAGGTTGTGTTCACGGGGCCATATCGCCTTGTCCGCCATCCGGGATATGCGGGCGGTCTGCTCGGTTATGTGTTCATTCCAATTTTGCTGGATTCACTTTGGGCTTTCATTCCTGCCATTTTATTGGGGATTGTGATGGTCATACGTACCGCGTTGGAAGATAAAACCTTGCAGGAAGAATTGCCTGGTTATGCAGATTTTGCGCTGCAGACACGCTATCGGTTGATCCCTGGCGTGTGGTAATCGATCAATGACTCAGTAAGCCGTTCGTGGAATTTACATGCGGCTGACTTGTTTTCTAAATATGGCCTTCCAAATATGCCCGTGTCCGTTCATGACGCGGATTATTGAACACTTCCTTTGCCGGGCCAGCCTCCGCCACTTCACCCATATACATGTAGATCACATAATCCGCCAAGCGTTTGGCTTGGCGTAGGGTGTGGGTCACGATGACAATCGTGTAATCCTGCTTTAGATCGAGCAGGCGCTTTTCAATGTTTTGGGAAGAGATCGGGTCGAGTGCAGAGGTCGGTTCGTCGCCGAGAATGATCTCAGGCTCGACTGCCAGTCCGCGTGCCAGGCACAGGCGTTGTTGCTGTCCGAGGGAAAGGCTGGTGGCAGGCGACATCAAACGATGCTTGACCTCATCATACAAGCCCGCCACTTCGAGATAATGCTTCACAGCCGCGCGGTATTCATCGCGATTGTTTTTCATTTGATGGATGTGCATCCCATAAGCCACGTTTTCATAAATGGACATCGGCAATGGGAATGGTCGTTGAGCCAAAAGTCCAATGCACTTGCGTACCTCGGTCACATCCACATCGCGGTCGTAAATGTTATGTCCGTCCACCAATACTTCGCCGGTAATCTTTGTCCCATCGGTCAGTTCGAGAAAACGGTTAAAGGTTTTGAGCAGGGTCGTTTTGCCGCAGCCCGAAGGTCCCATGATGACCGTTATCTGCTTGCGGGGAATCTCGATGTTGATGTCCATCAAGGCTTGAATGTTGTCGTAATAAGCGTTAAGGTTTTGTATTTGAATATGGGCATCCATGATCTATAACTCCTTATTTAACCTGTCATTTCATAACATACTTGGATAATCTGCCCGCAAGCCAGCGTGAGCCGAGACTGATCGCCAGTACGATAATGGTCAATACCAAAGCGGATGCATACGCTCTTTTCTGGACTTCCGGATAGGGCATGCCCAACTGGAAGAATACAGCCAACGGAAGCGATGCGGCAGGCTGCATTAAAGATACAGGGATCCTGTCTGTGAAGCCGGATGTGAACAACACCGCGGCCGCGTCGCCGATGCCGCGGCCAAAAGCCAGCAGGATCGCGGTGACAATCCCCGGAAGCATTTGACGAGTCACCACGCGCGCGGCCACCTCCAGACGCGTGGAGCCTAACGCCAGCGCGGCCTGCTCTAGGTCCACAGGCATGCGGCGGATGACTTCATCCATGGCGCGCGTCATGATGGGTATTTCGAGCAAGGCCAAAGCGATGATTCCGCCCAATAGTGAGGCACGCAGGCCAAGGCTGAGCATGAGCGTGAATCCGAATGCGCCATATACAATGGAAGGAATGCCCCACAGCACATCCAGCGAGAGGCGGACGTAACCTCCCCATTTCGAATCGCTGATGTAGGTTTTTAGATAAAGTGCGATGGGCAGGCTGAAGATCAAAGCGATCAGCGTTCCACCGCCTGCCAGATAAAGCGAACCGATAATGGCGTTGAGAATACCGCCTTCCTTGCCGAGATAGAAGCCGCCTTTGGGAGTCTGTGTGACCATGCTCCAGGTGAGGGCGGGCAGGCCGCGCGAAACGACAGTCCATAGAATGAGACCGAGACTGCCTGCAACAATGATGAACGAGACCAGCATCAATCCTTTGATGATGGCTTCAACTATGTGGCGCCTATGCCAGTATTTTTTCATCGCGGCCTCCTTACCAGCATACGCTGTAAGACCAGTGTGGATGAAATGTTGAAGATAAGAATGACGACGAGTAACATAAATGCCGCGCCAAGCAGGGCCGCGTCATACAGCGGAATGGACATCATTTCGCCGTAGTTGTTGGCGATCAAGGCCGGCAATGGATAGGCTGTATCGAAAATGGATTTTGGGACTTGCGGCACGTTTCCTACGACCATTAGAACTGCCATCGTTTCACCGAGTGCGCGCGTGGCTCCCAGTACAACACTTGCGATGATGCCCGGCAGGGTTTGTGGGATCACGATCGCGCGGATGGTCTGCCATTGTGTCGCGCCAATCGCCAGCGAGGCTTCGCGTAACCCCTGCGAAACTGTGACAAGCACTTCATAAGTCACTGCAATGATGAAGGGCGCGATCATCACAGCCAGCACAATACCGCCGGAAAGGATGCCGTAGCCTGTTGGGTTTTTGGAGACAAAGAAGGGGATGAACCCAAGATATTTTGCGAAGAAAGGCTTGAGGGTGCTTTCCACCAGCGGGACGATGGCGATCACACCCCATACGCCATATACCACGGATGGAATTGCGGCCAACAGGTCAAGCAAAGGCTTCATCACTTCGCGCGTGGAATTGTGCGCGTATTCTGAAAGATAGAGCGATGTCAATATGCAGGGCGGCACTGCCAGCACGACACCGACGATCGTCACCCAGAACGTGCCTGATATAAAAGGCCAGAATCCGAATTTGCCTTGTCCCGGTTTCCAGACCGCGCCGCTGACCAATTCCCAGAGTGAATATTCTTTTAGGATCGGCCAGAAACGCATTGCCAGCGCGATGGTGATAACCACTACCAGCACTATGGGCAATACCGTGATGACGAAGAATGTGCGCCCGGTTGCCTGATCCTGTCTGCGACGGGACGCGAGGGAAGGCCGGACATCCCGGCCTTCCTTTTTATTTAAGCTTACAGGAATTTCCTGTTTGCTCATTACCTGGCCTTTGCGAACGACTCAGCCAACTGTTCAGGCGGAAGTTGGACATACCCGGCTTCCCCGACGAATTGTTGGCCATCGTTTAAGATCCATAGGATAAAGGTCTGCGTCAGACCGGTGGGCTTGCCTTTTGTGACGACATTCAGGGGGCGTGCCGGGGGCGAGGGATATTTGCCTGTGGCAACCGCGTCCATGGCCTCGGTCATGGTTTTGAACAACTCATCCGTGTCGGCCTGGCTGTTGGTGTTGAGATCGATCGGCGCAACAATTGCACCCGCCACGGGCGCATTGTTGGCGATATCGTAGGCATAACCCAAATTATTGTAGCCGATGCCAAGCGGATCTTTAATCACCGCATCCAGCACACCGGGATCGGCATTGACGCCCACACCCAGCAGGTCTTCCTGCTTCTTATCGCCTGTGAACTTGGCCCACATTTCGGCCGCACCGCAGGCATCCGAGCGGGTGTAGACGTGGATCTCATCCGTGATTTCAGGCTTGCCAACCACTTCGCCCCAGGTGGTGATCTCACCGGTGATGAAGATTTTGATAAAGGTATCCTGGGTGATGCCCTGAGCCAGGATTTCGTTGATGACCGGGTTGTTGGCATTGACAGTTGGGAAAACCGCGTCCTTGACAACCGCGACACCGTATGCGCCTTGCGCCTCTTCCTCGGGTTTGATCGAACGGGAAACCATTCCGATATCCACTGCGCCGGAGACGGCATCGGTCATGCCTTTGCCGGCGCCGCCGCCCGAAATGTCAAAGGTGACGTTAGGGTGGATCTTTTGGAATTCTTCGGCCCAGCGGGTCATCATTGGATAGAGGGCGAAGGCGCCCGAGATGGTGATGTTGCCTTCAAGTGTGTCTCCCGACCCAACGGGAGCAGGTCCGGGCACGCTGGAGCCGCATCCAGTCAGAAGCAGTGAAACGGCTGCCAGGAGGGAAAGAAGTGTTACAGAAAGTTTTCGCATAATTTTTCTCCAATTTGCTTTATATTCTATAATGCCTATAGTACTAGTAGACTTTTAGATGAAAAAAATATTTCTGCCATGCAGGCGTACTTTCCGACATCGCCCGTCAGGATGGTGTGCCCGCGATGATGCGCATGGGCTATTTGTTTTTTATGCCAAGTTTCCTGCGGACAGCATTCTGCCGCTTGGTTACATCGGCGAGGCTGGTGTTATCGAGAATATTAGCGATGGCATTACGCACGTCGCCCATCACCAGCCGCAGGCCGCAAGTCTCTTCGTTGGGACAGCCGCATAGTTCATACGCCATCTGACTGACACATTTGATCGGAGCGACCGGGCCATCCAGCACGCGGAAGATCTGGCCGAGGGTGATCTCACTGGGCGGCCTGGCCAGGTAATACCCGCCGCCGACGCCCATCTTGCTGTGGAGCAGGCCTGCGTTCTTGAGCGCAAGTAATATCTGTTCAAGGAACTTGGCTGAGATCTGCTCGCGTTGAGCGATCTCTTTGATCTGCACCACAGGTATGGCGTTCTTCTCGACGGGTTCCGCCAGAACGATCATTGCCCGTAAACCGTATTCTCCGCGTTTGGATAATCTCATCTGTTTCCTGTTGAAAATCCTACTAAAGCAATAGACTATATAGACATTAAGCATAATTCAATGACTGAATTTTGTCAAGAGGTTTTTGGCTTGTTGCAACCCTTGCGAAGGTTTAATAATTTCGCCGGCTGAAAACCAGTCGGCGATTTTTGTTTATTCGATCAACGAAACAACTTCTGCATCTTTAAGCCCGCGACGTAGATCTGCACTCTTGAGCATGACCGCCGTATTCCGCATGCCCGACCCGATGGATATTTCCTCTTCGGATAAAACCCCCGCTTCGATCAGGATTTTGAGCTGGCGCGGGATTCCGAAAGGACCCACTTTCCCGATACTATACCCCGTCACCGCCAGAACTTCATCTTCGGTTGCCAGCGAGATGCGCGATTTACCCAGCAGCTTTCTCAAGAGCTTCCACGAGACCTGCGCCGGGCCAGCCACTAAAACCATCACGAATTCATCTTCCGCAATGCGGAATAAAATACTGCGCACCACTTGCTCAGGCCTTTGTCCGCGCTCACGCGCGGCCTGCTCAAGCGAAGTCACCGGGTTAGCGTGACGAAAGACTTGATGTGGGATGCCAAGCTTCTCTAAAGCAATGCTGACGGGAGGGGTTTCGTTCATCTTTTATTTTTCGTCATTGCGAGGGCGTTCTTGCCCGAAGCAATCCCCCCTCAATGACACGGAGATTGCTTCGGCGGAAGTGCACCGCCTCGCAATGACGGGCGTGAAATGACGCGCTATTTGGTCTTGCTTTTGTAATCACACAACTTAATGATCGGGCATTTTGGGCAAAGTGGTTTTCTTGCATCGCATATCTCGCGCCCTAGGCGGATGAGGTTCAAGTGCGCGGCATAATACGTCTCAGGCGGGAATAAGGATTCAAGGTGCGGGTGTGCCTGTTCAACGGTCATCTTTTCATGCCGCAAGCCGGCGCGTCCGCTGACGCGGTAGATGTGTGTATCCACTGGAAAGGCGGGTTTGCCCAATGAGAAGCATAGGACGATCGCGGCAGTCTTCGGGCCGACGCCGTTAAACTTTGTCAGCCAGGTACGCGCTTCTTCGGTTGGCAGGTCAGCTAAAAAGTCAAGGTTGAGCGAGCCGCGTTCTTTTGTGATGGCTTGCAATACCTGCTGGATGCGTGGTCCCTTTTGATTGGCAAGTCCTGCGATGCGGATCGCGGCAATCACATCCTCAGTGTTTGCGTCACGCACACCTTCCCACGTTGAAAACTTTGTGCGCAGTGAGTTGAAGGCGCGGTCGCGGTTGATATCGTTGGTGTTCTGAGAAAGAATGGTGGAGACCAACTCGTCTATGGCAGGCAATGGATTGCGCCATGTCGGTTCGCCGAAGGCTTTGAGCAATGTTTCGTGAATTTGGATGGCGCGTGTTTTGAGATCAGACATTTTATAGTTCACCTTACGCAAAACGTCCCGCAGGTTTCTTGTTCCCAATCTGTTCACAAGAATAAGCCTGCGGGACGGTGCGTAACATTATTTTATGATTCAAACTTTAATTTGAAAACCGGATGTGACTCGCCCGTGACAAGTTCGCGGTGGTTCTTGAGAATCTTACTCGGGCCAAAGGGTGCCAGCGTCTGGAGTTGCTTTTCGTTCAACGCGCCCACCTGCTTTAGTATTTCCATTGCAATGGCGGGACGCACGCGGCTGCTCCATTCAAGATCGTCTGACATGCGTGAAGCATCGCCATCGGTCACTTTGAAGGCAATGCCCACGCCGCGCGATTGTGGTGAGAGCGCGCCGGGTAACAGCCCGGCGATTTGAAAGCCTTCCGCGCCGCGCTTGCAAATGATCCTGCCCTCTGCGGCCTTCATCAATTCGCAATCGAACTCGCCATGTCTACTGACCATTTCCGGGTGTGTGGTCATGGCAGTTGTGATCTTGCGGCAGGCAGAGGCGCGCTCATCGGATAGCGCGCGCGGGTCACATAAACGTGCGAGACCAAGCGCGGTGTTATAAAGCGGCAGGGCAAAATTCGGCGCGGAGCAGCCATCTATGCCGAGTTCTATTTTCCCGCGTTCGTATTGACACATTTCTGCAAAGGTTGTCAGAATATCCTGTTGGATGGGATGGTTGATATCAAGATAATTCTCCAGCGGCAGCCCGCGCATTTTGGCGTGCGCCAGCATACTGGTGTGTTTACCCGAGCAATTATTATTATTGGGTGTAGGTTCTGCGCCGCTCTGGATCATGGACTTGAAAACAGCCACATCGCCGGGCATGTGCGTGCCGCATTGCAGTTGATTTTCCTGAATGCCGATTTTTTTTTGCATGCCTTGCACAGTATCGAGATGGATCTGCGCGCTTTCGTGCGAGGCGCATGATAGCGAGAGTTCTTTGAGAGTGTAGCCATAATGTTCCACGCCGCCGCGCTCCACGAAGGGCAGAGCCTGAAAAGGCTTGGCAGAGGAACGTAAAAAGGCGACCGTTTGAGGGTCGCCGTGGGATGCGATGGTCCTGCCATCAGAGTCCACAACCACAATTGCGCCGTAGTGTGTGGATTCGATCACGCGGCCGCGTGTCAGTTCGAGCAGGGGCAGTAAGCGTTCGTTCATTTATTTATTCCTCATCAGAGTAGCCTGAGTGATAGTGCCGCGTGTAATAATGTTGTAACCCGTAACGCAGGCGCGATGTGAATTGTTTGTGGCGCGCGGCTGGGGCTTTGAATCCGCTTGAGATAGTCTCCGCCAGTTTGTCTGTTGCAGAAGCGGGCGATTTTTTCGCGGAAAATTTATTGAGTTTATCATTAATCAGTTCAATCAATTCATATTGCGCTTTGACCACGGCTGTGGTCACCACGCCGCCGCGGCCGCTGACGACTGTATATCCCTTATAAGCAGGGCTTAACAGGACATCGAGACTCTCCAGCCATTGATCGAGGTTGGCATTGGCAAGGAAGGGAGGCTGGTGTTTGAGTACGGCATCGCCAACGAACACGATCTTTTCATGAGGCAATATCACCCAGATCGCGCCCGCAGTTGGGCCTGG
>Ga0315273_10012760_pt1 | contig 10786 bp, 10 predicted proteins | sample YL17G02_0_MG_FD_205753 | JGI IMG/M metagenome (GOLD analysis project Ga0315273, IMG submission 205753) | Sediment microbial communities from Yellowstone Lake, YNP, Wyoming, USA - YL17G02_0 | ecosystem: Environmental > Aquatic > Freshwater > Lake > Sediment | place: USA: Wyoming | collected... | reverse complement strand
TTAATGACACATTTAATTTGGTACAATACAGAAAGAGTACATAAAAGTTTAAAAAACGAAACGCCAATCGATTACTTAATTAAAATGATTCCAGAGTCTCATATGTATGTAACTCATACATCCTATTGTAATAATTTATTGTGTGTGTTAAGTTGTACGAAATTAATTTATTAATGATGAAAATTATGTCAGAGACATCAACGGAATTGAATACACAGGAAGAAGTACCATCCAATGCAGCACCTGCATCAGAAGGTGATAAAAAAATATTTGGCCTTTCAAAAGAAGCAACAGAGCAAGATGCAGACAATGCTGCGAAAGATTTATTAGCAGATATAGCTAAAAAATCTATAGACGCAAACCCTGGATTTGCAGCAGACCAAACAAACCCCAAATAGATATGGTTGCATTTATATCAATATCTATATTACAAACTTCATTTGCTCTCGGCTATTTATACCTAATTTTTGTATATATTTATATATTTTGTTAAAAAAATTGTATTAATATATATACTTAGAGTAGCATATATGATACATTATTCTGGGGAAACAATTAAGAAAAAAAGATTATCAAATTTATAATAAAACTACAAAAAACTAAAATTAATTCCAATGGAAGAAGTTGATAAGCAAAATACCAAGCCAACAGAACACTCTGGTCTGCGAAAAGAGTTTGGGTATATTGTGTTGCGAATAATCAGCAGACCAGTAGGCCGTCTTGGGTTAGTAACAAAATATTCCCAGAAATAATCAAGGCCGGTGTGAAGGTGGCTTGGTGTCTTGCTCATATCTAGCAGAACGTGGTGTGAGTGAACTCCCTGTCTTTATCTTAATATTCTAACTCCCCTGTAATAATTTTTGTAGTTAAAAATTCTTGTAGCCCTATCAGGCGAATGGTTACATCTTTAATTTTCTCACTGGCATTTATACCGTCAGTAACCATAATCCTATGTACGATTTCTTTGTTGTAGTAATTACTCAAAAATGCCTTACTAACAGAGTTAAAAACACTCTCTTTAAGATTAATGTGTTTTGACTCGACTAGAATCAATTTGTCTTTGGCTATTTTTACAACGAAGTCAATTTCATTTGAACTGGAATCAGATAAATAGTAAATATTTTCTGCTCCATATATCTCTACGAGCCTAATAAATATTGCGTTTTCAACCAGTGAACCAATATCAGAAAAGCCAACAAAACTGTTTCGCATCCCGAGGTCGTTAAAATAATATTTCTTTTGGGCATAAAGCTGTTCATTAATGCTGTCGGAATATTGATACACTGTCTCAATAATTTTGACCTCGCGCAGGTATTCGATATAGTTAATTACCGTTTTATTATCCAGTCCCAAGACGTTTGAAATTTTATTTGATGAGCCCTTAAAGCCAATCTGTTTGGCCAAAATCTGGCAAATATCAAAAAGGTGTTTGCTATTTTGAATGGTATGTAATTTCAAAATATCTTTTTCTATAACATCCCGCAGTAACTCATTAAGATAATTCGGTTGTTTTTCAAGAACATATTCAGGGTAACCGCCGTAGTAGAGATAATCCTGTAGTTGATTAGTACTGCTGTTAAAATCTTGGAATTCCATAAAAGAAAGGGGTTCAACATTAATTGTAGTACTTCTGCCTGTTAAGAATGCCTTACTGTCTTCAATTGATTTGCTTGAAGAACCGGAGCAAATAATTTTGGCTTTAAAAGTTGGAATATCATAAAGTGACTTCAAAATCTGTGCCCAATTGGGAAGGAAGTGAACCTCATCAAGAAAAATATATTCAAAATCGGATTGAGATAAATAAGAAAATAAATCCAGGTCTTGTAAATTAGAATTATCTAAACTTAAAAAAATAATTTTTTTTGGCTTCACCTTATTTTTTATTTGTCGGTATATCAATTGGAACAGTATCATTGTCTTACCAACTCTACGCGAACCCATAAGAAAAAGAATTTGCTTTCTATGCTCAAGGGCATTGCTTATCGCCTCAAGATAGACGACCCTGGGAATACCCAACTCGATTGACTTCCCGCTGTACCATGGATTTAAAAGTTCAATTGTCTGTCGTTGTTGTTCATTTATTATCATAGGAATTATTCTAACACTATTCCTAGGGTTTGCCAATACCTTAGGAATCTAACTCGAAGCATTCCTAAGGTAGCAAGTTTGTCGTATTTGCGAATATTCAGCAGCTCAGAGTGTGATTAAACTCTGGTCTGCGACAGGAGTTTAGTTATTAAGACAAAGACACAGAGTTCAATCACACTCCGGTCTGCGAAAAGAGTTATGGTTATTAAGACAAAGACCGAAGTTTGTTCACACTCCGTTCTGCGAAGATTGAGAACAGAAATATTGTGACTTGTAGCAGAACGGTAAGCCGAAATAAAAGCAAAAAGCAATATAAATGAATTTAAGTGCTGAGGCCGGTGTGAACAAACTTCGAGCTTTGTCTTAAATATTCTTAAATAATCAAGGCCGGTGTGAAGGTGGCTTGGTGTCTTGCTCAAAATCTGGTAACAATATAAATGAATAAAACTGCTGAGGCTGGTGTGATTGAACTCTGTGTCTTTGTCTTAAATATTCTTAAATAATCAAGACCAGTGTCATGCACAAGTGATCAGTATATTGGCGTAAGTGTGGGTGTGGTTGTGGGTACCTGTTGTAGTGCTTCTTGAATCTTTGTTTCCAGAGTATGCGTCTCTTGGTTTTGTCCGTAGCGCAGAGAATTGTTAATTGCATTTTTTGCCTTCTCGTAGTTTTTTTCCTCGTAAGCCAGAAGTGCCAGATTGTAGTAGTTTTTTGCTCTAGTCATCGGCACGCCGACAAAATAAAGGTAGGAAAGATATCCCAAAGAAACCACTACCAGAACAACTATAGCAAGTAATATGTCGATTTTTTCCCGTCTAAGATAGGACTTGATTTTTTTTACCACGTTTGAATATTCTATTAATAAGTCCTGAAAAATTTCTGGATACAAGGTTGATAAAATAATCAACTTCCTCAATGCGAAGGAAATAACAACTCCAAATATAAACCATAAAAGAAGATATTATTGTGGAGGTACTCAAAAATATCAACTGGAAAGTCCTTGTGGTATTTAAAACCTCTTCCCATAATTTTGACATTAAGTAACAGACAATTGCCATTATTAGTGCTGCTATAAACTTTTTAATTAACCCGACGAAAAAAATTCTAAAATTTGTCACAATTTTCTTTCTGAAAAGTATTATTGTAAGAAGTACAAATTCCAGAGAAAAAGTAATACTAGAGCTCAAGGCAAGTCCTGCTGCTCCTGCTATACCGTCGCCTTTTGTTACGAAATACTGCCAATTAAAAATAAAGTCAGATGGAGTAATTGAATTAAAGTGGCTGAAATAATTACTAAACAATATCCCGGAAGAAATGCCAACAACTACCACAAACATACTGCCAAGTAGTGGAATTATTGAATTATGCACTGCAAAATAAACCTTAAAAATTGCTGTTCTCAAACCCTCAAAGACCAAACCCAAAGAAAAAAATAAGACAATCCAGGCAACGAGTAAAGTGGCTTCCCAAGTAAAGTTACCGCCAAAAATACCATAGACCAGACGCACAATAGGTACACGCATAATAATAAAAATTACGGAAACAGGTACACTAAGAAAGACGATTTGTTGAACTATTGAGTTGAAAAGTTTAGAAAATCCAGCTGTGTCATTTTTTGAGTGAAGCCGTGCAAAGGAGGGATAAGATGCAGTAGCATAATTAGCTCCAAACAATCCCATTGGTAGAGATATGAGCCGAACTGCCATTTGGTAAGCGGTAAGAGAGCCCACACTCAAACCAAGAGCAATAACACTATCTACCACCACGGCAATTTGTTCAATACTTAAACTAAAGACCCTGGGAAGCCCCAAACGAAGTACTCTCAAAAAATTTCTATCTTTTAAGTCGATTATGAATAACTTGAAAGAAAATTTCAAATGTTTAAGAAGTGGAATTTGGATGAGCAAATGAAATAGGGAACCAATTAGCGTACCCCATACCAATCCCCAGATACTGCCATGCATTAGTGGTACAAGTATAAGGATACCTAGGATTTTCCCGATATTAAAGAATAGCGGAGCTAATTGCGGCACCAAAAATCTTTGATAAATGTTGAGCCAAGTTGAAAAAAAAGCACTTACACCTAGAATAATCTGAGGAATCAAAAGCAGTCGCATCATCCAAACGACCTCGTTTAACTGCCCCTCGCCTAATAACTGATTTTTGCCTGCGACCTGGATGGCAAGAGGAATAAGTTGTCTTGAAAATATTGCCGCAAGCAGTGCCAACAGCCCAAACAAAAGCATACTTGCATTAATAGTCGAGTCGAACGATTTGAAAAATTCCCTATCCCCGTTACGTTCCTTGATATGAATAAAAATAGGAATTACTGAACTGGAAATTACTCCTAGTAATATGATATTTGTGATTGTCTCCGGTAATACTGAGGCCAAATAAAACAAGTCCGTCTCAATACTAGTACCAAATTCTTTTGCAACTAAAGTCAAAAAAAACATTCCTAAGACCTTAGTTACTATGGATATAAGGATTAATATACCGGCAACAGAAATTATCTCATTTTGCTCTGCAGAAAGAACCCTCTTGATTGTGGCAAAAAATTCTTTGATTGTGCCCATTTATTTAGTTATCTAAGTGCAATTAAGTCCTGTGTGACACCTTTCATAGAGAAAGAGAGTCGACCGTCACCATCAATTTTAACAACTTTTACCTTAACTTTCTGCCCTTCTTTAACAATTTCGCTAGGATCTTTTACAAATTTGTCTGACATTTCGGATACATGAAGTAATCCGGAAATGTTTGAATTTACATCTACAAAGGCGCCGTATGTCGTTACTTTGTCAACTATTCCCGTATAAATTTTATTTAATTCTGCCTCTTCTGTCAATTCTCTAATCATTCCTTCGGCAATTTGGGCTCCTTTTGCTGAGACGGATGTAATGTTAATTGTCCCATCATCATTGATGTCGATATCAACATCTTTGCCTGCTTGTTCAACAATATATTTTATATTTTTGCCACCCGGTCCGATTACTGCTCCAATTTTCTCCGGATTAATTTTCAATACTGTTACACGCGGTGCGAATTTACTTAAGTCCTTTCTCGCCTCACCAATTACTTTTTTCATTTCACCCAAAATAAAAATTCTGGCAGTCCTCGATTGTAAGGTAGCGGCTTGCAAAATACTGACAGGTACGCCCATCAATTTATTATCAAGTTGAATTGCTGTGACACCTTTTTCTGTACCAGTAACTTTGAAATCCATATCTCCGTAGTAATCTTCAACATCTTCAATATCGGTTAATAATTTGTATTTGGTCATATCTTTGTCATCGGTGACGAGTCCGATGGAAATTCCACCTATCGGCGATTTTATTGGAACACCTGCCGTCATCAAAGATAATGATGTTCCACAAGTTGCCGCCATTGAACTGGAGCCCTGTTGTGAAAGTATTTCAGAAACAACTCTTATTGTATATGGAAAATCATCGACAGAAGGCAACATCTTTTTCAATGCATTTTCTGCAATATGGCCATGTCCAACCTCTCTTCTACCCGGGTAGTAAGAAAATCTGCCTGCCTCACCCAAAGAATAACTTGGCCCATTGTAGTGATGCATAAAGGACTTCTGTTCTTCTCCTTCAAAACTTTCGAGCGTCTGCACGAGTCGTGTTGAACCAAGAGTAGTTACCGACAAACATTGAGTTCTGCCCCTTCTAAAAAGAGCCGAGCCATGAACTCTTGGTAGTACGTCAATATCAATCTCAAGTTCTCGGACTTCATCCAATTTTCTACCGCTTGTTCTTTTTTCCTCTTCCATCACATTGCTTCGCATAATTTTGCTGGCAATATATTCAACCGCTGTGTCCACATCATTTGGCAATAATGTTTCATCACTCTCAACCAGTTCCTTCTTGAACTGCTTCATGAGGGTCTGACGTTCGTCTTTGTCATATAGTGCCTCCTTGATTTTGTCGCCATACGTTTTCTTGACTTCCGCAATCAATGCTTCGGGTGCAGGTAAATCGGCATATTCCATTTTCTTTTTGCCTGCATCTTTTGCAAATTCAGTTTGTAATTTAAGCAATGGCTGACATGCCTCTACTGCCTTTTCCATTAATTTACCCATCAAGTCCTCAGAAATTTCATCTCCCCAACCCTCAATATTCAAAATTCTATCTTCTCTGACGGATACCATAAATGAGCCGTCAAGTCCGTCTTCAATATCATTACCCGGATTTACTAACAATGTCCCATCTTTAATTCCCATTCTTACACTGGCACTTGGCCCAAAGAAAGGAATAGAAGAAAGCATACAGGCAAGTGAAGCAGAGGTTACTGCCAAAATCTCCGGGTCATGAACCTTATCATAAGAAAGAACTGTAACGACGATACTTACCGGTTTTTTAAAACCTTTTGGGAACAAAGAACGAATAGAATGGTCCACCTGTCTTGCCTTGAGCACTGCACTGTTTGACGGCCGCATTTCTCTTTTTAGAAACCTTGAGGAGGAGATGATTCCGCCTGCGTAAAATTTCTCGATATATTCAATAGATAATGGAAAATAATCCAAGTCACTATCTTCTTTATCCATTGAAACAACTGTCAATACAACTGTTTCTCCTAATTGAGCAGTAATTGCTGCTTCGGCGCGAGGCGCCAGTTTGCCGAATTTAAAAGAAATTTCTTCCCCATTAAACTCGATTTTTTTTAACTTTTCCGGTGTTTGCATAAAATATAAACTAATAAATAATATTAGTTAAAATTTTGAAGTTTTTTGCCGAAGAAGAAATTTTCAAGAGTACTCATTACAATAAAAGAAATAATAAATTTTACTATTTACTTAATTCCTAATATTTTCTATTAGCGAATGAATTCTCTTGTAATTCCTCCCTTTTGGCTATTAATTTCAAACTTTAACTAAAAAATTATAACACTTAATAATATAAAGGAGCAAGAAACCGAGACGCCTTCACACCGGCCTTGAATATTCAAGAATATCTAAGACAAAGACACAGAGTTCAATCACACCAGCCTCAGCACTTCTATTGATTTATATAATTGCAAACTCATGAGCAAGACACCAAGCCACCTTCACACCGGCCTTGAATATTTCCGGGAATATTTTGTTACTGACCCAAGACGGCCTACTGGTCTGCTGATTATTCGCAACACTATATACCTTAACTCTTGTCGCAGACCAGAGTGTTCTGGTGGCTTGGTATCTTGCTCATATTGCGGAATATTTTGTAACTAATCCAAAAAAATAAATTTTTCTCAAAAATTTGGGTTCTTTTAGATTTGATGTGGAGCAGAAGCGATATTAGACCATACCCAACATAGCGTTTAGTGCCCGAGCAGACAAACCACCGTGCTACTAATGTCCTTTAAAGAAATAAGCGATTAAAAGATGCTTTAGGATTGACTTGATTTTCTTGTTGTATTTGTATCGTGGAAGATAATATTAGACGTAACATCAGAGACGGTTGGCTCACCGCCGATTAACTCAAATGCGACCTCACGTATCAAGGTAATATCGGATTACCTTACGACAAAAAATGTAGGCAAGAATGTAGCAGGTACGTGGGGTGATTGGGGAGCGATGTGGAACAGTTGTAGATGGGACACCACCGACTGGGGGTGCTTCAGTAGCTTTTTGTAATGGTCTTAATACAGCTGTATATGGGGGTAGAAATAATTGGTATTTACCGACTCAAAAGGAACTTCTGATGGCATACATTGATGGGATATACAGTAGAGATAATGTTTTTACTCTAAATGTTTACTACTGGTCGTCGTCGGAGGTGTCCTTCGCTTCAACCTACGCATGGCGCGTGCTGTTGACCGGTGGGGACACACTCGCCGACGGCAGCACTAAGAGCACTCCTTACGCAGTTCGTTGTGTTTCTCGGGATTTATAAGTTAAACATCTAATAATCGCAAGTTGTCCCCAACCTATTCAATAAATATTCCAAAAATCCATTATTATTAACTGTTAAAATAATTCAATAAAATTATTCTCAAATAGAATATATGGAAAATGACTCAAACAGTTTTCTAAGGTTATTTCTTTGTAATCTCCATAAGTCCAAGTCAACGGCTTTTGAGGTGTCTTATTATTGCTCTTTATCTCATATCCTGTGATTGCATTTGAATTTACTTCGACCAAATCAATTTCGGCTTCGCCATCAGAACTCTCTATCTTTCGGGAAAAAAGTTTGTAGATTATAAATATTTATATAGCAAAAATTACTCTTTTTGCATATAATGGAAGAAATTTATAAATTTATGTGTGTTTTTTGATTTATTTTTATTAAATTATGAAAGCACTGGGCGTTGACTATGGTCTTAAAAATATCGGCTTGGCGGTCTCTGATGACACAGGGATTATTGCCGGATGTCTAGGTAATATTGTAAACTATGGAGAAATGCCGACAGCCAAACAAATTCAAAATATAATTGACCTCTACAAAATAGATACAGTGGTGTTGGGTTATCCATATTTTTTCAACAAAATTTCACTTGCAGTAAGTGACGGTTCTGAAGAAGAGCCAAGGGAAACATTAATGCAAAGGAAAATGAATCGATTGAAAACCTATTTAGAAACCGAAGTTAAGGTGAAAGTGGATTTTTGGGATGAGTCCTACAGTTCGAAGATTGTAGAAAAGGGCTTGCGTGGCAAGGCGTTAAAGAGGTCTGATTCAGAAGTCGCGAGGTTTATTTTACAGGAATATTTGGATGATCAGGTGTTGATGAAAAAAATTTATGGCAAAAATAAAAAAAGTTCAAAAAAATAAAATAGTTAAACGTACAAATATTAATTGGGCAAATATGTTAAGAAAACTTTTATTCGTGTTTTTTATAATTCTAGTAATAGCTGTAATTGCTACCGCTGGGGCTTTTTATTGGTACCAAAGCAAACTCAACTACAGGAAGGCGTCCGATGAGAAATTTTTTTTTCAAATAAAACCGAATGAGGGGACGGATAATATAATTACCACATTGATAGGCAAGGGGTTTGTAAGTGAAAAATATGTTTGGCAGATTTACATGAAATTGAATCCTACTCTTGGAATTAATATGCAGGCGGGGGATTTTGAACTTAATACCAATATGAGTATTCCAGATGTTATTCAGGCGTTGCAAAAAGCAAATATCAAAAAAGGCGTGAGGATTACTATTCTGGAAGGCCTTCGCTATGATGAAATTGCTACCATTTTGGAAAAAGGTTTTGCCGGTACGGCACATAATAATTTCTCTGCTACTGAATTTTTAAAAGTTGTAGAAAATCCATCCATCGTAGATTTTTCTAAGGAAGTTAATGATTTCCTTGCCCAGAATAAGCCCGCGGGGAAGGGGCTAGAGGGTTTTCTTTTTCCTGACACATATTTCTTTGAAGAAGGAACAAATGCTGTCAAGGTTATCGAAAAATTAGTAACAATTCTAAAACAAAAATTATCAGAAACCGATTATCAGCAAATCTACGGCTCGAATTACAGTTATTATGAATATTTAACTGTTGCCTCCTTGATTGAAAGAGAGACATTGACTGTGGCAGAAAGGCCAATAGTGGCGGATATAATTTACAAACGTTTGGAAAAAGGAGTTGACGGCGTCAAAATGTTGCAGTTCTGTTCGACAATGCTATACATAATCAAAGATTGGACGGCAGATGAGAAAATCAATGAGTCACTGAAAGACCAATACAAAACGAATCCATACAATACATACCGTGTTGCAGGGCTTCCTCCCACTCCAATATGCAACCCCGGTTTGGTCTCACTCAAAGCAGCAATTTATCCCGAAAAAAACGATTATTATTTCTTTATTCATGATAGTAACGGGGTAATTCATTATGGCAGGAATTTGTCTGAGCATAATGCTAATATAAAGAAATATTTGTAGATAAAATATAAAATTTATATATAAAAAATGTTTAATTCACAAGAAACACAGGATTTGACCAAAAAGCCGGTAAGATTTGAAATGAATTTGGGTTATGGCCAATTTTTTGCTTCTTTGCTGACATTAGGAATATTCTTCGTAATGCCGATTATGATTGTAAATAATTGGGCGGATATACTCAGTGGCGTTCAGACAGCTTTTGATGTATCCCCAACGGCGTCTGCTGTAAGAGTGGCCGGAATTACAACAGATAATATGGCAAAATATATAAAAATTCCTATTCTAAATTTCTCTTTTGATACTACTTTGCGAGATCCCTCCACAATTAGTTTTTTGTTTGGAACAATTCTACTCTTGCTCTCCATCTTAATAATTTTGATTCTATTTGCCGATTTCCGCAGGAAAGAGAAGAAATACAGATAATTGATTTTCTTAAGAATATCTTGTTACTAACCCAAGACGGCCTAGTGGTCTGCTGATTATATACAATTAAGACAAAGACACAGAGTTCAATCACACCATCCTCAGCACTTCTATTGATAAATTTTCTTTCCAACTCATGAGCAAGACACCAAGCCACCTTCACACCGGCCTATACTTTTTTTAGAATATCTTGTTATTAACCCAAGACGGCCTACTGGTCTGCTGATTATTCGCAACACTATATACCCAAACTCTTGTCGCAGACCAGAGTGTTCTGGTGGCTTGGTGTCTTGCTCATATTGCGGAATATTTTGTAATTAATCCAAAAAAACAAATTTTCCTCCAAAATTTGTTGACAAGTGAATATGAAGTGTTTATTCTTTATTTGGTACCGATGCAAAATTGTCACCTG
>Ga0315273_10012759_pt1 | contig 10786 bp, 9 predicted proteins | sample YL17G02_0_MG_FD_205753 | JGI IMG/M metagenome (GOLD analysis project Ga0315273, IMG submission 205753) | Sediment microbial communities from Yellowstone Lake, YNP, Wyoming, USA - YL17G02_0 | ecosystem: Environmental > Aquatic > Freshwater > Lake > Sediment | place: USA: Wyoming | collected... | reverse complement strand
CTCTTTGCTGCAGATGGGCAGAATCCATCTCAGCCGTTCCTCTTTAATTGTTTTTGGCATATTGGTACACATCCTCCAAGATATTCCTATCTTGGAAAAACCGCCATATGTATGTGGACATTACCTTGTGAGCTTGACAAGTCGGTAAATATATGCTATGATAGTTCGTTAAGATGAATAATTTGTTTTTGGCAAATATATGAATAAATTCGAACTATTGAAGAAACTAGAGCATTTTATTGCTTTTCAGAGCGTGTGTCTGGCCGAAGGAAATTGGGAGGAATTTGATCTGACGGAGAATAAAGTGAAGGAATTGGAACAAAAGATCCTGACGGAAAAGCAAGAAAAATAATTCGACGATTGAAGGGATTAAATAGAAAAAAAGACGGCTTAGTGCCGTCTTTTTTGTACCATAATGGATGAAGCGATGGCAAGAATTGGCACTCAAACAAGGAGATTGCTAATTATTTGTTTTTGTATTAGAATAGGAATTGTGATTTTCAAAAGATCAAAATTTAATTTTAACTCAAAATTAGGATATGGCGAAAGATTACTATAAAATTCTTGGCGTTTCAAAAAACACGTCGGACGATGAGATAAAAAAATCCTATCGGAAACTGGCTCACAAGTATCATCCTGACAAGACTGGAGGAAACGAAGTCAAGTTTAAAGAAATCAACGAGGCCTATCAGGTGCTTTCGGACAAGACCAAGCGCCAGCAATATGACCAATTTGGTCAGACCTTTAATCAGGCGGGAGGCGGAGGCGGCTTTGGTGGGTTCGATTTCAACGGATTTCAGAAAGGCTTTGGGAATTTTGAATTTGGAAGCGAGAACTTCGAAGATATTTTTTCCGATATATTTGGAGGAAATTTTGGCAGACGAAAAGCCAGAGCCAAGTCCGGCCAAGATATCCAGGTAGATGTGGAAATCAGCTTTGAAGAAATGGTGAAAGGAGCGGAAAGAACTTTAAACTTATACAAAAGGACGAAATGCAATGTTTGTCAGGGAACCGGAGGAGAACCTTGGACTAAAGAAGAAACTTGTTCCATCTGTCATGGATCCGGAAAAATACGCAAAACATCGCGGAGCTTTTTTGGCACCTTTTCTCAAGTCATGATATGTCCTAATTGCGATGGAAAAGGAAAGATTTATTCCAAAAAATGCCACCAATGTGGAGGAGACGGACTGGTGAAAATGAATCAAGAAATTAATGTCCGCATACCGGCAGGAATCCAAAATGGACAAACAATTTCGCTGCCCAATCAGGGAGAAGTAGGCGATATTGGAGCGTCAAGTGGAGATTTATATGTCAATGTGCATGTTTTATCTCACGATAAATTTAAAAGAGAGCAGGACAATATCATTTCTTCCGAAGAAATCTCATTTTCCCAGGCGGTGCTGGGAGGCAAGACCGAAGTGGAGACCATCGAAGGCGGCATAAAGATGAAAGTGCCTCCAGGGACGCAATCGGGAGAAATTTTTCGCATCAAGGAAAAAGGCGTTCCACATCTCCAAAAACGCGGACGAGGAGACCATCTGATAAAAATCGTGGTTAAAATTCCGAAAAATATGTCGAGAGATCAGAGAGAATTGGTGGATAGGATGAAGGATTTGGGGATGTAAGTATAATATTTATTTTGAAGCAGGTCGTGACCTACTTTTTAAAATCAAAATTTTGATATATAATATCAGTATGAACAAAAAAAATGATCTGAAAAATCTATTTGCCCCGAAGTCGGTAGTCATTATCGGCGCTTCGGAAAAAGAAGGGAAAGTCGGCCAAGTCATCACCAAAAATATCCTTTCACTCGGTTTTCAGGGAAATGTGTTTCTAGTCAATCCGTATCATGAAAAATTATTCAGCCAGAAATGCTACAAGGCGGCAGCGGAAATAAAAGATCCGATCAATCTCGCGATAGTGGTCATCCCGGCAGCCGCGGTCAATCAAGCAGTCAAGGAAGCGGCGGATAAAGTGAAAAATTTTGTTGTTATTTCTGCGGGATTTTCCGAAATAGGTCAGGAGGGGAAACAAAGAGAACAGGAACTCAAAAAAATCGCCGAAGAAAACCAGCTTAATGTCATCGGACCGAATTGCCTGGGATTTATCGTTCCAGGTGAGAATCTGAATGCGTCTTTCGCCGGCGGGATGCCTTTGCCCGGAAACATTTCCTTCGTATCCCAATCGGGAGCGCTCGCCGTGGCTTTCATAGATATCGCCAAGAAAGACAAATTGGGATTTTCCAAGATCATATCGGTCGGAAATAAGATGCAGATTGACGAAAGCCGGTTGCTTGAATATCTGGGAAATGACAAAGCCACGAAAGTCATCGGTATGTATCTGGAAGGAATTAAGAATGGAAAAGAATTTGCTGAAATGGCTCAAAAAATTTCAAAGCGAAAGCCGATCGTGATCCTCAAAGCCGGAAAGACGGAAAAATCTCAAAAAGCGATTTCATCGCATACTGGAGCGTTGGCAGGTAGCGACGATGTGATGAACGCGCTTTTTGAAAAAACAGGAGTGATCCGAGCGGACAATTTGGAAGAATTTTTCAATCTTTTGAAATTAATTTCGTTTTTGGATGTTCCACGCAATGAACAGGTGGCGGTGGTCACGAACGCCGGAGGAGTGGGCGTGCTGACCACGGACTCATTCAAAAACAGATTTGTGAAACTTTTGGAATTTTCCTCCGCTACTAAGGAAAAACTCCGGGCGATTTTACCTCAAGAATCTTCGGTTGAAAATCCTGTCGATCTTTTGGGCGATGCCCGCGAAAATCGCTACGTGAGTGTCTTGAAAATTTTAAACAAAGAATTGGCGGGATCGATAATTTGCATTCTGACGCCTCAAGATCAGACGCCGGTCAAAAAGATAGCCGAAAATATCGTGGATTTCAGAAATAAGTCGAAAAAGCAAATATTGGCGGTTTTTGTGGGTGGCGAAAGGATCGCCTACGCTGTCAGGAAATTGGAAGAGCATGGAGTTCCTAATTTTTCTTTTCCCGACCAAGCGATTGCTACGCTCGATAAATATTTATCGTGGGAAAAATATAGAAAGAATAAAGAGATGTTTTTTGAGATAAAAAATATTTTCAGCTGGAAAAGAAAAAATGCAGAGAAAATAATTCAGAAGGCCACGACGGAAAAAAGAAGTGCTTTGTTTTTTGATGAAGCGGAACAAGTGATGAGATTATATGGGATTAAAGCGGTTTCCACCAAGATTTTGGATAGGGAAAAAGATTTTGATGGCATTGATTATCCTATTGTGATAAAAGTTGACAGCGATAAAGTGCTTCACAAGACCGATAGGCAGGCTCTTATTTTGGGAATAAAAAATAGGGAAGAATTGAAAGGTGCTTTTGAAAAAATCAAAAATAATTTTCCCGGCGAACGGATTATTATCCAGCCGATGCAAGCGGGCAATCAGGAATTAATTATGGGAATCAAGAGGGATAGCACGGTGAATTCGGCGGTAATTTTCGGCTTAGGCGGGATTTATACGGAAGTTTTCAAAAAAATAAGTTTTGTAATTCCGCCGGCGAACAAGGATGAGATAAAAAAAATAATCCTCGCAAGTCCCATCGCTTTCCTTTTTAAGAAAACCAGAGGCAAAAAAATTTCCGATGTAGGTGAATTTGTTAAAATTATTTCCGGTTTGTTGCAATTAGCCGAAGAAAATCCGGAAATAAAAGAACTTGATATTAATCCTCTTTTTGTCTATAATGATAAAAGGAAGTTTTTAGCAGCGGATATTAAAATTATTATTTAATAAGCATTAATCAAATTCGATATTGAAAAAATATCGACTAAAATATTTATGAATGAAGATAAGATCAAAATACTAATCCTAGTCGTTGATGATGATTTGGCGGCTAGAGAGATGTACACGGAAATTTTCCAAAAGGAAAATTTCATAGTTTTAGTAGGAAGTGATGGCGTGGAAGGATTGGATTTGGCCACGAAAAATCTGCCTGATGTGATTTTTACTGGAATTATCATGCCCAGGATGGATGGATTTTCTATGATGGAAGAACTCAAAAAAAATGTGACTACTTCCAGAATTCCAGTGATAATTTTTTCCCATATGGGTCGCGAAGAAGACCAAAGAAAAGCCAATCTGCTCGGAGCCAAAGATTTTATTGTTAGAGATTTAGTTACTCCGGTTCAAGTGGTAGAAAGGATCAAATCGATCTTCGTAAAAAGCGGATCATATCAGATTGAATTTAATCCTTATTCATTGGACGCGCAAAAATTGGCGAAAGACCTGAATTTGAGCGACGATTTCCAATGTATGGAATGTGACGAGAAAATGATAATGAATCTGAAGCTTATCGATGTGCGGGAAAAGAAATTTGAAGTGAAATTCGTCTGTCCTAATTGCGGCTGGGCAGTCAAATAAAAAATGTAAAATACTTTTCATATATGAATAATTGGATAGTCAGGCAAACAATTCCAGTCAGAAACGGGAATTTTTTGGCGTTTCATCCGATAATCGCGAAGTTACTTTTTCAAAGAAATATTGATACGGAAGAAAAAGCCAAAATTTTTTTTAATCCTGATTATGAGCGCGATCTTTATGATCCTTTTTTGTTTTCGGAAATGGAAAAGGCATTGGAACGAATTAGGGAAGCCAAGAATAAAGATGAATTGGTGGCGATTTTTGGTGATTATGACGCCGATGGAGTGACGTCTTGCGTTATTGTGCAAGAAGCGCTGGATGAATTGAAAATCCGATCCATCGTTTATATCCCGGACAAGAGGTTGGAGGGATATGGAATGAACATAAAAGCAATTAAAGAATTAAAGAGCCAGAAAGTATCTTTGATTATTACGGTTGATTGCGGAATCAGTAATAAAAAAGAGATTGAAAGAGTAAATGAAATGGGAATGGATGTCATTATCGTCGATCATCATCATGTGCCGCATGATATTCCTTTGGCACTGGCTATTATAAATCCCTACAGTAAAGGCGAGAAATATCCATTCAAACCGCTAGCTGGAGTGGGAGTTGCCTATAAACTCGTTCAGGCGATTTATAGGAAATTTATGCCGGGAAAAGAGAATCAGCTTAAATGGATTCTGGATCTGGTGGCAATCGGAACCATAGCTGACTGTGTTTCGTTGATTGGAGAGAATCGAACGATTGTTAAATATGGATTAATTGTTCTTTCAAAAACTCGCAGAACCGGGATGAAAGAACTTTTTTCTGTTGGAAAAATAAACATCGATGAAAATAATTTTCCCGATACTCGCAAAATTTCTTTCCAGATCGCTCCGCGAATCAACGCGGCTGGCCGGATGGATCATGCTAATTTGGCTTTTAATTTGATCCGGGAGAAAGATCGGATAAAGAGCAGGGAATTGGCGTTGGAAATTGAGTCAAGTAATCAGAAACGCCAAAAAATAACCAATCAAATTACGGAAGAAATAAAAATTTTGGCGGAAAATTCATTCAAGAATAAAAAGCTTATTTTTGCGGTTAATGAGCATTTTCCCATCGGAATTGTGGGCTTGGTGGCGGGAAAAATCGCCGAAGCATACAACAAACCAGTGGCAGTGATCCAGAAAGGAGAAAAAGAAAGCAAAGGTTCGTTTCGGAGCATTCCGCAATTAAACATTATCGAATCGATTGAAAAGTGCAGTCATCTACTCATCAAATTCGGCGGTCATTCTCAAGCGGCGGGCATTTCCATCGCCAATGAAAAATTAGAAGAATTTTATGAGATGTTATCAGTCATCATAGAAAAAGAATTGGAAGGGAAAGATTGTATTCCGAAAATAGAAATTGATATGGAAATTTTTCCAAATGACATTGATTTTAAATTGACAGCAGAGCTCAAAAAATTCGAGCCATTCGGGGAAGAAAATGAGGAACCGGTTTTTTTGATGAAAAAGCTCATTATTCATGATTTTGTTATTGTTGGCAATGGAAGCCAGCATCTGAAGTTATTTTTGAAGGTATCCGATGGCACGCCAAAAATATTTGAAGCCATCGGTTTTGGTCTGGCGGAAAAATTTTCGCATATCCAAAAAAATGACGTTGTGGATATAGTATTTATGTTGGGTGAAGACGAATGGAACGGAAACAGAAAAATCCAGCTGAAACTGGTTGATTTGAAGGTTACTGGATGATTTTTGAGCGCTTGAAATTTAACAAAAAAACTTCTTTCTTATTACAAATTTTTTTTTAGAATCCGATCTGCCGTTTCAATTAAAAATATTATATTTGCAATTTTTTTGCAATTTTCAAATATTTTTAAATAAGGGGGCAAGATTGATTCTTGCCCAAAGAGGGAGGAAAAATGTTATGATTTTTTGGCCTTGGTAAATTTCTCGGCATCTTGGAATTGCACGCTACAACCCAAGCAAACGCAATGCGTTTTCCAAGAATGTCCACCGGGTCCATACACCCCGTTGTGCTGGGTCATTTGGTTATAATCCTTACTACCACAGATCGGACAGCAAAAATTCTCGTACTTCGGTGGGACAGAGCTTTTTCCGTACATGGTTTACCTCCTTATGATTTATATATTCGCACCCTCATTTAAAAATATTTGAAAAGAGCAATATTTCCGATAACGTGCGCGGATGATGCGATGTCCGCGAAAAAATTTATAATTTTTGAGTCGGATTTCGCATATCCGCTGATATGCGATGTGTCGCGGAGCGGCACAGAGCATAGCAGCGGAGGTATCCGCGCACGATATGCAAGATGGAGCGGAGCATAGCGACGCGACATTTTGCATATCGTTTACGCATCATCTGAAGTCCTGTCGCTCGTGAGTGACGGGATTTGGGCGGAGGGAAAATCACATCCTTTGAATATATTTGAGTGATTTTCCTGCAGCCAGATATGCGTTGTTAGGCGGAAATTTTAAATGGCGTTGTTTGGATATCGGTTTTGGTATATTCCCACAATCCGACGGAAATATCCGAGCCGAGCGAGGCATTGCAACTTTTTTCGTCCATTGAAACATTGGCGCCTTCCAGCGGCACCCACCATTCACTACGTTCCAACTTCCATCCTTTATTGACTAAACAATTATTTTCTCCCGGACTGAAGGTGAAAAAATGTTGGTATTTTGTGGGGCTGTACAAGCGATAAATTGGAGTTGTGCCGGTTTGTTCAGATAGATATGCATACCAGGCGACACTCTCGTATTTGCAAAGTATCGGATAGTTTTTTATCAGCCGATCTTTTTCTGAAACTGAAGAAGTGTAAAAATGATATTGATAAGTCGTGTTCAAAAATCGATAAACAGGAACGGTTTCGGTTTTTTGAGCCGCATAGGCGTTCCAGGGAATGCCTTCGTATTTATAAAGCTTAGAAAAATTTTTGATCAAATTATCCTTTTCTGTAATGGAAGCCGTATAGAAATGGTAGCCCTTTTGGATGCCCCAGAAGCTGTAGATGGGAGTTGATTGCGGTTCTTCACTCGCTGCAAATCCTTTTTCTGAAGTTACAAAAAAAAGAAAAAATAATAATACGAATGATATTGAAAAAATAAGTTTTTTTCTCATATTTATTTTTTTAATTGTTATTTCATAATCAAAGAATGCTGCTTAAATCATAGCACTTTCAATGGGTTTTGTCTTATTTTTTTGTATATTTCGTTTAAGAAGCATGAATTTAATGAAATATCTAGGTAAATGACGATAAAATTAATTGAAAATTAACCACAGATTTTGATTGAATTGTTCTTATCCGATATAAATATTTTAATAACAACATTTATAAAAATGATCTATTGAAATTATTGTAAAAATCAATATTCGGATACAATAAACTTTCAATTAAATGAGATTTGACTTTTACACTGTTGACTTTTATCCTTGCCTAAAACCGAAATTTTTTGTAGAATAGAGCAGTAATTATTATTTGGAAATCAATAATGGAAAACAAGCCATATTTATCAATAGTCGCGCCGCTCTATAATGAAGAGGGGAATGTGAAAGAATTGCACAGGGGGATCGTTGAGGCCTGCCAAAAGCTAGACAAGCCGTTTGAGATTATCTTTGTCGATGACGGATCAAGTGATGGCACCGCGAGAGAATGTCTTGGATTGAAGCCCTTGAAATTTATTGAGTTCAGGAAAAACTTCGGACAAACAGCCGGATTTGACGCAGGAATCAAACAATCCCGGGGAGAAATCATCATCACTATGGATGGAGATCTGCAAAATGATCCGAACGATATCGGATCGTTGCTGGAAGAGATAAATAAGGGATTTGACGTGGTGGCCGGTTGGCGTTTCAAAAGAAAAGATTCTTTCAGCAAGAAATTATTTTCCCGCGGAGCCAATTTACTCCGCAAAATTCTGATTCAGGATCGTATCCACGACAGCGGATGTGGTTTAAAAGCGTATAAAAAAGAATGTTTTGAAGATGTTGATCTTTTTGGAGAGATGCATCGTTTTATTCCGGCGATCCTGGAACTTCAGGGATTCAGAGTGAGTGAAGTGAAAGTGAATCATCTTCCGCGCATCCATGGAAAAACGAAATATAATTGGAGACGAGCCGTCAAGGGATTTGTCGATATGCTTTCCATTTGGTTTTGGAGAAAATATTCTAACCGTCCGCTTCATCTGTTCGGCGGCTTGGGAATCATATCCACAATTTTCGGGATGATAATTTTGCTTTGGATGGCGGTGGAAAAAATATTTTTTCAAGCACAACTTTCGGAAAAAATCTGGCCGCTGATGGGGGTTTTTCTGATCATGGTCGGCATCCAGTTGTTCGTATTCGGACTGCTGGCGGATATCATGATCAAGAATTATTACAAAAACTTTCATCGGATGAATTATTCAATTAAAAAAATTGTGGAATTATGAAATCTGGAGATATTTCGATAACATTTCTATGCCATTTTTACTCCTAATTCATTAAGATTTTTCTTTGACACGGAATATAAATGTTGATATGATACTATTTGGTTCATTGAAAAAATCCAGCTTAGAGATTATAAATCCAAATCTAATTTATTAAAGGAGGAAATTATGAAAATCGGGATTATCGGTTCTGGTTATGTGGGATTGGTGACAGGCGCCTGTCTGGCTAAATTCGGCCATATTGTCGTTTGTGTCGACAACAATCAAGAAAAGATAGAACAGTTGAAAGCCGGAAAAATTCCTATCTATGAACCCGGCCTTGATTTGATCGTTAAGGAAAATGCAGCGGCCGGAAGGATTTCTTTCACTGCTGATATTAAAGAAATTATCAATGATATCAATGTGGTTTTCATTGCGGTGGGAACTCCCGAATCCAGGAGAGGAGAAGGTTATGCCGATATGAAATATGTTTTTGGCGTAGCCAGAGAAATTGCTCCCTTGATTAAGAATTATCTGATCGTGGTCGACAAGAGCACGGTGCCGGTGGGAACGGCGGATAGAGTGGAAGAAATAATCAGGGAAATAAACCCGAAAGCTGAATTTGATGTTGTTTCCAATCCGGAATTTCTCCGCGAGGGCTCGGCTATCGGGGACTTCGAGCATCCAGATCGAATTGTGGTGGGTACGAAATCGGAAAGAGCGATGGAGATCATGCGCGAGGTCTACAATCCGCTCAATGTGGCGAGAGATCAGATCGTTTTTATGGACACGAAGACGGCTGAACTGGTCAAGCTGATATCCAACGCTTTTTTGGCGATAAAAATAACATTTGCCAATGAAGTAGCTACGCTTGCGGAAAAAATAGGAGCCGATGGAATCAAGGCATTGGTTGTGATGGGAATGGATGGGCGAGTCGGAAGCAAATTCTTGCATCCCGGACCGGGTTATGGCGGATCCTGCTTTCCCAAAGACACGAAAAGTTTGGAAAAAACCGGTCAGGAAGCCGGTGCTAACCTTTCTTTGATTGAAATGGCCATCAAGGCGAATTCTTCCCAAAAAGCGAGAATGGTAAAAAAGATTTCGAAGGCCTTGGGCAATAAGGTCTCCGGCAAGAAAATCGCTTGCCTCGGATTGACATTTAAGCCGAATACCGACGATATGCGGGAATCGCCATCGCTGGTGATTCTGCCGACTTTATCGGAAAAAGGAGCCGAGGTGATCGCTTATGATCCGAAAGGCATGGAAGAAGCCAAAAAAATTATGGACGACATCAAATATGTTTCGTCTTCGTATGAGGCCTGTGAGGGTGCTGATTGTCTGGTGATTATGACGGAATGGGACGAATTCAAGGGTCTGGATCTCATAAAAATCAAAGAACTGATGAAGGGAAATGTGATCGTGGATCTGCGGAATATTTTCTATAAAGAACGGAATAAGATGAAGGAATTAGGTTTTCAATATGAAGGTGTGGGAATCGGGAATTAATAAATATTTTCTTATCGAGGGCAAGCTCCAATGCTTGCCCGTTTTATTTTTTTAAATTGTGAATATTTGATATAATATAAAACAAATCCTTCCTGCTATGAATAAGAGAAACGTTTGGTTTAATTTGTTTTCTTATGGTATGATCCTAAGTTTGTTGAATGGAATTAAATTTTAGGAAATTTGATCATATTTCAGGTAGCAGACGCTGATTAATTACGCTATGAAAATTCTTTTTTTAAATTATGAATACCCGCCATTGGGAGCGGGAGCAGCCAATGCGACGGCCTATATCTTGAAAGAATATTCCGATCTGGAAGTTGATCTGATAACCTCTTCCATAGATGACAAATATCATCTGGAAAAGATCGGAGAAAATATCAGGATTCATCGTCTTCCGATTGGAAAGAACGAGAGCAATTTGCACTTTCAATCCAAGAAGGATCTGCTGGTATATTTCCGGAAAGCATATTTTTT